>JAABUM010000097.1_pt1 | contig 178910 bp, 108 predicted proteins | sample 5559161 | NCBI WGS metagenome assembly JAABUM01 (sample SAMN10711868, study PRJNA513369) | rock metagenome | isolation source: Antarctica rocks | place: Antarctica: Victoria Land, Siegfried Peak nord | reverse complement strand
TAGATAGCCTAAGCTTAGCTCTATATCCCTATATACTTTTTATATATTTCACTTCTATATATAGCTAAAGGAACGAGCGAGAGAAAATAAGCTCGTACTAGTAGTAGATTACCCGTCGAGGCCGGAACATTAAGAAAATCCTAGTATTCCGAAAATTATATAAAGTCGAGACTAAGCCTAATAAGGTAGGTAAGTAGGTTAGTTTATAGGGCTAAGCAAGGGCTTTCTAACGGTGTACTTTTCCTAGAAATCGGTTAGGGTTCGAGCCGTATTTCATTTAGAAATAGAAAATTAAATGAAATGCGATTAAATTTTTAGTACTATTTAAATGAAATGCGGTCACAGTTTATTTATCCCTATAGGATAGGATTTTACCCTCTTATTATTACTATTAAGGGTATTATAATCTAGCTTAGAAAGAGCTACGCGCTTAGAAGGTATTATAAGAGAGCTAGAAGAGCTAAGTTTAATATAAGAAGGGTAATAGTAGGTAGTTTAAAGATAGCTAATATAAGTTAAATATAATAGATAATTAGAGGGAGTATTAAAATCTATAATATACTATTAAATAGTAATAATAAGTAGGAAGAAAAAATTAGTAATAGGATTAATAAGTACTAAGATATTAGACTATTATATTAAATTAAGTAGGTAAATCTATTTATAATAATATATCTTTTAAACTACTATACTAACTCTTATAATTTTTAAAGTATTAAGTATATTAAGATAAGGTATATAACTTATTCTAAATAGAAAATATTATAAAGTATTAGTATAAATATAAGTAGAATATAAAGAAATAGTAGAGTTTTAATATTTACTATAGATAACGCTAGTCCTAAGGAGGTAATTTAAGAGACTTTAGACTAATTAATAAGTTATAATAAGCTTAAGGTCCTAATTTCTATATTTTCTATTATAATAAGAATATAATAGAAATAAAGGAGGAAGACTAGTTAAATATTATTAATAACTTATATAAAGGATATAAGTATAAGAATTTTACTAGAATAAGATATAAAGTAGGCTTTAAGCTAGGTTTATAATTATATTATTAGTTAATACTTTTAAGGTTAAAATAAGTAAATAATTAATATATATTATTCTTAATAAATCTAAATATCTATCTTATTTACTTAGGTAGGAAATTATTAAGACTCTACTTCTTACTCTAATACTTAATTAGTAGAATATAAGTATAATATAAGACTTAGCTAATATAATATAAACTAAGAATAAAGAGGGCTAGAGTAATTATATATATAAATTCTTTATTAGAATTAATATTTATAATATATTATTATTAATAATATAGATAAATAGATAATTATTAAAAGGGGTTTTATAATTAAATCCTAGATAGATAGAGCTAAGTAGTAATAGTTTATATTTAAGTAAATCTAGATTAGAGTTAGTATATAACTAGACTTATATAAATTATTAAATAAATATTAAATAATCTTACTATAAAACCTGTCTATTATATCTCTAAATAAATCTATTAGGGGTTAGGTCGCGTTATTATACTTTGTGACGTGGCGTGTATACGTGTGTGCGGGCGAGCTAATGCCAAGGCTTAACATGCATCTAAAGCAGTCTCGCGGGTTACACAAGAATCCGTACATGTCACCTGCGAGGCAGTTACTATCCTTATAACTAAACCTCCATCCTGAGCATTATCTTGTTGTTCGGTCGCACCTTCGTATGTAATCCACAGCACCACCTTCTCGAGATCATCCTTGATCTTTTCTAGTTCATCCCGAGCTACCGCCTTGAAAAAACTCAGCAACGGGGAGCTACTAGTAGCACGGAATGGCGGCATCGAGTAAGACCTCTACTGACTCCGGGCATGACGAAGGTTTAAAGGCGTTCGCACCTATTATTGCCAGTATTCATCTTGACCGTCTTCCACTTTTTGCTACGTCCGTTCGCGAGCTCGCAAAAAAGCCTGTGAAACTCGAGAGAGAGTCGGACGATTCGATGGACTGCGTCATTCTCTCTCCACCACTCGTCGGATCATATCACATACTCTTTCAAATCAAATTTGGCGACGGAGCCCGGTGGGTTTTAAAGGTCCCAGCAAGGGGCCATCGTGATCAGTTTGATGAATTTGACGCCGAAGCCTTGACCTCGGAAGCGCTGACTATGCGACTAATTAAACGCGAAACCACTCTCCCAATTCCGGAGGTATACTCCTTTGACGCCTCTACCCATAATGACCTCGGCTGCCCTTTTATATTGATGGAATATATCGAGGCGGTTCCGCTGTATGAATTCTGGTTCGAAGAAACCTCTTCGAAAGCTGTGATGGAGCAGCGTCGAGCACGAATCCTACAAGATCTTGCGGCGGCAGTGGTGCAATTGAATCAATTCGCGTATCGCCAGGGTGGTCGGCTTCTTTTCGACGACGAGGGCAGTCCGACGAGCGTCGGACCCATGAGAAAGCTTGACGTGTCGTCCATGTTGGATCGGCAGCGAATTGGCGATCTTGGTGCATCTTTCATCTTTTGTGAATTAGGACCATTCATGGATTCGAAAGCGTTCCTTCTCTGCATGCTGAACCGACGCCTACCCCCGCCTGATCAGTTCGGTCTGGGAATATACAAACTTCTGCGACTCTTCATCGACTGGTTCCCTTATGCTGATTACGCACTGGAACCTGAGTTCGTTCTGTCGCACCCAGATCTTGACATTCAAAATATATTGGTTTCTCCGGAAGGTGGACTGCGGGGAATTATCGATTGGGATGGGGTAGGAACGGTACCACGCTGTGTGGGAAACGAGCGATACCCCAGCTGGCTGACGCGCGATTGGGACCCAGCCAATTATGGCTATGGCCATGGAAGAGCCGGAGCTGATGCTGGGTGCCTTGAAAACTCACCGGAAGAACTTGCTCGCTATCGAGCCATGTACCTGCAAATCATGGAGCAATGCCTAACCATGGACGATGGGCGCAAGGGCTATTTTGCGGAAAGCACCCCAAACAGCATCTTATCTTACGGTGCCGTCCAAATAACAGGAAGATCTATTGTCATTGAAAATCTACAGATTGCGGCTGACGACTCATTCTGCACGGTTGAGATTGTGAACAAAATCTTCGATGAGGTCGCCGGACTAGTTCACGAACTTCACCCGACACCCTCCCAGGGCGATCCGCAGGTTGACAATGGCGATGAAATGAGCATCAACAAGGACAGCAGCAGCGGCGAGTTCAAGGATGATTTCCATCTCTATGAAGTTGCCTGTGCCGTTGCCAACGGGGAACTCGATCAAAGACGGATGAGATGGCTTGAGAACGGATTCAAGGCTCTATTTTTGGGCACATGGTTGCAAATTCCATCTCGTGAGTTCAATCAGGGGTGCGAGCGTACCGCCGCAGGTCGCAACCATTCTCGGGCTGATCCATTGATCCGCTAGAGCAAGGAAGGAATCAGTGGAATGATAAAGTATGGAAGCGGACGACGAAGCGAAGGAGGGAATTTATGACATCAAGCGAGTCTTCGGATCCGCCGGCTGGCAGACCAAGGACCAAGGGTAGTCAGGACAGATGAGCATTGCGTCCAGGTCAATGCAAATCCACTATCGACAAGAACATTTTCCATAAATGTAGACAACTTCACCGTAATTCACAATACCAACGATAACGACAATAATGACCGCCCTCAGGATGAGGATAACATAGTGGTCGTGTCGCTTTACCGAATCATCCGCATCATGCGCTCAGACCAAGTATTCATCTGGCCCAACCGCGCATCATGGTATCCTTCGCATTCAGCTCAGCGAGCCAATCAAGCAATTTCCGCTTGTACGATGTTGAAACAGAGCGCTTCTGCGGCACACTTACTACAATCTTCACCCACGTGGCCCGTGAGGCACACAGATCGTGTCTATTGGCAACCATCTCGCTCAATCTTCAATATCAAGAGCACCGTCAATTGACGTTTATCCGTTTCACCAACGCAACTGACTATTGTATGAGGTCAGAGGAACCTTTCGTTCTGGAGCTGCGAAAATATGTTACCAATCCTCGTCAGCTTACTTTTTGTCATTACCACAACTATCAGCTTTGCAATACCAGGTGAGGATGTAACAACAGATGAGTTCTTCGGTCTGGCCACGCGAAATTTGCCACTCGACGTGTTGCACGATACGCGAGAAGACGATAGAACAGTCCATCGACCGTCTACGCTACAAAAGCGCAAGCACCGTATCAATCAATACTCCTTTATTGTCAACAAAAACAATCTCATAACATGGAAATTTGGGAACGCTACGAGAGACTTCAACATCAGCATCGCCAGCTGTGTAAAGATGGGCGACGTGGCTGGTGTGTATCAATTCGCTAACGGTAGCCTGAAATATGATGCCACGGTCAGAGACATCGTTGCAGATCTCGAGCTTGTTTCGGGCACTGGTAGTCGGGCGACATATGCTACACAAACCCTGAAAAACGCAAGTTCAGCCCGTAAAGAGGTGCAGACGTTCCTAGCCGAGGACATTCTCATTGGTGGTAGCTCTCAATTACACAACAGACATCGCCGCGCTATCAATTTCCAATCCGAAGGTAGAATACTCAGTCTTGTGTTAAAGACCGTGTACGGGCTCGTGCTTGGTCTCGCTTCGGTTGAGATAGCCGCAGCAGTATCAGGCATCAGAGCCACGAAGGGGCAGCTCGCTGCTGGAGCCATTGTAGGTGCGGGATCGGTCTCCGTTTATTCCATCATCGACATCATCACCGAGGAGGGGGGATTGACAGGATTGGAACCAGATTGGATGGAGAGAACTGCCATATACGTGGCAAATGTCTTCATGGCTCAGCTAAGAAAGCTGGTGATGTTGATGAGAGGGGTACCATCTGAAGACACGGGTCGTCGGTATACGGAGAGCGAATTGGCAGCAGCCTTGGAACAGCTTGATGCTTACTCGGCTTGGGACCTCGAGACAACTCCACTGAGCACTGGTTCCATTGCCACAGAGGGGATCTGCGATCAGGTATAATATAGCCATCAAGAGTCTTTGACTTCGCCAGTGGAATGTCTGATCATAGCTTTCAACTTTACCTCACTATTTGCGCCCTATGTCGCGCTTCTTCAAATGCTGTCTCTGGCAATAGCCTCAAATCATTCGGCACATTCCGCCCTGGCAATGCTCACATAGTCATCAAAAGGAACCCTTTCCACCAGAACACAGCAGACTCAATTGTTTGTCGTCATCTTCTGCCTCTTACGCACGAGCTGTACTCAAGCCTAGCACATTTGACCCCATTTCTAATTTTGTGAACGAATGAAACGCCAACCCTGCTGCAAGCGACAGCCGACATACCCCCATATGCGCTATCCGCACCACGTCCACAGCAAGACTGGAGAGTCTAACAGCATGCGACAGGTGGTAGCGGATCCATCGTGGCATCGATAGGTTCTCGCCAAAAAACGAGTCCTGCAATGTACTGCATCCGAATCAGCAACTCCCCAGAATTGCAATACCATCTCTACCACATGCAATCGGTCTTTACAGTCGCTCATTACAAAGTCTGCCTGAATGACAATGCAGGCTCGCTTCATATGCCTCGTTGCGGAGATCCTCTTTGTCGCCCAGATTTATGCATCGCCGGATCTGTCTTTGCCAGTCAACAGTACTCCTGTGTATTCTGCTATTGGAGCTGAACGGTCAGCCGCGTGTTTCTCGGCTTCGATCATGGACTCGCATCTCGCGGATACGAGGAGCTGTTTGCAAGCTGCAATTTCCCTTCCCGATGGAGCCGATGCAGGCACTTTCCACAACGGCGGTGTCGAAGACGGCTTCAAACTACCCAAGGTCAAGGTCTATGGTCCCTGCATGGCAACAGTAAGTATCAGTGGAACCAGGACCGATCGTAGCTCTTGGGATCACATATCTTACGTTGCGAGTCAGATTGCGGCGATTTGCTCGAATGGACAATATCCCCGGGGCACGACTGGCGGAGTCAAGTATGCTGGTGTTGTAGGACATATTCGTGTAACTTTAGAAAGGGCCCCAGGAGTGCGGTCGAGCGATAGTGACAGCACGAACTCGACTGCTACTGCATAGACTCAGAAGGTGATCGAGACAAGTGTTAGTTGATGATCCGATTAAGATTAGACCGCGTCTCCAAATGGCACCAAGGAACCCACACAGATCGCATAACCTCAGGAGGGAGCAAGTGCTGTCGACCAAATACTTCGTGATGTCTCAGGTGGCCGCCTCAAAAGTTGGATTGATACGCAGGCTGCAAAGGAACGATCAGAGCTATTTGATGAAAAAGTTCCCCGTACGAATTTCCAGATTCTCCAGGATTGATAAATGCCATGGCATGTGCAACCCTCTCCAAACTAATTCGCCGCGCAATGCTTAACTCTCAAAGCGGTCCGAAGGCGGTCCGGTAAACATAACCTATTGATCCCGAGTCTTGCTTAGGTGCCAACTCCTCTCGTTGAAGGAATGTCATTATGTTCGATCGATGGCATGGACAGTCTTCTGAGTTTAGCACGGCTCCACTATGTTCCAGACGTCCTTTCACCACAGTTCTTTAATGTCAAAAGCATCATCACTGCCGTCGGCACAAAAGACACTAGATTATTCATCCACAAACACCGCCAGAAAGAAAACGACAGCTTGCGCCTCCGCTACTGCTGTCTCGAAACACGTTCATAGCCGTTCAGAATCTGGAAGCAAGTTGTAAGAATCCATTACAAAGCGGTATCCAACGTTGCCGCAAAATGACGGCAGCTTTGACTGACCTACGGAAACATCGCACACCACGCGTGCGTTCTTTACACCACCAGCCACATTGGAACCTCAACCTCAACCGTTCAAGTCCCAGTCGACGCTAGGTCTATGGCAAATGTCATGATCTCCGTACGAGGATCAATTTACATTGCTTGTGTTACCTTCCTACCTACTTGCATTACGCACGGAAAATATTGTATACGTACTCTGCAACTGTTGTGTCAAAACAGGTTACTGGCTTGGAAGTAACAATGCAAGAGGAGAGGCTCCCTGCGCATCTGTGGCATGAGCAGGCTGATTGCACTGCTAGAAATGTCCGCGACCGTCGCTTTGATACTGGTGCTATCTTCACTGCTATTGCCACGGACTATGGGTGGAAACTGGTGACAGTCAGATTGTCGGCCGGGACTGGACCCACTACCTGGCAGAATTGAGAGCTCATTTCATTACGGAGTACGGATATAATCTACAGAATCGATTTCCACTTTCCACAGCTCCAGGACGTGGGGGTGGGGGTTAGATTTGGGCTAATCCTTAGTAGAATATGGCGGCGAATCCGGGGTCAGAATAGGTGTTGGCTGGAAGCTTGTCATGGGCGGGCCGTGAATGATGATTGCGCTGACACTCTCCCATTTCCTCAAACCCCCATGCCTTGTCCACACCTACTCGACACTGGATGGATTAGCCGAAGCCACGCGGCTGGAGCTTACGCTTTGCAACTTCTGGCTCGAGGATCTTCAAATACAAGGTTTGCGACGCACGGATGAGGCTGCAGACTACTCCCGATGACGAAGTCTCTTCGATGTCTTTTCAATACGACTTTAGGCTGTCGTGGCCCATTGAAACGCACAATCGATTGCGAAAGCGCTTCGCCATGCGCACGATGCTTTTTGTCCTAGTATCATTGACTTTCGACCACCACAGGATCGGGGAGATGATCTTCAAGCATCCCAGCAACGACAGCAAAGTGAGATGAAGATGCTACTTCGCTCTAGCAGGGGCCTTTTGACCGGTGCACAGCTTAGGCTCAACGCTACTTGGTATCTCCGCCCTTGAACATATGCGCGCACTGACTTCCCGATGAGGAAGGTGCTATTCTAAGTGCAATGCCAGCTACTTGGTTTCTCCCTTCTTATCTCCCATGCTTTACGGATAGACTTGTATGATTATTGCATGGCATGCATTCTCTCCGCACCAACACTGTAGGACAAAACCCGGTGAAGGAGCACAGTCCACTGACGAGAGGCAGGTGAGCCGCATCTGGTGGGCCCTGGCACGAGACAACGCCACCCCCTTCGCCAGCACCTTCTCCCAAGTCAACGAAAAACTCAGCTGCCCCGTCCCCGCGACTTTACTCGCTGGTAACACACCCACCCCTCCCACCCCTTCTTCACTCAACCCCTCACTAACCCCCTCTCACAGCAATCCTCTGCTCCGCCTTCGGCGCCATTTCACTCGGTAGCAAAACCGCCTTCACAGACCTCGTCGGCTCCTTCATCATCCTCACCTCCATCTCCTACGGCCTAGCCATCGGCCCCCATCTTCTCACCGGCCGGAAAAACGTCCCAAAGGGGCCCTTCTGGATGGGCAGCGCCGGTTACGCCGTCAACGCCATTTCCGTCCTGCTGATCATCTTCTTCAACATAATGTTCATGTTCCGTACGTATTCCCCTATCCCTTCATCCCACCACCCCCATCCATCCCATCCATCCCATCCAATCACTAACCCACCCCACAGCCTACATAAACCCCCCCACCTCCTCAACAATGAACTACAACAGCGTAATCCTAGTCGGCGTCCTGATCCTAACAACAACATGGTGGTTCCTGCACGCGCGGAAGAAGTACCCGGGGCCGAAACTGGCCGGTCTGTATGCCGAGGGGAAGATTGTCGAGATGCCGAAGGAGGGGGGGCATGTGGAGTGACGTGATTGGGGGCGCGAAGAAGTGGATCAAAGGAGGAGTGTATATATAGGTGCTGGGGGTAGGGGCAAGGGTTTGGTTTTGGGGTATTCTGCCATTTTCGTGTGGATATATATGGTATTTCTTCCAGCAGCTACCTAGCTTGAAAGAAGTGATGAGTGTGTGTGTAGTCAACACAACTAGGGTGATGGAACTGAAACCGTTCGATGTGTTTTCCCATTCATGTTATTATCTATTCTTCCAAGTCGAAAAGACAGTGACATCGCATATATACGCAAAAGAGTCAGGTGAATGAACCTACGCATCCCACTACTTAGTATCTACAACATAATCCTTTTCCACAGCCGCACAGAAGTGCCTACAGCCTTTCTCTACAAAACAACTCGATTCCCGAATCCGGATCCCTACTAGTAACGGCCATTTAACACATTATGCATTCCTATACAACTAGATCTATGCCAGTGTTGCGTGCATGCATGCACACTCATCGCCAATATGCCATGCCATTCACAAAAACCACGACGGCTCATGAATTCTATACGTTATTTCACCAGCTCTCAAGCACACGAAACTCGACCCTCCCTCACCCCTACTCCTCAGGAACATCACCGCCACCCCATAGATGCCACACGCTGGCTCTGCAATTACGGAAGCGGGGGTGACATTGTATAGCACTCGGGTTGGATGTATGAACTGCTAGAGAGTAGCAATTCTCTCCATATAAGTTGAAAAGGGAATACCGATGCTGGATGTTGACATCTCGTTCTATTGTTGTATATTATTTGGATGCATTGCTTGATATGTTATTGGTAGGACCGGCCCCGTGCATACTTCTTGTGCTTTGACGCCCGTCATTTTCCTTGCGTGCGCTATTCCTTCCAATCCGCTGTAAGTCGTGTGAACTCCATCAAAGGAAGTGTTTGTTGCTTGATGGAGGATACCGATTCCGTGGCAAACAGGCTTCTTTTCTCAGAAGGCACTGCCAAGGGCAGCTTCATCGCTGATTCGACTCTGTCAATGTACATTGGTGTTGTTCCAGAACCAGCTCCAGTCCTGATCAAGGTCCAGGTTCACGTTCGAAAAGACACCTCCGTCGATACCTATACCTGGCTGCTGCTGTACGGGATATCCCCCAATGTTCAATTCCGGGGGCATCGTTGCGAGATAGTTGTCGAAGCTGGAAGGATCATTGAGACTACTCGGTGTCTCTGTTTCTGGCGTTGCTAGCTGAGTAGGCTCCTGCACTGCTTCAGGACCCCTGAGATATGAGTAATTGGCGAAACTCTTGCCGGGACCGAAGACCACAGTCCCGAAGTAGGGGATGACCACTCTTCCTACTGTTTGACCGGCCGGACATGGATCGGCACGCGATTTGCAGAACATCTTGAGAGCTCGTGCTGCTTGGGTTGTCACACCGCCTTCCGTCTCCTGAGAAACACGATCCAACAGGTCTGTCGTGATAGTGATGAGTTCCTCGTCCTCGCTGGCTTCCTGCTGATCTCGAGCTGAAGTGGAAGAAGATATAGTTAACAGATTCAAAACCAATACCATACCAGCCGTGAACGCTTGAAAGTCAATAATTTTGCAGACCATGGAGCCAAAACCTTGAGCCGGACGGAACACATGGTATAGATTGATCATCTCTCGGGCAGACTCGAGAGCAGCGATCTTATTGTACTCGTAGCGACGATCCGTGGCCGCTTTCAACATGAACGGCAGGTGAAGAAGGGTTCGAGTCTGATGATGCCAAAACCGTGGAAGGATACGCATGTACATTTGCCTCCCAACGTCCTTTAGCTCGATATCTTTGGCCCACCACTCGCTTGGCATCGTTGCAGCCAGGTCGGTCATCTCGCCCTCGATCTTGATGGTCAGCGGCAAAGTGTTATTAGATGGCGGCTCTTGATTGCGATCAATGACATGCCCAATGATAGTTGATAACTCCTGTAGGTACTGTTCGCCCGTGTTTTCCGAAACAGCGCAAGGCGCATCCAATACGGCATAAGGCAGACCGAGTAGAAGGCTTACGTATCGATCGCTTTGGTACAGAGCCTTCCACATACTCGCTTCACGTTGAGAGCGTTTAGATCGACCGTGGAGGCCTAAAAGCTGGGCGAAGGACAAGGCTCTCCGGAGCATCACCCAAGTTTTCCAGATCCGTCCATTATTCATTTCATGCTTGCCGCGCAAGAACAAACATTCGACGCCGTCAATGCTCCCTACGACATCGTCATCCGAGATGACAAGATCGTCGACTGCGTTCATGTATCTGTTACTGAGACTCATGGTAGTCACGGACGGTCCCAGGTCAACGTGGATTTCCAGCGGCACCTCTTGAAGGCTGATGGAGATGCAAATCAGGGCTTTGGCTATCCTTCGTACGCATCCACTTTCCTTTGCGTCCGCGATGAAGAGGTTGAAATTGTTCATAGTGGGATCAACACCAAATATCTCGGGATAGAAGTCCTGACTGGCCTGCCACCAGCATATGGATGCCTCCGTGATGACATGTTGAACGTATTGGGATGGGAATAGCGACAAAAGTGTACGACGGATGTGATCAAGTTTTGGGGTCGAGTTCCCGTCGTTGGAGGAGACTGGTGGCGATAAAACTGACCCAGCGTCGCTGTTCTCGATGTCTTCGAGACGATTTAGGATGGAATTGTCGAAGAGGCTGAGAATGGGTGCATTCTCCAAAAGGGCGCCTGGCGAGGGGACGGAGGACGCTGTAGGTGTCGGCAGCAAGACTTCGGATCGCAGCTGCTTCAGCGTTTTTGCGGCTTCCTGATCGGATTCATTCGTGTTGGAAGCCGCCGAAGGGCCCAGTTTCATTACGATGGACTGCAAAGCACTTTCCAACTCCGTCACCCTCTGCTGCAGGTTCTGCTTGCTGTCTGGAAGCAGACGCTTCGTAGCCTGGGTGGGCTGCTGATCGCGACATTGAATGCGGCGAGTGAAGCATTCCGTACAGGTATCGGGGATGCTTGCGTGTTGGACGCAGCTCTTCTTACGGCGTCTACCTATGAGAAGTCAGCGCCAGTGTTGCTGGAGATAGCATTAGATGTGGCGCATCAGCAGCAAGAAGCGGTATGTCTCTGTCGAGGTAAGCAATGTACATACACTCAGTGCAGCTATGGGTGCCCTTCCTCATTTTCTTGCGCGGCTGGTGGTCCGATGCAAGACTGGGAGTGGCTGACATGAGGGATAATCGGACTCCTCAATGTGTATCTGATGATGCTATGGCAAGGAAGGGCGACGGACGGAGTGTGAATGTTGTTGAACGAGATTGTATAGTGTATAGTGTATAGTGTGTGGTGTATAGTGTGTGGTGTATAGTGTGTGGTGTATAGTGTGTGGTGTATAGTGTATAGTGTATAGTGTCATTGTGTGGTTGCCTATTCTTTCCTCATTCCGATGTGTTTACGGAGAAATCGGACGAATTGTCGGACAAAGCTTCGGACGAGATTCGTCAGCGGTGATCTCGGTTATAGTATTCCGCGCCATGGTTATCTCCGATACGCACACTCATCACTCCGTATGACTCAGAGTCTCGTCAATTCCCCTTTTTGTACTTGTGCAGAACGCTTTCTACATTTGCCCTTGGCAGTGTCGCCAATTGATCTCAAACATACATCTTCATGACTCAAGTAAGTACGTCTCCAAAGACCAGAACAGAGTCATGACTCATATTCCATTCTATATCCTCCCACCCTTTAGAAGGAGAATCTTCGTCCGATACACGTAGCGTTGTCCGATAATCCTTTTTCCCTTGCCTTGCCTAAGATACTTTAGTCTACGAGGATTCCAATCTCTCCTTGGATTCTTTGATTCTTTGATTCTTTGACTCATCAACCCATCGTCCACACCATTCTCTCATTCTCTCATTCTCTCATTCTCTCATTCTCTTGTCGTGAAAACATCTTCGCTTATATTGGAGATAAGCAACCATTGCCCCGAAGTTCATCAACAGTGCCATAGCTAACTTATTTCGCTCTCCATTACTTTGACTTCTATCTAACCAGTATCTTTTCCGGTCCTTGTACTATATAAATTACCCTCTTCCAATCCTGCATGTCATCAATATGTCTACAGTAGACGCTGCAACCGGAGCAGCCAACGCGCCCACAGCGCATCTCCAACATTCCGACGAAAAGCCCAGAGACATGTCTTCGCAAGTCAGTAGCCAAGACCACGACTCCATCGCGCACAATGAGCCCGAAAAGGTTCCAACCCATACTGACGACAACGACACCGCCGAGGATCTTACAAGAATAGCAACAGCAGATTATCCCAAGGCGTACAAACTCGCCATGATCGTCGTCGCTCTAGTCCTCTCCATCTTCCTCGTAGCACTCGACATGACAATCGTCGCAACCGCCATCCCCAAGATCACCGACGAGTTCCACAGCCTGGACCAAGTGGGATGGTACGGGTCCGCCTTCTTCCTTACCGTCGGCTCCTTCCAATCCACTTGGGGCAAAGCCTACAAGTATTTCCCCTTGAAGACCACCTTCCTGGTCTCTATTGCCATTTTCGAGCTGGGTAGTTTGATCTGCGCCGTGGCGCCAAACAGCACCGCATTGATCGTTGGACGCGCGATTGCTGGTGCGTTCCCTGATGTCGGACCAAGTCCGAGAAGCTGACATCGCTTAGGTATGGGTGGAGCCGGTATTGGTTCGGGTGCTTACACAATCATCGCATTTGCCGTGCCGCCGGCTCAACGTGCAGCATTCACCGGCATTCTGGGAGCGACGTATGGAGTAGCGAGTGTCATAGGTCCTCTCTTGGGTGGAGTATTCACGTCGAAAGCCTCGTGGCGATGGTGGTACGGCTATCATCTTGCAGACTTTGTATTCAACATACTGACACTATACCAGCTTTTACGTCAATCTCCCCGTAGGCGGCGCTTCCGCACTCGTCATTCTCCTTTTCTTCCAAACGCCAGCCGCGTCGAAACCGGTCAAAGCAAGCTGGCGGGAGAAACTCCTTCAAATGGATCCACTCGGCACTTTCACCATCATGGCGGCCATTATTTGCTATCTGCTTGCCCTTCAATGGGGCGGTGTGACGAAGCCGTGGAGCTCTGGCTCCGTCATTGGCACCCTTGTAGCATTCTGTTTGCTTCTGATCATCTTTGGAATGGTTGAATGGTGGGGCGGTGATCGCGCCGTGCTGCAACCCAGTCTTTTTGGAAGGCGGGAGATTTTCGTCAATTGCATCTACGTTTTCTTGTTAGTGGTCAATATCTTGCCCCCTGTTCACCGCAGCTGACATTTCATTTAGCTTCGCTGGAGGCTTCTTCTTGCTACTGTACTATCTTCCCATCTATTTCCAGTCTGTCGATGGCGTGTCCGCCTCTCAGAGTGGGATCAACAATATTCCTCTAGTGCTCGGAGTTTGTAAGTAACCAAGAGTCGCATTTCCGAAGTCCCGCAACTGATTTGGGTAGCTATCTGCACTGTACTCTCCGGCGGTCTCATATCTGCCTATGGCATCTACGTACCGTGGCTACTGATTGGTTCCATCCTCGCAACGATCGGCACAGGTCTGATCTACACACTTGATATCGGCTCGTCGTCTTCAAAGTGGATCGGATATCAAGCCTTGGCCGGCATCGGTATCGGCTTTGCCTTCCAAGTCCCCATGATCGCCAACCAAGCCTTTGTCCAAATGTCCGAGATCTCTTCAGTCACGGCAGTCACTCTATGTAAGCTACTCCACCCAACATGTACTCATCCTCCATTTCGCTAATGCAACCAGTCTTCCAAACCATCGGCGGCGCATTCTTCGTCTCTGCAGGCCAAACCGCATTCGCCAACCGACTCCTCGCACGTGTGCCTCTCACAGCTCCAGGCATCAGTCCGGCGCGCGTGGTGGCGACGGGCGCGACGCAACTGCGAACAGCGTTTCCAACCAAAAACATCGGTGGAATCTTGATCGCGTACATGGACGGCTTGAAGCTTTCCTTTGCATTGGCCATTGCACTGGCGGGCGTGACGTTACCAATAGCGCTGTTTGCGAAATGGCAGAATGTGAAGCCCAAGATTGGAGGTGCGGCCGTATAAAAGTACATAGAACTACTATCCATTCACTCTCACAGAGATATAGATATTGTCACGATAATCACTTATCCAAACCCATAGACATGATATGGAGCTTTTAATACTCTTGCATAGCCTTGTATTCTCCGACAGCGAGGATCAGACTCAATTATTGTAGAGTACTAATCATTTTCTCAACAACCGATTATGTAAACACCATATCCACATGGAGATTTATCCACATGGAGATTTGAACATCCATCACATGCAACCTTCGAACCAACTCTGTACCCTGTAACATACCACCACTCCCAACCATTCCGTCCGAAAAAGGAAGCCAACCACGGGAAATGGTGTAATATAATGATTAAACCAAGCATCCGTATTTAGATATAGAATAAGCAGCATCAGTGTAAAATGCGATATACTTTATTCGTTTTGCCTGGGAGATACAGTATAGGTAGTATCACACCATCTAGCATTTCGCAGGGTAAACATTTCTACTACTTATATAGTATCGATTACTCCGCCTCCCGTCAGTCCGTTAGTTCGTCGGTAAGTTAGTCGATTGGTCTATGTTGCATAAAGATTTATTAGCCGGTATCTTGGTTCTATCTCAGCGAGGTGCACAGCTGGTATATATATAAAAACAACTTCAATGATCTAGCTTCTATAAGACGTCTGTTGAGCAGACGTTGACGAGACTAGATACACGGAAGTATGACTGTTGCAGAGGGACACGGTAAAGGAAGAGCAAGCGAGCATTCGGGTGATCGTACGTGACTGGGAGGGAATGTCGCTGATATTGCGTTTTGCACTCGCTGATTGTAGCTTGTGGAGATATCTTGGTAGTGGGTCTGAATGTTTCGCAATACTTTGCGGAGGGAGAGGTTGTAGAGTCTTGATGGTACACGGGTGATTGATCTTTGGCAGGGATGGGTGATTGCAATGTAGCATACAGTGCAGTAATTTGATTGCTTGTGGTATTGAGAGAAGCGAGCGTTGGGTTGGGGGCGGGAGGCGAAAGGTGATCTGTTGACCAAGAAGGGAGGCTGGAGGTTTTCAATCTATCCTCACACGCCGTTCTGATAGGTATGAGATGGCATTAGTGGGCAACTGTCAGAATCCTCCAATCCGCGGAGTTGCAGCGTTTGCATTCGGGTATTTGCGCCACTTTAGCAGTGAAGGGCTCGTGGTGGTGGTCATGATGCTTGAACTCGATTTCTTGTATCATGGCCAGTATCAATAAAACCTTGCTTGCCTGCTGAGATTGTCAGAAACACGTTACTGCAAGGTCCTACGGAGAGCCCATTGCATTGTCACGCTCCACACCTACTAACTGAGCCATAGCGAACGAGGGAGGACGCAAAGCATGCGTCTGTATCTCTTGATCCGAGGCCACTCATCATAAATGACCCCCATTTCAAGGTGGTGAGACGTGAGCCGCTGCTAGAGCTTTCTAAGGTGGCGATTGGCGTTTACTAAGGCGTAAACAGCAGTAACATTGGTGGCATATGTGTTATTTTCCGTTGATGCTTCGTAGCTGGGGGTTGTGACTTGTGGAATCTCGTTGTTGTGGTTTTCTCATTGTCGGGAGAAGGTTTGCCCCAGCTGTCAGGAACAACCGTGTGCAGGGAAAGAAGCCCATGAAATCAAAGAATTTGCGACCAGATTCAGCAGGACGGTGTACGGTAGGCGTGGCTGATGTCCAAGTGCCGTATCTCGATCGTCAAGACGATAATTATGCTACCCAAGGCCACTTTCATCGACGGAACATTGTTTGCTGTGCTCGACAGTAGTCTATGTACTGGATGCATTCAGTGAACGATCACCAGTCCCGATGCCACCGAGCATACGTGCGCTCACAGCTGCGTTGCTCTGAAGATCTGCGACGACACCACCGAAGGATGAACGTTGGCGGAGCTGCACAGTATGTATCATGATACTATTAGCGAATATCACTTCCCATTGCACCTGAATCGAGTGCGAAGGTTCTCATCAAGTGTCATCACTCACGTGGAAAGATTAACAACAGTACTTCCAGGGTTATCAAAAGCTCGATTATTGAGTCCATGTGTAGCAGCTCCCCGTCAAGAAGAGTCATAGAGTGGCCAGGAAGAGGATGTTTGTTAGAAGACGGTATACACCAAGCAACACGTGAAGACAAAGGCGGTATCAGTGAACAACTACAACTCAGATGGGCCGAAGACAAAGGCGGTATCAGTGAACAATTACAACTCAGACTGATTGATGATCAGATCGTTCTGGCTCCTCGACAGGCAGATGCATACCAGTCGATATTTGCAATGATCTTACCATAACTTACGACATTTGGCACAGCTGTCCCAACATGACAATCATCCTTGACGCAAGCCAGATGTCTCATTTCGAGCATAAATGACACAGACCCCAAGGGCTAGAGCCATCACCATAACGGCCCATTCCGAATGCTCCGGAATTGTGTAGACGATGGCTTCTCGATACTAGTGATAGAGAGCTCGTTATGAAGTGAACCGAAGATGAACAAACCATACATTCGATCCACACTGGAAGCGATGAAAAGCAATATACGATAAGTGGACAGCGCAGCCTCAATCCCGTCATCTACGTTGGTACCAAGTGTGCGGATGCGCTGCTTTATCCCGCAAAGGACAGACCCCTCCAGATACTAGATACTCTTCCACAGCTTTTGTTGTGTCGATACATTGGTTTCGTATGCCGCCATCCACTGCCTCTGCGTCTGAATCAAGGTACCAATTTTCAGGTGGGTCGACACAACGAAGATCACCATAGACCTCGGCAGATGCAAGTTCCAGTAACACACTCATCCGCTCCAGAGTTAATGCCCAGGTCCCCGACAATAATCGAATATCATGTATAGTAAGATCCCGCAGAGATGGCGAATGACGATTGAAGAACGCAACCCATTCCTCTTGATTTGTTTCAAACCGTCCGAAATTGAGACTTCTCAGTACAGACCATGTGAAGCTGCCAACAATGTATCTCAGCTTGTATGCGCTGTTCATATCCTGATATGGGTTGTAAAACAACGCTAGATCTTCGAGTGCGGGCGCAGCGCTGAAGAGTTCGACTAACCTAAAGTGATCCTGTATTTCGCCAAATTCATCCACGTATCCGTTGGTATTCCTACGTAAACCTGTTTCAGTCAACATCTCGAGTTTCAACACTCGGAGACATTTCACAGCCGTCTTCATATCTCGGAGGACCTTGTTGGTTTGCTGCAGAAACCTCTCGTCAACGGCACCGAGCTCCAGATGGGTGATATTGAGCTGAGCATGAGCAGCTCCTAGCAGCAGTGACCGCGACTGGGCCACGCCATAAGGCTCAATGTGTTCATAGTTGCCTTCGGGCTTTTGTAGAGTTGCAGTGTAGGCTTGCGTAAAGTAATCTGAAGGACGGACAACAACAGACCCTGAATACATGCGTATTTCTGACAATTTGGGAAGACGAGTCATTGCATTGAGTATCGTGGCCGCACCATAGTTATTGCGCCGAAGGCCGCATTGTTCATTGTAGAGGCGTATATATTCTGCGTATGCTTGGCGCAAGTATGCTTGTGGGTGAAGACCCTTGCGGGATTGATGGCTCATGTATAGTCTAACTACACGTCTCCGACACACCCGTTGTTCGCGCTCATTAGCTCTTGGTGGAGGTGGCCTTGGTACATCGTACCAAGGTGTCTCTGCGGGTGGGACAATATTATCCTGCCACTCTTCTCTAGACCGATACCCCCTCAGAGTAGCTGGCTCATAGAGAAGGCAAGTAACATGATGTCTGATGACGGGATGCTTTGAGATGTCAACCAGGCGCTGGAAGCTATCAGCCTTGAAGACAAGGTGTACTGTTGGAAGTAGCCGAGGCGTCGCTACGTATGACCAAGATCTAGACACAAGGCGAAGACTGATAACGTCGGGCGTTTCAAGCTCAGCACATATAATGTCTGCGATCTCGGGCGGAAGGCTACTCAGGGGTGAAAAAGACTCGACTGTAGTCCCTAGATTAAGAGCAGGCATGACGAGGCTTGCCGTTCTCTGATCTTCTGAATAGCGCGAGTGTAGTCTATCATACTGCGGAACAGGTAGATACCTTGAGCGGTGCCACTCCTTACACTAATCAAGCATATGTATCATCCCCAGTTGACAAGCCAAAGAGTACTCCGGATATCCTAGGCTTCAGCTTCTCCGGCTTAGCGGCTTCGCACCTTTTCTAGGGTCAAGACTTTCAAAGGGTGCCCTTAGTGTATTGAACAGAGTGATTATGGCTATCTGCATAGTACCCTTAGGAGGTAAGAATAAAAGGTGTTGCAAATTGTTGAACGATCTTAGGGGTCTGATGGATGGTTTGCTATGCTAAATGTCTGAAAAGGTGAAAAAGGTGTCTAGGAACAAGACAACGAGACAACAAGACTTTGTAGACTAGCTATTCGCTTATTGTCTTGGCAGAAGGGCTTATTTCCAACACAAATCATTGCCAGGCCACTAGAATATTCTAGTAGGACTCTCTTTGCGTTACTACCGATGACCGACGAGAAGTTCACTGATATAGATGGAGCCATCTTAACGAGCATTCTATGGCACCGCACTCATAGAGCGGTGACCCTTGGCTTCGAATTTCATATACACTATCGCACGGCCACGGTGAATCTATAACCATGAACAAAGGCCATCAGGACTTCTGCGATAATTGTGCCGACTTGAAGCTCATAGTGTTTTGCTGATTGGAACGCATGGAGCACCGTACGGGCGAATGCAAGGTATGGAACAATAATGGCTTGACTGAGCCCGCGGTCGACAAGAAGAGGATCAAAAGGCGAGGGGGAAACAAGAACAGGCATCTGATATGATTTCTAGAAAGAGTCTGGCAACAAGTGGGGACTTGCATATATAGATTAGAGAACGAGGAAACCGTGAAGCCGTATGGGGAATGCCTCAAGAGGGCGTTCCTTGGACGCCTCATTTTCGAAGAGGAGGCATATAGGCTATAGAACCTCAGTGGAAACTTGGTGGACTCCGAGCAGGGCAGGTACCAACATTTGATACTGTATCTCTCATGCCAAGATCAGAGAGGTAAAGCGAGCTACGCGTTGGTCAGGAAGGAGGGACAAGGCCACTGGGGGCTCGGCATAGGGTCAGAATGAACAGAAGCGAGCCCAAGAGTTATTAGAAAGGATGGAATGGTATGAAGAAGTGGCAGGGCGATCGTGAGGGGGTTTGATCCCACTACTAACTAGGACTTGCCACACGGCCAATCGTATTGCGGAAATTTCGACCTTGCTGCCAATGGATTATCCATTTGAGAAATATGTCCTTGTGAGAGCAGGCATGCCTTGGCACTTGACGATGCTGTTCTCTCCCCTTCTAATGCTGCAATGCTGTTCTGGCAGAGGGCGTAGTCCTGAGGCGGGACTCCCGGATCATTGTAGCCAGGAATAAGGACGAGATGCTCAAAATGGCCACCGCGGCTACATACTTGTGTTCTGCACATGTGCATATTATGATTGTCTTACGGCTATAAACCTAGGCTTGGGAGGACAAGGCGGGTATCTAAAATGTTTCCCAGACTACAGTCCTCGCTCTCAAGCTGAGGTTGATGATGTTCCCGCACGCGCAATCTTTGCTTTGAGTAATTTGATAGTGGCTAATTTCCACATACGGCCACAGACTGAAGAATACTCGGCATCCCGTCCGCTCTGCCATTGACAAGCTTCAGATCGAACAATTAGTAGTTGGGTCGGTGACGACCAGCGAATCCTGTTTGCTGTATGTTTTTGCTTTTTGGAGGGTTTGAACCTATGGTTTTGCTGCTTGTTAACAGAATGGATTCGGAGAGTTCAAAACATAGATTATTGCAGATGATGGACGGGATTTGGAGGACGATGGCGTAAATATACTACTGTAATAGTTACCTTTGCCCGAGGAAACTCTTCGTCTGTTGAAGCGCTATGTAGGTGTGCAGCTTTGGCCCAGCCAGAGCTACAGTCCCTTCACCTTCGATTCCTGATTACCGAGTGTCAAGAAAGCCGTGCCCACTTCCAATCCCCTTCCCTCAGGTAATTCATTGCAAAGGCGGCTCGGCCATAAAAGTTTTCGCCGCCCCCAGATCCTTCCTACACTGCATCCCCGAGCGCATATGTCCCTGATAGACCGTCCCAACCCCATATAATCCGCCAAGATGGTTGTTACACGCATCATCGGTATAGAAGGTGAGTTCGTTGATCTGATATTCGCCGGAACCGTAGTTGATGCCTATCCAATCGGATCCCGCTACGGGGTTGTACTTGTAGCATGTTCCGACGAGGATATCGTGCTGGACGTTGGGACCCACGGGACCGGTGCATTTGGCGTTGGCGAAGGCACCGATCCAGGGTGGTTTGGTGCGTTTGTCGAGGGAAGGAGTGGCGGTGGTGTTGGCGGTGGTATTTGTGTTGGATATTGTGGGGAGGGCGAGGGTAGTACTGGTAAGGAGGGACACGATGACGGGGAGGGCGAGATGCATATTTTTCTAGGAGCTAATATTCAATAGGGATTTCTTTTGAGATTTAGCAGCGTATTATGAGGCCTTCGAGCGGTAGTAGGCAATTGATATGTTGGTCTTAGGATGTTGTTTGGAGGGGGGAACGAGGGGATTTGTACAGCATTTTCCGGAGGGACAAGAGAGAGAGGTCGTACAATGAAAATTGAAAGAGATATTCTGCGGACGTTCCTGACTGATAAAGGAGTGGGAATTTGCGTTGATAGACAACAAAGGGTTCCTTACATACTTGTGTAATGTCGGACGTTAATAGCTATGTCCGGGGTTTCGGACTGCTTTGTTCCAACACTTCGAAGAGTGCTCCGTACTTCTGATTCCGTGCGGGAATATTATGCTGTCTATTCCGAGGAAGTCGAATTTTAACTCTTCTGTTTCGTGTTTAGGAACACAAATAACTCCTCGAGCAGGAAACAGATGTTTGCACCAGATCACTGAGATAGACGTTGTAACAGGTGCTGAATTTCCACGTAACAAAAGCACCGTGTTTCAAGTGACCCGAATAGAAATGGTAATAGCGTTCGACAGGTCCATAATAGATGAAATCACAGCTGCAGATGAGCTAAAAGGCATGACTGAGCCCTCGGTCAACTGATCTCCACTATTTGCTTGCGTCTGCACCGACTGCGTACCATTACATGGTCTACCAGCTGCTACTTCTGTTGCTCAATGATATAATAATTCCCAAAGATAATAATGAGACTGGGCTGTGGCTGGTTCTGCATGTATTTTCTGTTGCTGTTACCAACCAGCGATTGCGCGTAGACGAGTCACAATGGAAGCTGCTTGTGTAGATAGACTCGATCGTATGGAACCTGATTTTCAACATTCTGAGACCCACATGTAAAGTGATAAAGTACAACAGATATCGTATGTACCTGCCTCCGATTCTGTTAGAGCATGGAGAATCAAGCTAAAGTAAAGTACGGTAGGTGGCAGAACGCGCTAAGCTTCTTCCGTAAGCGCGCTTCCGCTTCGAGTACGACGTCTTGATTTCCCCGCATTTTCCTCTGAAGTCATACATATCGGTAGCAGCAAGGTATCGGCGATCTCCTGCACAGCTAGTCGCACCGTGACAGCAGCTACTGACACTTGGCCAGTAGTATCGCTGCTGAGCTGATGGATGGTCCCCAAAGATCGGCCTGCATGCCAGCCCTTCCCGATCCAGCGTACTCGTCTGCCACTGGAAGCAACGTCCCGCAGCCCAATACAGTCATGATGCAATTGTTCTGGCAGCGGATGGTGGGAGCCGTCAACAAGTCGTTGGAAAGAAGTCAAGGGAAGAGGCGGAGGCGGAGATGGAGATGGGGGTTCGTTCAACTATAAGGTGCTCCTGCAAGACTCGGTCTTCTTGAACAACATCTTCTTCTTCGAGCTCGTTCACCGAAGCCCCAGACCCGAGCATACCCTACCTGCACGTCAACCTGTCAACATGCGTTTCACCATTGCGTGTGTAGCTGCCGCTCTTGTCGCTTCGACGCTAGCACATCCAGTCGAGAAGAGGGCAAACGCCCTACCTCCAGTCAACAGCGCCACGGATGAGCTAGTCCTCCAGCTTGCCCTCTACCTCGAGCACCTCGAACTATCCCTCTACACTGGTGGTTACGTGAACTTCACGGATGCTCAGTACACTGCTGCTGGCTTTCCTCCCGGCATCCGTGAGAATGTTGGGGTGATTGCTCAGGTATGATCCTCGACCCCTACAGTCCCCAGCATTACCGACACAGTCCTACAGCATGAGCAGACACATTCGGACACCATCACTGCCATCCTCGAAGCCGCCGGCTACACTCCCGTCCCCCCATGCATCTACAAATTCCCATATGATTCGCCCACCTCCTTCGTCGATCTCGCCAACATGATCACATCCGTTGGCATCGGCGCATACCTCGGAAGTGCTGCACTTCTCGCCGACGATCCCACCCTCCTCACCGCAGCGAGCAGTATTGTCACTGTCGAAGCTCGCCACGATGCCTACCTTCGAGCAGGTGTCCGTGCCTCGCCCTTTCCCACCGCCTTCGATACCGCCTTGACTGCTGTCTACGCCTACAATCTCGCTCAGATGTTCATCGTCACGTGTCCGCAGCAACTGCCTCTGACCATCCTTCCAAAGCTTACGCTTGAGGCTCCCGTTCCTTCCCCGATCCCCCAATCTCCTCCTACCGGCGCAGAGCTGAAGTTCATATACGATCCAAGCACATTCTTCGTGTCTGTTGACCCCAACACGCCACTCTATATTGGTTTGGTTAATATGGTCACCAACGTTACTTATACCAAGGTCACAAGCTGTGGCATGGATTGTGCTCAGATCCCCGTACCTGAGGGTGCCGCTGGTGCGGCGTTTGCCGTATTGACGACATTCAGTGGTGATGCAGCTCTATCTGAGGATCAGCTTACGAACTTCGGCACCCTTGCTGGGCCGGCTGAGATTATCTTATCTTAAGTGGAGGACTTTGGTCCACCATTAGGGTATGTACCATGTTAATGGTGTGATGAAATAAGAAAATGTCAATCAATCCATTACGCATAGTAACTTTTTGTACACGTGATGTAATTATCAATAAATAATCTACTGATTCTACTTTTGGTAACGCGTACTTGTGTATTTCTTTTTTTTCCGGATTCATCATTTGTTTCCTTGAGATGTCACTGTCATTTCATTAAAGTGTCCTTTACCAATATAATCTAGCCTCGTTCATGAACAACAACATCGAGCATCTTCTCCTTCAGCGGACTCTGTGCTAACTTTCAGGTCCTCCAACAAATCGTGCCCAATCTCTTACAAAAGCTGCAGCCACCTATGGAACTCGTGGCTAGATTGAACCTGCAGCACAGTCAGAGGAGATGGGTTGTTCTGAACAAGCGATTGCCAGTATCGGTGGTGCCACTGCCGACGAATTTGGTCTCTGAAAGGCGAAGTGCAACAAGATGGATTCCGGCGTGACGCGCCAAGCTCTTGCTGAGAGTGCCTTGGGCAATGCAGTCCCCTTGAACCACGCCGGCAACCACCACAATACGAATAGTGGCATGAAACTTGCGAACATGCTGCACAAAATCGACGATCGTCTGGCCGGTGTTGACCACAGAATCCACCAGTACGACTGTCAGCTGTCCCTGCAAATGATGAGGCTTGAGATTGGAAGCGTCGCTAGCATGAACGAACATGGCCTGTGGGAAAGCGTCACTGACGCCCAAGGCCATTGGTTCTCCGCCGCGCATTAGCGCCACGATCGTTGTCTGTTGTTCGTGGAAAAGACGAGAGCCACTGGTTTGGTGGCCCAGCACATGCTGGATGGGACAGTCTTCTAGACCAACGATATTGGCTACGAACTCGATTGCCAGATACCATCCGACACGGCGATGAGCCTCCCTCAAGGCTGGACCGGCATTGCTTGCATCGCGCATAGGCGTTGCAAGCAGCAGTGCCGAGTTTCTATCTGTTGCATGATGGAATTTGAGTTCTGGGTAAGTGCAACGGCAGAAGAGAGAGTTGACAAAATCTTGGTCTGTGAGCTTGACCAGGGGAAGCTTGGTAGTATCCAGCCGTGGTGGCGCGTTGCTGGGCAGCAAAACTTGTCGCGCCTGGAGACGCTTATGTTTGATTGCCTGCATCAATTCCTTGTCCATACTCTTGCTCCTAGTCTGCTCCTCGCCGACCACAACAATGGCTTGATCAGCCTCGCCCAGCATGTCCAGGTCCAGAGGGCTATCTCCAAAGGCGCAAACATACATTCCGAGGGTATCCTTCAAATGTACTACCAAGCTGGCTTTTACTGCAGCTGTGACCACCAAACCGTCTGCAATGCGTCCACCACCAATGACACTTATTTTCTTGGACAGACCTTCCTTCTCTAGCACCTTCTCCCAGATACGACCCAGTCCGCATGTTACGACGACGGCGCCTACATGGTCAACGTCTGCCACCATTCGCAGTAGGGACAAGAAATCGACGTGTATACTTATTTTGGATGCGACAGCTTGGCAGATTGCATCAAAGTCTTGCTTGTTTGCCACCTCTTCATAGAGTAATGCGGCTTGGCGAAAGGCATTGTGCGAGTAATTCAACTGGCTTTTGAAGACTGTTTCTAACGGATAGTCTTTATCTTCAGATTGGCGGATATTTGAAACTTCTTCCCAGAACAACGAGCCTGTGTCCTCCACCGCCAGAGTCTTATCCGCGTCAAGGACTAGCACCGTCTTCAGCCGAAGATCAGGGCCGCGAACCGCCAAATCGAGAAGCTTCAGAGCGGAAGACAAGTTATTCTGCTCGTTCTGGGACCGGAAATTGAGCAGCAGCGACGAAACGTTGTCCAGCAATTTCGGCGTCGAGGTCACGATCGAGAATAGCATACCATGCTGGTAGCACAGAGGACGCAGCTCGCTCTTCTCGGCCAACTGCCACTCGCTCAGCACCCCCACAGCCATAGCCGGACGAGCCTTGACCTTGTCATTCCGACGACGGTGAAAGATCTCCTCGGTCGGAACGTCCAGATAAAGTATATGTGTGAAAGTGGTAAAGTCATTCAGAGTATGTACTGGCTGCGGAACATTCTGATCCGCTGACCACAACATGAAATGTCCCGTGACAACCGCAACTTTACCACTGCTGATGCAAGTCTTTCCGATTCTGTCGATGGCACGCTGACGTACCTGCACCCTCATTGGCTCTTCCAAAGCATGGAAAGCGTCATGGCCTCCAGGAACTTCGCCGGCAATGACATCGGAGCCTTCGAAGAATTCGAAGCGCTCTTCTCCGAGTTTGTGCTTTAGCTGGTGAAGGAGGTGTGTTTTGCCCGATCCGGAGATTCCGTACAGGCCGATAACGGTTGGTTTGTCGTTGGAGGCACGTTGAGTTCCCGGGAATGCTGGAGGACCTGGCTGAGGATCTTCGGCTGGGTCCGACATAGTACCTTGTGCAGATTTACTGTTGGTGGATGTCGTTGAGCTGATCTATCTTCGAAAAGGACGAGTAGAGACCCTTGATACTGACCTCAAAATTAAAAAGTGATGGTTGTCCGCCGTGTCTGACGCAGAAGCTGAAAGGTCGATGGAAATTGGTAAAACAGCTGTTTATCAAGGTATTTCCAAAGTGCAATCAAAGCACTGAGGGCGCCGTACAAAGAAACACTTGGTCGCGGACTCGTACATGAGTCTAGTGCTATTTGCTAAGACGCATGGATACCTTGCATTACTATCAATGGCTACAAGTCACTCATATGCTTCTAGCCTCATCTGGCCGCGACCCTCGCCTTCCGATGATATCAGCCTGGCTTTCCTCATCGTTTGACCAAGAAAGGAGCCAACTAGTTGGACTATGCGGACATGGGCGCATGGAGCCTACACGCAAACATATATACAACCATTCAAGAGTCTCGCTCGGAAATGTATGAGAGCGTGGATCAAACATACCATCCGACGGTCTCTCGTCCACCCTTGATTTTCCTTTGTCCCTCGTCGGTTATTTGCCAGCAACGAACGGTTTGAGGCAGTCACCGCCAGAGCAGGACTGCACCATTGGAGTCCGATGCATGACGTCCCCGAAGGAACAAGCAGTCGCTAAGCCCATCAATCAAAGATTTCCTGACACTTACCCTAATTCCTCTCCCCCCCACCCCTTTGATGCACGATATCCATCAGCTAATGCCATTTACATCATCTTGCTTGCGGTTAAGACTGCATCTTTGCCGTCAGACTGGCGGAATATCGCATCTCACACCATGGCTGGACTGCATCTCTTCCAACAAACGACGCGCTTGTGAAGGGTCGGTATAGTATAGTATGCTTGGTGTGTCGCTGCTCTCACCCCCCTTACAATATCATGACCAAGACCAAAACCAAGACTAGCAAGAAGTCTGCGAAACGTCGGATCATGACTGCAACATCGTAGAGACTCATGCAGACCCCAATCCTTACTTTTGTTCATCAAGAGAGCTTAGTCCAACGACTTTCCCGTTTATCATCCGCCAGCTACTCTAAACGACTCATCACATTCTGCCACTACAACAGTACACACATACACACGCCTACATACCAATAAAATACCATTACCTTTAGCTCCCCACCCACCATCATACCAACCCCCTCATCCTCCCTGCAGCCTCCCCCCCCCCACAAACTCAGAGCACGAAGCGAGTGGCGGTGAATCATGCAAACACCGCAGTTTATGTTCGATGTCATCAATCGGCCTTATCCGGCAGTGTTTGGGGGGGATAAGTGAGTGAATTGTTTGCTAGGTGGAGATGAGTTGGCGTATGTTGGTGTAGGGTTTTGTAACGCTGAGATGGGGGGGGTTGGGGTCGGTGTTTTTGTTTATGGGGATTGTGGGGATTGTGGGGATTATGGGGTTGGTTTGTTTTTGGAAGGGGTGGTAGTTGCCGTTTCTATGTTCTATTACGCTTGTCTATCTAGTGTCAATCTCTGCAATATAGTTTCCGCAATCTTACAAATGTGCCGTTGCCGTTTTCTACATTAATGTGGCTGGTATACTTGGGTTTCTCGCGTTGCGGCTTTGATCCCGAGGCCGGTTGTGTTGTGTAATAAACTGCGATATATGCCGTATTTGTATCCGTATATCATATGTAATGTAATGTAATGGAGGGGCAGTTCAATATATATGTCCTATTATGGAGACACATACATAGCTTCCTTTCTCGAATGAAAGGATGGAGTGAGGTTCAGATCACACATACTTACTACTGTTGTAAGTCTCGTCTGATATGTTGTGCAGCAAGTGTGAGGTTGATAGTAGTAGTATTCTGGCGGAAATACATCAACAGCTTGCGCTCCCATGCGGTAGATTCTTCTCTCCTAACTATAGCTATCTGATTCCATCTCTCGAGCTTGACTCTCAATACCTTCATACCGGGCTTGATGCTATTGAGAGTATCTCCCAAAATACAGGATAGGATATATCAAGGAGTGACAGACAGGCTTCGCAAACGGTACCGACGTTCGTAGCCATTCTTTGAGATTTTGGGTCGTTGTTCTGTTGCAGACTAGACTGCGGGTACTAGTACTATTGTGTGGGTGTACGGTCCATGTCAGCGGTTTTGTGTTGGGAATGATGAGGTCGCACCTCGACAACCAGGTTTCTGTCGGTTGTGTTGTTAGTAAGTAGTGTTCTTCTTTCTTTTCGCGGAGATATCCCACCTCGTCACTTTAGCGCCCATGGCTCCACCCACCAAGACATCGTCTATACACATATTCTTCTTGTCCCTCTAGCAGACGCACATCCAACGAAAGTGTTTGATCCAGACGCACGCACCCTATCATGCCCACTCAGCCATATCCATACACTTGTATGTGACATTCGGCCTCACCCATACAACGCAACGACGCTCACCTTGCGATCAATCATCTCTCGTTGCCAGCCAGATCAAAATCAAATGCCTCCCAACTGAACTCAGACCACGCCGCCTATCGAATCCTAGATATCCCCTCTTCCGAGTAGAAATCTCAGCAACAACAGAAAATAGCACGTAAATATCATCATCGTTCGTTCGATCAACGTTTCTTGAAGAAACCAGCATGGGAAAACAGCGCCTTCGAGCAAGGTACACGTCGACTGACGGACTAGTGATGTAATTCCCTTCGTCCTGCCCCTAGCACGTTTTCCTTTGTGATTTGTTTTTTCTTAGCGCGGTCATGTTCCCTTGAGGAAGCGATGAGCCTTTGAGATAAGTGTCACCCTTATGAGACGTCGTTGTCGTTTCACAGCGTCAATGGACAAACCAACTGATGTCTAAGAGAAGAGGAAGATATGAGGATGGCATTTTTATGTTGACGGGAATGGCGTCTCAACACTTTTTGCCGAGCCAACTTTATATCGCCACTTTTGCGCCCCGTGGTCAATTACTCGTATGCCTTCGCCACTAGTTGCATCGCTGGTAAGCCCCGTTGTCAAGCCGGGGAACTAAGGCGGCGCTTTCTACCATTCAACCACGGGTAAAAATTCGCTCTTAGCAATGTCGATATTGTGCCTACACCGTCTCAGAGTGGTTCCACAACCTCACTGCTTTCCATGCGAGACGGATGCCATAATGTGACGAAGGTCACGGAGGCGAGGGGTGAATTGGCATGAATACGTTGCTATGTCTGAGATCATGATGGGATATGACAGCAGTAACTGGGAAGTAAGCCAGGCCAGTGTCTGAAGTCTAGCTGAAAAAAGGATGTCAATTAGATTCATGACAATGAAAGAAATATTTCACTTCTGGAACAGTAGCGATAGTTTAACAGGCGTTGCCGGACCATTGAGAGAAGTCGGTTAAAAATGAATAATATTTAGTCTTTGATCCCATCATCAGAGAGCTTTATACGGAAATTTAGACGCGATATATATAAAGAATCTACATTGGAAAACTGGTACTGATAATTTTTTCCTATGCAGTCACCTGACTGTGCTCGCTTCCTATGTCTTTGGAAAAGATTACAGGAGTGTGCGAGCTGCAGTGCTGTGATCCTGATAAAGAGGCGCTGGAGAGGGCAGCTGAAGTCTTGCGTGGAGGAAGATGCACTGTCTAATGGATGCAGTCCTTGTTGAAAGGGCATCTTCAGCTACGAAATATGGCAACAAGACATCGCCTTACGGCTCCTACCTTACCTCCACCATTCTCTAGAGATCTCGGGATCCAGTCCGCTTATTGTAAGGCCGGACTATCTCCTATCCAGCCTGCACAGCCTCTACAAGCTGCTTCAAGTCTACCAGGCCGGTCTGATTGTAGCAGCCAGTGATGCTGCCTTTGTACGTGCAGTAGCCATAATCGAAGTAGACAGCCTCGATCCCATCCCGAGCCATCGTGTGGACGAGGCTCTTGACATCCGTAATCGCCGTTGCATCATAGACGATGATAGCGCTTTGGCCCAGATATGCACTTGGCAACGATTTGATCGTAGTATCGTTGTTATAGGTCTGTGTTGAGCCTTCAAATTGAATCATCGTATTACAGTACTGGAATAATTGGCTGGGACCAAGTTCTCCGGGGTTGAACACCACTGGGGTTACGTCGGACGGTACCTGGCCGTAAGCGTACCTTGAGATGTCGCGGTAATAGTCTTGAGCAGCAGTTGTGAATGTGGTATTGTCGACGACATCGTCAAAGAAAATGCCCGCCATGGAGATGTTGTCTTTGGTCTGGGTGTAGTATGCCCAATTAGCGTAGATATCGATGTCAGAGGTCACGGATGTATAATTTCGCTTCGCGTAGGCCGTGTCGACGTAGCCCAAGGTGAGGACGTTGGGGTGGCTGTTGAGTCTCGAGATGCCGGTAATGAAGTTGGAATCAGGGTACTCCGACGGTCCAGGTCCGCTGTTGACATTGATGATGATTTGCCACTGTACGTGAGGGTATGCTGCGATGGCGGCGGTGACATTGCTCCAAGCGGATGCGTCGGTGCCAGGATAGACGTACAGTGGAAGGAGGATAAACAAGGAGACTGCTGGGAGTGCAAACACGAGCGGGGTAAACACGGTAAGAAACTTCATTATCGCGGGTCTTTAGAAGAAATGTTGGCTGAAGATGGTAGCAGGATCATTTGGATCTCTAGAGGTAGGTGGCTCTCTTCATTTATAACCCATGTCCTGGCAGCCGGCAGGGCACTCGATTCAGGGGTTTCGGCTAAGCCTTGCCTGGGGTTCAACTCCGGACAGTCACCTTCCCACAGTCACCTTCTGACAAATCATTATACTATTGGTGAATCTTTCGCTTAATAGTCCTCCCACTAACAGTTATATTTTAGTCTGTTAGTCACCTACTATAACGTGACTACCTCTTCTAAGAAGGTTCTATTAGTTGATGACAAGAAAAGGCTCGCTTGCCTAACTATTCCTAACACTCACTAACATACTCCCTCGACTGGCGAGGTTTTTAATAGTGATAAAAGTGGTAAGCTCCGCTATTAAGACTATGCTTTCCTATAAGGCTTTCCTATAGTAAGCAGTTCGACATAGTAGATATATTATCTGAGCCTTAAATTACTACGTAGATCTATATATATTATATGCGATAAGTATATATCTATAACAGTATCTGTCATGCTGATTGGTTTGCTTAGTCAGAAGGTGACTGTGGGAAGGTGACTGTCCGAGGGCACTCGATTCAGGGGTTTCGGCTAGAGCCTTGGCAGAACCCCTTGAAACCAGTGTCCAGGTTGCCAGGACATGGGATAGAAAGTTGAAAGCGATTGTATCTTCATATCCGATGAGTCCCGTACGGCCCAGCGGCGTGTCTTTGTGCATTGAATCCCCTATATAAGTTAGACCGAATTCAAGTGTCGACCGAGTAATACCGGCCATCCATAGGAGAGATCTCCGAAGGTAAGCTTGAGGAATTGGCAGCCTGTCACTCCGTCAGTGGGGGGCTTTGCATCTCGAGCGAAGGCCTGGGAAAGCCTGTTAGAGTTGGCGTGAGGGATCACGGCTACGAGCAGTCACGTATCGCAAATGGCAAGCAGTTCGCGCACAGATGCCTCTCCAAGTACTGGTATACCTTTGGCCATGCTCAGGATCCTTGTAAACGACTGGCAGGTATCAAGACGCTCGACTGGATCTGATCGAGATCAAGGTTATGTGGACGTTTGTTGGCGTCCAGAAACGGCTTCTCACCTAGGCCGATGTAGTAGTCAGCCAGTCCGAGTAATCATGAGGCTGGTCACAGCTAAAGAAATCCCTTTTAAGGCAAGGTGGACGGTCTTTACCCTTTTATGTCCACTTCTGCGTTTGCTGCTGGGACTTTGACTGAGAGTGTTGGAGAACCCTTGCTGATACTCGTGGAAAGCATAGTCGACAACAGATCCCAGCGTGAGGGCAGGCAGCGACGATTGATATATACAGGTAAAATGACTGGGTGTTGGAAACGCAGAGGTAGATGGTATACGAAAAACTTCGACATGACAGAAGATTTCATACTGAAGGTTCAGTATTCTATTTGACCAAATCCTTCTCACGATTATGCACAATCATAGAGTGGAATTTCTTGAACATCATTATCCGGGCTAGGCAGCCTCCTACATCGAGGCAAGGACAGAGTTGCCTTGCCATCAAGCACGACAGTTGTAGGTCCAGATTAAAACCACAGACCCTTAGAACTCTTTTTTCGTTTTCGAGATCGTATCATCGCTTTCTACAAGCATGTTGAAGGCGCAAGGAGACCTAAAGCTGTACGCGTGGACCCATGTCTGTTTACCCATTATCCTTGCAGTGAGTAGGCACAAGGTTTCAACTGTGGCTATGAAGTCCCACACCTTCCCTATGGCAGACGCAAAGGACGATGGGCCATAGATGCTCTCGGGGCTGTCTTTCCCTTCGTTGATAGGACAGGCTAGCTGCAACATGCCGATGGCGCCCGATTACTGATACACGTAACAACTAAGGGGATACCCCAGCACGCAGACCTAGAGCGTGATCCGAAGCTAACCGATCCAAGAGAGCAGGACAATAGGCCGTCTAAAGACCTGGAGTGGGGCGTACGATTAGATCTGGTAAAGTTTACCGGAAAGCAGAAGGGCAATGGCTGTCAGATGCAGAGTTGGATCCTCTCCAGGTCCTTATGGCTCTGCACTTGAGTTTAGCGTAAGCGTTCAAACGTATCTAGAATCAAGTAGTTTTCAGGTCTCTGTCGAATAGAACATATAAGAGATCAGAACTCCGAAGACTACTTGTGACAGATAGACGAGTCCCACAATACTTTTATGACGACAACAGCCTCAGTTGAAGTCCTGAAGGAGGACAAGGGATGTCCCTGGCCGACGTTTGGGAGCTCGGTCACGTTGTAGCCTTCCCATGCCATCGACATTCCCACTTTCCATTTCAATGTCTATGGATCCCTACCCTCTCTCATCTCAAATGGCTTTGAAGAAAATTCTTTCGCCATGGTATGAGATCTAGCTTCAACTGCTTCATAGCAGGTGTCTTGAATTGGGTCCTATTGTTGGTGTCATCCATACCTACTGCAGGTGAAATGCAACTTCGAAGCATTTTTTCTCTATCATCGTGTGGATCCGATTCGTGTCATACCGATCCCAGTCCAGTCCCTGACAATCGGTATCTTGGAAGGACGCAGCACTGATAGACCAGCGAGCCTGGAGATTTGACAGCAGATAATGTTGATATCTCATACGAAATGATGAACCGATATAAACGTCACACAATTCTCGGTCTTGGCAGCCGCCAAGCCCATCGTCTCAATCCGGTAAAGTGCCAAAAGTCGTCTCTCGTCGTTCAAGATCCACCTCTTCTATACATAATTGCCACTATCATCATGTTTGCAAGACAAATATTGAGATCAACGCAGCCGTTGAAGCAAGTACGCCTTCTTTCTCAGGACTTCCCCTCTTTGCTTTAGCTATCTCAACTGTTTCTGATCCACTTCCCCCACCACCTTCTTGTCCAAAGTACTAACATTCACCACTCTACAGAGCGTTCGCCGCTATGCCACTCCTCCAGGTCCAGCATCTGGTGGCTCTAATACAGCCATCTACGCCGCTGTCGGTGCCGCCGCTCTAGGAGGTGGAGGGTATTACTATCTCCGAACGTCAAAACCAGTAGCCGGTGTATCCCCCTCAAGCAAAACAGTACCCGCATCGCCCTCCTACGAGACCACTTCATCTCAGACCGCCAGACCAGAAGATCACGCCCCTGCCTCAAGCGAAGAGCGGCATACCGTGCCAAGCTCCCCAACACCCAGCGCGTCTGCTCCCCAAGGCTCAGCATTCACAGGCGGCGACCAAGGGTTTATTGACCTAAAACTCGACTCGGTGGAGCAGATAAACCACAACACGAAGAAATTCCGCTTCGCACTACCGAACTCCGACGATGTATCCGGGCTGCAGATCGCCTCGGCGCTGCTGACGAAGTACAAAGGGGCGGAAATGGAGAAGCCGGTCATAAGACCATACACACCTACAAGCGATGAGGACGAGAAGGGATATATAGATCTCGTGGTCAAACGGTACCCGAATGGGCCGATGAGCGAGCATATGCACGACATGAAGCCCGGGCAAAGATTAGATTTCAAGGGGCCGATTCCCAAGTACCCCTGGTCGCCAAACAAGCACGATCATATCGCCTTGATAGCAGGTGGTACGGGAATAACACCGTAAGCTCCCCCATCATCTCTCCCCATTCCCTCCTCTCCACATCCGTCAACCCTACCCGTACTAACAACCCCCTCTTCCAAAAACAGAATGTACCAACTCGCCCGCGCCATCTTCAAAAACCCCTCCGACAAAACAAAAGTCACCCTCATCTTCGGCAACCTAACCGAAGCCGACATCCTGCTCAAGCACGAATTCGAAGACCTCGAAAACACCTACCCGCAACGCTTCCGCGCCTTCTACACGGTCGACACGCCCAGCGAGAACTGGCACGGGGGCACGGGACACATCAGCAAGGACCTGCTGAAGACGGTGCTGCCGGAGCCGAAGCAGGAGAATGTCAAGATCTTCGTGTGTGGGCCGCCGGGGCTGTATAAGGCGGTGAGCGGGACGAAGAAGAGTCCGGCGGACCAGGGGGAGTTGACGGGGATGCTGAAGGAGTTGGGGTATCGGCAGGATCAGGTGTATAAATTTTAGAAGAAGGGGGGATGGAAGGGGTGTGGTATAGAGATAGACTCGTATGCCAAAACGAATGGTGTACTCTGAGATTGTCATGCTCTGTAAACTGTATACGATGCCCATGCTATACCTTCGCAGGAAAGATCCTGGAGCTTTACAGTCCCCCTTCGGTATACCACCAAATCCTAAGCTTCCTTCCACCAATGCTACAACATACGTCATGCTAATTACGCCAACAACCCACTCTGCAATCCTCAACCTTTCAACACCTCCAACCAACCTCCAATACAACCGAAAATCCCAATCTAATTTTCCAACAGGTATCAACAAAATACCCCCCATCATGCATAACATCACCACCCTATCATCAGAAATCCAGAACCGGGAAACCCTACTTATCACACCATCACTTAACCCATCATCTGACCTCGCCTAATCTCCACCCTCTAGACGGAGAATGGAGTCGGAATTTGGTGCGTGGAACGTGTGTATGGTGGCGGGACTGTCGGTCTGGCATCCAGCGTAGACTTTACGACCCACAAGGAAGCTATATACAAGACTCTGGCGACAGTGAAGTCTACAAAGGTCTTCTCGTTGGTATTGTGCGTAGGCGCATACATTGGCTGTACGCATTGTCGACCATCGTTCGGAGTAGGAATCCTGTCTATAATTTTGTCGCGATTGGGAATGATCTGATTCATGCGATCGGATTCTGTACCAATCATTAATTGGAGCGCAGCTCGCATTTTTATTCAACGGCTGCAAGTTCGCTATGACTCCACTGGCCGGTGCGGGCGGTTCTTTCTGAAAACCTCTGCGACTAGGTGGACGGGGTATGGTATATACGTTTGCAGTCTTCGCCGATGGAGTAGATGGTATTTGCAGGTATCATCGCAATGAATAGATTGGATACAGGTGATAATCTCAATCCTCTTCCTCTTCCTTGTCGGGGTTTTGACTTGAGAAGGTAATTGAATTGAGACAACATACGGACGACGATGCATATCACATCGTGAGTAGTCAAGGTTGGAGAAATTATATTCACCTGACGCACCTACTTCTCCTTTACACGTGTATCCACAACTTACTCACCAACATTCATATCCTACTCTCAATTTTCTTAGATGGTCATGACTTCGTCTTCGCGGGACAGTACAACCTTACGAAAGGTATCAATGAGCTTCATGAGAATTGACATAGGGCACTGCCTCGCCACTGGTTTCGTACCCTTTGGTACACGTGTGGGCAGAGTAGGAGCATGTAGCCAAGAGAAAAGACGAAGGGGACACCTGGAGCGCACAAGACTTTATGCTATGGCTCTGGATGTTAGACGCGCCAGCGGTTGCAATCAGTATGTTCTGGCTGGGTTAGTTTGCTCATCCTTGGATGTTTTTCTGGTTTCCAACCGATGTAAGCTTGCGTGTCGGATATGACATTCTGTGAATCTTCACCAACAATTTGACATCGCATCGTTGACGGCTATGAGTCGTTGTCGGCATCCGCGCTGGCAAGTGTGACACTGATTGTATACATAGGTGCCGGTGGAAACGTAGGTTAATGCTCGTATCTATCCCTGACTTCGACCTAGGTCCTTGACAGAGACATGTCAATCCTCTCACAGAGTTTTGTCGGGTCGCAAGGCGGGCTGACTATCCTCGGATGTATAAGTGCTTTCCCAGTGCCTGCTCCCATCATATCGAAGTCTAGATCCGGAAGCGCAGACATTGCGCCATCGCCTGTCGATATTCGGATATCCTGTAGAGGCGTTAGCGATGCGGTGTTTCGTTTGATGCAGGTGATTCATGTTTACAAAAGCCTTGAACCAGCGTCAGAAGATGAACCGTATCTGGACTCGAAGAGATCTTTGAACTAGCTTAAGCCACGCTGATGGTGAACTTTCATACACGGGTCTATGGCTTCTCAATCGTTGTACTTTCATGTTCCAGTCTTGGCTCCTTGCTCCGCTTCTTCTTATCATTGAATTTTCTCCTATACACTTTCCGGGAATTCCTTGTTGTCTTCTTACTGTCTCTGAAGTTTGTATTCGCAGCTGGAGTCTTCGTATTTGTACGCTCTTCCTCTGCGCTCTGCTCCTTCTTCTCCTGTTCTGTCAACTCAGCCAAATTCCTCTCCAAGCTCGCCATCAAATGACAACTCCCTTGCGGCCCTACCCGCCCATACTCATCCTCCCATCGAATTTCCCATCCCTTCTCCGTCTCAACAGCCATCGCCCCCTCACTCCCGTCCAACGTCAGCCCACCAGCTCCACCCTGTTCACCAGCATCCCAACCCCAAGACCCAACAATATGCTGCCTACTTTGCGTACGATTACCATACTTCACTTCTCTTGTATTCTTATCGATATATATCCAATTGAGGATAGGCGGGTCCTTGCTAATCGTAGCTACCAAGCCGAGCGGTGGTGGTTGCGGCCGATCCGGGTCTGGATAACCGATGTAGAAGCCTTCGAAACGGTGTGACATTGTGGACGACGAGGGCGTGTCGATGTACAGTTTGTTGTCTCTGAGCACAACCATGCCGCCATGCACTTGTCCGGCTTTACCAGAAGTGCCCTCGCAGTAGCATTCAAGACTGAACTTCCTCATACGTTCTGCCTGCGTCTTGGAGGATTCATCATAAACCTGGTCTTTCTTCCGTGCGGAGACAGCTGCAGCGATGCCTATTGTAGTGGGGATGGCAGCGATCGCCAGGAGACCGAAGTCCATGGCTATTGTTCTTGGAGCCTTCAGTATCAAGCCAGCTCTACTATCAGCATGACCGCGACCGCACTCAATTGTATTGGAGGGAGCTTTCCCACAAGCTCATAGCCATCGACATGAACGTCGATGCAGAAACGCAGGTCCTTAAGGTCAAGAGCGTAATCTTAAGGCGCCCGAGGGGTGCACGGGGGGATCTCCCACCACTGCAGTGGGGAATCCCGGCGCTTGATCTTCGCCCCCAAATTGTGCTGTGGGCTCCAAACTTCATCGACCACATCGAATACCGTGCAGGACATTACGTCCCAAGGAACGCAAATCGAAATGTCTATTGAATTACCATTGGAAATGCCTGAGGACTCGAGTCCATTGCATGGTAAGCGATCAACTCCACCCGTAACAAATCAGTGATTGAGAGCTGACACTGAATCAAGACACTGACTCCAGTGCTCGACCTCCCACAACTCTACCAAAAACCCTCCGGCTCTTTACTTCTTACCACACTCTCCCAACTTACCGTAAAGCCTTCATCATGGGATGCCGCCAACGACGGCAACAGAAGCTCGCCCTCGATCAACGAGGAGGGCATTCCGGCATATCTCACCCGAATCATCATGAGCCACCTGGACTGGCTATCTTCGCAGGATGAAAGAGAGGACATATGGGAAGCGGCCAGCAAGAGACTCGCCGAACGATCCGGACGAACAGCCATGCCGTCAGTCTCGCGCGTTTTCACCATACCCACGCTTTCCATGATTGAAGGTGCTCCTAAAACAATCGATATCACAATCTACGAGCCATCTCTCACAGGCGACAATCTGGGTCACAAAACATGGGTCGCTTCATACCTACTTGCGAAACGCCTCCCGACGCTCCTGGCCCATCATTACACCAGCGACACGACAAGATCCCCGCCTGTGATTGCTCAGACAGACGACAGCCGAGTACGGCGGGCGACAGAGTCTCCTCCCATCTCATCACCAACCCGCAACACCCGCCCTAGACTCCTCGAGCTCGGCGCCGGCACCGGCCTCGTCGGCCTCACAGCTTCCGCGTTACTATCTGCAGACATCCACCTCACAGACCTGCCAGCGATCGTGCTAAATCTGGAGCACAACATACAATCCAATTCAGCACTATGGCATCTCAGCAATAGTCACATAACATCCTCCGTCCTAGACTGGTCCTCCACTCATCCCATCTTGGAAGAAGTTGACAAATACGACATCATACTCGCCGCCGACTCCCTCTACGCTCCCGAGCACGCGAAATGGCTCGCCGCAACAATGGCTGTATATCTACAGAAGAGCACCGTATCTGGGATGATATTCGTAGAATTACCGTTCCGAAGCGGCCAGCCGCCAGAACATGAGCAATTCAGGTACGAGATGTCAAGCCATGAGTTTCAGCTGGTGGAAGAGGGCGAGGAAACGGGGTTTGATGACTGGGAGAGCAACATTTCGAGCGAGAGAGTGGAGGTCAGATGTTGGTGGAGTGTGTGGAGATGGTGCCATTGCAGAGAGTAGAAGCACCATTCACTTCTACAAGTGAGCCTAATATTACATGTGACCAGGCATCCTTGAAGCTTCCAACTCTACGATACAACATAGCCATGATCACTCAACTCATTCAAACCCTCCAAAACCCCAACTTCACCACAACCCACACACGATCCCCACCTCCAATCCTCCAATAACAAGTCTTCTCACTCCTCAACCTTCTCACCTCAAAAACCCACTATCCTCTCCACTATCCTCTCCACTATCCTCTCTTCCTTACACGGAGCTATACAGCCGCTCTTCCCCCATGAAATCAATATTCAGTTACCTACCACCATAACTTATAACTCATAATTCCTCAACCCTACTCCTAGTAATCACATCACATCACATCACATCACATCACATCCACATCCACATCCTATCACAACACAATACAACCCCCCTCTCTACATCTCTATTCCATCTCAAAGCCTAACACAACGATACCGCCATAATATATTCGATACTCTATACCTCTACCATACATCTCACAACGCCCTATTCTCCACCTTGAAGTGTTCTAATCACTACCTATGTACAAAGCCAACGAGACCCTGTCCATCAACCGACTTAAGCCACTCAGATCCATCTATCCATCCATCCATCAATCCATTATCCCATCGTCTTTCAGCCTCTCCTTAGCAAATTATATCACAGCCTATCCCATCACAATATCTGTATTTTGTTTTTCCATTTCATACTCCACTATCTAGCCACTCAGAGCTAACGAGAGCGGTCTACATCTAGCTTGCTAGAGGAAACCGTGATCCACGGAAGAAAACCTCGTCCCCTACCCCATTTACCATCGCGATTCGAGATCTATAGACACCACATGCTGCCCTACCTCTTACTCTCCATGCCGTCTTTTTCTCATCTTTCGCTAGGCTTTGCCCTCCGGTTGGAGCCACATCATAATATATCACACTACAGCACAGCACAACATGAATTCTAAATCCACGCTCTTACTACCTACCGTAGTTCATTACACCTATCTATCCACATTATACCATTCTAAGAACCCTGAAATAGAAATCCTTACCCCCTTTCTTTTCTCTATCCCCTCTCTATCCTTACTACTAATATTCCTTTTCATATATAATACCTATTCCGTCAAATACTAACATATCCCCTGTATTACATCATTCTCTTCCCTGATAATATCCTAATCCCAATCCCTACTCCCAATTTAATTATCAAATTCCTTTCCTAAATCCTCTCCTACCCTTGAAGCTCTTATTCTCTCCTTATTCCTAATTCTTAGCCTTTTTCACTCTCATCTCCATGTCCACTCCATCCCTACTTGTCTATTGCCGTGGCTATTTCTAGATCCCAGTCCTTTTCCCCATTCCTATTCCTATTCCTATTACTATCCCCATTCCCTTCCCCATCCCCATTCCCTTTTCCAATCGCTTCCAATAACCGACTGCTCTCCCACCCTCTCATCCCGATCCCATCCCATCCCATCCCGATCCCGAGCCCAAAGCCATTCACATCACCTTCACCTTCCCCTTCCTATCCTCATTCCCCTTTCCCTTTCCCTTTCATTCTTTATTCATTCTCATTTCAATTCCCAGATCCTCCTATCGCTATCCTTACCCCCTTCCCATTCCCATTGCTGATTTCCTTACCTCCAGCACTCTTATCCCTCACTCTTATCCCTCACTCTCCTCCTTTAACCCCCTGTATTTCCATCATATAACAACACCATCTTCCTTGCCGCCCCTTTCCGTCACTCCCCTTTTTGACGCATCCCCACCCCGCATTCCTAGCATGAACATACAAATGCAGAGCGGTAGAATAAAAGCCTCTTAAACAGGACTATGACGATACGTATCACAATTATACTGCGAACAGCGGGAGATTCGCTGGAGTGGACTTTCGAGTGATGAGGGAAGTAATGACTTAGATTTGATCCCGTTGTGTAGATTAGTGTAGAGTGACTAGAATGGGACCAGGTACAACCAAGGGTTTACGTTCGATTTTATCAGACCAAAAAAGTCCAAAAGCTTGGCCACACAAACTCATCTTCAAAAATCCGTCTCACCTGCTCCAACACAAACCTCTCCACCTTCCCCACATTCTTCAGCACCTGCTTCCCACCCTCCTGCCTCCCAATCTCGCTCTCAACCCTGATTTCCCTTAACAGCCCACCCAGCTTCCCTTCCCCTTCCCCTCCTCCTTCGCCACCCACCACATTTCCAACCATCGCTCTTGCATCCTCAGCGCCTAAGAAGCAGAAATGGACTTTTTTCCTATCATCCGGCTGGTTCAGATATGCCAGCAAGCCCACGCCATCGAAACTTAGTCCCGTGATTTGGAGTTTGAGCGGAATGCCGACGAAAGAGGGCATCGGGTAATCGAGCAATATCTCTGCCGTCAACGAAAGCGAAAGCGAACCCGCATAAGAGATGTGAAGTGTGATCTGGACATCCATACTCCTATCCCCCTCTTTCTCCACGTCGGCGTGGTTGGTTGTAGGTGAGAACGTAGACGAGGTTGGAGGGCCATGGGATGGACCACTGGTAGACGGTCTGGAACCGGGATCGGCGTACGGATGCCGACTCTGCTGCTGTTTTTGGGAGGAGAAGAGGCTATGGCTTTGATCGTGCCATGCGGGCGTCACAGCCGCCAACGGCGTCTGTGTTCCGGATAGGCCTGCGCCGAGGGGGAGGTGGAAGTAGCTGAAATTCGAGGTGCCGCCGGGGATACCGGGGGTGGTGGTATTGGAGCGCGAGAGGAAGGGCGTGGTGATCTGGTCCGGGTGGCCGAATTCAGCGCGGAGGTTTGGATGATGTGTGTCGATGTAATTGGGCCTTCCGGCTTTGGCAATGCCATTTACTGGGGGTGGGGCATTTCGATGTTGTTTTATGGAGTTCGGCTCCGTATGTCCGTCTTCGTTGACCTCCCCTTGCTCTTCGTCGCTGTTGCTCTCCTCGTCCTCGTAGAACTCAGGCAGAGGATCAGAAATGTCCTTCAGCTCCACTACAGGAGCCTCCTTGCCAAAATCGAACGAGTGGACATGCACGGAGCGGATGTATCGCGGTAGCTGTACTTGCTGGAACTTGTCATGGATGAAGTCGCGTATTGATTCTGCAAGCTCGACGCCCTCTGGGCCTGTGGTGAGAGTCTCCCAGTCGATGTCGATGGACATTACATGATTGGTTGTACTGAGTAGAATAGAGTTGCTGGATTGAGAACAGTGCCAATCCATGTTTATCTCCGCATCATTAAATCCGGGCCCAGTCACGATACAACGCTAGCGACTCTCCCAGTCATACAACATACTCTATGGCCCAGTCTGTGAGAGACAGGATTCTATCATGAATACTAGACAGATCAATTAGAATATAATTGTGATTCCATGCATTTGCTGCCTATCAGCTTGATACCAAAGCCGCATCTAACCAGTTCACATGCTCCTCAAACCTCAACCAGGACATGCACAGTAGTCCACAACTTCGATCTATCGCCCACCTCGCAAAGCGGTTCAATTTATCCAATTCCATACTCGCACATCACTTAATTCCAACCTCCAGCCTTTTCCATCAGAAACGCATGACGGGCACAGTTACTTGATGAACGAACAGAACAAAATTACACCAATCTGAGATCACAATGCATCCCGCCTACCAAAAGCCAAGTCTAGACAAACGGTCGTTGAGGCTCCTTCCCTTCCACGGCGCGGGTGGCTCCGGAGAGGGCCGAAGCATGTCTGCTTGCATGAAGCCGTAGTTCGGGCGATGCCGACGGCAATCTCATCTCATCTCGTTCACCTGTCTCAGACATTCGAGCTTGAGAAGCTGATCCATCGTCATCAGTGCTGGGGCAACTCATACGTATCTACCGCTCTTTTTTATGACGAGACCGAAGGTCAAATTTGAACGAACCACTTTGTTGAACGGACATAGTGTGCGCATACCGAGTGCCGAGTTATATTTGTGTACCCAAGAATGTGTACCTGCAGCATTGGTTGATACGACGACCTGCATCTGCAACGGCCCGTTCTGGGAGAGATCTTGCCAGATAACCGAAGGCAATGTAACTGCATGCAGTCATGTTATCCAGGAGGCTCCTGCACTGCTGCACGAATGCCGAACAAAAGATTGGGAGATTTCAACGTTGTCTCAACATCATCTCAACGACTGTGGTGATCCGGCTACCTACTGAGACTTTCAGATCGCTTATAATATCACATGGTGTTAGCTTGTCACGAATTGCAAATTGCAGTAGATGTGATGGCCGTAATTGTCATGATATATATAGTCTATACGTGCAAAGAAAATTAACCTCCCAATACTGGTATCTCGTTATGAGCGAAAGTTCTTTGCAGTCGTGGTTTGATACAGCGAGATGTGCATATGATTAGAAATCGAAGATGGCGTGAGTAGGACCCAGACATGATTGGCCCATCAGGTATCGAGGGAGATGAAGATTACGCGGATCCTGTATTCCTTCGTCAGCTTTTTGGGGTTTGTTAAGCAGCCTTTGCATATGAACATACATGAACCACACGAGGCGCATCGCTCGCTATGGCTTATCGTCTTCTGTCCCTGCTGCCCTTTGCATCCACCACTTTTCTTGGCAGCACACGGGGCTTGGTCCTTCTTCGTGTGACCGCAGATATACTTGTGTACGACGTCGATGCACATATTGAGTGGCTCCGGGGGAAAATGGGGGCACATTTCAGTATGTGTAGATATGTGTTCGAAGGTGTGTGTGATTGGACGGACTGATGCGGTTTGGCTGATTGTGCTGCCAAAATAGTCAGCGCTCAAATTGTACAGTGACGTTGGATGTCTGAGAGCCTACATGGAGAATTATTGCTGTAGGGAGGCTTTTGCGGAATCGGCTCAGATAGTCAAGGTAGTGTCTCTGAAGGATGATGAAGGAAGAGGAAGATGGAAGTGGATATTAATGTAGTTGATGGAAACGACCGCTCTCGGTGGTAGAGCCTCTTCGAGGTACTACGGACGGAAGACACAAGTGCAATGCTGCATGTGTCCGGAGATGATTTGGAAGAAGATATCGTAATTGACATGGAGTGGAGAGAGAGACGCAAACAAACGAGTCCAAACGTCTTTCTGCTCCGTAAACCAGATGAGTCTCACACATACGAGGACAACGATAGACCTCTGAAAGCATGAGGGCACAAGAGGAAAGTTATTTAAATCATGCGTGGTCGCGATTCATTGATTGCAAGAAGCGATACTTAGCTTTGAGATCAAATGCGATGTGTGGAAAAGGTTTCTCTCAAAGTTTGGTTGACAGGGATGATGCTCTGCAGAAGAGGGTCTTCGTGTCCTTGCAGAATGCTGGCCTGTGATGTAAGTATGCGATTGCTCGCATCATGTTGATGTCCTTCTCTAGTAGGTAGAATTCAATGGGCGGAATATCTCCTAGCTGCTGCGAGCAAAGGCGAGCCAAATGTCTTAGAGTTAGAGTGCAGAGAGCCTTCGAAGTGCAGGGCTTGGCTTGTACAATAACGACTGTATCTTGTAGAGGGCGCCTCCTCCAGAAGCCGTTGCACAGTGCTCAACGGCCACCTTTGCTCAGTACTGCGTTTCGCCACTGTCGCGTCGTGACCGAAATGGCAATCCTTAGATGTTGTATGTTATGGGATCGAAGAATCGCAATCTTCGCCGTCTCTCTCCACTATCTTGGCGGTTGCACGGGCGAATCAGATCTCATACTGGAACCCCTCCATTCGATGTGATGGCGGGCAGCGGGTTATCATCGATGGTCTGCGGGGATGCGCGGCCTACCAAAGAGGGCTGCAGTAGGCCGATTTTCCACCTTATAGCCTCGAAGCTTGACCACAATTGGCTTGGAGAAGAAGTAGCGATGTCGCTGGTTGCGTCGTAAGTAAAGCACTGAAGCAGTAGTGAATGGCCTTCAATGGATAGCGCAAAGCCACCGCAGGATTCCCCGTTGAGCCTCCTGCATGAACGTGAGAACGGCAGTTCTTATTCACTCTTCCCATGATGTGCTATATCGTATGCCACACTCCGTATAATGTCTCACTTTGCCTCCCACGGTCATCGTCGTCCCCTTGTTGGCTCACAGCACGCGCCCACCTGCGTCCGTCGGCACGGATCGTGTCGAAACCTGGTTCAGTCAAGGCAAGGTGCTCGATAACGGCAGTCGCAGTTATCGTGGATCTCGGCAGACGATGTCGCATGGCTTGCAGGAGCCGCACAACCCGAAGCGTAGGCCTCGGTAGTCGTCATGGTGGATGAAAGGTTGGAGGTTGGAGGTTGGTGATGCCAAGATGAAGAAGTTGGCAGGAGTGTGTTGCAAAGTACGAAAACGCCACAATCGTGGCGAGAAAACGAAAGATACCGTACAATACAACAGTATTGCTATATACCGAGTCATGGCATGATTACTCGAGGGGCTGAATATAGGTAGGGACGAATCCATTATTGTGCGCAATCTAATCAGCAATGCTGCTTTGCCGGAACCATCTTTCATGAATTAGGTTAATTGAACTTGACTACTACTTGATTCCGTGAATATAAGTCGAATCCGAGTATCAATGTTAGCAGCATGCGTGACCTATGGACAGCGTCCTGTTCCCTGCCTGTTCGACCGATTCTGTCATATATCAGGGCCTTCTGACCGTTGCGCTGCCTCACCTTTTGTCCTTGCTCGTTCCTTGACCTTTTCGATAAATGACCTGGGGAGATGTCCATGTTCTACTTCAACGGAGCGGTCCGCAGCTCCTAGATATCGTGACTCAAATACATCCCACAACGCCCTGTCTTCGGTCTCCACTGCCAACGGACGTGGGTAGTAAGCATCATTGTCAAAGAATCGCTTGACAGCCTGATCAACACCATGCTCATCCATCGTCATTGTGTGACACTGGTTAAAGTTTAGCAGCCAGATGTGCGTTACTCCAGCCTCCGAATGTGACATCGCCACTTCCAAAGGGGGAGTTGCCCTTGATTGTTGAAGAATTTGAAGGCTAGGAACTGGCCTGTGGGTAAGCGACGGAGGTCCGCCGAGAATAAATTCCACGTCCGCAGCATCTATCCTCGCCTCCCAGTGCATCATGGCCAAAGCCTCAGCCATTGCCATAGCGTATCGGTGAGTTTCAAGCCCAAGATCTTGCATCTGGTCTAGGCAAAGTGGGAAGTTCCGCAGACCAAAGAAGCGTCTCGGCCTGAGTCTAAGGACATGATCTCGCCGTTTGCCCAGGTATAGTCGCACCAGGCAGTCTTCGTTACTGTCTTGCAGCCGCGCCCCGGCTTTGAGCTCCTCGGGACAATACTGATCTATAAGTGCGCGTCTAGCCACCGCATGGACAGGTGGAATACGTTCGGAGAGCAATAGGTCTTCAGGCGTTCGATCCCCATCCGCGAACAAACGTGCATGCGTTGACCAACATAGCCTATCGTTTCTACTCATATAGCTGTATAGGCGCGGTATATGGAAGGAAGGTGCAAAAGATTGTTTTTTCAGCAATCGTTCGAAGGCTTCCTCAATAGCCTTATGCATGAAGAGATCGTTCAATAATCGACATCCCTCGTCCAGGGCCGCATTCCCTTTGATGGCTCTTTTGATGACGTGGGTGGTTCCGAGCTCTTCGAAGACGATACCACAAGAGCCCCATCCTATGGCACGGATTACGGATTGTTGCGCATTCAAGCTTGACGGTGGCGCGACAGAATGGCCCGAGCTCCTATGATTTCCCCGGCTGACCTTCGACGTTAATGCATCATGATGTTGTACGACATGCGAGCTTGATTCTGATATCACGAAGGAAAGCGAGAGAATCTTTCGAAGGACATCTCGAGGCTGGTCAGCAAGCTGCAGCGGTTCGGAATGGATCGTCGCCAGTGGGTCGCACGCGCGATATGGAGTACATCGCGTAATCTGAGCGTCGTGAGTCGATTGCATGCTCTCGACGCTACCTTGAAGAAAAGTTCATCGCCATGCTGGCGACTGTGGGTGGTGTTCGTGTGCTTCCGTACGTTTTATGTTATATAAATTAGTATACTTGTAAGATTTTAGTTTGAGCAGAGGTGGGAGCAGCCAATGTTTTATGGAAATTGCTTGGCCGTGACTGTGACTCATGTCTGCCTATTCGCCAACAGCGACTAATTGATCAAAGCGTGAGTCATACGATAGTCCTAATATGCGTATGATTGCCGTACATACAGGATACTAACAATTCAGAGGATTAGCATGGTGCAAAGAGAGGGCACTTTTCCGCAGTATTGTTTGTCCCAGGGGCCTTCACTACCCACTACAAAACGGACTTCGAATCTGGCCTGCTTACCTCTATTTTGAGTAGCTGGAAAGCAAGAAAACGGGCACCGGAGTGGGGCCTCCAGCTACGAAGAGCTTTAGCGCCACATGTAATAGCATGGACGTTGCCAAGTTCCTGCATTAAAGCAATAACAGAGTCTCTGGTTTAGCATGCAATTCGCCGTGGTGTGGAATACCTGATTTCTTTGTCAGGCAGTCTTTAAAAGGTAGTTCACAGCTTTAGCGAAATGTTCCAGATGTCCAACGCCACAGCAATTGCTGTTAGCAGGCCAGCATAGGCTACAAGGATAGCCATAGCTCCCACTGGACCAATCGTGAGCGTATCTAAGGTCAGATTGATAAGCCCCGTCAGCAAGTTCGCGAACAGGAATATAGCAAGCCCATTGCGGTTGAAAGCCTTGGTCACTCTGCTCGTGGCCTTCTCGCTTTCCTTTTTCTCCACTGTCGCATTTACTGCAAGGTATACCCCAGGAAACGTCAGAGTCTCAACAAGGCTGTAGACTGTGAGCTGTGCGGTATTAAAACCCGCTACCCACACAACGTAAGGGAGATTAGCGAGACGACGTGACACCCTCAGGCCAAGGCCGTACTTATAAGATGTTGCAAAGAAATACAAAATTATCCACACAAGTGTAGACGCGATCAAACTCCAGATCATCCTCTTTCGCTGCTCAGTAGGAGTGAATCCATGCTCACGGACGAAGAGCCTAAATCCTATCGCTTGCCCAGCCAGGAAAATGGCAAGATAACCGCCGAGGGAGAATACGCCTTCACGATTCTGACTGAGAAGATCCGTCCTTGGGGCTGTGAGTATGTAGGCCTTTAGTCTTGTGAAGTCGAGAATAGCTTCATATATGAAGCTGCATGAAATGGATAGCAGTGCGGTGGAATACTTCCCAGCAGAAACAGATTGGAACAAAGCCAAAAATGGTGGCAGGAATGCAAGCGTAAAGAAGAAGTTCCAATGTACACCATATTCAGTCACATGCTCAGCATAATCAAGACCTTTGACACTGTATAATCGAATAAACCCGAGTACAAGCAGCGGTACTGAAGACTTCAGCGATGAGCGTAGAAGGGTACTCAGAGACAGAGCCTCGCCTGCAAGTAAGGCTTTTAGCGTTGGCCTTGACGAGACCAATCCAGCGGAGAAGACAAAAGACCCAACTCCTAGGTCCATCAAAGATGTTCCCCAATTCTCGACCTTTGCAAAGCGCCTAGGGAAGGCTCTGAAATCGACTGCAAGAATGGCCAGGCATGTGATTATTATCATTCCCCCTCTATATGCAGTGATGAATGGTCTGACAGGTAACGGCTCTGATTTGCTCAGGGCTTCCGGCATTCTGTCATGCTTCTTGGTGGCTAAAGTTCTGGCGTGTCTATTGTGCTTTCCCAGTGCCAGCGGCAGTATGTACAGAAGAACAGCCGGCACGACAAGAAGAGTGTTGAGCAGGATTGCATTCGAAGAGTATAAAGTAGTTGCAAACAAGATTGCTACCGCGTTGAGTAGGTAATCTGCGAGGAAGGCTGCGGGGCCATAATTGATGAAGAAGCCTTGACGAGCCTGGAGTGCAGACCATAGTAGATAGGCGGCCTGCTTTATTCATGAGCCTACCAATCGGGTCCAAATAGGAGAGTGCTCACCGGGGCAACAGCTGTCACACAGTTGATCTCGAAGACACTACCGCCTGATAGATTGGACACGAAGTTTTCCTTCAGCCTCTTGTAATCCTGCGCCATGCCTCACAGCACCTTCTTATGCGTCATTGATCTCCAAGACTCGACAATGCCAACATGCGGCGTCATATATGCACCGAGGAAATATATTTTAAGCCGTTGCGAAAGACGCGATTCTATGTTGTATTCTATGGTAGAACTAATAGGGGCCCCCCTAGTCGCAAGCTCCTATATTCTACGGGATCTGCCGGACGTCAAGATCTCAACCCCGAACGTCACTTTAACACACCCACTCAGTTAATTGCCATCTTGATGCTATCTGATTTAACCTCAACTTCAAAACAGCCACTGGCTACAGAATGAATCCAGGTACTTCCCTTCGCGGAGCATGCTCCTGCGGCAGGAATCACTATCTCATCGCGGTCCCTTCGAATCCTTCTGAATCCCTACAAGTCCTCTACGACGACCGAGCGGAACACGGTAGGCTCTACAGTCATCTCGTAATATTGGATATAGCGGTGTTGATGATCAGTCACAGCTCGAGTACTATCACTCCGTGTCCCTCTAGTCCAGCTACAGAGCACCACGTATGCCTTTTACCCGGAAGAGACTCACAGCTCCATTCGACGTGTCTTCACCCCTCACCATGCTCCACAGACAAAGCGGCACTTCTGCGGGTTCTGTGGCACTCCACTCAGCTACTGGAGTGAGGAGAGTCCGGAGGAAGCCGAATGGGTGCTTGTCAATCTCAACAGCTTGAAGAGGGAGAGCATGGAGAAGCTGGAGGATGCAGGGCTCCTATCGGGCGTCGAACTTTCTGAGGAAGAGAAGGATCAGAGCACTGCTGATCGATCAGGGGCAAAACAGGTGACTGCTGGAGGAGAAGGCCGGGAAATTAGTGGTACGCCGTGGTTCGAGGAGATGATTGAGGGAAGTGAGCTCGGTAGGATCAGGCGAAGAAGGGGCGGAGGAAGAAGTTCGGATGGGAAAACTATAGTTGAATATGAAGTCACGGAGTTCACAAGCCGTGACGGGGACGGCATTACTACCGGCACAGGAAAGAGGAAAATCGGAACTCTAGGAGGTGAGGACGATGTTGTTATGCAGACTGGATGATTGATGTTGTTGAACAGAATGAATCACATGTCCTCCATTGATATCGAGGAACCAAACACATACCTGGAGCACTCGGGTATGGTTGGTACCACCGCACTAGCTAAGCTGACAGTCCCTGAGCATATCACGGAGAATACAAAGAGGTCAAGATAGTAGGGCTGATTGTTTATTTGACGTCCATCAACACTGAGTCGATTCGACGCGTCTCCGTCGCGGATTCGCATTGCTTACATCACCAGAAAACATTCGCCCCCCCAAGATCACACTTCACCTTCTTCCAGCTCCTCTCCTCACTGGCATTCCTATCTAGTAGAAGTGCCTAGGTCTAGCCAGAGCTTCATTCGCTTTGCCTCATTGCGTACATCGACATTCGCAGACTTGCATAAACAACACGCATATGTTCAACACAGCTCAGGCTACTACAGTGGCTACACTCGTACTCATGACACCATGGGTAAGTTGGCTGATATAACTGCTCAAGCTACAAACACCCCTAAAAACCATTCGCACTCATCACCGAGCCATCAAACTCTACTATCGTCGGCTACCATGGGTAAAGAAAACTTTCGTAAATCGAGATCACCACACTTCATGACACCAACATTGTCCTCTTCCAAGCAGACCATTGCAGCAAACACTGAAGCCAGAATTCCTACAACGGCCTCTGAGCCTGCTAGACCAATCAAGCCTGATGGCATGATGAAGTCGGCTGCAAAGCGCGTTGGCTTTCGTCGCGCTGGTGATGGAACACCTCGATCCAGGAAAGAAGGCCTTACAAAGCAGGCTAAAGCCATCAGCTTCCCAGACAAAGTAAGCTCAGCTTCCTCGGAATCATCTGGTATCATAGACGCTGTGTTTACGCGTGAGACAGTTTGCTACACCGTCTGGAGGAAATGTCTTGCACTCTACTCCACCGTCTCAGAGGCAAGCTTCTGGATTATCACCACGAGACAAGCCACTCCCGAGTCCTCCTATCGTTCAGCTTCACTCCTCAACTTCAAGTACGCAGTCTTCCCACTCGCTCATCGACGCCAGTGATAAGCCTTTGCGGCGCTCACCAACCGGCCTTTCTAACGATAAGGAAGAGTGGCCAGTACTGCAGCCTCGACGACCCTCTAACACTGGCACTTTGCGAGACTTGATGCGTGACAGCGGGAATCAACTGACGCAGCAAGCGACCTCGGGTCAACAAGAGAGGTATCCTGTTCTTGGCAATATCACTCTTCGTCAAGTGCCTGGCGGGGATCAATTGCCAGTATCGCGCTATTCCGCACAGCACAAGATACCACGCAAGGAAGCCTCATCACCCAAAGTGCAGAAGCAATTGCACGAAGAAGGAGGATCGATCGTTCAAAAGAAACCAGACGAAATGGAACACCAAAATACGAGGAAGTCCATAGAAGACCCATTCCGCGACGGTATCTACAATACCGATCTTACTGCTCCATCAAAGGAAAATGTCTCATCTTCCAAGCCCTCGGTCTCAAGCTCTTTTATTGAGCCGCGGCAGACTCGAACTTCTTTCCTTCGAGCTCGCCTGTCTGTTGGTAAAACAAACAAAGATGGCCAATCCCAAGTTAGTGGTCCCAATGGTGTCAAATTTCTTGACGAGCCCGTAGCAGGCACCCTTCAAGAGGATAGCCGACTTGCTCACAAAGAGTTCAAAGGGCGTCGTTCAATCACTCCTCCCGTCATGCAATCTCTCCGAACGAAAGCATCAAAGGGTTCCCTCGCAAGCAACAGAGCCCCTGCAAAGTTTGTTGGCGGAAGCAGACGCCCATCTCATACACATCGTCCAAGCAGTCGGGGCAGCCTTCGTGACGAGACACCGGCTCCAAGTCTGCCTCAATCGAGCCCACCGCCACCAAGTCGAATGGCACCCACAAAACCTGACTCTCTGGACATTGGGACCGATGCTATGGAGGAACAAGGAAGACCTACTACCAACCAGCACGTGAGCTCTATCCCTGTATCGCGCAAGAATACGCCAAATGCCGCTACCCATGGAAATGATAATGCTTCTCAAGCACGTTATGGAAAAGCCAAGTGTATTGATGTCCGGAAGCTGTCTTCCAAGAAAGAGGCTCGAAACGAATCAAGCATCTACAACGATCACTCTACTCAAGACTTGATGATCGATCTTGAGGGAACCCCACCGCCACGTCCCACTGTCAATCGCCTTGTGCCTTTCTTGATTGACAGCACAGATGCACATGTCCTCGAAGCTATCGAGGAGTCTCCTCAGCACGCTTACCAGACCAAGCGCCTGTCGACCAATTCACCTGAGTACGGCCCAACCCTGAAGATATCTCCATCAGCTGAGCGATTCATCATGGGATCTAATCTCAGGAAAGGTGACAGAGCAGCGAAACAGAAGCCTATCCAAGCGTTCGAGGGTGCCAAGAGCAAGGATGGTCTGAAATTACGCAAGAGTGGCGCCTCTTCGATCTCATCCGCCGAGAAGCTGCCACAACGCCCCTCGACCAGTCAGGGTCTCACGCAATTAGGTTCTCGCAAGAACCTAATTGATCCTGCAGTCAGGGAGAAGAAGGTGAAGAGCGCAGATGTAAGCCTCATCTCGCCAAAGACCCGCGACCGTGATAGCGCCAAGGTAATGCAACAATTGCATGATCCAAATAATATCAACATCTCCGTCAGGGGCTCTGGGACCTCAACTAGCACGGCCCCGTGCTTTTTCGATGCTTCCGAGGAGTTATCGACCAGCGATGGTAAATTCAACTCTCCAGACATCGGTGAAGAAAAGAAGCAAACTGCTCCCCTAGAGGTATCACCTCTGAAAATCAAAGCTTGTAAGGAGGTGCCCTCCTCTAACGGAAGTTCATCCGTGGATCTCCTGGATCAACCCCTCGAGCACTTGGGAAGAGAGGCTACCTATACGGACTGTACCAACCCATTCCAGGATAGCAACATCGAAGCCCATGACGTTGCAGAACTGCCAAAGGCCCACACGAAAGGGGTTGTCGTAGCGATGCTACCCGCTACACCTCAATCTAGTACCTATGGCAAGGCCAATGCGCAATCAGACACTCTCCCACCACGTAGCTCGTCTCGATTGGCCCCTCCGGATTGGACAGATAACAAGAAGTCGCCTTCACCCCCAATCACAGCAGAAAAGATCCCGCCGCCAACACCCCCAAAACCCACGAGCTTCGCCCACCGCCAGAACGAACTCGGCATTCGGCGTGGCTATGGTTCCTCGCAATTAGACCTGAAGAACCCATACCCCAAGCACGACAGCCACCGCAGCAGCATCGCTCGCGAATCCTACAAATCGGAAGCCTCACTTCAAAAAGGTCACGGCGTGCTCTCCAACCTAAAAGGTCTCTTCCACAAACGTTCTCTGGACAACGAGCCCCTGAGCCCTCGGACCAACATCAACACCAAGACCAAACCCAAAGTCGCCGTCACCAGCAACGGCAGCCCCTGCGGCCCGTACCCAGCGTATCCGCTCTTCTCCGACATTCACCCCCTCCACCGCCCCACCCTCGCCTCTGCAAACCGCTCCAAAGCCTCTACCCCCGTCCACAAAGAACCCATCACCCATTCCAGCGCCGCAACGCCATCCTCCGCCTCCCCCCTCCCCACCAACGTATCCACCACATCAGCAATGGCAATGGCGATGGAAATCCTCGACGCAGCCCGAACCGAGAACACCAGTCCTAAAAAGGAGCGCCTGATGAAACTGGGTGAAGTGATTACCGCAACAATCACGCTAGCCTGCGATGCGCAAAAGGCGATGGAAGAGGCGAAGCAGGCGGCTAGGAACGCAGAACAGGCGTATGTGTCGTGCCAGATGGGGTTGGGGGAAGTGGATCGGTGCGTGCGGGAGTGGAGGGGGAGTCGGCGTTCGGAGGGGAGGTTGTGAGTGAGAGGATGAAGTTGAGGGGGAGTCGAATTTTTGGATGGGAAGTTGCGTGTCGATGAGGTGGAGTGGAGTGGCCAGACTATTTGGTAGGAGGATGATGTGTCTATCTCTGTTTGATGGACCCTATACGCCAGCAAACCTTTCGCTTTTTCTTTTTCTTTACTATCGTTCGATTCTCATACTGACCGATCGGTCGTTGTCCTTGTGAAGCGGTGGTTTGGTGTTTCGAGGACGCAGGTGGAAAAAAAGAACGAGACGGCGGTGTATTTCCCAGATGTGTCTACAACTCTGTATGTAGCCTGGACTTTCGACGATGAATTTCTCTAGACTATACTGTTGTAGTACAAACCAAACCTGAAGGTTTCACTGACTTCTTCACCCTACCGCGTCTAATATGAATCCGATCGACGCATCGAATTACAAGTCGTCCTCATCTCGAAAGTCCAATAAACTGGATACGTAAGCGCTCAGTTGATACTTTAGGCGTTTCGTCGTCTGGGTGATTTCTGTATATTATTTCTCTCTACTCTGCCCCCATAAACCCGTGGACGCTCGTATATAACAAAAGCTAGATTTGTAAATCTCCAACCCTCCAACCTCCTCAGAATCAATTCAGAAATCAACACCTCCCAGAAACTAGTCCGCCCTATTACATGCCGATCCCCAGCCGTATTCACACCCCTATTCCCTCTTTCCACTAAGCCCTTATGATCCCTTAAGATCCCTTACGATTCCTCCCCCATCCTAACCCCTATAGAGCTGTAACCTTTACCAGCCCAAGAGAACTATCCGTCATCGCTTGAATTCCACATCCCATGTCCACATCAACCCGCATCTATACCCCATACCACTCATACTCCCAAAAGACCATCTCCCACCAACACATAGCGCAAAACCTACCAAGCCCACAAGACTCCATCAGCTGTAGCAGCCTCCCTTTCAGCTATGGTAGATTGCATCTATGAACCTCGGTCTCAGAAATGTGAGAATATCTCTTGCACACCATCGTCATTCGGTTCCCGCCATCCCATTGCCCCTGGGTTCCACTAGGTATCATTCATGGCGAAAGTATTGGGATTACGGGAGAATGATCGCAAGTTATCTAGGAGAGAAGCACTGCTGCAGAAGCACATGCAAAAAAGCCCCAAAATCCTCCTCTTGGGTCTTTCATACTTGCAACTTGAACGTTAAGTAGCGTATCCTCAGTATCAAAGTCCCGCTCCACGGGTTGGGGGTATTCCACTTCTGTGATCATTTAGTCCGGTCAGGCGCGCATACGGCTTGTTCCTATTGTTGCTGATGCGTTTGGGTGGTCTTGGGGTGGGGTTTTGGGTAGGGGATCTTCTGATGGGGCCGTAGTGCGAGTGTGAGAGTTCTGGTCTGTGAGATGGGAGTGGTTTTAGGGGGCGGAAGGGGATGTGATGGGGATCGGTTTTGACGATAATATGGGTAATAAGCGAATGGTGCGTGGGGCATTAGTAGGTGAAGTGTGTGAGGGAGCAGCTTGTTAGAAGTTGTGTAGCCTTGGTGTGGAGTCTTAAACGGATTTGATACAGTCTTTGAGATTGATATGTTTCTGGAACGATGAGCCGTCACCAGGGTAGCCACATAGACTTCTGACTCGGATTGTGGATGATTCTAGATGTGAGATACTATCGCTGTAGAGATTTGCAATTGAGAAAAGAAATTGATACATTCCAGGTTGTGAATGAGTCCAGCATGGGGTGCTGTGTCCTTTTAAGCCCGGGAATGCGGCCGAGCAACGATTCGAGCCATCGGATGATGGTGAACAGGAAATCCACATCTTGCAGCATTCTAGTACGCAAGAAGATCGAATACGAAAGGCCGGCCTAGAAACGAAAAATCAATGGCGGAGGGGGGCGGTTTGACAAGCGTTCATTTCTCGTATATACACTTTATCATATAGTCGTTCCATCTTATACGATGCCTATTTCTTGGTAACTGCCTGAGCCAAATCAGCCAACGCTTCCTTGCGTTTGAACCTCGCATCTTCGATCACGCCTGCCATATCAATTAGCTACGTCATTTCACAAACAGAGTGTATAGGATGCATGGGGAAGGAGGTGTCGTACCTGCATCAGCGTCGGAAGAGAAGTGGGCAGACCATTGCACGAAAGTCGAGCCTTCATTTGATCCAGCGGTCACAGGATAGCATCGAATGGTAGATATGACGCTCGAGTAGGTAAGGGCAGGGCTAGACGAGATGACAGAATAGGTGATGAAGTGGTCGATTGCCTACAAGCACGAACCATCAGCCGATATGTTACTCGGAAGCATAATTAGAAATCTGTATGGATAGGTCGTACCGAATGCTCCTCCTGCTTGGCCTCCTGCTCAGTCCCATCCTTGAAAGTCCACTTCACGACATCAGTCTCCGGGGAGGCGCCTTGGACGTGATCACTCTTGTCGAGCTTGCTCCAGAACTTATGGAAGTCTTGCAGCTTGATCAAGTGCCAGACTTGAGAGAGAGGAGCTGTGATGACTGCGCCTTCGGTGATGGACGTGGAGGTTGGGATGCGGGTAGTCATGGTGAGCTGCTGGTAAGTGTCGAGGAGATGGTTCTCAAGTATCTGATACTGCCTTGCCTTAATTGTTTGTGTGACTGGAGTGTGGGCAATACTGCAGACGGTGTAGGATTCATAGACCACTACCTAACTACGTCAGACGCAGCAGCCCTACCGCTAGACTACTTCAGTGTCTCTTCTTCCAATTACCTCCACCCCACAGTACCGACTCCCATCTCAATGGTGCCAACCAACTCCTGAGCAGCGGCAACCACCATGTCGCCAATCCGCCCCTCCAAACGCCGCCGCATAGACACCGCAACCCACACCCTCTCCCAACCCTTCAAATCGCCCTTCAAAACCCCACTGAAACCAAAACCCGCCGCCGAAACCAACCTCCTCCCCAGCACATCCTCACCCTTCAAAGGACCCATCACCAGCACCTCCTCGCCCCTCAAAGAACCCACCACCAATCTCCCCTCCCCCTCGCCAGCAACCAAACCCTCACCCACCCTCTCCAAAACCCCACAAAAACCACCCCTCCCCACATCCACCCCTACCCCCTCAACAACCTACACCACCCTCCTAACCCACCGCACAAACCTGCACGCCTCCCTCAAAACCGCCCGCTCCGCCCTCGAAACCTCAACCCAAGCGCTAAAAATCGAGTCTTCGAACCGAGAAGCCGAACTCGAGGCCTTGGTTCAGAAATGGAAAGTGGCTAGCAGGGCCGTGGCGGAGGAGGTGTATGCGAGTGCGAGGGATAGGGTGAATAAGATGGGAGGGGTGGGGGCGATGAGGGAGAGGGAGAGGGAGAAGGGGGGGAGTTGGGGGTGGGAGGGGGAGGAGAAGGGAGATGGTGGTGGGCAGGGGGAGGGGGATGGTGAGGATGGGACTGGGTTTGGGGGCGAGGATGGGGGTGAGCGTGATGGGAGAGATGAGAGGGGTGAGCGTGATGGGAGGGATGAGAGGGATGAAAGGGAGGAAGGAGGAAAGGCCCGTGAGGAGGAGGATGGCAGGGACGAAGAGGGATACACGATGGACATGATGCTCAAAATGCTAAACATCGATCTGGATGTCATTGGGTATGATAAGACTTTACAAAGATGGATCGATTAAGTCGGATTCACATTATCGGTGTGGCAGATCGGAATATATGCATAAGAGCTGGTGGGTATAGGATGCTAGATGGATGGATGGGGTTCGCATGACGATGTTTGCTTTTGAGAGATACCCCATATAGCGAGCGATGCTTGTGAGCTTTTTGCTGAAGGGATAGTTGTGAGCTTGTATTCTGAGAGCTTTTGATGATGTGGGTTGTTGGTTGGCTGGTGTTTGGGAGAGGTTGTGATGGGTGGATTATGTGGATGTTATGGTTTTACTAAACTTTTCAGAGATTGTTATCTCTATTATGGTGGAATGTCATGTTTGCCCGCTAAACACCGACACGACGGGGTATCCAGAAGGTAAATACGTAAGCCAGCTCAAGTACTGTTGAAGACCATATATCCCTTTTCAGCGGATACCCCATTGAGATGTATGGATGTTTGGCAACGCGACCGCTTAGCATGGATGAATTATATCATTCATTGACCTGACAGGCCTGTATATATACATGGAAAATGGCTGGTAACTACGCGGCTGGGTAACCAGGGGTAGAGCTATTTTCCTTAGCGTCTGTCAATTTGACATACCTAGGAGGAGTCTCCACGACCGAAAGCGCAAGCGACCACTTCAGAAGACTTCAGTCTGTCCAAGTGAGGATTTCAAGTGATCCAGCTTAGAGGAGCTTGTAACCTTTCGATATCAGGCACTAGATCTCGCCGAGACACCCGTATTCGACTCCATTCTACGTCTCCCGCCATCTGCTTGAGTGTAAATCTTGCTTCAAAAGCGTGAACGACAGAATATGGGCTTCAGAGGACTAGCTTATGGCCGAAGAGACGAGCTGGTGCCCTGAATGCAGGTATCGTGTTTCTGTTCTTTGGGCTGGGTGTTCCTGTTATCATCTGTCAACAATATGGCGATTTACCAACCCAGGAGGCCGCCATTTTCAATTGGCTTGGCAGGACGATCGCCCTGAGGGTCCGTATACTTCCAGGGGATGAGCTGAAGGAGAGGTTGTCTTGATAGCTGCGACGAAAGTCCTGCGCGAAGCACCTGGATCCTGATTCGCCAAAGTGACTTGGGTCGGGAAGTGGCGACGGATGTTCCATTTCCTGATCTGCCTTTAGCCCATCTCTACCATCGTATTATATTGACACCGCATCGGCGCATTTCTCCAATTTCTGTACCACCTTGCTGAAAAAGTCTTGCTGCAACTCCAGATCATCGAGGTCATCCGAGGGGCCGAATCCGCAATGCAGACAGATCTTCACTGCCTCTGCATATCTCTGACCAAGCACCCTTCTCACGCTTTCTCCAAGTCTTTCGGCTGCCCAGTGTAGTGTGAGCGAATCTCCTTGATCATCCTCGACAGTCTGTAAATCCTTGAACGGAGAGTCGTACGCTAATTCTATCAGCATGATGCCAAGATTGTATAGAGTCTGGTTGCGGATATGCGACCGCATCGGTTTTTTGCCTTGAGCCACCGTGCGTCTATCGATTGTGTGTTCGTGATCCGCAGTTGCTCCGCTAGCTTCTCGTGCTTGAGTCAGTACTGATGACTGAAGGAACGGCATTCGTAAGGGATCCCTGGAGAAGTCCCGAACATTGAAGAAAACCACATCCTGGCTTTGCCACTGCGAATTAAGCCAAGGTGTGGAATGGTATTTTAGGACTGCCAATGCCAGAAGCTTCGCCAGCCCGAGTTTCTCTGGCAACGGTATTCCCTCCGAGGAATCTTTGGCTGCTCTTAGTGCGTCTTCTAGAGTCCTCGTGGTAGCCACTGGCGGGACGTCGTTCATTGGGATGTATACCATATGTTTGAACGTGGTCGTCTTTTGAAGAAATCCGATACAGTGTGAACTTACTCGCGTTATTGGCTGGCGTGTCAAATGATAGCAGAGATTTGGTATCGTATAAAGATCTGGAACCGAAACTGCCACAGCCTCCAATGTTACACTGGATGACTGATCTGACCCAAGAAGCGCCTGAGAACCGGTACCAATGTTGGCGAAGTCAATGTTCTTTTCCAAAACAGATTCCAGTATCTCGTGTTGACCCGAATAGAGTGGTCCATGACTAGGCGGGATCTGAGCCTCCGGAAAAGCCTCAACAGACAGCCTGATAGGACCTGCCGCCTCGCTCCAAGCCCCAGCGCTGCCTGGACAATTCCACGCCAGATCGAAGTGTATGTCTTGCCGATTCCCTTTGAGCGCGTCCAGACAGATGTTGGCATAGTGAACATCAGACGAGTCACATCTCCAATGACTCTCAAGAGCGTCATGGAGCCTAGACGAAGCAGACTGCACTATGCGGAAGTACTCCACACGTTCGTACGAGGCAGCTGCGGGTGCTCGCCTGGTGTCTTCAATGCGTTCAACATGCTTGCGTATCCGGTGAAGGCTCTCAATGCTGCGCTCCAATTCCTTCAGCTTGTTGTCATATCGGTCCTTCGAGAAGCTTATCTTGCTCCGCTGCCTAAGGCGTCTAAGCCAGTCCATATCGATTCGTCCCGTCTTCTATACATTGTCTTGAGCCTACGGGAACAGAGACAAAGAGCTTGTCGGTTTCATACCTTCTGTGTCAAGATGTCCAAGGTCTTTGTCTCCCTCAGGATTTCAGACAACACTGCATTGATCAAAGAAAGTGCCGACACGCAAGCGTCGTAGCAATCGGCCAAGCGGACTTTGATTCTGTCTTCCAGGTCCTCGTCCTGCCACAGAGCGTGACGAGGATCATTGATCATCACATTTCCTCGGTTTGATGTTACACTGTGAAGAAGAAAACAGCATTCGTTCGCAAAGCTCACTCTTTGCACCTTGAGAGCGTGCTGGAAACGCTCGACTTCTCTTCGATAACCACGGCTGAAGATTATAATAGGCTGGAAGGTATATTCATAGTTCTCGAGAGCGGAAATGATTAGAGGTCCTACTGCAAGCGCAAGACCGGCCACAGTCGCTTCCATCACGATAGGGCCGGAATTCCAAGAGGCTCATTACCTACATCAGAGATGCATCAGAGATGATGGCCAGGGTGACTCCTAGCATCCGACGCAACAGCTCTCAATGATAGAGCTGTGAAAACTGGAAGGCATCAGCTACACTCGGCTATAATTGGTCTGACTGTTAGCGCATACTAATCACGTAGCGGGACGCTAGGCCCCCAGCTCCTGCGGCTGACATCTGGACCAGGCTCATACAGTATCCCACTACTTCACCTTCTATAACCCCATGAGAAGCACGGCATATCGTTGTAGGGACTACGCATATAGCTAGCCACTGATGCTCTGCATCGCCTGACATCCCCCTCAACCAACAGTGGCCGGATAACCGCACCAATTCTGGGGAATATCAGCCACTATTGATGGAGGCCTAGGTGGTTGGAACAATAGCAACACTTGAAACATTGTTTTCGAGAAGAAGTCCTTGCTGGCTTGCTCATCGATTCAGTCTACGATTCCAACGCACGATGGAGGGTTCGTCTTGTAGAACTCGCTAGCTGCATTCCCTTCAAGCATGACCGTCCGCACCCTTACCACTACAAACCGAGCAGGATCGACTTCGACAACTCGATGGGACATCACGACAGACGTGACGTTATGTCAACAGACTCTAGAGCCCTCGGCTTATGTGGTCAATCCAGACAAGCTCGCCACAGATCTCTACGAATGCTCGTTGATGATTTTCCTTGGCCTCATCCGGCATCCTTCGGCGGAGACTGTCATCTCTCAATGCCTTCGTACACAATTGCAAAGATTCCGTCTTTGGGGCAGCGATTTCGATGCCCGGGAAGGGGGTCTTGATGGAAAGATCGCGAATTCCGATCGATTGAAGGATGTCCTGCTTCCCGTCCTCGGCAGAATGGCAGATTCCCTGGTCAAGATAGCACATCGACGCAGCCAAGACTCGGAATTAATGGACGTAATTGCAAAGGTTGAGCTTCTCAATGAAGAAGCACTTAGGACGAATTTTCAGACGTTTCTCGGTGAAGAGGATGGCGAAATGGGTGGTCTTGATGTTGCATCGATCCTTGACGACGTCACGTCTTCAGGCTCTGAGGTCTCTACTATCAATGAGTTGAGTGAAACCGACGAGCTTCTTCAAGATGTCAAATTCTCCAATGACTGCCTGTTCGAGTTAGGTTCTGTCCTCCAAGATTCGGCCGAAAGAATAGTTCCAAGTTCAGATAATGTTCACAGATCGACCGCTGACAGCGTAAATCTACTGCAAAATACCGCGTGGCCCTACATAGCAAATGTACTAGAAGCATTTCCTTCTATTGATCGAGACTTCGTGCGCCGTCTTGGGGAAGCCAATGAGCGAAGATACCACCGTCTGCAAACCCGGCGCGACAAGATGGTCACTGGGGCCCAAGCCTACGATGTTGATACTCCTGGTGAGGAATCGGTCCTCGGGTCATCTTCTGTGCAGCCTTCTCGTGAAGGGTCTACCGGCATTGCACAGACTGATTCCACTGCTCCAAGCACAAAGCTTTCGTCCGTGTTTGACACCCTAACGGTCTCCGCACCAGATCCAACCAGACTGAAGGCTTCCAAACCAGCGCTATCAGTGACATCCTTCGCATCCAGTCTTGATGAAAGCGAGCGGCGGAAGCGCGGTCGCAGGCTTCCTAAGATGCCGGACGATCAACCCTGGGGTACTCCCTTCAACTGCTCGGTCTGTGGCGACAGGCTTCACAATGTTTGGAGTTCCGCAGAATGGGTGTAAGTTCTTCGTCTAGTCTACGGCGTCGTCACTGACCTAAGCTCAGGCGGCACATATACCAGGATCTGCAACCGTACATTTGCACATTTCCTGCCTGTTCTACCGAGAAGGAAGCCTTCGTCTCCAGACGCGAGGTACGTTGCTTTTCAATTTATCGATTCTGTCTCACTACCAGTATTTTTATGTTGTACTGTTCTGGGTTGAATCACTCGTATTACACCACGTAGCTGTGGCTCATATCACTAGAACGGGAAGACATTACCATGGGCTTCAAGCCCAAGATGTCTGAATCTTTAGCGTGGCTCAGACTACGGATACTCCTGTGAAAACTCCTAACAAATGTTGTTTTATGTTCCGGCCCGTGAGTCACGGTCATAGTGCATTCGGCCTCTGATACCTAATACCGGTCCTACTATCATGAGTCCTCCCAGCGCATATCTCAATTTGATTTTCTTGATGATCGCATATCTTCATTAGATACAAAGCTTACTGTAGAATGTCGTTTAGTGGTCCGCTCACGAATTGGATAAGCACTGGAGACATGTCGCTTGGGCATGCGATCAATGCGATATGGGCGAAGGTATCATTACGTGCGAGACGCAATTGAGAAGCCACTTGTCAAAGGCGCATCCAGCCCTGAGTCCTCAAGAAATCACATCCGAAGTGCAATCTGCTTCGGAACTCGTGTTCAGTCGTTTTGGACGGGAGCGATGTCCGTTTTGCCTGACGGTACCTGCTTCTACTCCAGGTCAATATTTTTCCCACATTGGAAAGCACTTACAGGAAGTTGCACTCGCTGCCATTCCAATTTCCCTGACGTCCGAGACCGGGGGTCTCGAAGGCCTAGACGACTCCGATGATGAAGTACAAGGAGAAGGTATCTTAATGGAATCCTCTGGCATGGCAGACTCACAGAACCCTGCGGCGTCAAAGAATACGGATGAAAACGATCGCAATCTCCGAAGCAATTTGAGCGAAAGTATTGATCGTAATATTTCGAGTGTCGATGAAGTAGTCAAGCGACTACGAGAAGTATGCGAGAGCGACAATGACATCGTATTCATCACAGCCGGCCACTTTACTGACCTTTGCGCCATCCTTGAAGCCATACTCACATGGCATATGACCGAGAACTCCGGAAAAGAGATAATACCACAGTTACATAAGGATATATCAATACGTTTAGATAAATGTGCGATATTGGTTAAGGTTATCTTTGGTCAATTGAGTGAGTCGGGCTACATGCCTGGATTTAAAGGAAAGCAGAAGATCAGATACATATGGCTAGAGGATGTACTCAAGAGACAGTTGTTGAGATTAGAGTATCTGGTGCGGGCCCTGCGACTACTATTGATCATATGTCGACGTAGGACTTCAGCGGATCAAACCAAACTGCTCGCTATTCCGGCGAGGCGAGAGATCATTGAGAAAGTGGGGACGAAGATCATGGAATTGGACGATAGGACGACGATGCTGCCACAAGATCTTTCGGTCCATCAAGACGTGGATACAACGCCTCGGAAGCCGCCTGATGATATGCTAACAGTAAGCATTATGGAAATTACGCACCTTGTGGAAAATCTTCATCATTACGGCAAAGACCGGTACAGTACCGAGAGTGGAAGATTAGCTTTCGATGAAAGTGTGGAGGAACTCTTCGCAATGGTGAAAAGATTTGAGGTTAGAAGTAAAAGCGTTGCTTGCGACGATGACCTTTTATGGAGGCAGATCGAACGTAGCAACGACACCGACACGCTTCAGGCGATCAAGTCTGCTATAGATGATGCATTGCATGAATCAAGGACTTCACGCGGCTTTAGAGCTAATGCTCGACGACTATTGAACCTCCGCAATGCGAAAGGATCCCAAATTACCGTTGAAAAGGTCAAGGAATGGACAGCCAAGATTAGGTCGATTCTCGACGATGATCATTCCATAGTAGCCCCTGATCATCAGCAGGATTCGGGGTCCCGACCACGGGATGGGGAGCGGCGCGCGTATGCAGAGAGGGCTGCGAAGGCAGAGCAGGAGGCTCTGAGAAGAGCTAATAGACTAGCAGACTCGGAGTACTTCGAAGGGGAGAAAACACAACGATCTCGTACCGGGAACCAAGTAATGAGACGACTTGAAGTAGTGGATACAAGCATGAGAAGGCCACAACAACAATTGGAGGAGTCCGAAAGTGATAAGTTACGGCGGAGGCGTATCGCGTATGAAGAGGTGAGACGTCTTGAATTAGAGGAAAGAAGCAGGAGAAGGCAACAACAAGAACAACAACTACAACAGCTGGAGGAGTCCGAAAGTGATAAGTTACGGCGGAGGCGTATCGCGTATGAAGAGGTGAGACGTCTTGAATTAGAGGAAAGAAGCAGGAGAAGGCAACAACAAGAACAACAACAACTACAACAGCTGGAGGAGTCCGAAAGGGATAGGATACAACGAGAGCGTATCGAGAATGAAGAGGTGAGACGACTTGAATTAGAGGAAAGAAGAGCGAGATCGCAACAACAACAACAAGAAAACGAGGAAAGGGACAGGATACAACGAGAGCGTATCAGGTATGGAGAGGTGAGACGTCTTGAAATAGAGAAAAGACAAAGGAGAAGGAAACAACAACTACAACAGCTGGAGGAGTCCGAAAGGGAGATATCACAACGAGAACGCATCAGGCAGGAAGAAATGAGAGTAATCGAATGGGAGAATACAGCCAGGAGAAGCCAATGACAACATCAACGACAGGAGTATTCCAAGAAAGCACAGGCAAGAGGACAGCAAGAGCAAGTCGACATCGAACGCGTCAATGCAGCTGACAGCGCACCAATTATACGAGTAATTGAGTTCAAACAGAATCTCTGGCTATTAATGACATAACGAAAGCCGACATCGCAACGAATGAAAAAGGAACAGCCAATCGTAGAAATACTTCTTCGACCCTAGAGTGCTCTTTAATTCGGATGCGTCTATGAGTCATCCTATGCAAACCATTCCAGAGACCGCGGCCCAAGAGACAGGTTCTTTGTGGATACAGACAACATCTACGAGCGCTAGAGAGGTATCTCAAGGCCAACGCGATCACAGCATATAACCATTACTGCCTCCACATATCTTCGTCCTAGATAACCGATCGGAAAACAGTCTTAGCCTAGGCTGAATCGATACCGTGGAAGATGGCGCTGTAACGATCGAACCTTTCAAGATTTCGAAAGAGACTGCAAGAAACATGGGAATGGGCAGCGTGTTGGCCAAAGCTTGACTGGTCGGCAAGCTACATACCGCTTCTGCTCGTCAATCTTGGTTTCCGGCCGTACTCAGTGTCGAGGACAACCCTACGACTGGATATGTAGCGCAGAAGACGGAATCGAACATCAGAAGCAGGCGGCAAGACCTTCCATCCTATACCTTCGAAGCCTGTTGCGTGAGCCTATATAGCACAAAGGAGATGCTCTCTAGTCAGCGTGAATAAACAGGCCAAGCATGCCCCTCTGGATGTTTGAGGTGGTTACTTCGTATGCAGGCTCTTTTATCGGGATCCGTCAATAGGGGAGGGGGTAGGGAAGATGAAGGGTGATATATACATGTCATATACATGTCATCAATATTCACAGCATCATCAGCATTGTTACTGATCGCATAGCCACTTGTCTTAAGGGTAGAGTTCATGCAATCGACATGAAAGTCCATCGTGGAGGTCGACGTGTGGGTTGATATTTCGGCCGGCACTTACACTAGTATCAAAGGATTCGTTCACATTGGCGTTAAAGGGGTAAGAGGGTGTTGAATATCTCTGGCCTTTTCATAGTTCCAGACACCATGACGACATTTTCGAGTATATCAGTAGCAATGGTGGGTGCACAGGGGAACGATGCTTATGGAAATCCATCAAAGCGCAAGATCTGTTATCTGCTCGGACGTGCAATTCTCGCTTTCGGGGTCTTCTTTATTGTTACGGATTGACTTTGGGCCTAGATATCTAGCTGCATTCCTTCGCCTAAGACGCGATGGTGAGTATTTGATACTATGATGGATTCGACGTCCATTTGCGGTTGGTTCGTGTTCATGAGTAGGGGCTATGCGAGACGAGGACTGTCGATCAGGGGAATCTCGAGTACTTTTAGTGCTCGTGTCCCCTTCATAGATACTTCTCTATTAAATCTTTTTGTCTTCCAATGTCGTGTTTCTAGCACTTCCTAACCGTCTCAGCACGCGTCGTCATTACGTAGCTCGCTTATCCCGAACTTTCGCTGCAGCAAGAGGAGGATCTATGGCTTTTAACTTGTCATGCTGTCATATTGTCATTCTGAAGGTGGAGGTTGCTGAGGAGCAAGAATAATGGGGCTGTTAGCCCCCCTGAATACACATTTTCCAATATACATTATCTACCCCTTTATCAGTTGCCTTTTTGTCAAGGGTATATAGCACTAAAGCTGCTGCGCAAAGGCTCACACGGTGTGCCTAGGCCGTGCCCACATTATATATATAATCTTCGCCGAGCCAGTGGCTATCACCAATATCCGGGATCTTCATAGCTTTGCTCCTTTGGCAGCACGTATAAATTCAGCGATTCTCTGCTTGTTAGCATCGACACGCTCATTCTTAAGTTCCGCTGGGAACACATTCCAGGGTTGCACAAACTTTTCGGATCCGCCGCCACACATGTATTTGAAGACTCTCTCCATCATGGTCCGCCTCTTCAGTCGACTGACAGTCTCCTCGAGATCGTGGTCGTCTGGTTTCGGAACGTCGTCTCCCGATCCCTGGGCGGTATCTTGTTCGTTGTGGAACGCAAAACGAGCAAGTGATAATATCAGAGCTGCCAGTCCAGCCGCCACGGCCGTAGCAGCAGAACTATCATTTGCCGAATCATTCCTGCCTTGATTGAGATACTGCGGGATCTCAACGAAAAGCTCCTCAGCAGGAACGAAGAATTCACTATTCTCGATTTCGGCGTTGGCTGAGGGTATGCCAGTGATCGAACAACTGCAAATGCTGAATGGGCTTGGAAAGGCAGCGGGGAATGACTTCTCCGCCGAGGGGCCGTTGTCGCCTGTTGCGCAGAAGATCAAGCATTTCCCACCTGCATCTGAGATTTTATTCTCTAGATTCGTGTAATCATCCTCGTCGAGATCTTTGGCGCAAGTCCAACTTATACAGATGATGTCCGCTTCTTGGTTCATCGCCCAGTCAAGTGCCTGAGAAGTGAAATCGGTCAGTGATGGATCTGGGCCGCTGATGTTAAGGCTCACATTGATTGTGGCGTTCACGTCACCACCCTGCATGTCGGGGCCATGGTGCGTCCGCGCGGCATAGATGTGGCAGTTTGGGTTTATCTTGCGGACCAGAGAAGCCATGATCGTACCATGGGGGTTCGTGATGGTATGCCAATGGCTGTCTTCGGTTAGGTCCTCTATGAAAGAGGCTCCAGTGATGGCAGGGAAGCAGACCGTGTCTGCTATCACCCCCGAGTCCAGAATTGCCACCTTGACCGGGTGGCTATTCCAATAGTCTGCGTCTGCACGATCTTTCTTCTTTTGACATGCCAAGATACTGAGGAATTCCCGTAACGGTGACAACTTGTTGAGGTGTTGAGGATATTACCATGCATACTGCGGTATTGTGAGCATATGGACTCGACTTCGGGGCAAAGATCACACGAGCTTACGTTTTGTGTTCGTGCTTTTGCAGTCGTGTATCGCTTGGTAAAGGCAAAGGCTCAAGATTCACTGTGATGCGAGATCTTTCGAAACGTGGTTCTCGACAATCACAAGGGCATTGCTTTATCTTCCACAGACCATCGATACATACCATGCAGAACTCCCGATTGTGCTGGCTGTGTACCTTGTGGCCTAAGAGCGCTTGTTCGCATCGCAAACGAATCTTTTTTAAATCATCATCGTTACTCTCACCCTGGACCTAGATTAGCCTATCAATCGTCATAACCAAAGTGATCAACAGACTCTGAATATAGTTATACAGATCGTCTGCAGCTGAATTTTGTCAGTCAGTCAACGTTATTCACCACTTGTAGAAGCGTTCAACCTTTGGGAGTTGACAAAGCCCGTCAGAGTTAATCCATTGGGCCAGAGCGTCCTCGTCCCCACTCGAGTAGAGCGCAAGCGTCTCTACGTCCGGAGCAGACATCATGATTGTCTTGACACCAAGATTTGATTTTCGCCAGTCGAGGTTCCGAATGGTGAAAGGTCTAAGTGCATCGATGATATCTTTGTTGGCGTGGGGATGTATTGTGCAGTCCGGGACCACGACCTTCAATATGTGTTTGACTCCATTCACAGCTAAATGCTTGAATATTACATTCGCTTCTCGAGCCTTTCGTAGGCCGTGAGCATCAGCATCACAACGCTTTGTGTCAGTGCAACCCAAATTTGGGATTGTAACCCGTAACAGAGTTTCGTGGAATTTCACGTTGAGATGCTCTTTTCCGAGGAATCTCAAGTACTCCGAAAAGTCAAAATCCTCCCTGTCAAAGGTCGACAAGTCCCACAACAATTCGTAGCCTAGAGCCCAATCAGCATCGCTTCGGAGGAATCATGTTCACTGTGTTCGGTTGTTTTCACCATGTTCTACCATTGGTCAATACAGATCTTAGCTATTCTCAAACGATATCGACTATACCTTCTTTGAAGAGAAGCTTCCTCTTTTCTGAGATAGTCAAATCCAAGTTCAGAATCGCTTTGTCAAGCATGGAGCCGATCTCGGGATCAAACGGAACCGTTTGAGGCACATGTCTCAACAACTCCTTATTTGGACTAGAGTTATTTCGAACGTGCTTGAATTTTATCGTGAATTCTGTAAATGTTCGGTAAGCTGAATTGTTCTTATTGTCACATTTCCTCAGACTATTCGCATCCACCTTGATGAGGTTCTCTAGGATCTGTTTTTCATTTAATTTTACAGCTGTGTGCCAAACAGTTTCCCCATTGTGGTCTTGTTCCGCTATGAGTTTAGGCTGGATCTCCAGCAGCTCGAGTACCGTAGTAAGAAATCCTTGCGATATTGCCACGTGGAGAGCGGTCTGGCCGTGGCTGTCTTGGAGAAATAGCTTCTCCTTGAGAGTAGTGCCGGCTTGTGTATACAAGGTTCGAAATATGCCTGTGATGTTCCGCCTCGCAGCAGCATGCAGGACGGAATCTCCCGTTGGACCTAGATGTCTGAATGCCTTTTCGGCATCGATGTGCTGTATGACAGTCTTCCAGGTTGGCTCGTCATAAAATTCCAGCGCGGTAAAGAGAAGATCGGCCTTCTCCTCAAACTCGATGTCTACTTCCGGGGTCTCGGGTAAAAATTCCATTCCCAGGTTGGTCATCAGGAGGTCCAAGGCCTCTGGGCTTTTCATCCGGATGGCCCAGGAAAGAAGCGTATCTCCTCGGTCGATGGTCGGAATGTTCTGGTATGCTGGCAACTTCCATTTCTCCAGCAGCGGCTCGCCCAAAGCTTCACGTAATTGTTCTATGTTACCCTCTTCTATTAGTCGCATCAGCTGCTGTAATTCGACCGTAACTCGGCGATTATTCTCACGATCCATGATTGTATGTGAGAAATGACAGCCTAAAGTATTGAGTATATATGTATATATACAACGTGCGGCCGGTCAGGACAGCATGTCTTAAAATAGACACATCGACGCCACCCCGAGGGACTATTCTTGTGCGCTAGATAATTTCATGTCATCTTGCAGTTGGGGACCACTATCTTTCCTGACCGAGTTGGTGCGAGGAACCCCTCCTTCATGCAAGGCTGTGGAGTACAGCTGTACAATAGTTCAAAACGTTTCGCCGACCTCCATCAAATCGAAATATCTTTTTCCCTGGTAAATGAATTGGTTGTTTGACTGCACAAATTTGAAGACACAAGCCATTGAGTGGAGTAAAGATCGTTGTATTAGGCAGTAAGGTATGCTATCGTGCAGACTGTTATTGTGAATTTGGACGTAAGGAACAGTATGGGGGCTAACAGGAGCTTAGGCGAGCCTTCGACTATCTATCTGATCGTCGAAGTGGGGTGTATATTTATACTGTCTCTAGAGCTTGTCATGGCGCCAGAGGGTCAATCTGTCACACTTGATTTGGACCTCAGGCCCAATTCCGATCAAGTTGGCGAGCTTCATGGACAAGCTCCGTCGAAACCTGTCCATAATTTTCTTGCGATATCCCCTCCCAAATCACTCTTCCATTACCAAATCACTTCTGGCTTGGAAATTCATGGACTCTACAATGGCGAGCTCGCAACGCTGGTAACTTTCAAGGCTCATTTTCAGCCCGGGAGACAAGCTCGACCGATCAAACGGGCCACCATCACGGCATATTTTGAGTCCGAGGCAAGGGATACTGATGAACCTATTCGAGTCGAGGCATTTGCACTAGGACAGCCGACTGTCAAGGTCAATTGCTCTGTGGAATCAGACACGTTGCGAAAGTCAACCAGGGGCAATCTTGGAGTGGATGAATATGCCAGTGCTGGGATCAACGCGTCCCGAGACCATGATGTTGGCAAAGAGAAAACATACGCTGCCACAGTGAGTGGCTTCGCCTACTCATCGGAAGTGGGAGGTGATACAGCAGACACCACGCGGTGGATCCTCGAAGGGAATGTTAGTCAAGACAGTGCCATTCCGCCTGATATTACATTCGGGGTCATCCTACTCCGAGCAGATGATTCCGACTTTGTTGGGACTGTGAAGGTGGAAATCCAGGTGGATTGGAGACACACAGTGGAAAGTTGGTGTGCACCCTTCAAATCATACAAGAAGTGGGGGAACGTAGCGCGGCACAAGGTCTACAGTCCCAAGAAATCGAATGAAGATAGACTTTCCAACAAGGTAGAGATAGGGCATCTGGAGACACTCACGGAGAACAGCATGGCTTTGATGAAAACAGTGGTGAAGATTGAGATGCCCGAGATATACAAGTACGAAGAATGATCGAATTCCAGAAAGACCGCACTTTTCTAGAATTTTTTTAAAAAGACCATCGACGTAGGCGCCCCGGGAGCTGGGTTAATTGGGCGGTCGTATAGAAGCTCCTGCGCATGACTCTCCCGCACATCGGTCCCTAGAGCATAGATGTTAAGGTCCGAAGACCCCCCAAAGAGAACCATCAGTCATGAATGTTATTATATTAGTAGTAATTGATAACTTCCTAGGGAAACAATACTAGGTTTCTTTGAGCTCAGCGCTCCTTCGTCAACTCTATAGACATGTGCGCATGATGCCTCCCGTGGCGCTAGGATTCTTAGGCCCATCAGCAGCTGAGATGGCCAGCCGGGAGCCCAGGGCTGCCTACTTAGGTGCGCAAGTAGCCGGGTTTGATAATCGTGAAAACCGTGGGGTGGTACATCGTGAAAGCTGCCCCAGAGGCTGCAGGATTTCTGCAATTTGCCATTCCCATATCGTATACAAAGGAATCTGGGTTCGTGAATTGTCGTATGGATCTGCGCTGCTATGTAGCGATCACTGGTACAATGATGTGGTTCATTCGATATAGGAGATCTCTGCCAACCGCGGTATATATTCAATGCCTCAGATTTCTCCTGATGCGGTCCACTTCTCCATGTCTCCTACGGGGACCGTGGCGCCAGACTGGAGCAACAATTTGATAATCTGAACCTTGCGCTTTTATATCGCATAATGCAAAGGAAATTTACCATCATGACTTGGCTGATTGATGTCAGCGCCGCTACGCAGCAAGAGCCTCACAATATTCTCTCCTATGTATTCCGATAAGCAAGCGTCGTGAAGTGACGAGAGACCGTCTTGGTCCTGTTTGTTCACGTCAGCCCCTGCTTCGAGCAGGGTCTCTACAACAGTACGAGCTGGTCGTTTCGCTAGACAACCATAGTGCAATGGCGTTCGACCTTTCTTGTCTTGAGGGTCTGGGTCTGACCCAAGACACAGTAGCTCACGAACGATAATATCTGAACCCTGCTTCGCAGCTACATGAAGCGGAGATGTGTCTTCCAGATCAAGCGCCGAAGGGTCCGCCCCTACTAAAAATAGCACGTAGAGTATGCTCAGATTTGCTGACTGGGCAGCGTAATGCACTGACGTCCTCCCTCGAAAGTCTTCCGCATTTACATGGGCACCATGATCGAGCAGTGCAGCTAGTATAGCTTCCTGGCCTAATTCGGCTGCCGCATGGAGCGCGCTGCGTCCATTGTTGTCGGTAGCGAAGACGTTACTGCCATATTCAAAGAGTATATCGATAACCTCTTTATGTCCTGTCTTAATGGCTAGGTGAGCCGAGGAGCATCCAAATGGTCCGGGCATGTTCACATCTGCGTTATTATCACAAAGCAGGCGAATCATTGCTGACAAGCCGATACTGCTGGCAACATGAAGTGGTGTCTCCCCTCGCTCATTGATGGCATCAACCGCATTTCCAGCCGTCAAAAGTTTTCGAGCCGGTTCTACGGCCCCTTCCTGTGCCGCGACATGGAGGACTGTATTGCCATGCTTGTCGATGGCGTCGCAATAGCCTCGCATATCAAGTAAGAAATCGAACGCCTGGTAAGCGTGGCTTCGAAGCGCAACGTGCAAGAGGGGATCACTGTCCGTACCGTGAATGGCAGCTGCAGTACCTATAGGGTTCCCCTGACCAGTGTATTCAGTGTATATCTCTTTTATAAGATCGACACTGTCAATCTTAATAGCACTTGTAAGCAGCGATAGACGTTGGTCCGAATGTACAAATTCCGTTTGATCATAGAGAGTCTCAAACATCTCTCTGTTACCAGTGTCTGCAATCGTCTCGAACAACATCAACTCAAAGATATGGATCGATCCTGTGGATGTCAACAATAATTTCATCATTTCGTCGTGCCCGTTTTGGGCTGCAAGCGAGAATGGGCTTTGCCCATTTATATCCTTCATGGAAGTTAAGTTTCGGAAGTCTTTGCCTGCTATGTCATAGAGTCTCTGCAACCATCTAGCAGTTGAAATGGCGTTATTAGCGGCGGCGAAATGCAGTGGTGTTTGTCGATCTTGATTGATCGACTCCAAATGCAATATTGATATTTTGAATGTTGTACCAAAGACGCTCACAAGATTGAAAGCTGCGAGCACGCAGGGAAGATCTGCGCTCTTTGGCAACAACGCAAATGGCACTGTGGTAGCATTTGATACAAAACCGAGCCAGATAGAAGTAAAGTCACTATTATCCCTAAATAGCACCTTCAACATATCTTCAAGAAGCCATGTCAGGGCCCCCCTAGATTCTCGAGCGTGTTCTGTCCAATAAAGGCAGGCAAAATTTAAGAAACCTAACGGATCGTGTTTGCCATGGAAAGACGCAAGCATATACTGAAGACACAAGATAGCCACCATCGTATGCACATCAGATAGGCCGAGTTGATATCTATTTAGTTGTGGAAAGTTGAATGTGGCTCGGATTTTTATAGCTGCCTCCTGCTCAAGAAATTCACGTAACGTAAAGTGAACAAGTGAAAGTGAGCTTTCTTTCACGCTCAACAAAGGCTGAAAATGACTTTCCAAGTCTCGTTCGAGGTTCATCGTCTGATTTTCGGTGATTTCTTTCAAGCTAAAGCTCATGGATACGTCTGCCGCCTTCGAACGATCAAGCAACGTTGAACCCTGATTTTCCCAGCATTGCGTAAGGGCTAATAAAGCAGATATTTCTCTGACGCGTAACGGTCCTTTAGCAACCATGACAAAGTAGAGAGCCCTGCGCATATTACTACCTGTAAAGCCGGTTGCCCTACTGAGAGCGAAAGAATAGGATTCTTTGAGATTCGTGGGCAGCTGCTCCAGGACACGTCTGACCATGTGTACCGTCCTTGCTTTCGAAACGTTCTGGAGCACAAGATGGACCCACAGGAAATTTCCAAAAGATTGCTGTAGTATCTTGGATATGATGTAAGACTCCAGGTCAGGAGAAAACCCTCCCGCATCAGCATGCTCTTTGACCGCTGTTTGTACGTATTTCTCGATGTCAAGGTTTACATGCTTTATAGAATCATTCGAATCCATGGTAAGATACGGCTTGAAGTCCCATTCCGATCTTGATGTAATCAGAAGTTGGGTGCGTGACTGTTCATCTAGGGCTGACAAGACCTCGAGAATTGGTTGCCGATATTCCTCATCACACTCGTCAAGTGCGTCTAGAATGATGATGGTACCATGTAAAGTTGGGTCATATAAGATTTCTTTGAGGATTTCCACATATTGACCGAACTTACTTCGTTGTGGTTGGGTGAAAATTGGCTTTCCGTGGATGTATTTGAATAATTCCTGCTCCTTAGACAGAATTTGATAAAGCAACGACTGAAGGACAATGAGCCTATTGTTCCTTGACGAGGTTTTCATATCGAAGAAATATGCGAGAACATGGCGTGGCCTCGATGGTTGGATGCTGTCTTCGGACGCCCATTGCGGTCTATGTGTGGGAAAGCTGCCCGTGCTATCGGAGAATGCTTCACGCAGCTGCCGGTACAGAAATTTCGCCAATACTGTCTTGCCCATGCCTGGACCTCCTAGTATGCGCAATGTAGGTTCGACTTCGGACAGCCAAGCTTTGAATGGCTGTGACGCCAGGACCCATTCACATGTTTGCGGAGTATTATCTGTTATCATCACGTCATCCAACCAATCCGATCGAAGGTTAGCGAGAAAACGCCGCTCGTATTCTATAGATGATATTAGGAAAGTAGGGTGGCGACAGGTATCGTATTGCTGCTTACCAACAAGATCAGGACCATCGTCCTCAACTTTAAGTTGTTGATCTGTCGCAGATATAAGCTATGAGGCCATATATTTTCAGTAGAAGCTTCACACACCGCCGAAAGCTGCGGGTCCATGTTCGTCTATCATAGCTGCAAGTCGTGAGCATGCCGTTGCTCAGCTGGTAAATGAGCTTACTGAGATTGAGCATTTTCTTAGGCTTGGACGCAAGGATGCCTATAACAGCTTGTACAACTTGGTGATAGGCTGGGTCATTGTTACTGGTGAATTTTGTCATCGCCATATGGTCCGCTTCCAAAGGGATAACAACTTCACCTCGCAAACCCATGACCGCATCTTCGTGTGGGACAATCTGTCGGAAATGTAAGATTAGAACAAGAAGATGGGGAATATTGACAGACGAGAAGCTTTCCTCGATTGGTAGATGTAGTAAGTGTTTCGACGCAAGAGACTGACCGCAGCTGGCGGGCTCGATGGACGAACGCTGATGACAGCTGAACCATGTCTTCAGGCTCGACCAATCCCAATACGGAGTCAGAGAGTTGTGTCGTTAATGGAGACTGCGCAGCCAATGCTCTAGATATTTGAGAGCTCGTCTGTGCCCAGGATGATCTACCCAGCTTGACATGAGGCGTTCCGAAGAAAACGCAGCCGATGGTGGCTTTAAAAACCTGGCAGGAGTCTTTGTCCACTGCATCTAAAGCGTGTGAGTACACGAGAGCCTCTGAAAATCAGCATCGCGTCGAACGTTCATGTTTGTTGCGAGCTCATACACTTTTGACCAATAGCCCCCCAAAACTGTGCGCGACAAAGATCAAAGGCCTGGTGGCGGCTTTATCATGGCGTCTGTTGATGGAAAGAGACTCCAGAAGTGTCTTCCCTAGATCTTTGATCGAAAGAGGTGTGTCGTCTCGGTTGAGGGCACTGTAACCAAATGTAAGAACGCGTGCGTTGGGCAGTTCACTCGGCAACAGGTCCCTGGGCCAGCAAACGTCCAAGACTGTCCAGGCGTTCGTAGCATGACCTCGTAGTCCATGCACGAAACAGAAACTAATCCCGTCCATTGATTAGCCCGTGTGTATGTAACAGCCTTCTTGTGATGCTTACTCCACGGTAGGTTGAGGAGGCTCATAGAGAGTGATTAGTCCAAGAGAGGAGCGTGGTAAACTCGCTTGTGCTGGTTCTTTGCGCTGTCTTGACGGCTTCTTCGGCTTCGCGATGATTGAAGTCGCAGGGCCGACGGCTTCCATGATATGATATGATCTGAGCAGATCCAATTAATATCTTCGGCATCAATGCAGAGTGCACTATTGAACGATGTGCCACTTTCCTATGTGAGCATTGATCAGTAAAAGGAGGATCAATCTTAGCGTTGTCATCGAGAGAGCAGTGGTTGCCGCAGTATTTCGGACATGTTGCTAACGGTCAACCTCGGGCTAAAGATACTCGATAATTCTCCGTAGCGTAGCGGCTAGATAACTCTTGACTGCTTTATATGGAATACCTATCCTGCAGCTCGGGTAGTGGAGCGTACTTCCATACAACATAGGGAAACGGTATAGACTTCCTCAAAGTTAGCATATCGGCAAATTGTAAAAATAAAAACACTACATTCAGGTACGTAGCCACCTAAGCACCCCCAGAGGCTAGGCGCCTTTCACGCATTAGCCCCCACCAATACCTTAGCGGCGGGCAACGGATCCTTCAGACGGTCTGTAGGCGGTAGCAAGTTACTAGAAACGGTAATTATTATAGTAAATTAGGATTTTACGTCTAATATTATAAGCGTTAATTTAAATTATAGTATCTAACTCTTTCCTATCTATATATAGTAGTAGATATAATATATTACTAGTTTTATTATATCTTAGAAGTAATATTATATATAATAGTAAATACTTATAATACTACTAGTAAGGCTACTAAGAGCCTTACTTAGAAGTATAGGATTAGGTATTCTATTAATATTCTATTAAATCTAGTATTAAAATTAGTTAATTTAACTAATTTTCTTGTAAGAGTAATATACTTAGCTAATTAAGGGGCTAGTATATATAAGTATATAGGTATAAGGTATAAGTATACTAGGTAGGTTATATATACCCCTTAATACAAGGACGTTTTATATTTCAACGCTAAAATTAAGGTTTTACTAGTACTATTAATTAGGTATACTATTCTAAGAATTAGATACTATTCCTTAATTAGATATATTAGAAATAAGACTTATTTTTAGTAGTATTAATAAATTTTAATATTATATACTAGTAATAGTAACTAAATAGTTCTACTATAGTCCTAGCTAACTACTTTATAATACTAAGATATCTTAGATAGAGCCTAATCCTAGCGCTTACCTTAATACTCTATTATTAGCCTATAATAAGCGAATTAAACAGGTCTTATAATATATATAGTAAGACTATATCTTATTATAATAATATAAATTAGTTAGAAGATCTACTTAAACTACTTAGTAGATTAGATAGGTTAGATACTAGATTTATATAAACTATACCTCTTAGTATATTAGTAAACTAAGAAACCTGTAAAATATAAAAATATACGTATTATACGCATATGACTAATGCGCTTATATGTCAGCCCTAGAGCTTGAATAATACTGTGAGTTGTAAAATACGTATTTAGCTGGATTTAGTAACTTTAAAAAATACTAGGTAATAGGACTAATAGGGGATAAGTCCTACTAATTAGCTATAATATAACTATATTAGGCTAGTACTAACTAGGTAATTATAATAAGGTATTAAGTCTTATTAATAATTAGTACTACTAGTACTTAGTAAGAGAATTAATCGCAGGCGTAATATAGGGATAGGATACCGGGCTAGAGTAAAGGGGAGTACTTTGTATATAGATAAATTACGTGAATCGACTGTATTTAAAACCTATATTACGCTAGCGTTGATAACGTAGCCGTTATAACTCTAGCGAGCTTCCTATTTCTTCCTAGCGCTACAGGAAAATCACGGATTTAAGGCCTTAAATCCGGATTTTCTATATTTAGGGTTTTTAGGCTAGAATAAAAAAATCCTAAAATTTTCCTATTTATTACCTGCATTTTACCTAAAAAATACGCTTTTAATAGAATTAGTAGTTTTATTTATTTTATATAAGTTCCTAGTTTACTAATATAGAATCTCTTATAATTATATAGATAGTATAGATTTCTATTTAGATAGAAGCTTTATACTTAAACTTATATTATTATATAAATATATCTCCTAGATACTAAATATAACCCTTATATCTTTAGACTAGTTTAGTATAAAGCCTACTTATCTAGTCCTTAATACTCTACTTTATAAGATCTACCTAGGTCTTTTAAACCTAGGGATAAATAGGTTATAATATAGCCCTAGAGATATATATAGAAGTTCGCCTTTTAACTAATACTACTAACTACTAGCTTAGAATATAAAGCTACTTAGGTATATATATTATAATATATATTAAGTATATTAGTAAATTAGAGAGCTAGTATATTATAAAAATATACGTATTTTTATATATAACTAGTATACTTATATACTAGCTCTAGGGCTAGAAGTAATAATATAAGTTACTAATATAGATATATAGGTTTTCTATAAGATAATTAATTATCCTAAGCTATTTATATAATAAGAAGTAAATATAATAGATACGTTAAGGCGCTAAGACTAATCTATTACTATTAGGTTATAAATAGCTATATTACGTATTAATATACTTATAAAATAGAAAAAAGTACGCGCCCTTACTATATATAGTTATTTACCTCGCTATAAATAAATAGTTACTTGCCTTATTAGCGATTTTATATAGTAAAGGGATACTAGATATTATAGTTCTTTACTAATCTAAATATATTAGTTAGATTTAATAACTTATACTACTAATTCTATTTATTACTATAACCCTTCTACTTTACTAGGTACTTAGGTTTTCCTTAGGTAATCCTTCTATTAAGAAGCCGTTTAATTTTAAATAATAAGGTATTTACATCTTTATTTTTAATAGTAGGAAGGTTTTTAGAGTTAGGACGGCGGTAGTAATATAAATTAGGAGTAGGAGGTAGTAGCTCTAGCTAAGTTATAGAAATAACTAGATATATCTTTATTATTAGAGGTAGATCGAGTTAATATACTAGATTCCTAACTTTTCTTAGGATTTAGAGGGGGCTAACCTATTATTTAAATAGATTATAGTTTACTAGTCCTTTTAACTAATATCTATAATATAATCTAAGGTAAATTATAACGCCTTATTATAAGTTAAGGGCGATATATTTTCTATATAATACTATAACTATTTAAGATTTAATTAGCTATTATTATATTAAGTAATATATATTATATAACTAAACTTTTCTTTTTATCTCTTTATATATCCTATTTATATTATTACCCTTCTATATATATCTTATACTATTTAGTACTTATCTATATTAATCTATATATCTATATAAAGATATCCTAATAAACCTATATAAGGTACGCGAATACTAAGCCTATTACTAATCTCTTAGCCCTTAATTAGTTTATATTAAGGCTTTACTTATATTATTAAATATTATAAACTCTTACTACCTTATCCCTTTCTTTATTAATCTACTTTAAGTCCCTAGGTGAAAAAGGCCTCCTTTATAAAAACTTAATCTAAATATAATCTTATAACTAAATTACTAATCTAAATATTAATATATAGTTATAGAATAGTTACTTCCTACCTTAAGACCCCCTATTCTATTATATACTTAAAGGCGTAATCCTCCTCCCCTATTATAAAGCCTATTATAAAGCCCTTAGATTTTATTATAATATCCTCCTACTAGCCCTCTACCTAATTATACGCGTTTAAAGGGCTTAATATTAAATTATAAGGTAGAAATATATACTTTAAGGCTTATAATAAAATAGTACTTAAGCTATTCTACTTTATATTAGAAGGAAGAGTATAAGGCCGGCTTTATACTATTTATAATATACTACTTACGCGGTAATAGTATACTTTCTCCTCTACTTAAGCCCTTATAACTCCTAAAAGAGCTACTCTAAAGAAGTATACTATATTTTAAGTATTTTTACAGAATATTTATAGATATAATAATACTCTTACCTTTATATCTTATAAATATTAATAGGATACCTAGTTATAAGGCTATATTAATATTTAATCTTTTATAATTTATAATTTATAAGGAACTTTACTACTTCTAAGGCCCCTTATAACCTTGTACTTACTTAATTCTATCCTTTACTTAATTATACTTTTATAATCCCGCCTTTATAATAATATCTTAACTATCCTACTATCTAGATCTTTAGCTATCCCTTCTTAAAGAACTTAATAGAATAATATAAGCTTATAATAACCTATTTATTAATATATATACTATTATATAAGAGTAAATTAAGTAAGTAAGGGTAATAATAGGGCCTATCTAAGTAGTTTTAAACCTTTACCTTTAATTAGTTATAGAGGCTAGATCTAATAAGAGGTATATAAATCTACTAACTACTTTAGAAGTTACTATCTTTATTCTAGATAAGTATAAGGATTATAGCTTTTATAATATTATTATTATAAAATATAATAAGGATAGTAAAGAGTCGCTTTTTTATACTATTAATTATACTAATACCGCGTACTTTTTATTATATTATATTCTCCTTTTCTTATAAGGAAATCTAGGCTAGTACTAGGCCTTATAATTATATAATAATAATAATTACTATACTATTATCTATTACTCTAAGTATATATAGTTTTACTATTACCTCTTTTAATATCCTAGTTAGTACTTAATAATACTTTATAATAGAAAGCTATTTTAATAGTATATTATTAATTACTTTATTATAATTAATTAATAAAGACTTAATTTCCTTTATAAAAATTAAGAAACTATTTATAATCTTCTTACTATAATAGAATATCTGGATATTTAAACCTTAAAGATCTCCCGGACCCCTTATCTAATAGATTTATCGCTTTATACCCCTATTTAACCGCTTTTAATTTAACTTACTTCTACGAAGAATATTAAATTCCTAATATTCTTTATATTCTACCTACGTATATACCGACGTATTATAATATTTTCTATATAAATTCTATTATTCGCTCTATTTTATACTACTTAGCTATATTAAAATTAGGAAAATTAGTATAGTAGTTTAAAAGATATATCGGAATAAATATATTTACCTACTAAATTCTATACGCTAACGGCTAGAATATAGATTACGAATAAAAAAATTCCTACTATTATTTATATTTTACCTATTCTATAATAACCCCTACTAATATAACTACTATTAGTTTAAATAGGGGGAAATATCTATCTTATTACTAGGTATATAATACTATTATAATAATCTATATTACTATATTACTTTATTAGCTAATACTATCGTATTTATAGGCTAAAAACCCTACTATTTATATTACCTACTAACGTATCTAATATCAGCTTAAATAGGGGGTAATATCCGTCTTATTACTAGGTATATAATACTATTATAATAATCTATATCGCTGTATTACTATATTAGCTAATACTATCGTATTTATAAGCTAAAAACCCTACTATTTATATTACCTACTAACGTATCTAATATCCGTCTAAATAGAGGGAAATATCCGTCCTATTACTAGGTATAGAATACTATTAGAATAGGTATATATAATATAGCTAATACTATTACTTTTATAAGCTACCTACCTACCTACTAACGTGTCTAATATACTCCCTACTATTTATCTTACCTACTAATATATCTGATATTAGTCTAAATAGGGGGAAATATCCGTCCTATTACTAGGTATAGAATGCTATTAGAATGATCTATATCGCTATATAGGTTTATAAGCTAATACTATCGCATTTATAAGCTAAAACTCCTACTATTTATATTACCTACTAATATATCTAATATCTACCTACTAATATATCTAATATTAGCTAAAATAGGGGGAAATATCCGTCTTATTACTAGGTATAGAACGCTATTAGAATAGGTGTATATAATATAGCTAATACTATTATATATATAGGCTACCTACTAATATATCTAATATACTCCCTACTATTTACCTTACCTACTAACGTGTCTAATATTAGTTTAAATAGAGGGAAATATCCGTGTTATTAATAGCCTACTATATCTAATATACTCCCTACTATTTATCCTACCTACTAACGTGTCTAATATACTCTCTACTATCTATATTACCTACTAATATATTTAATATCAGTCTAAATAGGGGGAAATATCCGTGTTATTAATAGCCTACTATATCTAATATACTCCCTACTATTCACCTTATCTACTAACGTGTCTAATATTAGTCTAAATAGGGGGAAATATCCGTGTTATTAATAGCCTACTATATCTAATATACTCCCTACTATTCATCCTACCTACTAATATATCTAATATACTCCCTACTATTCACGTCACCTACTAAACGCCAGGTAGTAGGGGTGATTTTCCGACGTAAAAATCTTGAATTTTTACAGGTATTTTCTAGTAAACTATATTAAGGGGTAGAAGATATAATACTAGCTAGTAATAATTATATAAATACTCTTAGATATTATACTATTCTACCTTCTAGCTTTAATAGTAGTAATTAGGTTATAATATAGAATTATAAAGACTCTCTAGCTATTTAGTATTATTATAAGAAGCTAATACTCTTTATAATAATAGTTATAAACTTATACTAGCCTAAAATTAAGGCTACTATCTTTAATAACTAGACTACTAGTAATTAGGTAGAAATTATTATATATATCTTTTATATAAAGAAAAAGGTATTATTATAAGACCTTAAAGATTAATTTAAGTACTATCTTAGTACTATCTAGACTATTAAGTACTAGAAAAGAGGTCTTCTATATATTTATATCCTCCTTTTTTTATATTAGGATAATAGCTTCTTAGACTATTTTTATATTAATAATCTAATCTATATAAAGTTACTTAATCCTACTATTAATCTAGATAGCTCTTTATATTAAATTATCTAGGAGTAAATAACTTATAACCCTTACGGGTATTAGAATTCTAAGTCGCTATATATAATTAAGAAACCGCGTAGATCTAGGTAAATCTATTTAAAGTATTTTCTATAGATATTCTAGCTTAAAATATTAGTTATAAAAGATAGCTATCTTATATACTACTATTATAAGGATAGATATATATAGATAAAATAGGTATATAAATAGGATATTAAGATAAATAATTATTAAGTAGTCTTATATAATTCCTAGCTAACTTATAAGTATATAATATATATTAATATTAAGGTTTACACCTCTATTAATACTATTAAGTATATATATAAGTATATTTATAAGGATACTAACTATATAACTCTTAAGCTAGTAGATAACTAGGATAAAATTATATATTACTTAAATAGTTACTATATTAGTTTATACTAGGTTATATAAAACCTATTTAAATTCTATAATTATAATAAGGATCCTCCTATTATATAACTTACTTTATACCTCTCTAGTTAATAATAGGTATATTTCTATAATAATAAGACTAACCTTTTATAAGTACTTAATAGGCCTAAAATAATACTTATATACTTTTTATAATATAATATTAAATATTCTAATAGCTATTATCTATTATACTACGATTTTCCTAAGTACTATATCTATTATAGTAAGAAAGGGGAGTAGTAGTAGATACTTTAATAAAGGGGATATATAATTAGGTATATATATAATTATAAAGTTATATAAGGGGAGAGGTTCTACTTATAAGTCCTACTTACTATTATCTATAAGCCTTCTAGTTTTAAAGTAATTTATATAGTTAATAGTAATTTATATCTAACCTTCTAGGCTATATATATTACTTTAGGGCTCCTTAATAATAATAGTAAGTAGTTTATATACTTTAAAGAATCTTAGTACTACTCTTCTAGCTACTCCTTATATTCTTTATTTATATTTATATTTCTTTATAGTAATATTAGTAAGCCCTTTAAGCTTTAAGAAAAGTTTTATTATAATATTTATAATAATTTACTACGCCGTATTACTAGGTACTTTCTAGATATTCCTACTAGTATAGTAAATATATATCTTAATTATAAGTTATTCTTAGTTACTAAATAGTTATAAATCTAGGGTAGAAGGCTTAAAGACTTTAATCTACTTATACCCCTCCTTATATAGTTCTAGTAGAACTACCCTCTTCTAATTATATCTAAATTAGAGTATAATACTAAGGAGTAAGTAACCTTATATAATACTACTATTCTAAACTTAAATATTAATTAATACTCCGCTTATAATACTATCCTTATAACTATTATAACTTTATTATAAACTACGTACTTCTTTATATATAGTATTATAAGTACTAGGAAGACCTTTCTTTATAAAGCTCTTTATTATTATTTCTATATATAAGGATATATTATATTATATATTACTTCTATTAATATTATATTAATATTACTACCTATTAGTTATATATTCTATTCTACTTTTAAGATCCTAATTATTTATAATAATATATCTACTTATTATATCCTTATATAATCTAATATAGTAGAGTTACTCTATTATATAGCCCTAATTATATAGGATAAAGTTCTTATATAGAATAAAAATAATTTTACCGCGGTTAATATAATATTATATAATATCTATAAGAGTAATAACCTATTTAGTAGGCTCCTAGTAATTATAAGTAGTAACTTTATATAAATAACTCCTATTATTTAGAGAGGTAATTAGGCTATATAAGTTAATACTAGCCTTTATAACTCCTAGATCTCCTAAAGAAACCGTAGAAGGAGAACTACGCCGACCCTAAGTCTTATAAGCCGATCGCCCTCTTAGATACCTTAGGAAAGATATTTAAGACGGTAATAGTAACTAGGCTTAGAGATTATATAGAGGCTAATAACCTCCTTCTAGAGGAATAGATAGGTGTAAGGTAAGGGAGATTAGTAGAAACTACGCTAGAAATAATTACTAATATAGTTTATATAGTATAAGAAATAGGGAAGAGGAATATAATAAGCCTCCTCTCCCTAGATATTACTAGAGCCTTTAATTATATCTCCTACTCCTAACTACTCTATATAATAAAGATAAAGAGGGTTCTAGAGAGGATAATATACTAGATAGTAAGCTTCCTTATAGAGAGGGTAACCTTTATTACCCTTAGTAGGAAGATAAGTTAGATAGAGATAGTAGAGATAGGGATCCCCTAGGGTTTACCTATCTCTCTAATCCTGTTCCTATTCTTTAATACTCCTTTAATTAAGGAGTATAAAAAGTTAAAGCTACTACTTTAAGTCGGCGGATTTATAGATAATATCTATCTACTAGCTTATAATAAGAGTACTAAATAGAATTATAAGGTTCTAGATATAGCTTATAAGGTATACTTATAGTAGGTAAAGACTTATAAAGCCTTGTTTATACTAAAGAAGTACGAGCTCGTTTATATAACTTATAAAATAAAGGGTATTAAGATAGATATAATAGTTAAGCTTAAAGGAATTAAGGTTAAACTAAAGATATTAATTAGGGTTTTAGGACTTATACTTAATAGTAAGCTAAATTAGAATATATACCTAAGGAAGGTATAAGCTAAGATAGATAACTAGATTTAGGTACTCTACTATATTACTAGCTCTATATAAGGCGTGGTTCTACTAGTTAGTAGGCTTATATACGTGGTAGTAGTAAGGCTTATAATAATATTCGCGGCGCTAATATAGTATAACTTAAAGAATACCCCTAGGGTAGTAGGGAAGTATGTAAAGACCCTAATAATAATCTAGAATAAAGGATTATATAAAGTACTAGGGGCGTATAAGGCTACCCTAATCCCGGTCCTAGAGGTAGAGGCGGGAATCCTATTAGTGAGAGACTTCCTTAATAAAGCCCTACTATAGAGTAAGATCCTTTAAGGGATATATAAGACGGTCCTAAAAGGGAATATAAAGATTAAGTCTTAGTTATAACTAAGAAGGGGTAGGAGATAGCGCCCTCTACTACCCCCGTTAGCTAAGAAGGAGTTATAGGCAAAGCGGTTATTAAACGGGGTACTTAATAGCCCGACGTTATAGAAGAGGATACTAACCTAGTAGGAAGGCTAGTAGTAGGGCTAGTGGCGCTAATACTAGCGGGTATTAGAGGGCTGAAATATAAGCCTAGTATAAAAGGGTAACCTAGTAGGAGGGAGGTAGGACCTTTATAAGGGCTTAAAGAAGCCGGAGAGCTTTATAATAGTCTAATTACGTATAGATAAGATTAGGTTTAACTACTTTCTATTTATTAGGAAGGTGCCTAGGATCCTAAGTCCTAGCTACTTATATAAAGTAGCGAGGTAGACTGGTAAATATATCCTACTATTCTACCCTAACTATTATACTAGTAGGAGTTAGATATTACTAGAGGCTAGGTCGGATAATTATAATACTATTCTCTTATTATTAATAGGGATAAGGGTAGTAGTAAGATAGTTAACTAGGTTAGGCGCCCTCTACTAGTTTATACTAGTAAAAGAGATATTAGTAAGAACTAATAGAGAAGAAGGGCTCCGCCTTAATTAAAGAGAAGAGAATAAATTAATAAAACCTTAGTATTATAGATAGTAGACCTAACCCCTCGATATACCACCCTAATAGTAGGCCTATTAGGGGGGGGAGGGAAGGAGCTAAATAATAGTATAGCCTGTAGATAGTAGGTAGAGTTTTTATCTCTTAGCTAGGTTTCTCCTTAAATAATAGGTACGCTAGACGTAACCCCCTTAAATAGTCTACCCTTATTAGCTTTAGCTAGTATAGGAGTATAATTAATTAATTAATTAACTAACTCCTAGATCTAGTTAAAGTTAGATATACTCTAGCTATATTAAAATATATAGCTTTATACTAGATCTAATATCTAGGCGTTTATAAGGTAGATAGGCTAGATATTATATAATATATTAATATATAAGATAATAGCTCTTCCCCCTAAGGTAAAAAATTAAGATAGAGATAGATATACCTTTATAAAATATATCTTTCCTACTACCTCCCTTATATAGCTATTATTACCGCCGGATTTCTTTAAGAGTAGAGTTATACTATCCTTATAAAATAACTCTACTACTATTTTAAATAATAAGATCCTAACGCGTTTATATAAAACTATATAACACCTTTTATTAACTAATAAGTTATTATCTAATAGTAATAATAATAGACTTAGCCTAGAATTCCTATAATTCTTAAAGCTATCTAGATTTCCCCCTTCTTAATTATACTTAAAGGTTAGGGCTCTAATTATATTATTATAGAACTTATACCTAAATAAAATTATATATAATAGGACGCGCCTAATTATTATATATCTATCCTAATAATATATTTAAGGTCGAATCCTTAGTAGAAAGTAGGATAGAGGGATATTTCCTTAAATTAAACTAACTAGTAAGGAAGGTAACTACCCTTACCTTCTTATATATAAGTAGTTTCTAGTCTAGCTCTATTTTATAATAACTATTAATAGATCCTAAGGCTAGTTACTTTCTACTACTAGGGTAGATTTACTTTTATTATATTTTAATTATAGTTAGCTTTATATTATACTATCTTATATAAGAGATATATAAAGACTTTTAGTCCTCTTACTAGTAAGTTTAAAGGGGCGTATAAATAATATTATATATCTAGAGGTTCTTTTAAATCCTATATAATTTAGTTAAATATATTAAGCTTTTTATTAAGATTACTAGAAAATACCTGTAAAAATTCAAGATTTTTACGTCGGAAAATCACCCCTACTACCTAGTGTTTAGTAGGTGAGGTAGATAGCGGGGAGTATATTAGATATATTAGTAGGTAGATAGCTTATATATACGATAGCATTAGCTATATTAGATATATATACCTATTCTAATAGCATTCTATACCTAGTAATAAGACGGATATTTCCTCCTATTTAGACTAATATTAGATATATTAGTAGGTGAGGTAAATAGTAGGGAGTATATTAGATACGTTAATACACCTATTCTAATAGCGTTCTATACCTAGTAATAAGACGGATATTTCCCCCTATTTAGAGTGATATTAGACACGTTAGTAGGTGAGGTAAATAGTAGGGAGTATATTAGACACGTTAGTAGGTAATATAAATAGTAGGGAGTATATTAGACGCGTTAGTAGGTAGGTAGCTTATAAATAGGATAGTATAAGCTATATTAGATATATATACCTATTCTAATAGCGTTTTATACCTAGTAATAAGACGGATATTTCCCCCTATTTAAACTAATATTAGATACGTTAGTAGGTAAGGTAAATAGTAGGGAGTATATTAGATACGTTAGTAGGTAAGGTAAATAGTAGGGAGTATATTAGACGTGTTAGTAGATAGGTAGCTTATATATACGATAGCATTAGCTATATTAGATATATATACCTATTCTAATAGTATTCTATACCTAGTAATAAGACGGATATTTCCCCCTATTTAGACTAATATTAGATACGTTAGTAGGTAAGGTGAATAGTAGGGAGTATATTAGATTATCTTAGCTTATAAATACGATAGTATTAGCTAATACACTAATAGACCGATATAGATTATTCTAATAGCGTTATATACCTAGTAATAAGACGGGTATTTCCCTCTATTTAAACTAATATCAGATACGTTAGTAGGTAATATAGTAGAATAGGTAATTTATAAATAATAATAGGATTTTTATTATTAATCCAATTATTCTAGCTGTTAGCATATAGAATTTAGTAGGTAAATTTATTTATAAAGATATATCTTCTAAACTACTATACTAATTTTTATAATTTTTAAAGCTTTAAATAGCTATAGATATCTTGTATAACTTTATTTAAGTAGAAAATATTATAGAGCGTAGGTATAAATATAAGTAGGATAGGAAGAATTATTAGAGTTTTAATATTCGCGCTAGTCTAGGAAAGGAAACTAGGGGACTTATTAACTAACTAATAAGCTGCGATAAGCTTAGGGTCTTAAATTATACTAATCTATACTAGTTTTTATAGAATTAATCTTAAGATTTCCTTACCTAATAATATATAGGTTAGATAGTTAGATTTAGTAGAAAGAAAGCTTAAGATCTAGTATTAAAGGCTATTCCTAATTAGGATCTATATAACTCTATAATTACGCTATATACCTACTAATACTATATAGATCCTTATAGGCATATAATAACCTAAATATATATCTAATCTTACTTCGAGATAGTAACCCTCTAGTCTATTATACTATACTTTAGTAATAGTATTAATAAAGGTAATAGCTTTATTAGTATAATTATACTTTACCTAGCGTAGGTAACTATAGTCCTTAGGAGGTAGATCCTATAATAGACCTAGATTATTATTAACTTAGAACTTATATATAATTTTATTTAGTAATAATCTAGTAGTAGTATTTATAGAATTATTATAAATAGTACTAAGAAGTAGTAGTACCTCTACCTAATTAAATTTAGGATATACTAATAGGTAGAAGTATAAGGTAATTTCTATAAACTAATTAGTCTATTTAAACTACCCGTCTATTTAAGTATAATAGGCTATTAAAGTTAGTATACTTATACCTAGCTTTATAAAGACTATTTTCTAGAATACTAATATAAACTTAATATCCTAATTACTAATAAATACTTAAGGTATTCCCTAATCCCTTTTAAATAAGGTAATAATAATAGTATTAGCCTATTCTTTAATATCCTAGATATCTTTACCTAGTTCTAGAAGGACCTTTTTAGTAAATTTATTAATTATTATTAGGAGTATATTAAACCTATTAGTATTAGGAAGTTTAATAATAAAGTCTATTACTATAAAGTAGAATAAGATTACTAGCGTACTAACTAGTATTAGAGACTTGTATAACGCGTAGTAAGTAGTTTAAAATACCTAGTAATCTAGGTAATACGTAATATAAGCGTGTAATCTTTTAGATAGATACCTTATAAAGATAGAGTTAATTAGTCTATTATAAGTATAATAAAAACTACTATAATTAGATATATTATAAGTAATTTTAAATACTTTAGATTCTATAAACTTAGGTATATAAAGGTGTTTATAACTATTAGTAGATATATAGTATAATAGATTTTTTTTAGCTTAAACTAAATACTAGGTTTTTTAAGTAATTCCTAGGTAGTAGACTTATTAGTTTATATAGACCTAAGTAACTTAATTATTCTTATCTATACCTTATTATTCTTATAAGTAACCTAGAGGTAAGACTAAAAATTATTAGATATTTCTACTAAGGTAATATAGTAGATATCTTTTATAATATTAGGTAGAATTATAACTTTATCTAGTTTATCTAGCTATATATATATCTATAAAAGATATCTAGAATACCTTCCTAATTCTAAGATATTTACTTAGATCCTAGTAGTTATAATAATATATTAGGTATAATATTTAAATTACCTAACTTATAATATATAGTAATATTAAAACTAGATAGATATTATAAGGTATAAATAAGTTAAAGATTTAATTTATTAGTACTAAATATTATAAGTATAATCTACTTAGATATTAGTACTATAATAGAGTAATTAGTATAGATAATAATAGAAGGTATTTATAAAGATTTAATAAGATATCTTATCTTCTTTATAACCTAGATTATACCTATAACCTTAAGTTTTATAAGCTAATAGTTCTTCTTAGCTTTATTTAAGAGCTTACTAAGAAATAATATAAGCTAAATACTAGTTCTAGTAAAGGTCCTATTAAGTAAGGGGTCTGTCTTAATATAATAAACTATTACTATAGAACCCTAGTATTTAGAGGTATCTAAATTAATATATATTCATCTTATCTAATTATAATAAATAAGGAAGACTAGACTTTTAAATACCTTCTATAATATTTTATATACCTTAATTTTAATAATACTAGGTTTATTAATAACTACCTTTATAGATTAGTATTTATAAGTTATACCTTTAGCTTTATTACCTATCCTATTAACTAGGAGCTCTTTTATTAAGGAAGTCTTCCTACTTTATAAAGGTAGGATAATCTAGGTATATTAGTAGATTAATAATCTTAACTAACTAGTAAGCCTAAGGTATATTTTAAGATCTTATAAGTTTAATAGGAATTTTAGGGCTTAAATAGCCCTGATTTTCTTAGTAGATATTAATAATCCTAGGCTATCTACCCTTTATATAAGTAGTATTATAAAGGGATAACCTAGAAAAGACTTAGTAGGGCTAAGAGAAATACGCTTTTAATAGTATAAGTTAAAAAGGTATTAAAGGTAAACTAAATATTCTTCTAGAGTTTTAGAATAAGTAATTATATTATTAATATACTAGAAAGTACCTATAAGAATCTAGATTTTTATATTTTACTCCTACTACCTAGCGTTAATTATATTAGGTATATTAGGCGGACTAAGACTAGCTTATAAATTAGATAATATTAACTATATTATATATACTTATATACTAATCTAAATAATTCTAATAGTATTAGAATTACTAGAATAAGATATATTTATATATATATAATAATATATCTAATATATATTTATTAGTAAACTAGGAAGCTTATATATTATAGAAAAATACGTATTTTCTATATATAATAGGCGCGCTTATATATTAGCCCTAGGGCTAGGAATAATACTATAAGTTACTAAATCCGTATTTAATATATTTAGTAACTTTTAGAAAATACTAGGTAATAGGACTAATAGGGGATAAGTCCTACTAATTAGCTATAATATAACTATATTAGGCTAGTACTAACTAGGTAATTATAATAAGTTACTAAGTCTTATTAATAACTAATAGTACTAATACTTAGTAGGAGAATAAATTATAGGCGTAATATAGGTATAGGAAATAGGGCTAGGCTAGAGGGAGGTACTCTACGTGTATAGAAATTACGTGAATCGACTGTATTTAAAACCTATATTACGCTAGCGTTAACGACGTAGCTACTATAACTCTAGCGAGCTTCCTAATTCTTCCTAGCGCTAGAGGAAAATCACGGATTTAAGGCCTTAAATCCGGATTTTTTATATATAGGACTTTTAGGCTAGAATAAAAAAAAACCTAAAATTTTCCTATTTATTACTAGTGTTTACCCTAGAAAATACGCTTTTAGTAGATTTTCTAGCTTTGAATTTTCTATACTAGTTCCTAGTTTACTAATATTATTAGTTAACTAGAATAGTAGTAGAGTATTATTAAGACTTTTAATATTTACTATTACAGCTATAGTTATACTAAATTTAGTAGGTGAAATCTATTTATTCTAATATATCTTCTAAACTACTATACTAATTTTAAGTATTTTTAAAGTATTAGATACCTTAGAATAAGCTAAGTAATATTATTTATACTAAAAATATTATAGAGTATTAATATAAATATAGGTAGAATATAAAGAATATAAGACTTTAATATTCTTTATAAAAGTAAGCTAAACTAAAAGTAGTTAAATAGAAGTATAAAGGGAGTATTCTATTAGCTATATACTAAAAAAAATAACTCCCTTTTTTAACTAGCCTAGAATCCTAGATAGGTAGCGGAACTTATTCTATTATAGTAAGAAGATGCCTTAGTAAATCCTTATAAAAGTTAAAGTAGTTTATTATTTTATCTTTATATATATAATAGTAGACTCTTATACCTTATAAGCGTAATATTTAACTATTCTTAGCTATAATAAGAGATAATAGTTAATTTAAGTCTATCTACTACTTTAATAAGAAATTAATAAAAGTAGCTTATAGTATTAATTATATAAATAAATAGGTAACTAGCTATTATATTAATAATTTCTAATTATAAAGATATTAGGTAGTTATCTATCTTTATAATCTTATTTAAGCTATAGATATTAATAATAACTTAGCCTTTCTATTTACCTTCTAGTATATCCCGCTAAATAATAAAAACTAGGTAACTATATTTTATTAGCTAGTTTAATTAAGTTATTTTACTCTATTAATATATTTTACTAAATATCTTATTAATAACTTCGTAATCTTTCTAGCCTAATAGGTATACCTAGTAAGGCTTTAGATCTACTTCTAGCTTAAGTAGAATAGGTATCTACTTATCTTCTAGAATATTAACGGTTTATCTATTATTAGACTAGATTTCTAGGAATTTATTAGCTATAGTAGTAATCTAGACTATATTATTATATTTACTATAGACTATTATTCTACTAGTTATTATATACTCTAGTAAAGGATTAATTATTATAGTAGATAAGGTAGTACCCTAGCTACTAATTTCAGGAATTATAGATAAGCCTTATAACTACGTAGCTATACCTATTATTACTATTATAGCTACTATAGTAGTAATACCTCACGCGATTTTAGATTTTTATAATTACCTTAGCTTTTATATTAACTAACTATAAGTAGTAAGTAGTATATCTTTAAGACTAATTAAATATATACCTACCTAATTATATTTAATAATATTACTATAGCGGGTATATTATAAGATTTAAGTAGGTTAATCTATAATATTACATAATTATATAAATAATAAAGAGGAATTAATAATATAGATAAATATACTACTATTAAATCCTAGGTCGCTCTTATACTAGGGCTTAAATAAAAAGTTATAATTATTAGGTAGTTCTTTATACTAGTAAGATATAGGTACTAAGGTAGTAGATATTACTAGGATTATAACTATTCCTTTAATACAAATTATCTAATAGACTAGAGGTATTAACTTAATAATAGTATTAATTTTTATAACTATATCCTTATAAGTACTAATAGTTATATATTAGCTAGTAGAGTTAAGACGTATTTTTTAAGGTACTATTACAGCGTTACTAATAAGTATATTAGCTTAGAGGCTATTAATAATATATACTTTAATAATTATCTTAGCTATAATAGATTTCCTAAGTAAGATACCTTTAATAGAAATAGGTATTTTTATATGCTCGCTTATTTTATATATTATATCACCTAGTCCCCTAACTAAGATTAGAGAAGATAGCTTAGAAAGCTTTAGATTAGATATAATTTAAAGTAATAAGGTGTAGTTAATTAGTATTATTAAGTAGGCTATATTTATATAAGCCTTAAGGATTTCTAATATAATCCTAATACTTAGAGTTATATAGTAAAACCCTTAAAATATATAGCCTAGTCTTCTTAAAGGAGGCGTAATACTAGATTTAATTAAGGCTCTCTTAGCTACCTTAATATAGTTAATAATATGTAATATATCTACCTTATTAAATAACTCTTCTACTAGGATATACTTTTCTAGGTTTACTTATTTAGTATAAAGGAAGTAAAAAAGCTTATTCTTAGAGGAAAAGATCTCTAAGTACTATTAGTAAGATTAAAAGTTAATAAGATTTATAAAGTAGATATTAGAATCTTAAATACTTTTATTAATTAGGTCTAGCCTATTAGCCCCTTTATATTCTTAGTTATAATTAGCGCCCTCTTAGTCTTTATAACTACTATAATAGGTACTATAACTTCTATTATAATCTTTCTTAGTTATATCTTCTATATTCTTATCTACTATATTCTTATCTACCTTACTATAATAGACCTTTAGTTATAGTAGTAGCGGACTATAGCTTTACTATTATTTCCTTAATTAGTTTTACCTAAGAAGTAAATCTAATAGATCTAAATTTACGTAGCTAGCTATTATTTAATAGTAATCTAGTAAAGGTATTAGATATAAGGCGCTTAAGGTTTAATTTCCTACCTATTATAATTAACCCTAGTATTACCTAGGCCTCTTATACTAATTAAAGTAAGTATTATTCTAGTAATTATTTAGATAATTAGAGAATTACTACTACTAGAAATTTAGCTAATATCCTTAATAAGTAGACTAACTATTAAGTCGGGTTTTAGTACTATAGATTAGTACTAACTTGAATACTTAGTACCTATTTAGATATCGACCCGAATACTTAATACTAGTTTCTAGTATCGACCTAAAAAGCCCTTAGTACCTTAGCGAGTTAGGTTAACCCGACCTAACTCGCTAAGGTATCGCTAAGACGCTAAGCCCCTAATAAAATAGTAAGGAACCCTAATTTTTTTCTAGAATTACCCCTATACTAAAATAAGATTTTTTAAAATTAGAATATTACTACCTCCTTTAGTTCTCTAGGGATATATATTACCTTTTTATATTACCTTAAAGAATTACCTAGGTTAGGCTAGGTAATAATAATAATAATACTTAGTAATATAGTAGTAAATTATAAATATAATAGTAAATACTATTATAAATAGAAAATATTAGTAATATTATAGTTATTATATCTATAGGAATAGCTAATTAGCTATTACCTTTCTATATTATCTTATTTATTATTAAGAATTACCTAGTTAGTAATAATAATAACGCTTAGTAATCTATTAGTAAGTTATATATATAGTACGAAATACTATTATAAATAAAAAGTATTTCTAATATAATAGTCTTAGTAAAATAATATAGTAGTACTAATATCTTAGCGAGTCGGGTTAATACTTCGGTACTAATACTTAGTACTACCCTATAGTATTAACTCGAATACTCGGTACTAACTATTAGTACTAACTTAAATACTCGGGCTAGGAATCTAGTATTAACTCGCTAAGAGTTAAGTCGGGTACCTAACTCGAGTTTAAAGTACTAACCTAACGCGGTTAGTCTATTAATAAGATATATACTAACTATTCCTAGTAGATTATTTATTTCTTAAATAGTTACCTAATAAGATTTCCTTCCTAGCTATTATTATACTTTAATAGTTTTAGTTTATATATATCTACTAGTCCTATTTAAGTTTATTAAGGTTATCTAGGAATTCTTCTAACTTTATATTTATCTTAGAACGGTAGATATTATAGTAGAGGTTATAATTAAGTTTATTATATATTATATTAAGCTAATTATTAGTAGTAGTAAGATTAATATCTTTAATAGCTTATAAAATCTTCTAGATATATTTATATAACTCCTAGTAGTTAGAAGTATTATAAAGAGTATATTTCTCGTGTAATATATAATTAATAGCTATATTAGTAGGCTACCTAAATCTATTAATAAGTATTTACTCTTATTTATTAATCTTAATACCTATTTTTATAAGTCTCTTATTATTCTTAAATAGCTTACTTAGCTACTAAGATAAGATAGTACCTTTTAAGTATATCTGAAAGAAAGTATAAACTAGGTTATTACCTGTAATACTTATAATACTATAAGTATACTTAAGAAATAAGTAGATATTATAAAAATATATTTCCTTAGATATATATTCTATTACTAAGGTATTAGAAGTAGTAGATTTCCTATTATAAAGTAGATTAAAGAAACTAATATTACTAGAGTTCTAGCGTACCCCTCTATTTATACTATTACTATTAAATCTAGCGGGTCCTTAGAGGCCTTAAGGCCTAGGTAATCTAGTAGGTCTAACTCTTACTAGATTAGCTATCTAGTAAGCCTAAATTATAATAGTTATAACTTCCTAGATAATCTACTAGACTACTAGGTTATTAACGCTAGCTATATTTATAGTAGATTAGAAGTTACTTCTAAATACTACTAGGGTTATATTAGTAAGATACTAGGGTCTAATAGGCTTATTATAAATTACCTCTTTAATAGATTAGAAGGTACCTTAGGAAGTTTCTAAAATTATCTTAGGGCCTAGAGTACTTAATCCTATTAGAGTTATTAGATAAGATATTAATAATAAGATAGCTATAATAAGGAGTTCTTTAAGGGATTACTAAATAGCTATTATATCTTATATAAATCTAACTACTACCTTATATATAGTTAATTAACTAATTACCTACTTAAGAGGCTAGGATAGCTTAAATTCCTTAATTCCTAGTAAATTAACTAGTTTAAAGGAAGTAGAATAAGACTATTATCTATTATCCCTTACTAATATTAAATATAATTACCTAAGAGGCCTAAGTCTCTTTAAGATAATATATAAGATTATAAAATAACTTATTTTATTAATAAGATAAGAGTATTAATATTTAGTCTTAATAAAATTATAAAGTTAAAAAGCTAATATAACTATCTCTTAACTAATAAATAATATTATAATAACTAGTAAAGTAGGTCCTTTACTATATTCTTATAATATTCTTAGAGTACTTAAATTATAGATAGATAAATAGTATTAGAGGAGGGAGGTAGATTTTTATTATTAGGAGTAGGATTATTACTACCTTCTTAGTAGTAGCGAATTCTTAATAGGACCCCGTCTTTTATTAGAAATACCTTAAGATAATAGCGAGGTAGATTTTAATATTATAAGATAATAAGGTATATCTAGTACTAGTCCCCTACTAGTAAGATTATAGAGGGGTTTTATCCGCTCTAGTAGGTAGGTATTCCTTATAACTTCTAGGTTTTAGCCTAATAGACGCTTTACTAGAGGCTAGTAGAGTTAGTTTCAGTTTTAGTAAGCTCTAGATCTTACCTAATAAGTAATTAATTAGTACTTATTAAGATTAATATAGTATTACTACTATTAATATAGATATATAGGTTTTCTATAAGATAATTAATTATCCTAAGCTATCTATATAGTAAGAAGTAAATATAATAGATATATTAAGGCGCTAAGACTAATCTATTAATATTAAGCTATTAATAGCTATATTATATATTAGTTACTAAATATATATTTAGTAACTTTTAGAAATACTAGGTAATAGGATAAATAGAAGATAAGTCCTATTAATTAGATATAATATAACTATATAAGGTTAATACTAACTAGGTAATTCTAATATATTACTAAGTCTTATTAAGTAATTAGTAGTACTAGTACTTAGTAAGTAAAATAATAGTAGATATAATATAAGTATAAAATATAAGGCTAGGCTAGAGGTATTACTCTATATATATATAAATTATATAAATTAACTGTATTTAAAACCTATATTATATTAGTATTAATAATATAGCTATTATAACTCTAGTAAGCCTCTTATTTCTTCCTAGTACTAGAGGAAAATCTTAGATTTAAGGCCTTAAACCTAGATTTTCTAGATTTAAGACTTTTAGACTAGAATTAAAAAAACCTATAATTTTCCTATTTATTTCTAGTATTTTACTTATAAAAAGTACTTTTAATAGATTTTCTAGCTTTAGATTTTCTATATAAGTTTCTAGTTTACTAATATATATATCTTAGTATAATAGTTTTATAATATAAGTATAGTAGTTTTATATTTTTCTTAGGAAAGTATAGTATTTTTATAATTTATAATTAGTATATATCTAGTAAATTATAAAAATACTATACTTTTCTAGAATATTTTTAAAAATACTTCCCCTATATTTTAAAAATATTATATCTAGGAAAATATATACCTTAGAAGCTAGGTATATTAACTTTAAGGCCTCTTTTTAGGCCTAAGACTCTAGGTAGAAGACCTTATAATAGCCTTATAGTAGCTCTTATAATAGCTACTATAGTCTAGCTACCCTTATAAAGCTTCTAATATAATTACCTAGCCTAAGAATAGAGCGCGAAATACCTTAAGCTCTAGGCCTTAAAAAATTATATTTTACTATTAAAACTATTATTCCTTATAATAATAGTAATAGCTAGGAGGTTTATATAAGAGATCTCTAGGCCTACTTATATCCTAGGGATAGACGTACTAGAAACTAACTTACGGGGGCTACTACAGGGTATTTTAGGTATAGCTCTAGATAGACCCCGTATAGCTAATAAGAGACCCCTTAGAAAGACCCCTTAAAATAATATACGTAATACTAGAAAATACCTATAAAAATTCAAGATTCTTACGTAGGGAAAAATCACCCCTACTACCTAGCGTTAGTAGCGGTAACTACGGAGTAATAATACAGATATTTAGCGGGTAAAAAAGACGATATTAGCTATATTATATACACCCGTACACCTATTTTAATAATACTAATAGTATTATATTCCTAATAATCTAATATATATTTCTATCTACTTAGACTAATATTATATACGTTAGTAAGTAATAGGAATAGAGGCGGAGTAAAATAGTAATTTACGTATTCAGCCTATGAATACGATAGTATCTATCTTATAAATAGTTTTATACTATATAATAATAATAACGACATATAATATAATAGTCTTAGTACTACGCCTAGAGGTAGAGTAGTTAATAAGGGACGACCGGAGCTATTATAGAAGAGAATTAGTAGTACTATTATTAAATATAAAGACCTGGAGTAGAATACCTTTATAGAGTATACTAGAAGCTATATATAATCCCCTAGTATAGTAATATAAGCCCCTTATTAATAAGTTTTATAGTAGGTTTAGAATAATTAGGATGTTTATTACACGTTAGGTACGTATTCTACGCCTTAGCTAACCTACTATAATTATTAATTAGAGCGGTTAGAAGAGATATTAGGGTATTACCTACCTTAAGGTACTAGAGCTCTCTTACTATGCCCTTTAGATTATAACTAACGCTAGTCTTAATAATACCGTAGTATTATAGTATAGACTTCCGTTCTTATAACTAGGCTATTATTATTAAGAATAGTGTTTTATAAAGGAGGATAGGTTAATCGCCTAGTAGTTTCCTTTACCCTCTCTTTAGCGCTATTATATATCTAAGGGTATATAGGCTATAGTAAATATCGTAGGTTAAAAGTATTATTAAAGTATTTACGTAGGGTAGGATTAACGCCTTTAAACTATTTTTCTAAAACGTCGTTAGCTATATCTAGTAACTCGTAGTCCTATATCTTTCCTATCTCTTTTTTATATATATAACGATAATCTTCGCGTTTATAATAGCGTTACTCCTCCTATCTTTTATACTACATTTGAATAGCCTATATACTACCCTAGCCCTTTAGACTACCCTAAGGATTCTATAGATTAAATATAGGGCGATTAGTAGGCTACTATAAGTCCTAGGGGCTATAGAAACCCCGTCAGCGGAGGTTAATTCTAAAAGACTACTTACCGTTAATAGTATACTAGGCTTCTTTATAGATTTTAGGTGGAATACTATAGCGTAATATAATATAGCCCTATATATTATAAGTCGGTAGTAGGGTAGTAGGTTAGTAAGAGGGAGGTTACTAAGGAGGAGGTTACTACTAAGAGCGTGAATTCTTAGCTATTTTAACTATACGGTGCTTTTCTTATTTAGCACGCTTTCTTTACTAACATAGACCCTATACTATAGAAGCCTTAGTAGTATAACTAAAATCGAGTGTTAGCTGAGATATACTATAGCTATTTTAGATATAAGATAGAAGATATAAGGAGTAGTTAGTAGGAAGAATAGGAAGTTAGGATTTACGCGTACTATTTAGCCGTAGGGCTAATAGCTAATATAAGTATTTAACGGATAAATAAGATAATATTAACTATATTATATATACCTATATATTAATTTAAATAATTCTAATAGTATTATATCCCTTATAATAAGATATATCTTTTTATCTATTTAGACTAATATTATATATATTAGTTAGTAACTAGAATAGAAGCGGAGTAATATTAGGACTTTTAATATTCGCCGTTATAACTACGGTCGCACCTAAATTTAGTAGGTAAAACTATTTATTTAGATATATCTTTTAAAGTAGTAGACTGATTTTAATTATTATTAAAGTGTTAAGTACCTAGAAATAAGCTATATAACTTTAGTTAAGTGGAAAATATTATAGAGTATAGGTATATAGGTAGGTAGAATACGAAGAAATCTAGACTTTAAAGTTCCTCGCTTTTCCTACTAATCTGAAAGGGGTAACTAGGGGACTTTTAACTAATTAATAAGGTAGGATAATAAAAAATAACTCCTGTATTAGGCTAGGCTATAATCCTAAAAAGGTAGTAGAACTTATTCTATTATAGTAAGAAGATATACGCGATATATATAGATCTACGTAGTAATAGAGGTATTAACTAATATATCTACTATATTTATTCTATATATAATTACTATTACTATCGCTACTACTATTACTATTACTATTATAAGGAATAGGTTAGTTATTAACTTAGCGCTTTATATATTCTATATTACCTTCTAGTACTATTACCTACTATATTTATTAATTTATTTCATAGTATAACTAGTATATATATCGGCTACTTTACAGGTAGCTATTACTAGTCTTCTAAGGTAGGTAGTCTTAATAGCGCCTCTTAATTAATAGGTCGACCTCTTTATTAGTTACTACCTTAGTTAGCTAAGGGGATATTTATTAATTATTATAACTAAGTACTATTCATTAGTAGACTAATAATAGGAAGGGGTCTATTATTAAGAGGTCTCTTATTAGCTATACAGGGTCTATCTAGAGCCGTACCTAGTATTTCGCGCTATAAGGGGGCTGATACGCCTAGCTTCTAGGTACGTAATTTCCTAGGTGTAGTATTTTTACAATATAGGGGTAGTATTTTAAAGATATTCTAGAAAAGTATATAATTTACCGTTAAGAAATCGGTTTATAGATAAGAGATCTAGATTTAACTATAGAATTAGAGAACTCCCCTCTACTTTATATTATTCTAGGCGTTTATAAAGTAAATAGATAGGTCTTATAGTAAGATTATTTAATATTTATTTAATAATTTATATAGGTCTAGTTATATACTAACCCTAATCTAAATTTACCTAAATATAAGCTATTACTACTTAGCCCTACCTATCTAGGATTTACCTGTAAACCCCCTTTTAGTAATTATCTATTTATTTATATTATTAATAATAATATATTATAGATATTAATTCTAATAAAGAACTTATATATATAGCTACTCTAGCCCTCCTTATCCTTAGTCTATATTATATTAGTTAAGTCTTATACTACGCTTATATCCTACTAGTTAAATATTAGAGTAAGGAGTAGAGTCTTAATAATTTTCTACTTAAGTAAATAAGGTGGATATTTAGATTTACTAAAGATAAGATATATTAATTACTTACTTATTTTAACCTTAAAAGTATTAACTAGTAATATAGTTATTAGCCTAGCTTAGAGCTCGCTTTATATCTTATTTTAGTAAAATCCTTATACCTATATCCTTTATATAAGTTATTAATAATATTTAGCTAGTCTCCCTCCTTTATTTCTACCGTAATTAATAATATCTTTAAGTACCTATATAATTACTATAATCCTATCTTATACTAGTATCCTATTTTTAAATATAATAGAATCTAGAGGTACGTAAGGGTAATTAAATATATAGGTAAAATATATAAGAGGTCTATAGTTTAGGGGTTTATTAATAGAATATTTCAGCGCTTTCATTAATTAAAGGATAACTAGAGGTTCTTCTACTTTATATATAAAAAGGTATATAGTATAGTATAGTTAGGGGTAATATACCTAGACGGTCTAATTAGTATACTATATAGCCTATTTAAGGGAAAGGTAAATAACTTAATAATACTATAAACTTCTAGTATATAAGACTAGCTATATTAAGTATTCTAGGGGTAGCGAGTTCTAGATCTATTTAGTAATAAAGCTTATAAGTATATAGAATTTATTATATTACTATATATAGGCTACTTAAATATATAGAAGAGAAAGTTTAATAGAAGAATGGCTAGTATATAAATCGCTATTAAGTATAGTTTTAAGATAATATAGATACTTTAAGTAATAAATATCTTTAAGTATAGAATAAAATTAGGGCTAATACCTATTAGTAATATCTATTAGGTAGTAGTACTATTAATAAACTATTTTACTTATTTATAAGGCTAAAATATAGTATCTAGTTAATTTAGAATAAGGCCTTTAATAATTTATTAATATTTATTAGTAATTAACTCCGCCGAATAATTACTTAGGTATATATTTTTATATTAAGCCTTATAGTATAATTAAAGGGATTATAGGCTTATAATTTATATATAATTACCTAACTCTAATATTATAATACTATTAGTTTATAGACTATATTACTAATAAAGAGCTCGTTATTAAATTTAAGATTATAGAGAAGCTTATAGAGATAAGTTATAAAGTAGCCTAAATTTATAATATATATAAGAAATATAGGAAACCCGCCCTTATTAAGTAATATAACTTATCTATATAATTACTATAAAATAGTAAGTATCTTATAAGACCTTATTTCTTTATTCTCGCCTAAAGTTTCCGCTTTTATATTCTATTTAGTTTTTCTACTTTTTATTCTAAAATATCCTAATCCTAAGTTACTTAAATATTAGGGGTCTATACTAATAGTTATTCCGTCGTTCTATATTATTTTATATATTAGAGCTATAAAATATACTTAAGTATTATATCTACTAGTCTTATAGTATTCCTACTATATATTATTAACCCTATCTTTACTAAGCTCCTTATTAACTTCTATATAAAAATCCTTTATAATATTTCTCCTTTACTTACTATTATTATTACTAGAAAATGCCTGTAAAAATTCAAGATTTTTACGTCGGAAAATTACCCCTACTATTAGACACGTTAGTAGGTGAGGTAGATAGTAGGGAGTATATTAGACGCGTTAGTAGGTAGGTAGCCTATATATACGATAGTATTAGCTATATTAGATGCATGTACCTATTCTAATAGCGTTTTATACCTGGTAATAAGACGGATATTTCCCCCTATTCAGACCGATATCAGACACGTTAGTAGGTGAGGTGAATAGTAGGAAGTATATTAGACACGTTAGTAGGTAACGTAAATAGTAGGGAGTATATTAGACGCGTTAGTAGGTAGGTAGCCTATATATACGATAGTATTAGCTATATTAGATGTATATACCTATTCTAACAGCGTTCTATACCTAGTAATAAGACGGATATTTCCCCTTATTCAGACTGATATTAGACACGTTAGTAGGTGACGTAAATAGTAGGGAGTATATTAGACGCGTTAGTAGGTAGGTAGCTTATAAATGCGATAGCATTAGCTATATTAGATGTATATACCTATTCTAACAGCGTTCTATACCTGGTAATAAGACGGATATTTCCCCCTATTTAGACTGATATTAGACACGTTAGTAGGTAAGGTGAATAGTAGGGAGTATATTAGATATTTTAGCTTATAAATACAATAGTATTAGCTAATACACTAATAGACCGATATAGATTATTCTAATAGCGTTATATACCTAGTAATAAGACGGGTATTTCCCCCTATTTAAACTAATATTAGATACGTTAGTAGGTAATATAGTAGAATAGGTAATTTATAAATAATAATAGGATTTTTATTATTAATCCAATTATTCTAGCTGTTAGCATATAGAATTTAGTAGGTAAATTTATTTATAAAGATATATCTTCTAAACTACTATACTAATTTTTATAATTTTTAAAGCTTTAAATAGTTATAAATATCTTGTATAACTTTATTTAAGTAGAAAATATTATAGAGCGTAGGTATAGATATAAGTAGGATAGGAAGAATTATTAGAGTTTTAATATTCGCGCTAGTCTAGGAAAGGAATCTAGGGGACTTATTAAATAACTAATAAGCTATAATAAGCTTAGGGTCCTAAATTACAGATATTCTATTATAGTAAGAAGATTACTCTTAGAGTCTCTATTATTACTTATTTAATTTATATCTTTAATACTATTAAGCCTATTAGTATATAATTATACTATACTTATAACCTTTTTATTAGATATCTAGGGACGGCTTAGTATATTATTATTTATAGGGATAGTAAGACTAATTTTACTAGTAATATATTCTAGTATTTTTTATATTTATTCTATCTCTTTACTTAGGTACTATTAATATAAGACTTAATTTACATAGAGTATTTAAATAAAGTCTTCTTAGGCCCTTATTTACTTTTATAAAAGAGTTATAAAGGCTTATAACTCCTTATAAAGTATATTTAATATATTATAAGTCTATTATATTCCTTTAATTAAATATTTAAGTTCCGCGTTAATATTAAGTTACTACTTATAAATAAGTTCTAGCTTCTTAATTAAGGCTAGGTCTTAAGTACTAGTTATTATAGATATATTAATATTAGTAAGTAGAGGGGCTTAAGTACTACTTATTAATATAAGCCTATTAATACTTATAGGTATTATTACTAGAGTTATTATATTATAGGATTTAAAGAATTTTAAACTTTACTTTATAAAATTAACTAAAATAGTAGTTATATCTTAAGTTAGATAAGACCTTTATATTTATTTAGGTCTTTACCTATCCTTTTATAACCTTATCCCCCTATTCTTTTTCTTATTCTACTATTATAGTTATTATAACTAATAGATAATACTATTAGTAGAATTAGCTTTATCCTTAAGATTACTCCTAATACTAATATTACTCTAGTAGCTAGTATTACTCTAGTATTAAGGACTTAGGCTTTATTACTAGTAGGGGGAACCTTTTAATATAATATTTATACTAGAGGGTAATAGTAATATTACTATAAATAAGAGTAAGATAGATAAGCTTTTTAAAGAGGAATCTTATTTATTATTTTCTTTATAAGAAGGAATTTTATTAGAACTAATATTCTCTATTTCCCTTATAACCTTTATACTCTAGTAAGTAGAGAGTATATCTTATTTAATATTATAATCTTATATTTTCTCCTTCTTATCTTTTATATCTTACTTCTTTTTATATTTTCTAGCTTAAACTTTATTAGCTATTAATTATTATTAATTTAGTACTTATATAAGGTTATTATTAATTATTATATACCTAGATCTCCTATTATATTCCTTCTTATACTTATACTATTTAAGTAGTACTACTACCTTTTATTAATAACTATTCTAAGAGTAGGAATAGTAGGTATATACTAGAAAGTCTATATATACCTACTTTAATAAGTATATAATTAATAAATATTATTATTTCTTTAATATTAAGAAGCGTTCCTTTATATATACTTTATCCCTTCTACCTACCTCTCTTATACTTCTTATTATAACTATCCAATTATAAGATATTTAAGCTCCTAGTCCCCCTTCTCTTATACCTCCCTAAATACTATAATAGCTTTATATTATATAACCTAGCTTTCTTATAACCTTTCTCTTTATAAGGGGACTTTTATAGGGTAGGTTAAGAGGAATATAAGGGAAGGATTAAGAGGTTCTTAGGGTATAAGAGGTATATTTATATAAAAGCTAGTAATAATATCTTCCTATTAATTATATAAATATATAGTAATTATATATTCATTATACTATATTAAGATCTTTAGTTATAGGGATATAAAAGGAAGATCTAGCGTATTAGTAATAATAATAGTAAAGGTACTAATACCTAGGATATCCTTAGAAGACTTTAGAGTACGCTTAGGAGGTATAAAATAACTATTAATAATAGTAGAGGAAGGTTATAAGAGAGATAGAATAGATATAAATATAAGTAAGTAATAGATTAACTATAAAGGATATTAAAATAATAGCCTAATTAGGCTATTATTTATATTAAATTAGTAATTTAATAATTAAATTACTAACTTAATAATCTATATAATTAGTAAATACTATAACCTAATATAACTATTAACTATTAAATAATCGCTTAAAATCACTTAAAATTAGGACTATAAAACCTATCTAATAACGTCTCCTATAAGAGGTTACTATATAACCTAAAGAAGAAAGGGGTCCTAACCCTTATTATACGGTAGGTATAGAGCTTCCTAATAGAAAGGGCTATAGTAATTACGCTAGGCTAGGAGATAAGTAAGATAGAGAAAGTAGAAACTAGGATCCCTTAGGGATCTCTAATATTACCTACTTTATTTCTATTTTTTAACTCCCCGCTTATAAAAGAGTATATAAAGATAAAACTCTAGGTATAAACTAGAGGCTTTATTAATAACATCTACCTAATAGTATATAATAAAAGTATTAAGGAGAATTATAAGATCTTAATAAAGGTATATAAGGTATACCTTTATTAGGTAAATATATATAAGATAACCTTCGCCCCTTATAAGTATAAGTTAGTCTACCTATTAAGGAGCCTAAAGAGGTTTAATATAAAGGTAATAGTAGACTTTAGAGTAGTAGTAGTACGCCTAGAGATATTAATAAGAGTCCTTAGACTTTATATTAATAGTAAATTAAGGTAAGGCTTCTATATTAATAAAATAAAATTAAGGATAGAGATATAAAAGCTAGTCTTATTAATTATTACTAGCTTAATATAGGGTATTATACTTAATAGGGCGAGATAGGTTTATAGTATTATAGTCTAATTAGTAATAACCTACGTAGTAGAGATATAATATAACTTAAAGGGGGTATTAAAGGTAAAGAAGGCTAATATTATAGCGCTAGAAACTATATAAAATAGGTACCTAAGAATAGTACTTAAGGCCTTTAAGGTAATTAGTATATAAGTATTAGAGGTAGAATTACTAGGGGTCCTATTAATAAAGATAAGCCTTAACTAGTTAATATTATATATACTAATAGCGCAGGGGATCTACCTACTAATTAAGGAAGGGAACGCGAGGATCTATTATAAGTTAAAAGGGAAAAGGGGAAGGGAGAAAAAGATTATAAAGACTCTAATAGAAGAGAAGTAGTCCTAGGTAAGGGGAGCCCTTTAAGTAGTAGTAGGGGGAAGGGATATTAGGATAGTAGCCTAGCTTACCCTTAAAGAAATTAGGAGGTAGGTAAAAGAGAAGTAGAAAGAAAGGTAGTAAGGATATTAAGAGGATATCCCTAATTATACTAAGATAGTAGTATAAAGGGGTAAAATCTAAGAGATAAGAGTTAATCTTTATATAAGGCTTTTTAAGGCTAAGAGCTCCGTAGGTATCTAATTATATATAGAGAAGATCGGACTACGCGCCTTCTTATATAAAAGAAGGGTACTAGGGGTTAATAATACTAGTTATAAATATAGATAAAGGTATTAAGATATTAAGTATATACTTATATTCTACCCTAATTATATAAAAGGGAGGAGGTAGATACTTTAAAGGGCGGGGTTAAATAACTTCTATTAGATAGTATTAAACTTAAAGAGGCTAAAGGTAGTAATTAAGTAGGTTATTTAATAAGGTATACTTAACTAATTTACGTTAATAAGGGAATAACTTAGAGGGGCTATATAAGGGTAGATAGGCTCTAATTAGAAGGTAGAGGGGTAGGTAACCCTAATAAAAGAAGAGATAAGATAGTATAAAGAGTATAAGATAGGGTAGTATATAATATCTAAAGTTCTAGAAGTATAATAGTAAATAGGGTAGGAGATAAGGTTTTCTTCCGTAGATTATAATTTCCTCTAGCGAGCTAGATATAGACCGCCCTTATTAGCTCTAAGTAGCTAGATAGTAGAGTATAAAATATAAATATAAATATAAATATAAAACCTATCTAATATAGAATAGATTAAGTTCGGCTTTACCCTCAGGACGACTAATAGCTAGATACTTGATGCATATAATACATAGAGATTTAGGTGGTAATATAAGGCTAACATGATATATTTACCGTGCGTACTATATCGCACTCCTTATCATCGCTTCTTATTGATAAATATCGCTGGTGCAAGCGTGACATAATGATGGTATGCGGGAAGTGGACGCGACTTGAGAACTGTCCATTCTGCTCATCGACCTTGTATCGGGCCACAATCACAGCAAAGTGAAAGAATAATCTTAACAGTGAAGCCTCCAGCTTCATCACTATTGACCGTTTCACTAGCGCAGAGAGCGCATTCATGTGCGTCCAGGATCGCTGAGATAGCAGGTCCCTCCCTTCTTTTAGCTTATAGTGAAGAAAGAAACCATGCTGAGTAGATACATATTGCGGGCAAGCAAGCAATTAAGGAAAAGGTGACTGTGGGAAGATGAATGTCCGAAGCCGAACCCGAAATTCAGCAAATACCTTTGGAGTGTGCAGATCGGTTGCCAAACCTTCTGCAACGTTGTATTCCTTGGAATGAGTGGCATTTTTTGCCCTATCTAGATATATATCATTTGCGCTAGACAGTGAATAGGACAGCGGCAACATACGTATCAAACATGAACCTCACACTCGTGCCACATCTCGATCCTGTCATCAACCTATCCCACCCCATTCCCATTCCCACCCACAACGTTCTACTGACAAGGAGGCAAAACGAAACTCTAGAAACGATCACAACCTTCGAGAGTATCAGGCGTGTCAAAATTGTAAACGGAATGCGGGGCTCACATGTTGTAAAAAGTTCATGATCAGATACCTGATGTCCCTTGAGCATAGATTGATGGAAGAAGTAGTTCATCGTAATTGTAAGACGGTTAATAACGGCTCCAGATATTCACTGCGATCGAGTTCCGCCAGTGGTGAAGACATTAGTCTGGGATGGAGGGGAACGGTGTTGCGTTCTCGAGGGATTGATCCACGACCACACTGAGCGAAGGTGGTAGGTGTTGTTGGATGAGAGTCGATTAACAGCTTCAATCGGCAAACTTTAAACAAAGGAAGTGAGGAACAGTATCAACAAATACATTTGTAGTCATTATAACGCTGATATTGTACATCGCCCCAAAACGCCAACGCTATGCTAATGTCCCACACCACCAGCAACCCAAGGCCCAAAATTCGGATCGTCAGCCGGCGGAAAGAAACCTCCATCAGGCTGCTGACCTGGCAATGGCTCTTCAGGTGGTGCAATGTTCTGCTGCGGCGCAGGTTGCGCCTGTCGCTCCACTTCCTGCCTATGAGTGTTCTGTCTCTGCTGTCTGTAGTAGACTAGGAATGCCAGTGCGGCCGCCAAGCCGACAATGACGATGCTTTCGATGATGCTCTCGTCGAAGTCGTCGTAGTAGTCGTCATCGCCGCCAGGCATGCCGTCGGGCAGTGGATCGTCGTAATCGTCGTCTGTGCCGTGATAGTAGGGGTGAGGATCTTCGAGGAAGTTGGAGATCCATTCGCCAAACGACCAGTCCTTTTTGGTTTCTACGAATATGTAAGATTGAGGTTCATAGGGTTATTGGATATAGATGACATACCTGGCTCCGATTGAATGGAATTGACCTTCCCGTTCGTTATCGTGTTCCAAAAGCTCCGCATCCGCAACTTTGCCAGACTCAATGTGACAGGTAGGTATGCCTCTTGGTTCGTCTCCAGCGCTTGGTCATAGAAACGCTTCGCAAGATGAAAGTCTTGCTCGACTCCCATACCGTTCTCATGTATCCAACCAAGGTTCCACAGTGCCTGGGCGCTCTGATGAGTCTCGGCTGCAGTTTGGTAGCAAGTCGCTGCTTTCTCCATGTCCGCCTCAACACCATAGCCACCAAGATAATAGTCTCCCATCTTGACCATGGAGTCGATATTTGACTGTTTTGCGGACCTTGTCCAATAGATCAGAGCGAGGAACGCATTTCGAAGCAAGGACGTTCGTCGCTTCTTCCAAGGGATCAGAGCGTCGAGCGACAGAATTGACTTGTACTCGTCTAAGATGAAGGCAACATTCGCTTGTGCAGACTCGTAACCTTGCTCGGCGGCCATCATGTAGATAGCCAAGGCCGATTCACTGTCGCCTTCGTCATAGGCTCTGTTCGCTTCATCAAAAGCAGAATGTATACTTTCGACTTTTTCGACAACCAACTTGTAGTATGCCGTTGCCATGCCACAAGAACGCTCTCGGCCAACACCGTTGTTGCTTATCTCGGCAAGGTGATAGAAAGCCTCAATATGTCCGTGTCGAGCTGCGAGATCAAAGAAGCGAGTGGCTGCGTTGATGTCACCTTGGTCCAGGAATAGCTGACCCATGTTGACCTGGGCAGACGCAAAGTCCTGATTGGCGGCCTCTTTGAAGTAGTCGGCAGCCAACACGGCGTCTCTACGTGTACCCAGCCCGTGCAGATGCATAAGCCCCAACTCGTACTGGCACAAAGCGTCACCATTTGCAACTCCACGCTTGAACCATACCAACGCCTTCTCGAAGCTCTGCTCCGTGCCTTCACCTCGAAGGAACATCCTGCCGATATAGCCAGCCGCTTTCGACGCAATCTTCGCGATGCCCTGATCTTCTTCTTTTATCGAGCCATCTTTCTGCCAGTACTTCCGGGCGACGGTCATGAAGTACGCCCTTGCCGTTTTCAAGCTTCTCCGCATGGTCCGGGAACCTTCGTAGTGTAGTCGGCCTAGACTGAAGGTGGCCTTGAGATCGCCTTTCCTTGACATCAGATCCAGGTACTCCAAGACGTCATCAAAGTCAGCGTGGGCATCTGAATTAGGGCCACCCTTGTTTGCGTAGACTCCAGAGCTGATCACACTGGCACCTTCTCCATAAACACCTCCATGCTCATCTGCAATCTTGTAGGAGTCTTTCTGTAGTAGCATCCCGCCGGGTGGACCTGATCTTGAATACGCGATTGCCTTGTCTGCCACTTGCTTGTACCAATACGACGCCTCGTTACAGTTTCTCGGCGTGCCGACCCCAGTATGGTGCCGATATCCCGTAGTCATCTGCGCCCTAGTATTTCCTCCCATCGCCGCGAAGGTATGGTACATCAACGCCTTTGCCTGATCCCTTTCAACCACTCCTCCAATTCCCGTGGCATACATGAATCCGACCATGTGTTGCGCAGAACTGTTACCGTTCAGTGACGCCAAGTCAAGATACCTTCGGAAGGCCTTGGTATAATTACGGGGATGTGTGTATTTCCCGAAGAAGTTCATCTCTGCCAATAGAAACATGGCGTCCGGCTCATTCTCATCCGCTGCGGTCTCCAGCAACTGTACAGCTTGCGCCAGAGGCTTGCTGAGTTTGGGCGCTTCCGGTTGGGGGTTGAGATAATCATCTTTTGGTGGGTTGTTCATGAATAACAATACAAAAGCCTCCTTCGAGTAATATAACATTGTCCCCATCAGGCCAGAGTTCTTGTCGAAGCTTGGGAGGCGGCTCCGTGTTGGCTGGAGTGGTTGGAGTATCCGGAGGGCTTCACCAACAGTGAAAGATGCTGTTTAAGCCCATTAATTTGTATTATGTTGCAAGAGATGATCCAGTTTACCCTGAGTTTGACCGCTGCCGTCGCTTATTTCTTGCTGCCATTGCGATTCGGAGTGTATAGCTGCATTGAGCACGGACTTCTCCCTCGCCGGCTCCTTTGTACTGTCATCACCTGTATAGCTCAAAACTTTTACGTTAAGGGCAAAGCAGAACGCCCATATCGATACTAACAGCAGACACGTTAGTTAGTAGGTAATAGCTGAGGGTGGACTGGACATACAGCATATGAGCCGCAAGAAGCGATTGCACATGGCTGCTCCTGGGCGAGATATATGGAGAAAGCAACACCAAGGCCCTCTGACAGTCTCACAGCCGCCCGTATACAAAAACGTTACCGCCAGATCATATCTCCGCAGAAAACATGAATATCAAAATGACAGATTTGATGATTTGTCTCAGTACCTCACCTCGGCAGCTAAGCCACCTTAGTCAGCACTGTCCGCCCGAAGGGGCATAGCGCCGAGCCACACAGCTGATGCACAGCTGAGCTCTCTTGAGGCATCTGCAGCATCTCTAAGGTCTTCCCAGGTGCGAATATACTCCTCTACGTGCTATAGGTTGATACTATTGGTACCAGTCTGATACATGATATCGACGCATTCATAATATCACTTAACTAGTAAGTATGCTACATTCGCAACCAAACCTACAACCCTGTAAGATGGGAGCAGTAAAATAACCCAGACGCACTGATAGCAATCCAATGAATTATCCTTCCCTCGTGGTTAAAGCCGTTCTCTAATGCATAACACAACACCCTCCTCAGCGAAACAGCAATGGGAGTCGAGGTCCATACTGCCGAGTCACCCATGGTGTAATGGCCCCCACGTCAGCATGGTCATCAAGGCTTGTCATGTCATGCAGAAGCACTTTTGGTGGTAAGGAATCATATGTTCTCTCTGTGACCCAACCAATGGGATTCATGACCTCGAATCAAGAAATTAAAGCATAAGGGCATACGACTTGATAATCATACAATGAGTGCTGTTGAGAACTACCTTCGATATAACGATTGTATTCTGGCTTCCATGGCAATGGCGATGAGGATGGTGTTTCCTCACGGCTATATGAGACCGGAGATGGTATACATCGGTACTTTGGTTGTAACTTCACATCAATATTGGATCGATATCCCGCAGCTCCAATCAAACTCGTCAAGGGTGACTATCCATAGCGGTGAAGAGATCTTTTCCCCTACCTCAGCTATCTTCCATACTGAAGAAGATGAAGGGGCGTATTTCCCGTCGAGCGCATGCTTATCAGGTACCGCCAACAAACGATGACGGCCTGCACGGATGAGGATTACATGCATGGTCATATTATGTAAGTACCTGAAGGTCAACGACTGAATGCGCATATCTCGCCTCGTAACCAGGAGGAACAGACGGGGCTCAGATCTTCAGGCCAGCCATGTTGATCTGACTGCCTTAGTTACAACAAGACAAGTACGCTAGCAGCTGCTATACTCGGAGCAACCGGGAGCTATTGTGTGTGAGACGGCAGGCGAGAGCGTGCCGCAGGGTTGAGTATCCACCATCGTCATCCCGAGTGGGACCAGATAATCGCGAGACGGATCTTGCCGATGTTGCAACGGTTCTGTTGGTGACCTCAGATGTTGGTACACAATTAGCAATCTCGCGATCTACTTTGTGTGGGATTGCAGTTGGCAACGTTGCTCACTCCGTTCGATCCGGATAAGACATCGGCGGTGTGGAACGGCTGCAGCATCCTTCTAGAACAGGGTCATACCTAGATTCATCCTCAACCCTGGATATATTGATTCAGATCCAAGGCACGGCCTTAAGCTGAATAGCTCCATAAACTTAGCGTAGCTTCTCCATCTCGCGCCGTTAGGATAGCTGAAGTCAGTATCGGAAATCCGCTGATTGAATTGAGAGACGAACGGTCTGGCTTGGCAGGATCGAGTTGCTGACACTTCTGACATGCATGATGACAGATTGCGTACATGGAGTAAGCAGCTTGCAATCCTTTAAGGCTATGTGCATCCATCCTTTGCAAGCGTACAGCCCAATTCCCTTCCGTGTACTTCGTACTCCATCCGCCATTGAGCTTGGTGGTAGGCTCAGTACTCATACCCATACCCTGGAAAGCGCGTTCTCTAGAGGGGGGAGCCTACGTCACATTAGCCCCCGGAGCGAGGTACCAGCGGAGGCCGGCCGCCTTAGTAAGCCCCCCCCGGAAGAGCATGGTGGCCTGACAGGCCGCTTAATACAAAGGTTATTTCTTCAGATATAGTTTATTTTAAGGCCGGTATACTAGGTCGTTCTCCCGCTGCCCCCGCTCGAATTGATTGAGCCCAGTTAGCTAAGCCGTCCGATCGGAGAGCCCAACCGAGCAAGCCACCAAGCTGAACGGCGGAGGGTGTACGCGGGGTTTTACGCGCACAAGGACGGGTCCATGGGGGTGTGCGTAGACCGATAGCCCTTTTGAAACCGCCTCTCTTGCCTTTGAAACCACCCTCCGCCGTTTTACGATTCTCACACCGCCGGAAGACTGACCGTAGGACTATCATGTATCCGAGAGATCCGACAACGGTATGCAGGTGGTATTGCATATAATGTTCGCATGTGCCTGTGTATCCCACCAACACTTCAGCATCAAGATAAGTCCGATCAATATATGGATGCTTCGAGTCCAATGAGTTTGTCAGTGTCTGAATCAGCTGCTGAGATGCGAAGCTGGCGCATGGCGATGCAGAGAATTCGATACAGTCTCTCGTACAAATTGATGGAGTCTAGCAGCATTGACAGATACGAGCCCACACATATGTCAATGCTCGGAGTAGTAGTGATGCGTCTGATTGTAGCATACCGTCGAGACAGACCCGAGTAGAGGCGTTGACTGGCGGACCGGTACAAAACTGTCCGCGCCGAAAGCTGGCGAATCAATTTTGGACCGGTATTCGAAGGATTTGCGCATGCTTCAAGCTATGGCAATTCTGAAAAGTCATCTTGAATCTCACTCGGGCGGCAAAATCCGATCAATGCATGCCAAGGCTGTGTGATTCAGCTTAGATCTGCATAGACCACGAATCCGTGATGGGACGAAGGATATACCTGTTGGCCTGAATATGGCAAATCTAGGCGAATGTAACACAGATTGTTCTTGTTAGGCTCCCCAAGACAATTGACCATAATGGCGTGTTGCAAGATAGAAAGCGAAGTTTTCCGTCTCTTTGTTGCGGACCTGAGCTCCTAGATTCGCTAGAAACGGGTGGGTTTCAGGTGGTAAGGTAGTCAGGGTTAAGGTAGCCCTAGCCATCTTTCTCGACTGGATACTAAAGTATGAGCAACAAGGAGTTCCGATTCGTGGAAGGCAGAATAAGGAAATGCAGGGTGGACGTTAGGGGGCCATAAGCCGAGTTCCTAGTTGCAGGGAGTACGTAGGGACCTCCGAGAGTCTTCAGTCTTCAGTCTTCAGTCTTCAGACTTCCATACTTCAGACTTCTGCAGGACCGGAGACCGACGCTGTCAATAAGCCTCTGTCGAACCATGCGCTTATGCAGGATCTTACTAGGTGGGAGACTGTGCCATGGCAGGGCTGGTAGCCTCTGCGAGAAAGCATGAAGATTGATTTGATTACTCGGACAATCTTGGATTGAGAGGGCCGGTGAATCTGATTTGGCGACTTCCATGATCATAGCTCCAACTCCAGCGAACGCGTATTCGGATATGGATCCTATCGGAGTTGGGCCCCCTTTGAGCCATGCCAACACTTGGGGTGAGATCAGATAGTCATCTTCGTCCAGCGGAGCGTACCACGGCAAAGGCACGGCGGTGTGTTTGCGAACCGTTCATCCCACGCTTTAGCCATGCGGAGGTACATGCACGCTCTTGCTCACTGCGTGGTGCCCGCATATGCTCGGAGTAGGGTTGGCCCGTCAAACCCCTGATGTTGCTTTAAGGTAAGGTAGCTGGCCTTCTGGATCAGTGCAGTTCATCTTCAACCTGTCTCCTCTGTCCCCATCTTTTCTCCTCACAGCGGAAGACGACTTCGATCCAGGCACTGGGTAAAGAAAATTGTAAATTGTGCGGGGCCGGCCCCTTCCTTAAGTATAGCCGCTCTCGGGCACTTGCTCTGGCGCCTTCCGGGCCATTTCCCCCAGCGACCACATGGCTGGCCATGCACGACAGCAGTCATATACACTATCACAACAGAGACAATACCCCGAATCCAAATCACGTACATCCAGCATACCCACCAGTGGGACGTCAAAGGACCCGAAGTCGGATGCAAACTTGCCCAAGCCGAAGCTCCGTACATCGTGCGATGGCTGTCAAGCAGCCAAACTCGGCTGCAGCCAGGAGAAGCCCACATGCCGTCGTTGCATGCGTCACGGCACCATATGTGTGTACAGCCCTTTCCGGAGGATAGGACGACCTCGAAAGTCTACCAATCCTCGCTCGAATACCTCCGCAAAGTCTCGGTCACAGGCGGACAATGCCAACGAGCACCTTTCCACCAGCACAGTTGAGTACTTGCCAGATGCAGATATTGATGGTCAATCCGGCACTGTCACACCGTTAGACATACTGGTTGCACCACCGTGCTCTCCAGCGTCCACAGACAATGGATGCGGCCCTTGGTACCCTTGGTCTTCAGACGGGACCTCGTTGTCCACGATGAATATGGACACATCAGCAAACTTCATAGAAGGCCTGGATCCCTACTCAAGCACGACAGACTACCTCGATATGGATTCCTGCTTCGACATGCACCATGATATGTTGATGAATTATACACTACCCACAACGGACGAACCCAAACATAACATACCGTCATCGATGCAGCCTACACCACCCTCGTCAATTGATGACGAGGTAAGTGTCTTTGGAGAGACCATGGCGATGTCTCCGACACAGACATCAGCCGATTATCATTCCAATCCTACCCTACGTCAACAATGCACCTTGGAAGCGCCTCGCACTTCAAGTGGCGAATCAGCCCTGAATGTTGAAACTCCATATACAGCTCTTGCCAACCTCAATTCGTCCCAAACCAAAATTCCCCTCACCTTCCCCAGTGAATACATCAACCCAACTTCCCGAAGAGCAAAAGAGGAGCTTTCAGACGACCGCATATTCAGGCCCAACCCAGATTTCAGCCCACCATTATCAGCTCACAGCTCGACCTCGAACCCGTGCAACAAGCGCTGCTCCACATCCCTAATCCAGCAACTCACCTCCCTCAGCAAGACTCTCTCCGACAGCTTTCACCCCTCCCTGGACGTGATCCTGCAGGTGGAACGAGACACCAGCTGCTTATGCCGCAGGATCCTCGCCTGCGCAACATGCATCAACGAAAAGTCCAACCATCTCCTCATTTCAATGGTGGTCGAGCAAATAACACGCTTGTTCGAGACCATCTCCGACGAACGCACCTCCGAACGCTGCAACCTGCTAGTCGGGAATTTCCAAGTCGACGACGCCAGCGCGAAAGCGGAGATCCTGAAGCGCCTTTTACTTTCACGGATGTCCAATTTCGGTGGCATGCTGAAGGAATTCTCTCACCTGATCATCGAGGATCTGACAGATTGCAACACCAGGGCCGCAGACGAGATGCTGAGGGATGTGCAGCAACGTCTTGATACGCTGAGAAGCCTCATAGAGCATTGGGAACGAGGCCATACGGCTTGATACAGGAAGAGAGTTGGTTCAGAGCAGGACATGTATAGTACGACATTCAACAAGACAAAAGACCCCAGTACGGGAGAGCGGATGAGAGCGACTCAACATCAAAGCTCGCCGCATGAAAAATAGAGGATTATACAGCGACGTCTAGAGATGCTAAGAAGACTCATAGAGCATTAGGATTAGAGCCATACGGCATGATAGAGGAAGCCAATCAACCTAGAGCAAGATGCAACTTTCATCAAAACAAGATACCCTAGTATAGACGAAAGATTTCGAGTAACTCCACACGAAAGATTTCGAGCAACTCCACATGAAAGCTCAGCGCATAAAATGCAGAGGAATGAATGTGCAAGCAATCTCGTATCTATTCCAGAGCGGTCGGCTTAGGAACCGCACCGCTTGACAAACACAAGCCCGTTGACTTGTGTACTGTAAGCCCATATGCAGCGCAGCGCAGTGCAGTGCCGTATCCAACAAATAAAAGCCTCCAAAATGACAGAGAATTCCGAATACGAATATCTCAATCATGGAAGCTCGGTGCATGACATGAGATGCGACTACAACAGTATTCTATGACCTATAACTTACTTACGTCGACGTCTAGAGATATCCTGAGGAGTGGTTGTACGTTATGTAATCCAAGAGGATCCGAATGTGAACCGTCTTCGTAGAGTATGTATAATGCAACATCCGCCCAAACAATCGTCTACAGTACAGACCCAAGAATTCGAGCATCTCCAAATCCCCACACCCCCCATGCCACCAGTAACGAAATCGATCCACAGCAATCCATGCACAACGTGTGTGTGTAAATACTTGATAAAAAGGATATCCAAACCTATAACCTCTAACACAATAATGAAGGGATATGGAAGCTAAAGTAGACGTATATAGGTATAGAAGTGGGAAATCCGAATCCGAATCCCAATCCGAATCCTAATATATCAATATAAAAAAAACCTAGTAACTCGAATAGATACCTAATTGAAGCATCCTATCCATGCGGAAAAAACAAGATCAATGCGGTTTATACGCCAGATGCCATACCCTGTACCCCGTACCCCGTACGAGAGACGGATGAAGCGTGAATTATATATATATACTAGAAAATGCCTGTAAAAATTCAAGATTTTTACGTTGGAAAATCACCCCTACTACCTGGCGTTTAGTAGGTGACGTGAATAGCGGGGAGCATATCAGACACGTTGGTAGGTGGCCGCGACAGCATTAGCCATATCATATATATGCACTAATGGACTGATATGGATTATTCTAACAGCGTTCCATACCTGGTAAAGAGACGGATATTTCCCCCTATTCAGACCGATATCAGACACGTTGGTAGGTGAGGTGAATAGTAGGGAGCATATCAGACACGTTGGTAGGTAGGCGGCCTGTGCATACGACAGCATTAGCTATATCATATGTATGCACCCATTCTGATAGCGTTCCATACCTGATAATGAGACGGATATTTCCCCCTATTTAGACCGATATCAGATACGTTGGTAGGTGGATATTAGATACGTTGGTAGGTGACGTGAATAGTAGGGTATTTGGCCTGTAAATGCGACAGCATTAGCTAATGCACTAATACACCGATTTGGACTGTTCTGATAGCGTTACCTACCTGATAATGAGACGGATATTTCCCCCTATTCAGACTGATATCAGACACGTTGGTAAGTGAGGTGAATAGTAGGGAGCATATCAGACACGTTGGTAGGTAGGTAGGCGGCCTGTAAATGCGACAGCATTAGCCTATGCACCTATGCAGCGATATGGATAATTCTGACAGCGTTGCATACCTAGCAATGAGACGGATATTTCCCCCTATTTAGGCCGATATCAGACATGTTGGTAGGTGGATATCAGACACGTTGGTAGGTGACGTGAATAGTAGGGTTTTTGGCCTGTGAATGCGACAGTATTAGCCTATGCACCCATGCAGCGATTTGGATCATGCTGACAGCGTTGCCTACCTGGCGATGAGACGGATATCACCCCCCATTCAGACCGATATCAGACACGTTGGTAGGTAAGGTGAATAGTAGGGAGCATATTAGACACGTTGGTAGGTAGGTGGCCTATGAATGCGACAGCATTAGCCTATGCACCCATGTAGCGATATGGATTATTCTGACAGCGTTACATACCTGGCAATAAGACGGATATCACCCCCCATTCAGACTGATATCAGACACGTTGGTAGGTGAGATGGTAGAATAGGTAATTTATAAATAATACTAGGATTTTTATTATTTATTTCTATTCTAGCTATTAGTATATAAAATTTAGTAGGTAAATCTATTTATTCTAAAATATCTTTTTAAGTATTATATTAATTTTAATTATTTTTAAAGTATTAAATAGTAGAAAGAGAGCTATATAACTTTATATAAGTAGAAAATATTATAGAGTATAAGTATAAATATAAGTAAAATATAAAGAAATATTAGAGTTCTAATATTCGCGCTAGTCTAGGAAAGGAATCTAGGGTACTTATTAACTAATAGATAAGGTGTAATAAGCTTAAGGTCCTAATATTCTTATATTCTATTATAGTAAGAAGATTATTACATTATAGATAGTAAAATCTAGATACTAAGCTAGATAAAGAACTATACTAAAAGTTATATATATTTATTCCTTCTACTAATATAATCCCCTATTACCTATTATAATATTATTTCCTTCGCGTTATAAGATAAGTTTCAAGAAGTATATACTTAAATAGTATATTATAAGATCCTTATATATAATAGTAGCTATTTATAAGTAGAAGGTTTAGTAGGATTCTCTAGTATCTAGTCTAGTATCTAGATTTTACTATCTATAACGTAATTATATATAAGTAGTAGTACACGTATACCCCGTCCTAGTCCGCGTATACCCTATCCTAGAGTATATATACCTCCCTCTATTTAACTTAGGGGCTACTAGTAGGTTATATTATACTATTACCTATAACTTTCCTACTAATAGACGGATTTTAAAGGGGTTTAGCCTATTAGACTCCTTATAGAAATATATATATTATAAGTATAATCTATTTATAATATATTAAGTAGTTATTACTATTAAGATAATATAGTAGAAGTATAAAGCATTAAGGAGTAAATAGTCTTCTATTATACTACTTAGTTATTACTTAAGTAAGCTTAGTTAACTATTTAGAATACTCCTATTAGCTAACTACTAGGCTAAATAGAGGGAGGTATACGCGTACTAGGATAAGGTATACGCGGACTTAGAAGAGGTATAGTAGTTTATAAAGCTATTAATTTAACGCTAGTAGCTTGTAAATTATTAAAGCTCCCCTACCTAAAATAGGTAATAAGGCCTTAATAATATATAGTCTTAATTATAGCTTATAGATACTAAATAAATATTAAAATAAAGCCGTAAATTATCTTATATATATAATCTATAGTATTTTAGCTCCTAGCTACCCTTATAATTACTCCTACTATAGTCTTATTATAGCCCTTATAACTACTACTACTATTATATTATAAGCCCTACTATTATTATACTATAGACCTTATAACTACTACTACTATTATACTATTATCTTACTATAAGCCTTACTATTACTATACTATAAGCCTTATAACTACTACTACTATTATATTATAAGCCTTACTATTAGTATTCTAAAGGCCTTATAACTACTACTACTATTATACTATAAGCCCTACTATTACTATACTATAAGCCTTATAACTACTACTACTATTATATTATAGGCCCTACTATTAGCATTCTAAAGGCCCTGTAACTACTACTACTATTATATTATAGGTCCTACTATTATTATACTAGAGGCCCTGTAATCGCTACTACTATTATATTATAAGCTATACTATTATTATACTATAGACCCTACTATTACTATACTATAAGCCCTACTATTACTATACTATAAGACTTATAACTACTACTACTATCTTATTATAACTTATACTATTATCTTATAACTCTTATAAACGTCTTATTATAAGCTATACTATTATCTTATAAACCCCGTAGATATCTTATTATAACTTATACTATTATCTTATAACCCTTATAAATATCCTATTATAACCTGCCCTTATAGATGTCTTATTATAACTTATACTATTATCTTATAACTCTTATAAACGTCCTATTATAAGCTATACTATTATTCTATAACCCTTATAAACGTCCTATTATAGCCCTTACTATCATCTTATTATAGCTTATAACTACCGTAGATATCATATTAATAAGATAATAGTAGTAGTTATAATAAAATATTTATAAGGGCTATAAGATAATAGTATAAGTTATAATAGGATATTTATAAGGGTTATAAGATAATAGTATAGTTTATAAGATATTAATAGGGGTTATAATAAGATATCTACTATTAGTTATAAGTTATATCTACTACCGCGAGTCGCTAAGGCCTTGCTACCTATTTTAAGTAGGGGAGCTTTAATAATTTACAGGCTACTAGCGTTCAATTAATAGCTTTACAAACTACTATATACGCGGACTTAGATAAGGTATAGTAGTTTATAAAGCTATTAATTTAATACTACTAGCCCGTAAATTATTAAACGTCTCCTACTAAAATTAGGTAGTAAAGCCTTAATAATATACAGTCGCGTTTATAAGCTATATAACTCTTATTTAATATCTAAATAAGTTATATAAAGCTATAGACTATCTTATATATCTAATCCTTAGTATTTTAGGCCTAGCTTATAATCCTACTATTACCGCCCTTACTATTACTATAGTTCTACCTATTATACTAGCTATTAGGGAGTATATTAGATATAAGTTTAAGCTTAGTTATAGTAATAATTAGATTACTATTATATATAAGGTTAGTATTAGTACCCTAAATTATATAAGATATACCTAGAATAACTAGGATATAGTCTATATCCCGTTCCTAGTACCTTAGGTAGGATATAATTATCTTATTAGTAACCTACTATAAGAGGAGCTCCTTATATACCTAGATTAGTACCTAATAGCTTATTTAAATAAATTAGCCTAGTTCCTTTATAATAAGTTTAGGGTCTTAGTTAATAAATTAATAATCTAGTAGTATCTATAATAATTAGGCTAGTTAAGGAATAATATAAGGAAGATAGCTTAGTAGTATAATTAAGACCTTAGGAATTTATAGTTTATATAGCTAGCTAGCTAGTAAGCTAACTAACTTATCTTCCTTAATAAGAGTACTATATATAAGTATACTAGTAAGAGACTTTATTAGCTACTTTTATACTTAATTTCTAAGGGTAAGATCCTAGGTAATAGGTATTATAAATAGGTACCTCTTAGTAGAATATTATATTAGATATAGAGCTTAAAATAGTTAAAGAGATAGAGTATCCTACCTATATTTATAACTAATAGCTACCTCTTATACCTTATCTACTAAGGCTCTATTAAAGCCCTTATATTTAATAACTTTATTTACTCCTAGGTTCTCTCTTATTATAGTTATATTATTAATAGTAATCTATTATTAGTAATTATAGTTAATAATATAAGTATTTATTAGAACCTAGAGCTAGTTAATATAGTAGATAAGGCCGGAGTTAAGTTAGCTTATTTACCCCTATATTTACTAGATTTAAATCCTATTAAGACGTTATTTACTATTCTAAAGGGCTAGATTAGGAAATATTAGGATATTACTATTATATATAAGGAAGATAGATAATATAAGTACTTTTTAAAGCTTATAATTAAGGCCTAGGTAGGATAAGTAAACCCTAGTAATCTATTCTAAAAGTTAGGTATTATATATAAGGGATAGTATATAAAAGGTAGAGATTATAAGCTAATCTAATATTATATACTTTATAAATACTATATAAAGGCTTGCTACTATTATAATAATTAAGTATTTAAATAGTCTAACCTATTAGGCTTAGTAGGACTAAGTAGTTAATTATTATGTATATTATTATAGTTATTAAACCCCTTACTATCTGCGCCCTTATCCTACTTAATACTTATTAGGACGTAGCTATATTAATATCCTAATCTAAGTAGTAGAGTAACCTTATTAAGCGGGGTAATAGGAGGTCTAGTTAAATACTTATAGTAATAAGGTAAGGGCCTATTAGGAAGCCTAGTTATAAATTAATTATATAATATAATCCTATCTCTTTTATAACTCTATTAGCTAATACCTCTAGTTAGATATATACTAATATTCTACTTAATATTAAGAGTAATTTATAACTCCTTATTAAACTTCTACTCTTATATTAGCTTTATAATAAGGCCTTTATTTATAAGCTTATTATATATATTATCTAGGTTAATAATCTTATTTGTAAGCCTACTCCTTTTTATCTACTTAATAAACTTAGTAAGATTACCCTTAATAGAGCTACTCTAAATATCTATTAAAGGTACTAGTATAGTAGAAGGTCTTAGAGTATAAGAGGCTCTTATTAGTACTATTATAAACTATAATTAAAGGCTAGATAGCTCTTATACTTACTCCTTAAGCTTCTTCTATAGCTCTAAGGTTTATATATTTTATAAGGTAAGTAGGAGGGTAGGTAGTAGGGTTAGTAATAGGGTTAATAAGAGTTAAATTAGTAGGGTAAAAGCTTTATTATAAGGAAGATATAATATAAGAGTAGGTTATTAGAATACTCCTCTAAAAGTATTATACTAATTATATAAGAGAGCCGCCTAGAGGTAACTTCTAAATAAGAAAGATAACCCTATTTATTACTCCTTTAATTACTCCTTCTCTTTTAACTTTATCTACTTTTTTATATATACTCTTATATCTCTTATAAGTATAATTAAAGGGGTCTACTTTATAATCCTTCTTATATTATCTTATAATATAATACTAGCTTAAAGTATTACCTATTTTATTATAAAGAAGATATAGTTTAAATTATTATTAATCTAATAAGATACTTTAAGTATTATATTATTTAAATACCTTTTATTAGTATATTTCTATATTAATAATATCTCTTTATATAACTTCTTAGTAGGGCTCTTATTCCTAATTTTATACTCTTATAAAAGAGCTTTTATAGGATTATTAAGAGTAGAAGTTATAATATAGCTACTAGGGTAAATAAGCTATTATTAAGTTACTAAAGTTATTATAAAAGTATTATTTATAGGCTAAATATAAAATCTAAATATAATATTAATATTAAGGCTATTAAAACCTCTATTATAAAAGTCTTAGATCTCTTACTTTATACTTTACTACTAGTAAGGATCTTAGATATTAATTATATTAATATATCTTAAGTAACTTATTATAACTCGCGGTTACTTTAATTAATACTAGATAAACTCTAATAAGATAACTAAGTAAGAGTATTTATATAAGATATTCTTATTTAAACCTTTATACTTTAAAAGGAGGTTAATTATAACTTAGATCTTATATATAAGACTACTCTTTAATTATATTTTCTAGAGTAAGTTTTTTAAGGATTAATTTTAGATATATCTTAAACCTTACTAGCTTAAGCTCCTTAATTTCTATAATTTATAAGAGTAATAAGAAATTATCTATAATAGTAACTTATAAGAGATATATAAAATTATTTATAATAGTAATCTAAGAGAGAGAAATAGCCCTAGCTTTTCTAGTTATAATAGTAGTATAAGTAGTAGTAATATAATTTCTAATCTTAATTAGATTATACTTAAAATTAAGGTTTTTACCCCTATTAAATCTAAGATATTAGATATATTATTAATTATAGAAATAGTAGTATTATTTAAAGCTAAAGTTTATAAGTTACTTACTCTTATAAAAAGATTATTAGCCTTATTCTTAAACTTATATTACTAAATAGCCTAATTAAGATACTAGAAGCTAGATAGATAATCTTATATAGATTTTACCTTATTTCTCCTCCTATCTTCTAGTAAATAACGGCTAAGTAATTATAACTAGATAGAGGGTATAAAATATTTAGAGGGTAACTTAAAGGGTATTAATATTATTTATCTTAGAGTATTTATAACTTATTACTTTAGGTTTAATACCTATTTTAAGGTTAGCTAAAAGTTCTAACTTAAAGGTAGAAGAGAAGGAGGAGGAGGTAGAGGTATACTTAATTATAATATATTAAGAGGTAGAGGTAGACTTAATAAAAGTAAGTTAGAAAGAAGGGATATATTATAAGACCTTATTAATAATTTAAGCTTATTAAGTTATAAATAAGGTATTTATAATTAAGCTTAAAGCTTTATAAGAAGTCTAAGTAATAATAATCTTACCTTAGAAGTACCTCTTAAAGTACCTCTACTAGTAGTTAATATACTAGGTATAATATTAGGCCCTAGAATAGTACTCCTAGTCTTAGCTATAATATCCTTAAGCTTATTACTAGATATATACTTCTAGGTACCTCTCCCTTAAAGTTAAAGCTTACTTATTAACTATAATTTAAGTTATAGACTAGGCTTATAATAGGCTTTTATTTACTTAGATTTAAGTAGCTACTTACTATACTAGGGAGTTATAACAAGTATATTAGAAGTAGTAGTAATAGTAAACTTTATAAGGATAAGATATAAGGTAGTAGAAGATTATATAAGTAGTAAATAGGCTAGTTAATTATACTATTATAAAGCTATTATATAAATAGTATATTACCGCGTATTATTAGAACTTAGTCGCCTAGTAAGAATAATAATAATATAGTAGTAATAGTAGGATAATAGGATTATAAGCTAGGACTAAAATACTAAGGATTAGATATATAAGATAATTTATAGCTTTATTTAAATATTAAATAAGAGTTATATAGCTTATAAACGCGACCGTATATCGTTAAGGCTTTACTACCTAATTTTAGTAGGGGACGTTCGACGATTTACGGGCTACTAGCGTCAAATTAATGGCTTTGCAAACTGCTGTATACGCGTACCGCCGCCCTATATGTATTATATACATCCCGAACTCAGGATTTACGATTGTCGTTCCGGGACGGGATTCGGAGCAGGGCCGCTTTAGAGGGAGCAGCAAGGGAGCAGGGGGAGGGAGCAAGAGTAGGGGCGCAGCAGCCTGGTACCCGGCTATAGCTGGGCAAGTACTGCAGTAGGGCGCTCCACGCCCACCCCCATTGACTATCTCTCAAACTACAACAATTTGACCCCATACCGTTCTAACATCGTTGAGGATCTATATTATTCTTCGAAGAACTTTTGACCCATCATGGCAGAAGCATTTGCTTTCGCAAGTGGCGCCTTCTCTGTCGCTGGGTTCGCAGGTCAACTTGCACAGGGTGCAGCCTTCCTCCATGATTTTATTAGCGACGTTAGGAATGCTCCGAGCAGGGTGCGGGCTCTAGGTGAGGAGCTTCGGATTCTTGAATCCATACTTGCAAATATCCAGAAGTCATCCACGGGCCAGAACGCAGACCTTGAGCATGCTCTAAAATACTGTGAGAAGCGCCTCAATGAGCTTCTTGAATTTGTGAAGAAGGTTGACCCAGATCAATATGCGAAGAAGAGACGGAGGTTATGGAATCAGGTCAAAGTGGCTCTAAAGCGATCAGACTTGACCAAGTATCTTGGAGATCTCGATCGCTCCAAGTTAATGCTTCTGCAAGCCTGTGCTGATAGAACAAGGTAAACGAGCCAAGCTGCAATACTCAGTATTTCTATTTTTCGAGTTATTTTTGATTATAGTAGCCTGACCTCAAACAGGGATGAGCAAATAGGCCATTCGAACCAACTGCAGGCAGTCGACAAATCTCTTACAGATGTGTCAGCTGGACAAAGAGCCTGCAACGCGGCCGCCGGAGCAACCAAAACTACAATCGAAGAGATCAGAGACACTTCATCTAATCTGTCTTCAACTTTTGCAAGAGTTGTTGATATCACGACCGAGACCCAGACAAAGATGGACGAATTATCGCACAATACTGAAACCAGGACTGAGAGGATAGAGCTGGCCGTACAAACTTTGGTTCAGGAGAGATTAGGCTACCTACCAATGAACTTCGAAACCATCAAAGGCAGAGTAAATCGTACAATCTCAAGAAATCTGAAACATCACTTCAGGCAATACTTTGGACTACCTAATACAGATCGAAAGGAAAAAAGTCCTGCCAATAATAAATTTGGATCAAGTCAGTACTCTTCAGATACCAGAACACTATCTGGATCCCGATTTTTGTGCCACGGGAACGAAGACGCGACTCCGTCAAGTATTGATCTCGAGCATTGCGCAGACAAGTGGGTCAAGAATTCGGTGACTGAGAGTAAGTGGAATTTGATCCAAAACACCACTTTCGGCACCATATCTATTCGGACCACGACCGTCTCGTATATTCGGAAAGTAGTAGAAGATCCTCATTCAGAAACAAAACAACTATCTGTTACTACCGTAACCTTTTTGCCTGCTCCATGGCTAATTTCCCAGGGTGCCGTTCTCCGACGTCAAAGACTGGAATTCTTGACTGGGGCAGGTAGCTATAACATTCCACATTGGACTCTTAGTACGGTTAATATCATTCATGTGAATTCTGAAATCATACGGGCCTGCGAGAGACACGACTTAGGCGCTATCCGCAATTTATTCGACAAAGGTTGCGCATCTCCTTATGATGTTGACGACGTAGGCCGAAACCTCCTAGGTCATGTCGCAGTTGGTGTATGGGTAAGCACCATGTCTCTTTAACAAGATTTTCTCACAGACAGGAGTAGTTCCCCCATTTCGAGGGGAAACACGAGAACATTCAAAGACGAGTTGAAGAATTGGATGCGATCATCACTTTGCTGATCGACTTAGGCGTCGATCCAGGGTGCCTCGACTTAGTTAATGGGTGAGAAGAATTCTAGCCTTTCCTCCCTATCATTATTGTCTAACTTCGTTCCTCAGCAACCCAATCACTCTTTTCGCTATCTGCTGGGCCTATGTCTTTTCGGAGCTCCCTACGATCTATCCGCAAGGGGACCACTTTAAGTTTCTTTTTAGCAGATTGTTGAAGTCTGCAAAAAGTGACCCCTTCGAATCTGAAGGGCTTCTGCTTGTTACACCCGAAGGGGAATATGTGCTATATAGGTTTCCTGGATGTGTTATCCCGCATAGGCACATTTCAACACTTCAGTTTGAGTCGTTGATGGGCCAAAAAGAGTGGCAAATCATTTTGGATCATGTTCAACTGGGAGAACTGTGCAGTGCAAGATTTATGCACTGGTCTCAGCTAATCGAGGACGTTGAAGATCATGTTAAGTTCTGGGTGACCAGTCAAGTTAAAATTGTTGAAAATTATCTATACGCCAAATTGGGTACTATCAGAAGGTTCCTGGACTATGGTTTACTTGACCTAAAGCCTGGAGGTTCTCACTGCGTGATAAAGGCTCTACATACAGCTATTCACCAAGGGGGAGAGGTCATTGCCCTCCTGTCGGAACACGAATACTACGGTAGTGGCCACCAGCCATTGATACGCCATCGGTTCAAGAAGTTGGTCATCACAGAGAGATGGCTGACCGAAGTCATCAAGCTCCTGCTAATACAGGGAGCCATCGACGCCGCAGACCCAGACATCATGGACGATTTCTGCGATCATGCTCGAAAGCACAATGCTAGAACACTCCGCGTGTGGACGAAAGCAATGAGAGCATGTACTGAAGGCCACTCTCAACTTTCTAGGTTGAAGATGAACATCGTCGTTGGGGAAAACCACAGCAAGACTACCCAAAGCGATGAACTGGAGGAACAAGAAACTGATCGGCAGTGGGAGACTGAAGATACGGAAAGCGCGAGATCAAAATTGGACACGGAGGAGGTATGGGAGACGGAGGAAGAATGGGAGACCGAGGAAGAACGGGAGACCGAGGAAGAATGGGAGACCGAGGAAGAATGGGAGGAGGGATATATGTTGGAGACGGTAGTGGATAGAGACCACACCGATGCAAGAACCCCCAAAATCAGCCATGAATATTGTCCTCAATGTCATGAATATTTGGGGGATTATTGCGACAGATACAGGGCGCACGTGTATCCCCAGATCATTGGCTCAAATATGGACACTCCTTCGCCAGGGCAGAGCGAAATTATTCCTCGAAGACTTACGAGAGAATTCATTTCCAGATAGTCTGATATCTTTAATGACTCAAAGGAATTTGCCAGTCTATGAAATCAGATATCATTACTTTATTACATTTATCCGTTCAGAGTTCAGATATCATTACTTTATTACATTTATCCATTCAGAATATCACAGGAAGATAGTCCTATTTACAACACCTCATCAGAACATTATCGTCGATAGTGAAGGTGTATGCGGAAGCATCAAGCATATGCAATCCAGAGAATAACGATGTGGAAAACCAAGGGAAAAGATCACGCAAGACTTCAGTGTCTAGCCCTTAGCTTAAAGCTGGCTGATAGCGTTAATACGTGTAGATAATAGACGGTTAATCCTTACGGCGCTCTTCCTCAAACCTGTACCTAAGTTAGCGACTAGTTACATATTAGCCTAGGTTCGGGGATGCTATATATATATATAGTATATTATATATACCCCGAAGTTATTATTTATAATTGCTGTTCCGGGACGGGAATAGGAGCAGGAGGGAGTAGGAGGGAGCAGGAGGGAGCAGGAGGGAGTGGGAGGGAGTACTAGGGGGAGCATTAGGGGGCGCAGCAAGAGAGGAGGAGTAAGCTGCTTCTTCCCAAATTCTTTCTGTGCAGGTTTCCGTTGTAACCTAACAGTTGACAAGGTACAGATCGTCGAGGAGTATATTTGTCGCTGGATCCGCAGTAAGTAGGTAATTTTTTCGAAGTTTCGATATAGGCAGCGTGATCTGTGGTGACAGTTCCACAGTGGTTGTCATTTGTCGAGCCGGCAGTTGACATCAAAAAGATTACAGCACATTCTGCTCAGATATTACGCTCCAAAGCTCCCGTCGCTCTCTTTCCTAGGTTCACGGAACACACACTAACTTCTAGATTCAGCATACTGGCGAACGGCTTACTGCCAACCTAGAGACTAGGCTTGGTCGTCCAACGATTGCGTAATAGACCTTGCCCTCTCGTCTCAAACCTTCCTCCACGCCCTACCTCAATCTCCCTCATCAACCCCCCGTCTTGCTCCTCGACGACTTCCCTCACTCCCGTTACCCACCGCCGCGAGTACGGCCGCTTTGAAAAGATAGCGAAGGAATGAAAGGGCGTAGCAAGGGAGTACTGAGAAAGTATGGAGAAGTAACAGAAGAATACGAGGGAGCGCCCAAGCATCATAATGTTTCTCAATATCTTCCAACGTACGCAGGCCAAGGTTTTCAAGCGACTGCAAGATGTCGCTTTTCCAACAAGGCCCCGATTTACAAGAAAGGAGAAGATCCAAAAAGAAAAGAACTTTACTAAGACCTAGGACGTTTTGAAGTCTAGGCTTTTATGCTTGAACTAGACAAAGTAATCAATTCTTCTGAAGTTGAGCACCATCCCTAATCCTGCCCCACCCGGCCGGTGTTGCCTCTCTTGGAGGCACTATACCAGAAAACCCCTGTCTACGTCCAGCAATCAATAATCGAGAGCCGCATAGCTTTTCATTATACCACAATAAACAGGATTTTCTCGGGTTCAAGGCTCTCCAAGCCACCGAGTCAAGCAAAGGCAAAGGTTTTGGGACATATGCCGCATAGTGAGTCGCTGAGGCAGGGAGTCTATATCCAGCCATGGTCTCAGCCCAAATTTCGCCTTCTGCAATCGCTTCAATCGCCCATGGGTATGACAAGAATTCTTGGCCCTCAGGCGTGCGGATCAAGAAGCTGTCGAGCCGCCCTCCCCCCAATATGTTCTTGAAGGGCAGAGCCCACGTCAAGTTATTGAGTATATCACACTGGTTGAGGGATGCATAGCTGGCATCGTTGGAACCGGGCGAACCGGGCAGTGCGTAAATGAGCTTTATATGCTTTGCGACCGGGAAGCCGATATTCTCGTGGGCAAGGCATAGCGCGTCCACGAGGGCAGTCCGAGCCTCTGGGAGATTGGTGGAGTACGAGGAATACGGACTCTCCCGAAAGGTATTGCAGATGTGGGCTTGGCTCCCGAAGATGGTACCTGGAATGCAGTTGATGACTAGCGTTTCTAAATTTGGCGCAGCGACCGGCCGGAATAAGGAGAACTCCTTGGTTGGTTCAAAAGGATTGAAGTTGTGGCCAAGAATTGCTGGGCACATGGTACTGACTCGTAAGCGTAAGTTCTGAAGGCGTGGAAGTATTGCGCGAAGTACATCGCAAAGATGCTCAGAGCCTGGTTCAAAATAATCTTTGCCTCGTGTATCAATTTCTATGCTGATGCAAGTTCCTGGAAGGGCCTTGGTGATTGCGGTTATAGTAGGCCTAGCAATCCAAAATCCTATGGCATTTGATCCTGGCGAGACGGTGAGTGAAAAGGTCAGCGAGTGATTCATCTCCGAGAGGTTGTCTAGGAGTTGTTCCAAGAGATGCCACAATTTCGCTGACTCTTGACTTCCATGGTGTTTCGCATATTCTATGTCTTCGATTGAAAGTACACTAGGATACGGAGGCGTGGAATCGGGAGCTGGATTTACAGGTTCAATTATGATGGTCAGAGACTGAACAAGAACGCTATTCGAGATGTCAGATTGCCTCACGAACTTCTCCAGATTCGAGTTTTGAAGGCAAATGTCGCTGTAGAGCACTGGTAATGTAGCGTCTCGCCAGGTTTTAGAGCAAACTAGGCATTGCGCCAATGATGATGAGCCCAAGGCCAACTTGGCATGTACCAAGATCTTTAAGAGGATCTCCGCAGGCAATATCTCAATCCCTCGTATATTAGGGGGTGCCATCGCTGGCTAGGTAGCCCTGGATACAGTTGAGCACGCGGAGACTATGTAGTAAGAAGTAGGTTGTCTTTGATAGCTCCGAAAACAAGGGTACGTACACCAAGAGTCAATGTTTCTCGTCTCTAGGTCTGAGACCGGAGCGAACTTGTATCGAGTCTCTCATGCGTAGAGGCGCATGATGGCCTCATCAGCTAGCGTATTGGGGATCCAACTCCATTCAGGACAGTCCCCCTAGACAGTCCCCCTAGCCACATTTGCGGGGCGGTGGTTTATATAATATAATATACGCTTACTAATATAACTACTACGTACTATAACTAATTAATATTATTTAAACGCTAATATTATATATATATACTACTTTATAATATATACTCCTACTATTAATATAATTATTTATTATAATATTATAGGAGTAGCTATTATATAACTTTAAGTTCTAATAGTTAGACCCTATTAGCCCTACGGCTTAGTAGGGTTTATAGAGAAATAAGCGGTATATTTTTAAGTAAGTATAATAGCGAGGTAGTATAACGGTAATACTATAGGAATATATATATAGAGTATAGTCGGTAGATTTATAGCCTTAAATAAAGCCTCTTATAAGGTTTCTAATTAGTACTTTAGCTATATATTAAGGACTATAAGTTAAAAATTTTATACCTATAAAATATCTATATACTACCCTAATAGCTAAATAATATTAATAGTACTTATAGAATAACTTTAAATAATTGTTTACTATATCTTTTATAAAGGGAAACTTATTACTTATAGTAGTTTAGTATTAGTATAATATTAGACTAGGCCTTAGGAGTTACTTACTAGCGCTATTATCCTATAATCCCTCGCCCTACTATTATCCCTATTCTCCCCTATTATATTAAGACTTATAGTTATTATATAGTTATATACTAAAGATATTACTAATAAAAAGGCTTATACTTTTACTATATTTCCTACTTCCTATAAGCGTCCCCCCGTTAATTATAAAGTTTTTACTAGTAAAGAAGATACCTAATTATAGCTATAGAACTAGGCCTATATATAAGGCTTTACTATCGTTATTACTTATAGTAAATATAAGGAATATAAATAGTATATTTTTAAGTATACTTATTACAGTAAGAAGACTCGCGATATATATAAGAAAACCTAAGCTACTATAAAAGGAATAGTAGATACTTATTAGCGACTAAATTCTTATATTAACTAAAATAATTATAAATATAAAATTAAACTCTAGTATTATATAAGAGATATATAGTAGCGAATTCCTATCTTAGAAAGTAAGTATAATTACGCTATACTAGATAATCTATTTATACTTAAGGAATACTATTATTATAATCTAGATCGCGCTATTACTAAATTAATAGCTCTTAATCTTAGAGTAGTAAATCTACCCTTTAATAAGGCTAGAAGGGTAATATAAATAAAAGGCCTAAGTCTATCTTAGTCTAAGTACTATAACTTAGTCTATTTAAGGAGTAAGTAGACACCTTAATAAGAGCTCTAGTACGTACTTTACTCCCTTAAAAATTAGGGCTTTTCTATACGTATAAAAGAGAAGTATATTATTAAATAAAATATCTATTAATTATAGTAAGTAGAATTCTTCTTCTTTACTAGCTCTAAATAAATTAAGATAGTAAGATAATTTACTAGCTATTTTATAGTAGTTACTAATACTATATTTAATATAAATAAGAACGGCCTACTATTATTAGTACTTATCTTTATAATAAATATACTAAGGTTAATACCTATTACTTATTACTTTATTTAGTTTAAGTTAGCTAATACCTTTTTATTTATAAATACTTATATACGAGAGCTATTTTTCTATAATAATTATTATAAGTTAAAGGTCTTATTAAGCGACTTTACTACTAGGCTAATAGTAGTAATAATAAGAAAAAATATTAATATTCTAATATTATTAAGGGAATATATTAGTAATAACGCGGAGTAAGAGATACGCGTTATTATAGAGCTTACCTTAGAGCTCCAGGGTTCCTAATTAGATAATATCGGCTCTAAGTATTTTCTTTAGCTTTATAACTAGTATACTACTAAGGCTATTAAGAAGAGGCTAACTTATAGAAATTATCTTATTAAGTAGAAGGAAAAACTTACTAATATAATATAGGCGTATATCTAGTTACTAATAGGGGAGGTATTAGAGTATAATTATTTAATATTACTAGAAAATCTATACTAGAATAAAAGGAATTACCTAACTAGCTTTTATAAGAGATAGGAATTATAGTTTATAATAGTATATACTAGAGTATAACTAAACCTTAGTTACTCTAATACTTAATAAGGGGAGTATATATACCTAGTTATTAAGGAGGCTACCTATTAACATACTCCTATTAGGATAAGTACTAATAAAATTACTATAGAGGTAATAACTCTAATTAAGACATTCTATTATAAGCTAAAGTATTAAAAATAAAATACGCCTTAATATATTAATACTAGCTAATTATATTTTATAAGACTCTTATCTTATATAATATATAAGGCTATATAGTTAGTATTTACTAAGTTTATCGCAGCTAAGAAATAGCTATATAAAGTAAATAAGGTATCTTCTCTAGCGCTAATAGGGGATTACTATAAAAATAACTATAATCTCCTATATTAATATAGATTACTTTATAAATACTAGCTATATTATTATATCTAGAGTAGGGAGTAAATCCCCCTATCTCTTATTTATCTAAGATAGCTTTTTAGCGCCCCGGAGATTATTATTAATTAGAAAATAAGCTTTAATACTAGCGTTATAACGGCGTGTTACTATATTATATATAGGAATACTAATAATAGGGGTGATAAGAGTAATAGTAAATTAAGTAATAATAATATATAGGAGGTTATTATAGCCCCTATAATACTATTAATACTACGCTTTTTAAGACGGGGTCTTAATATTATAAAGGCTTCTTACTTTAAGGTATATAAATTTTATAGAAAAATTCTAGAGATATATTAGGCTAAAGAATACGCCTATAAATATAAGAAATACCTTAAAAACTTTAATAGAAAGTTTTATAAGAAGTATTATATTAACGCGTTACCTATCTTATTTACTATAACTAAGATAAATAAGGATAACTTTAAGTAGTAGAAGAATAAGGGTATATAATAGCGTATATTAATAGGTTATAAAGTAGCTAATAAAGAGGTAGTATAAGAGTATTATAAGGTTATAATATAATAGTAAGAAGAGGAAAGGACTAGGTAATAGGAGTAAATTATTAAAGCTAAAAGGGCTAATATATATACTAGTAATAATAGAGATATAGAGGGCGTCTCTAACTTCTTATAATAAAACTTTAATAATAATAATAGAGGGTCGTTTAAGAATTCTCTTACTTATAATTATTAAGAACTCTTTAGGTCTAATAATAAGGCGTAGATCCCTAAGGGTAATAATAAAGATAAGATCTAGTATATAAGCACTTAGCCTTATTATAACTATACCTAACTACCTCTTAAAGAAGCCCCCTAGCCTAGTAGCCTATTAGTATTAGAGCTATCTCCTTATAATTTTTCTTATATTAATAATTTTCTACTACTACTAACTTCTCCTTAGTAAATACCTCTACCTCCTCTTATATAGCTAGCCTAGCGTAGCTAGTAATAAGAACTTATAAAATACCCTTTATAGCTAGATCCTACCCTTATAATATAATTAATAAGGGCTAGAAAGGGTATAAAGCTAAGGAAGATAAAGAGACTAAAGTTATAAGTAAAAAGGGATAAGGCGGACGCTAATTAGAAGTTAGAGGTAAAGGAAAAGCGTATAACTAATTAGAAGGTAAGGAATAAGAAGAAGGAGGCGAGGTTAATAGAGCCTAGGAAGGAGGATATTAGCTAGTTAGCTAATAAGTTATTAAGTTTATTATTATAAGTAGGATTAGTAGGATAGAGTATATATATAACTATTACACGTAGTCTTATATAATATATAATAATAATAGTAGTAATAGTAATAGTAATAGTAGTAATAGTAATAGTAATAGCGATAATATTTATATAGTTATATATTAATAATATTACTACTATAAATAGTAAATAGTACTACCTTATAAATATAGTAAATATAGCTAGGAGGACTATCTAGGAGGACTATCCTAAATAGAGTTATTAGGGATTAAGAATAGATTAAAGGGGGTAAGTCGAGCCTAATAGAGATATAGCGGTAGAAAAACTAAACCGTTTCTACCTTTATTAAGTAGAATCAAGTTTCTTAACAGAGTAGGGGCATTTCGTAAGGCCGCTATTAGTTGGGATATTAAAGCGCGAATAAGTATATTAGCTAAGGCTAATCTATATTAGAAAATAAGCCCTTCTACTAAGATAATAAGCGAGTAGTATATCTATAAAGTCTTATTATCTTATTCCTAGATACCTTTTCACCTTTTTAGATATCTAGTATAGCTAAATTATCTATTATACCCCTAATATCATTTAATAATCTGTAACTAAAGTACTTTAAGGGTAGTAGGGGGTATAAAGGACAAATAATACTAGTATAGTTTCCCTCTAGAAAAGACTCCGAGGACCTTATTAAATAATAAATCCTACTAGTATACTCCTAATAAATTTGAAATATTTATAGAAAAGTATTAGTTATAATATAATTTATTACTTAATAGTACTAATTCTTATAACTGTTACGACCCGTAACTTATAGAGGTCGTTAGGGATCGGTAGGTTAATCTCGTAGAGAGGAGTATTAAGGAGAAGGCAAGTAGGCTTTATATTAAACTAGTCTAGTATAGAATTATATTTAGTATCTAGGAGATTAGTCTAGTAGATAATATAAGTTAAGTATAAAGCTCCTATTTAAAGGGAAAGTAACACTATCTATATAGATATAGGAAAGTCTATACTCGTACTAATTACTAGTACTCGACCTACGTCGACTAGAGCGACTTAGTAAGCGATTACCTAGCTCGCTACGGTCGTCTTATAGTAATTATAGCGACTAAGCGAGCGGTTACTCGACTCGTTATACTAAGGTATATTCGACTTTAGTAAGCGCTTATAGCGTCTGCTAAGGCTCGCGTATCAAGGGCGTAATATTACCCCTCCTTCCCTAAACCTTTATCTTAAAGGTTAATTAAGTATTTATATCGTCTCGTCCTTAATAACGTCGTATCGAGTTATCGGATTAAGTTACTTATAGGGGAGTAGTTATAATAGTATTATATCTGCGATACGCGAGGTCTTAAAAAGAATATCAGTTGTCTTCTCTCTTATAGAGGTATACGGAATACATTCGGCTAGGGAAGTAATATAAACCGGCCGTACCCGTTATTTACTTCTCTAGTATTAATAAGGCCATAGAGAAGCTTGAGCGCGAAGAGGTAGAGATAGAGGTAGCTTAGGAAGCCGCTAACGAGGCTACTTATTAGAGTAATAAGATTACTTATTAGAAGTAAATAAAATTAAAACGTCTTTATTAGTAGAAGCGTTTTCTAAAAGAGCGTGAATAACGGATATTTAATAAAGGGCTTAATAATATTAAAGAGCTAGAACGTCTAGAAGAACTTAAGAAGGCTGGCGAAGTTAAGAAGGTACTCACTACCTATCCTACTTTCTTAGAGTTCGAGGGTTCTAGGACTCTCTCGCCTGGAGCTCTCGAGTGGATTACTTAGGGTATATCTAGGTTTAATAATACTGCTAGAGGAGCTCTTAATAGTTCGTGAGATTTATAACTAGTTCCTAGGTATTTTCCGAGTCCTTATATCCTTTCTATTTTACTAGGTAACTCTAACCTTTTTATAATAGAATCTTTTCGGCTTTAAATTCATTCTCTTCCTCTATTCCGAAATAGAAGGTTTCTTATAAGGGCGTATTAGAATCTAATTATTCTAATATTAAAATATAGAATACTAGATAGATTTTAGCGTTAGGCGGAAGCTATAACTTATAGTTAATAGGTCCTTTCTCTTTAATAACTAAAAATGGTCTGACTTTAATATAGTCTAATTTCTTGCTTGGTCTTATACTCTTCAGGTTTTTTATAAGGAGGTATACTTTATCCCCCTTCTTTAGCTAAGGGCCATTTTTTCTTTTCTTATTAGCCGTTTCTTCCATAGAGTTATTTCATTTACGGATTTCGCCTTATATACTTATATGCAAGTCTTTTATATCTGATATTAGTACTAAAGCTTTCTCAGCATCTAGTCCTTATCTCGGATCTAGGAACAGGTTCGCATGTCTTCTATAGTTAGCGAAGAATGGTAATAGCTTTATAATATTAGATCTCTTATTATTATAAGCTAATTATACTATTAGGAGTAGTAAAACCTAATTGTTTTACTTCTTATTAACGTAGTATCTAAGGTACACTTCTATTATTTAATTTATATATTCTATCTATCTATCTATCTATAGATAATACGCTGTTAATATTTGTAGTTTAGTTCCGATTAAGGCGATTAAGGTCTTCTAATAGTTTAAGGTAAAGAGCTTATCCCTATCCGAGGTAATTAACTCTAGTATACTATAATCTCTAATAAGTCTATCTAATAATATAAAACCAAGCTGACTAGCATTATAGGTTTCTTTATATAGAATTATAATAGTATACTTAGTAAGTTTATTTATAATAACTATTATTAAATTATACTTATTATTAGTTACCGGGTTAACTAACCGAGGTAGTTTTATAATAAAGTCTATTATAATATCTTTCTATAACGTATCTAGAACTTTAGTAAACTGAATTTATCTATATTTAGTATATCTTATAAACTTGTTCTACTAGTAATATATATATTCTTTAATGTATTATTCGACTAATACTCGCAGGTTTAGTATAGTATATACTCTCTAAATGAGTTCTATTATCTTAGAAACTCCTAGATACCCTAAGAGAGGGTTATCATAGTAATTTCTAATTACTTCCTTAACCGCCTTAGGTAGTAAGTACAGTTTCTACTTATATAATAATAGGTCTCGGTTAGGCTATTATTTCCTAAGCTCGCTGGCTAAGGTGTCGCTAATATATACTTCCTTTAAGTTAGGAACTATATATATTAGGACTTAAACGGTCGTTACCAGGTTCCTTACTAGTACTAATAATCCGTCGTCTTCCTGTTTTAAGATAGGTTATATTATAACGTCCTTTACTTATATATAGTTAGATTGTCTACTTAAAGCGTCTGCTCTTCTATTATCTTTACCTAGGGTATACTAAATTTTAAACTTGTATTATCTAAGAAGTTTAGACTATCTAACTTATTATCGATTTAATTCTTTTATTATAGTAAATCCGACTAAGTTTTTATAATTAGTAAAGATAGTAAGCTTAGAATAACTTTTAGTATATACTCTCTAATACTATAGAGTATAGATAACTACTAAGAGTTCCTTGTCGTATATATTATAGTTCTATTCTACTACTATCATTTTTCTTAAGTAGTAAGCTACTAGGTGCCATTTACTATTCTTCTACTAATATAAGCAGGCTCTAATTATAAGGTCCGAAGCATCCGTCTTAATGCGTGCTAGCTCTCCGTTATAAAACGTATAGAGTACTAGTAGATCTATATAAGCTTGCTTTAGTTCGGCAAATACTTTCCTTTAATTAGTATCCTATCGGAATCCCGTGTCTTTCTTGGTGATTTTAGTTAGTAGTAAGGCCTTCTTAGAGTAGCCTTCTATAAAACGTCTATTAAAGTTAGCGAATCCTAAGAATCCTTATACTAATTTAATATTATATGGTATAAGCTATTCTTATATAGCCTAGATCTTCTTAGGGCTTATACGAACGCCTTTAGTCGTTACTATAAACCCTAAGAACTCGACTGAGGTCTTATAAAACTCGCACTTCTCTGGTTTTAGAAGGAGTCCCGCTTGTAATAGACATATTAATATATCCTGTATATAAGGGATATGCTCTTCAAGAGTTTTAGAGTAGATTAATAATTATCGAGGTATATAATCGCTGTTTAATCTAAATAAGCTCGTATAATATTATTAACTAGTACTTAGCAGGTTACTAGTACGTTAGTAAGGCTAAATAGCATGACTAGGTACTTATAATATCTATATTAAGTCCTGAATACTATTTTCTATTTATTACCTTCTTTTATTTAAATTAAGTTATACGCCCCTCTAAGATCTAACTTTATAAAGATCTTAGCTTTAGCTAGCCGATCCTACAGCTCGCTAATATTTAGTAGAGGATAATAATTCTTAATCGTTACATCGTTTAACTTTTAATAGTCTACGTATAGTTATAACGATCCGTCTTTCTTCTTTATAAAGAGTATCAGGTATCCTGCTAGTAATTTGGATTCTTAAATAAATCCCTTTTTTAGGTTCTTATCCAAGTACCCGCGTAGTACTAAGAGTTCCTTTTCAGATAACGTATAAATTAGTCTAAATGTTAGTTCCTTCCCTAGTTCAAGTTTAATCTTATAATCCTAAGGTTGGTATTTAGGTAGAGCTTTTACTATTATCTCTTTTATAAAGAGGCGTTTCTATCTTTAATACTCTTATAAGATATTAGGAGTACTATCAGTTACTCTAATAACTCTAACTTATTAACCCTGCGGACCTCTACAGGTATCTATTAAGCCGGATCCTTATTCTTTAAGGCTATCCTTATTCGAAATTAAGGTAATATATACCCCGACTATCTTTTAATTCGATTTCTTATCTACCGTCATTTATAGTCGGCGTGTAGGTTAGAACTTAGTAATATTACTAGTTTACTTAAACTTAAGTACTTTTATTCTCTAGTTAATTACTAGATTATACTTCTTTAACTAAGGTATTCCTAGGATAATATAATAAGTAGCTATCCTAATTACATTAAAGGAAATTTCCTCGTAGTAGCGCTGAATTATAAATAGTAACGAGGTTATCTCCTTAACTATACTTCCTATTAATAGTTCTAACCCGTCGGCTATCTATAAGCTATATAGATCTTTCTTCTTCCGTATTAGTAAGCCTACTAACCGTACTAACACTTTAGAGATAAAATTTCCAGATGCTCTAGAATCTATTATTACTATAGTTCTCTAACTATCTATTCTAACCGGTATATTCACGTGTGTTATATAGTCCGTTAGACCTAAATATCGTGTTTCAGGGATTAGGACATTAATCTCCTTATGCTTCCCCTTAGTACAAGGGATTACTCTTTTCCTAAGTCGGGGAGGAATCCGGTAATTTTCTTCTACCGTATATATTTCTTATACTTGTCGTGAAAACATGCGTACTATTCTATTAAGTAGTACTCCGTAGTATCCTTATTATACTTCAGGTGCCCGTAGAGACTACTATACCATCTTTAGTCATGGTTTAAGAACCATATACGTTTCCTCTTTATTACTAGGTGCTAGTTGCAGCTTATATTATAGTAACTAGTCTAAATCTTTCTATATATACGTATCCTAATCGCTTTTCCTAAGTTTCTCTTTACTTAGTTATATATTAGGCATTATATATCGGCGCAAGCCGTCTAGTATATTACTCTATACTATAGGTGTTATAAATCGTTTCGGAATTCCTTCTAAAGGAGTCCGTCTAAAACCTTTTCCTAGTAAAATTCTATTCTTTCCTCGAGTTTTATCTATTATAGATTATTTAACGTGGAGACGCAAGATTTTTTAAGGCTTTTCTCCTTGCCCTTCTTAGGTTCCTGACTAAGGTCTTCCTAGTCGGAGTCTTTATTTTCTCGGTCTTACTTAGGATGTTCCTTCCGAGCCTAACTACTATTACTATTATTATCGGAACCTAATTCCTTAAGTTACTTATAAATTCGCTTGAGTCGGTCTTTAATTCTTCTAATATTTCTCTATTTTACTGCGATTTCTTTATATAGCTCTTTTTCCCTAATCTAGAGTTCTTTAATATTCTTGTCTATTAGATAATCGACGAGTGCTAGTAAATCTTCTATAATTATATCTAGTTCTTTATTACTATATTCATCCTCTAGTTAATCCCTTAGAGGTCTAGTCGTTTTAATTAGTACTCGCTCTAATATATTTAACTGTAGTCGTTTTACTATATTTTTTAACTTATAGTCCTTGGCGATATAGCCCAGTTTATTATAGCCATAGCATTTTATTACTTTTCTATCCCCTTACTACTTCTTACCCCTGAATTTGCCTTTCTTTTAAGTGAAGTCTAATTCTATTAGTATAAGTCCGTAAGGATTATATTACACATGTCTCTTATTATAGTATCCCCCGGAATAGATCCCTACTTATCCGAGTCTAGCGATGCTACTATTATAGCGTAATTCCATCGCAAGCTCGTGAAGTTAGTCGTTAATTCTTACTACGGCTTAGATAAGTATATCTAGCGTATTATATACCGCTCTATCTCGTATAAGTTCTTTCTTAACGTTATCCTTCAATCCTCTTTAATATATTATTATAAGTGCGTTGTCATCCTAGTTAGTTTAAGCGGAGTATTATTAAAACTATATTAAGTACTCTAACGCTGACTTCTTCTATATTAAATACTAGATGACTCGTACCGCTATACTTTCTTTATTAGAAGGCCCGAACATTCGCCTTATCTTAATACGGAAGTAAGTAAAGCTCTCTATCTATACCTTAATAGTGGCGTTTTTATTATTATTAGGTCTTTCTATATATCGTTTGAGATATAAGGCGGACTACCTCTAGGCCTGTCCTCGTATATAAGTTATTATAAATAGTAATTACTTACTTAATCTAATAGCGTCTTGATTAAAAGAGAAGTATAGCTATATCTATACTAACTACTCTTCTAACTTATCTCGATCGCTATAGTATAAGTCTAGTTTAGTAATCTTAATACCATCTTTAACTTCAGCTATTACTAACTATTATAAACCTCGTTTACTTGGGGTAGGGTTCCTGTCTCCTAAGGTACTCATCTTGAGGGTACTTAAAGTATTACGACCCGTGACTTATAGAGGTCGTTAGAGATCGGTAGGTTAATCTCGTAGAGAGGAGTGTTAAGGAGAAGGCAAGTAGGCTTTATACTAAACTAGTCTGGTATAAAATTATATTTAGTATCTAGGAGATTAGTCTAGTAGATAATATAAGTTAAGTATAAAGCTCCTATCTAAAGGGAAAGTAATACTATCTATATAGATATAAGAAAGTCTATACTCGTACTAATTACTAGTACTCGACCTACGTCGACTAGAGCGACTTAGTAAGTAATTGCCTAGCTCGCCACGGTTATCCTATAATAACTACAGCGACTAAGCGAGCAGTCGCTCGACTCGTTATACTAAGGTATATTCGACTTTAGTAAGCGCTTATAACGTCTACTAAGGCTCGCGTACTAAGAGCGTAATAATAACCTTATAATAATAAATATCTTTATATTACTAAATATTATCTAGTAAAGAGTATTAGTATATAAACTCTAATTTAAATTATATTAAGTCTTTATTAAGTAGTATATATATTATTATCTACTAATACTTATAGTTTTTAATACTTTATTAGATTTAGTTATTTTAAGTAATTCTCTAATAAAGATAATCTTCTAGATACTATATATATAATAAGAGTAGTTAGTAACTATTATATATAAGATATTAAATCTAGTTAATAGTATAATATTAATAGTAGTATTTTATATATAACTTAGTTAGCTAATTATAAATATAGAGATTTCCTTTATATATAAACTAACTATAAAGTTAGATTTTAGTACTTAGAATTAAAACTAACTAAATACTTAGTAGATTTATACTAGAAAATACCTGTAAAATTCTAGATTTATACTTAGGAAAGTTACTCCTACTACCTAGTATTTAGTAGGTAATATAAATAGTAGGAAGTATATTAGATATTTAGCTTATAAATATAATAGTATTAGATAATATACTAATAGACTAATATAGATTATTCTAATAGTATTATATACCTAGAAATAAGATAGATATTACCCTCTATTTAAACTAATATTAGATATATTAGTAGGTAAGATAAATAGTAAGAAGTATATTAGATATTTTAATTAGTAGGTAGCTTATAAATATAATAGTATTAGTTATATTATATATATATACCTTTCTAATAGCATTCTATACCTAGTAATAAGATAGATATCTACTTCTATTTAGACTAATATTAGATATATTAATAGGTAAGGTAAATAGTAGGAAGTATATTAGATATATTAGTAGGTAGCTAGCCTGTAAATATAATAGTATTAACTAATATATCTATTTAGACTATTCTAATAGTATTATATACCTAGTAATAAGATATATATTTCTTCTAATTTAAACTAATAGTAGATATTATTATAGAATAAGTAAAGTATAGATAATAATAGAATTTTTATTATTTATAATCTATATTCTAGCTTTTAGTATATATAATTTAATAGGTAAATCTATTTATTCTAATATATCTTTTAAATTACTATATTAATTTTAATTATCTTTAAAGTATTATATAAACTAACTATTAACTTAGTTTTTAGTACTATAAATTAGTACTAACTTAAATACTTAGTACTAGTTTCTAGTACTAATCTAAAAAACCCTTAGTACCTTAATAAGTTAGAATAATCTAATCTAACTTACTAAGGTATTACTAAGATACTAAGCCCCTAATAAAATAATAAGAGATACTAATCTTTTTCTAGAATTACCTTTATACTAAAAATAGATTTTTTTAATTAGAATTTTAATATCCTCTTTAATTCCTTAGGAATATATATTACCTTTTTATATTACCTTATTACTTAGAGGTATTACCTAGGTAATAATAATAATAATAATTAGTAATATAATATTAAATCTTATATATAGTAAGAAATTAATATGTAATATATCTATTAATAGCTTAATAGTAATAGATTAATCTTAGCGCCTTAGTACCTAATATATTTACCTTTATAAATTACTATATATCTAGCTTCTTAATTAATTATCTTATAGAAAACCTATATATCTATATTAATAGTAGTAATACTATATTAACCTTAATAAGTACTAATTAATTACTTATTAGGTAAGATCTAGAGCCTATTAAAATTAATACTAACTCCACTAGCCTCTAGTAAAGCGCTTATAAGGCTAAAACCTAGAAGTTATAAGAAATACCTACCTACTAGGATAGATAAAACTCCTCTTACTAAGATACCTTAAGATACTATCTTATAATATTAAGTTCTACCTCGCTATTATCTTAAGGTATTCCTAATAAAAGTAGGGTCTAAGAGAATTTACTACTACTAAGAAGGTAGTAATAACCCTACTCCTAATAATAAAAATCTACCTCCCTCCTTTAATACTATTTATCTATTTATAATTTAAGTACTCTAAGAATATTATAAGGATATAATAAAAGACCTACTTTATTAATTATAGTAGTATTACTTATTAGGTAAGAGATAGTTATATTAACCTTCTAACTTTATAATTTTCTTAAGATAGGATATTAATACTCTAATCTTATTAATTAAACTAATTATTTTATAATCTTATATATTATCTTAAAGAAGTTTAGACCTCCTAGGTAATTATATCTAACCTTAGTAAGAGAGAATAGATAATAATCTTATTCTACTTCCCTTAAACTAGTTAGTTTACTAGGAGTTAAAGAATTTAAGCTATCCTAGCCCTTTAAGTAGGTAATTAATTAATTAACTATATAGAAGGTAGTAGTTAAATTTAAGTAAGATATTATAATTATTTAATAATCTCTTAAAGAACCTTATAATATAGCCGCCTTACTACTAATATCTTACCTAATAACTCTAATAGGATTAAGTACTCTAGGCCCTAAGATAATTTTAGAAACTTCTTAAGGTATATCTTAATCTATTAAAGAGGTAATTTATAATAAGCTTATTAGACCCTAGTATCCTACTAATATAACCCTAGTAGTATCTAGAAGTAACGCCTAATCTATTATAAATATAGCTAGCGTTAATAACCTAGTAATCTAGTAGATTAGACTAACCGCGAGGAATTAGATTTAGAATCGAATTTATAAAGTTATATAACGCTAAACCTATACAGGGTATAAGCTAGCTATAAGTAGTTTAGTAATTTAAGTTAATACTAAAAATAACTTCTAAGTACTAAAAAAACAGTTAGTCTATAGTAGATTATCTAAGAAGCTATAACTATTATAATTTAGGCTTATTAGACTACTAATCTAGTAGAAGCTAGGCCTACTAGACCTCCTAGGCCTTAAGGCCTTTAAGGACCCGCCGGATTTAATAATAATAATATAAATAGATAGGTATACTAGAACCCTAGTAATATTAGTTTCTTTAATCTACTTTATAATAGGAAATCTACTACCTCTAGTACCCTAATAATAGAATATACGCCTAAGGAGATATATTTTTATAATATCTACTTATTTCTTAAGTATACTTATAATATAATAAGTATTAAAGGTAATAACTTAATTTATACTTACATTTAAACTTACTTAAAAGGTACTACTTTATCTTAGTAGCTAAGTAAGCTATCTAAGAATCTTAAGAGGCTTATAAAAATAGGTATTAAGATTAATAAATAGGAATAAATACTTACTAATAGATTTAAGTAGCCTACTAATATAACTATTAATTATACTTTATATAAGAAATATACTCTTTATAATACCTCTAATTATTAAGAGTTATATAAATATACTTAGAAGATTTTATAAGCTACTAAAGATACTAACCTTACTACTACTAGTAATTAGCTTAATATAATATATAATAGACTTAATTAAAACCTCCGCTATAATATCTACTATTTTAAGGTAATTAAAAAGCTAGAAGAATTCTTAGATAACCTTAATAAATTTAAATAAGACTAGTAGATATATATAAGCTAAAACTATTAAAGTATAATAATAGCTAGGAAGGAAATCTTATTAGGTAACTATTTAAGAAATAAATAATGTACTAGGAATAGTTAGTATATATCTTATTAAGGATATTAGCTAAATTTCTAGTAGTAGTAATTCTTTAATTATCTAAATAATTACTAGAATAATACTTACTCTAATTAGTATAAGAGGCCTAGGTAATACTAGGGTTAACCTTAGTAGGTAGGAAATTAAACCTTAAACGCCTTACATCTAATACCTTTACTAGATTACTATTAAATAATAGCTAGTTATATAAATCTAGATCTATTAAGTTTACCTCTTAAGTAAAACTAGTTAAGGTAATAATAATAAAGCTATAATCTACTACTACTATAATTAAAGGTCTATTATAATAAGGTAGATAAGAATATAGAAGATATAATTAAAGAAGATTATAATAGGAGTTATAATACCTATTATAATAATTATAAAGACTAAAAGCGTACTAATTATAGACTAACCGTGTCGAGTCGGTACTTTAAACTCGAGTCGGGTACCCGACTCGAGTCTTAGCGATTTAATACTAAAATCTAGTACTAAGTATCTTAAGTTAGTACCTATATAAGTACTAAGTATCTTAAGTTAGTACCTAAGTAGGTACTAAGTATTAATACTAAAGTATTAACTTAAATTACTAAGACTTTAATTTTAGTAAGGGTATTTTACTAGACTATAATATTAGGAATACTTTATAGTAATATAAAAGGGTAATATAATTATTTAATAGTTATTAGTAGATAGCTTATCTATTTAGTTAGATATCTTTATAATCTTATACTTATAATCCTTCTATTTATTACTATCCTCTTTACTATTATTATACTTACTATTATTATCCTTACTACTACTACTAATCTTACTAGTATCTTCTAGTTTATATTCCCTACGTCGGTAAGATCTCAACTCGCCCCTATGCCCTTGGCAAAGGCCTTCGGCCCGCAGGCCCGGGGCCGCTCCGGGCTCCAAGGGAAGCGTCACGTGACTGCTGACTAAGCAATTTTTCTGAAATCTACTAGTTAGTAGATTCTGAGAGGTCACGTGACTGCTTACTAAGCAGATTTTCAAAAGTTTTGATGTTCTATGATCGACGGGGGACTCGGGTAGCGTACCCCGGAGTCACCCCCAACGCCACCCTGAAAGTGACCCCGGAATCGATCGATTCAGCCGATTTCTCCGCGGGGTTGATACGCCAGGGTGGGCCATAATGGGGGGCGACAGCGTGGTAGTCATATTAACTCGGGGTGTTGATAATAATACGACAGCGTTGGTTGCGGGAACCGTGACGCTATTACCTAGCCTAGCCGTGGGGTGGCGTGACGCCATTGCCTAGCGCCCGGAAGCCTAATCTTGGGGTGGCGCGATGCTATCACCTAGTGCCCGGAAGCCTAATCTTGGGCCGGCCCCGGGCGGCCCCGGGCGGACTCGTGTCTGCCCCTGCGGCCCCAGGGCAAGCTTTCTCAAACCACGGCCCTTGGGGCCCGGGGCGGCCCGGGGCCGGCCCCGGGTACCCCTCCGGGTTTTCAGAAATTGCCGACGTATCCTCTTCTTTATCCTCCTTAGTAGTATACTTAATTTCTTTCCTATTAGTACTAACTTTAATTAAGATACCCTCCTTATCTTAATTCCTCTTTATAAGGTTAGGTATAATATAATCTTTTATATTAAACGTGTTAGCGTACTCTTATATAAACTTAGTATAAGTATTTATAATATTAGGGTCTTATATATCTTTTAACTCCTCTAGACCCTTATAATATATAATCCTTTACTTAATAATTTATATAATTAGTAGATTAAATCTAGTAAATTCTAGCTTAATAATATTTATATCTTCCTTAAAAGTATTCTAAAAGTTAAGTTAATTAGAAGATAGGATTAAAGACTTATTATATATTTACCTCTTCTATAGAATTAATTATATTATTTATATTTTATATATAACTTACTAGTTTATCTAGCTTAGCTTATTCCTTAATAGCCTCTTTATTATCTTTAAGGTATAACTCTATCTTAAAATATTTTATTATATAGTATTAGCTATTTAAGAAGTATTATATTACCTAATTATATTATTATAAATCCCTCTTTTATATCTTTCCTCCTTTATAATATCCTTTACCTTAATTACTAACTCCGTATAATCCTCTTTAATAGCTATCTTCTATATATCTAATTCCTTTAACTTCTTAATCCTTTTTAATACTACTATATAGTTATTAGATACTTTTATATATAGTAGCTTCTTATTATTATCCTAGTCTTTTACGCGCTCTCTACTTATAATTAATTTAAGATTCTAGTTATAAAGACCTAATATTACTATAGTATTATATTAGCTTATCTATCTAGTAATATATTTAAGTAATATAATTAGTAATAAATACTTATTATATATTAATAACCTATCTTATTATAATATCTTAAATATATAGAGGTAGGAGGAGTTATAAAGAAGATTTTAAGAGGTAATTCCGCCTATAATTATACTTATAATTACGCGGAATATTCCGCCTAATATTACTTTACCTTATATTAAAACTTCTAAACCTTATATTCCTTCTTTTATCTACTATTATATATATTTAATAACTTTAATAATAGCTTATACTAAGTAGACTAGTAATATTCTTTTATAATATATTTCTTACTCTATATACTAATAAGTAGATAGTATAATTAGGTAATAAAACGCTAAAATTACTAGCTACTAGAGGGGGTAAACCCTTATAAAGTAGGGGAGCGAATAAGCCGTTATATAAGAAGGGAAAGGTAATATAAATAGGTAATATATTAAAATATAATTAGCTAATCCTTTATAAATAGTAGTATTAAAATTAATAATATAAAGATAAAAGTATAAGGTTAACTTAGGTCTTAAAGCTCTAAGGGAGATAAGATAATATTAAAAATCTATTAATAACTTTATCTTAAAGCTAATATTTAGTTATATTATAAGGGAGGTTATAGCGGATATTATAGGAGTTAGGATAAACCTATATTAAATCTAAAGTTTAGCTTTAAAAGTATTATAAGATATTATAAAAGTATTTATAATATCTTTTCTCTTAAGTAAGTATATTACTATTTTATATTACTATTAATCCTTATAATAATTACTTACTAATATATCTTATAATATAGATTTAAATCTATTTTATATTTATACTAAATATATTACTATTATATAAAGGGATCTAAAGCTTATAAAGGAATTAATAGGGAGCTTTAATATTATACTATTTAGCGTTTAAGGGTAGTAATAGTTTTATAATATTAGGAGTAGAGGGTAGGTCTAGGATAGTATAACACTCCTAGTATTATAGCGCTCCTAGTATTACGGCGCTCCTAATATTACGGCGCTCTTAATATTATAATACTCTTAGTAAGATAAAGAATTATATTACCTTTTTATATTACCTTTATATATATATATATAGAAATTAAACCTACTTTTTAAATATACTACTTAATTATTAAATAACTTTAAAATAATAACTATTAATCTATTTATCTTAAGATATCTACTAGTTCTAACTTAAAAGGATCTTTACCTCTATTAATACTTTAATTAGTATCTTCTTCCCTTTAAAGAATATCCTAGGGTTTAGTAAGAGCTTCTTTAGGGTCTAAACCTATAATATTATTATAATACTTTAGAAGTATTACTTATTCTATAAACTTTAGTTTTAATTATACGCGATCTTATAAATATACTCTTTAAATAAGACTAAAGACTCTCTTAATACTTATAAATAATATTAGATATAAAAGGATATCCTTAGCTATTTATATTAGATTTAGATAAGCTAAAGTATTATCCTTCTAGTATTCCTATATAAGAATATCCTCTAGTAGACTTTTAGAATAAAAGTATTAAATAGCTTTACTTTATAATAAAGACTTATAATTTAGATATTAAAGTAGACTTCTCCTTACTCTTATTAAAGGCTATTACTAGTTAGTATAAATTTAAATATATTACTATATTATATTACCTTATTAATATTCTATATATCTTATATATTAATCCTTCTAATAACTAGTATTATCTTATAATACTTATAAAAGTAGTTAGTAAATTTATTCTTATATATCTCTTTATAAGAGGTTAAAGTATTATTATTATTTAACTCCTCTTATTTATCCTAAGTTTTATATAGACTTAGTTTTATAAAAGGGTCTAGAATATTAGTAAGGTTATATATTAATCTACCTTTACCTTCTATATTAAAATAATACTTAGTAAGTTTTATTAAGGCTACTTTATAAGTATTAATAATACTTACTCTATTAAGTATCCTACTATTATATATTATTATTTTAGTATAATTAAAATAGTTAAAAAGTATATTATATAATTAAAATCCTAAATATATACCTATATTTATTATCTAAGAAACTATTAAGGTAAGTTAATAGATAGGATTTAATATATTTCTAAGTAGTAAGATAATTAACTACTTATATCTACTAAGGTTAATCTTATTAATTTTTAGATTAATTATATTTTTATCTACCTAAGAATTAATAAATTTATATAACTAATATATATAATAAAGTATCAAGTAGGTAGAATTCTAATAAATATAAATATCTTATATAAGTTTTCTAGGTCTTTTAATAGAGCTTTCTTATAACTATTAAAAACTAAGCTTTTATTAAGGAGATAAGTTAATAACTATTATAAGAGCGCGAATCTATTATAAATATTAGTAAGTATATTACTAATTTATATTACCTTTATTATACTATACCTTCTTAATAATAGTAGATAGACTTATACTTACTTAGATATCTTTAACTTAAGTATCCTCTAATAATACTATTATATTATTTAAGGCTTCTAAATCTAGGGCTTTAATAAAGTCTTATATTATAAGGTTAAAGATATAAGTTATATAAGGAATAGAGTTCTATAGTTTATCCTATTAGATTTCGCGCTAAGTAAAAGATTTCTCTAGTTTATCTTTTAATATTTTATTATTATTAGTATTATTAGTAATAACCCTAAAAAGCTTATCTTTAATTCTATAAATAGTTAATATCTTTATTACTTCTACTATAAGTAAATACCTAGAATAATAGATATTAAGTAGTATAAAAGTAATAAGATATTCTTAATATTAAAAATTAGTATTAATCTAATAGACTAGTACTCTAAGATAAGTAACCTTTTAGGGACTAGACTAGGTATCTAGTATAATAGAAATATATTAGGGATACTCTAGATCTACTTTAATTTTTATATATATTCCTTTAAAATCTAAGAAGATTATACTCTATAATTTAGTATAATAGATTAGGGTTAAATCTAGACGGGCTATTAATAATAATTACTAAAACTCTAGTTAACTAATAGTATAGAAAGACTAATTTAAGGTAAGAAAGTATTTATATAATTATTTATTCCACTTCTCTTAAGAAAAGTTAGTAGAAAACCTAGTATTACTTTTCTTCTAATATTATCTTAAAGAATTAGTTTTATATTACTATTTTATATTACTATAAATAACTTACCTAAGTTAAAGAAAGTTCTATTTATAATAATAGATTTAACTACTTTTATAAATAGTATTTACTTATCTAAATATATTTCTTTATATTAGATATACTTAAATTACTAGTTATTATTAGGTAGTCTAGAAGTTTTTTATACTTCTTATATATAATCTTTAGTAATCCTTCTACTATTAAAGCTAATTAGATAAAGTTATCCTAGATATTAGCTTATTTACCTAATATAGCTTTCTTAAATTAAAGGGGATCCTTAACTTTAGTATTTAACTTTAATTTAATACTTTTACTAATAGTAGTTTACCCCTACTATACTTTAAATTAGACTTTAAAGGCCGAATTCTATTTAATATATTTATTATTCCTCGCTAGTACTAATTCTAGGAATTCTTTTCTAATAGACTAAATAGCGTTTTAAAGAAGCTCTTTCTTCTAATAAAAGGATTTATTTAATATACCCTAACTAACCTAACTTATAGATTAGCTAGGATAAATACTATTTAATATAGAATTAAGTATAGTAAGATTATCTAATTCTAATTTAATATCTTTATTACTAGGTTTTATAGGAGTTAATATAGTATAGGCCTTATATATATAATAAGGTAGGAGTAATATAAACTAGTAATATAAATATTTACTATACTAGGGAGAAAAGATAAAGGATACTAGGAAGATACAGTTATTAGTATAATAATTATTTTAAATATATATTATAAGGAGACTAGTTTAGTTCCTTCTACTATTTTATTAGGGGCTTAGCGTCTTAGTAATACCTTAGTAATTTAAGTTAGGTTAACCCGACTCGCTAAGGTATTAAGGCCTTAGCGAGTCGGTACTAATAGCTAGTACCGAGTATTTTAGTTAGTACTAAGACCCTAACCTAAGTATTCAGTCGGTACTAATTCTTAGTACTAAATCCTAACTCGACGGTTAGTCTAACTAATTATAACTAAAAATATAAAGAAGCTAATAAGCTAGACTTAATTAATAATATTATTTAAGATTCTAATATCTACTTTATAAATCTTATTAACTTTTAATCTTACTAATAGTACTTAAAGAACTTTACCTTTAAGAATAAGCTTTTTTACTACCTTTATACTAAGTACGTAGACCTAGAAAAGTATACCCTAGTAAAAGAGTTATTTAATAAGGTAGATATATTACCTATTATTAATTATATTAAAGTAGATAAGAGGATCCTAATTAAATTAAGTGTTACCCCTCCTTTAAGAAGACTAGGCTATATATTTTAAGGGTTTTACTATATAACTCTAAGTATTAGGATTATATTAGAAATCCTTAAGGCTTATATAAATATAAGCTACTTTATAATATTAATTAACTACGCTTTATTACTTTAAATTATACCTAATTTAAAGCTTTCTAAGCTATCTTCTTTAATCTTACTTAGGGAACTAGGTAATATAATATATAAAATAAGTAAATATATAAGAATACCTATTTCTATTAAAGATACCTTATTTAGGAAACTTATTATAACTAAGATAATTATTAAGGTATATATTATTAATAGTCTCTAAGCTAATATACTTTTTAATAATAATATAATAGTACCTTAAAAAATATATCTTAACCCTACTAGCTAATATATAACTATTAATACCTACTAGGATATAATTATAAAAATTAATACTATTATTAAGTTAATACCTCTAGTCTATTAAATAATTTATATTAAAGGAATAGTTATAATCCTAGTAATATCTACTACCTTAGTACTTATATCTTACTAGGATAAAGAACTACTTAATAATCGCGACTTCTTATTTAAGCCCTAGTATAAGGGTAACCTAGGATTTAATAGTAGTATATTTACTTATATTATTAATTCCTCTTTATTATTTATATAGTTATATAATATTATAAATTAATCTACTTAAATTTTATAGTATATCCGCCTTAGTAATATTATTAAATATAATTAGGTAGGTATATATCTAATTAGTCCTAAAGATATACTACTTACTACCTATAATTAATTAATATAAAAGCTAAGGTAATTATAAAAATCTAAAATTATATAAGGTATTATAATTATAATAATTATAGTAGTAATAATAGGTATATTTATACTATCTTAAGGCTTATTTATAATTCCTAAAATTAGTAGCTAGGGTACTATCTTATCTACTATAATAACTAATCCTTTACTAAAATATATAATACCTAGTAGAATAATAGTCTATAGTAAATATAATAATATAGTTGAAATTATTATTATAACTAATAAATTCCTAGAAATCTAAACTAATAATAGATAAACTATTAATATCCTAGAAGATAAGTAGATACCTATTTTACTTAAACTAGAAGTAGATTTAAAGCCTTACTAGGTATACCTATTAGGTTAGAAAGATTAGGAAGTTATTAATAAGATATTTAGTAAAATATATTAATAGGATAAAATAACTTAATTAAACTAGCTAATAAAATTTAATTACCTAGTTTTTATTATTTAATAGGATATACTAGGAGGTAAATAGAAAGGCTAAGTTATTATTAATATCTATAACTTAAATAAGATTACTAAGATAGATAGCTACCTAATTCCTCTATAATTAGAGATTATTAAAATAATAGTAGGTTACCTATTTATCTTAATAGTAGATATTATAAGCTACTTTTATTAATTTCTTATTAAAATAGTAGATAGGCTTAAATTAACTATTATCTCCTATTATAATTAAGAATAGTTAAATATAATACTTATAAGGTATAAGGGTTTACTACTATATATATAAAGGTAGATTAATAAGTTACTCTAACCTTTATAAGGTTTTATAAAGGTATATATTAATAATATAATTATATATTTTAAAATATTAGAAGAGTATCTAAGATACCTTTAGCGCCTTTTAACTTATACTATTAAAGGCGTATTTCTCTCAGCCCTATTAAGTTATTTCTAGGATATCCCTCTATTATACTACTTAATTAAAGGGTAGATAGCCTAGGATTACTAATATCTACTAAGAAATTTAGAGCTATTTAAGCCTTATAATTCCTATTAAACTTAAAGGATCTTAAAATATACCTTAGGCTTACTAGTTAGTTAAGATTATTAATCTATTAATATACCTAGATTATCTAGCCTTTATAAAGTAGGAAGACCTCTTTAATAAAAGAGCTCCTAATTAATAGGATAGGTAATAAAGCTAAAAGTATAAATTAGAAATATTAATCTATAAAGGTAGTTATTAATAAGCCTAGTATTATTAAAGTTAAGGTATATAAAATATTATAAAAAGTATTTAAAAGTCTAGTCTTCCTTATTTATTATAATTATACTAGATAAATATATATTAATCTAGATACCTCTAAATACTAGGGTTTTATAGAAATAGTTTATTATATTAAGGGAGACCCCTTACTTAATAGGACCTTTACTAGGACTAGTATTTAGCTTATACTATTTCTTAATAAGCTCTTAAATAGAGCTAAAAAAGAACTACTAGCCTACTAAACTTAAGGTAGTAGGTATAATTTAAGTTATAAAGAAGATAAGGTATTTTATTAAGTCTTTATAAATACCTCTTATTATTATTTATATTAACTACTCTATTATAATACTAATATCTAAGTAAATAATACTTATAACTTTAAGTATAAATAAATTAAATCTCTAACTTATTTATACCTTATAATATCTATATAGTTTTAATATTACTATATATTATAAATTAAGTAAATTAAATATTATACTTAATATACTATTATAATTACTAGGATCTAAGTAGATACCTTAGAATTAGGAAGGTATTCTAGATATCCTTTATAAATATATACTATTAGAGGAATTAGATAGAGTTATAATTTTACCTAATATTATAAAAGATATTTACTATATTATATTAGTAGAAATATCTAATAATTTTAAAACCTACTTATAAGCTACTTATAAGGATAATAAGATATAAATAAGAATAATTAAATTACTAAGATTTATATAAACTAATAAGTCTACTTCCTAGAAATTACTTAAAAAAAACCTAATATTTATTTTAAGTTAAAAAAAATCTACTATACTATATAATTACTAATAGTTATAAACGCCTTTATATATCTAAGTTTATAGAATCTAAAGTATTTAAGATTACTTATAATATATCTAATTATAATAGTTTTTATTATACTTATAATAGATTAGTTAACTCTATCTTTATAAGGTACCTATTTAAAAGATTACGCGCCTATATTATATATTACCTAGATTACTAGGTATTCTAGGTTATATATTATACGCCGTATAGATCTCTAATACTAGTTAGTATACTAGTAATTCTATTCTAGTTTATAGTAATAGACTTTATTATTAAACTCCCTAATATAGATAGGTTTAATATACTCCTTATAATAAATAATAAATTTACTAAAAAGGTCCTTCTAAAACTAAGTAAAGATACCTAGGGTATTAAAGGATAGGCTAATACTATTATTATTACCTTATTTAAAAGGAATTAGAGAATACCTTAAATATTTATTAATAATTAAGATACTAAGTTTATATTAATATTCTAAAAAATAGTCTTTATAAAGCTAGATATAATTATACTAATATTAATAGCCTATTACCTTTAAATAGATAGGTAGTCTAAATAGACTAATTAGTTTATAAAAATTACCTTATACCTCTACCTATTAATATATCCTAAATCTAGCTAAGTAGAAGTACTACTATTTCTAAATACTATTTATAATAACTCTATAAATACTACTACTAGATTAGTACTAAATAAAATTATATATAGGTTTTAAATTAATAATAATCTAGGTCTATTATAAGATCTACCTCCTAAGGATTATAATTACTTATACTAAGTAAAGCGCGATTCTATTAATAAAGCTATTACCTTTATTAATATTATTACTAAGGTATAGTATAATAGAAAATATATTACCCTTAACTTATAATAAAGTATTATAATTTACCTTAGGCTATATTATAAGTACTAATTAAAAGAGCTAGTAAACTATAAACTATCTAAATAATAAGTTAGCCCCTTTAAAATCTTAAGAAAAGTAGGTAACCTAGTATATTAACTTAATCTACCCCTTATAATAAAGATATACCTATTTATCTTAGTAGCTTACTTAGAGCTATTACCTCTTACGCCTAACTTATATTACTACTATTATCCTAACTCTAAAAACCTTCCTACTATTAAGAATAAGAATATTCACGCCCTATTATTTAAAATTAAACGCCTTCTTAATAGAAGAATTACTTAAGGTAAACTAGAATACTTAGTAAAGTAGAAGGGCTATAGTAATAAATAGAATTAGTAGTATAAACTATTAGATCTAACTAATATAACTAGATTAGTAGTAGACTATAATATCTAGTACCTCTTTACTACGTAATATTACTAATAAGGTAAGTAACTATTTATAGTAAAGGCGTATACTTTTTTCTATTTTATAGGTATATTAATATATAATATATATATTAATAGCTTAATAGTAATAGATTAGTCTTAGCGCCTTAGTACCTAATATATTTACCTTTATAAATTACTATATATCTAGCTTCTTAATTAATTATCCTATAGAAAACCTATATATCTATATTAGAAATATTATAATAAATAATAAATAATCCTAATATAATAGTCTTAGTAAAGTAGTATAAGTAGAACTAATATCTTAGTAAGTTAGATTAATACTCTAGTACTAATACTTATTACTACCTTATAATATTAACTTAAATACTTAGTACTAACTATTAGTACTAACCTAAATACTTAGGCTAGGAATTTAGTATTAACTTACTAAGAGTTAAGTTAGAAATCTAACTTAAGTTTAAAGTACTAATCTAATATACTTAGTCTAGTATTAAGTATACTAATATAAGCTAGATAACTTAATTTAAGTAGAAAATATTAAGGAGTATTAGTATAAATATTAGACTAACTACGAGGAATTAAATTTAGAATTAAATTTATAAAGTTATATAACGCTAAACCTATATAAGGTATAAGCTAGTTATAAGTAGTTTAGTAATTTAAGTTAATACTAAAAATAACCTCTAAGTACTAAAAAAACAGTTAGTCTAATAAATATAAGTAGAATATAAAGAAATATTAGAGTCTAAATATATATATTTAAGAAGGAGACTTTAAAGAAGAAGGCTATTTATTAAGTAGATTTAAATAACTAAGATAGTAACTATTATATTTATTAATAGATTATAAAGGAATAATTCCTTATAAATAAGTTAAGAAGTTTAAGAGTTAATATTATAAATATATATTAAAACCTAGTAGTATCCTACTTAAATATAATAAGAATTTTAAAGGAGGAATAGATTAATATTACTATTAGATATATATCTTATTACTACTAATAATCCCCTTTTATAAAGAGGTTATTAAGAAGTATAATAAATATTTCTTAATATAAGATAGTACTTTACTATATAATATATAGTAATAGAGGGACCTTTTTAATATTCCTAGATTTATAGTCCTTCTTTAACCTAGTAACTTACTAGATCTTAATTAGATAGAGTCCTATTAATACTATTTAAAGTAGTATATCTTAAAGAGACTCTTCTAGTTAATAACTAAGTAACTAATAATTAAAGTATATAAAGAAGAATAGGCGAATTTAGATATAATAAAGATTAGGAAATAGTATAAGAGACTAATATAATAAATAGAATACTATTAGGTAGTATATAATAATAATAAGTCTTACTATTAACTAATAAGACTAAACTATTTATATAATAAGATTTAAGAATTTAAAGTATATTTATTAAGTAGTTATAGTATTAAATAGAAAAGGGATAAATTATAATATTAGTTTTAGTAGGATATAGATAAATTAAAAAAAAACTCTGTTATACTTAGTACTAGGAAGGTTAGAAGAATTTACCTCCTTAGTAGTCTATACTTACTTCTAGTTTACGCCCTCTACTTCTATAATAAATAATTTTAGTAGCTTATTTTTACTATAAGAATTATAGAGTATTTAAATTTAAATAGTTCTTAATATAAAATATCTATTATAACTAGCCTAACTATTAATCTATGAAGGCGATAGTATTCTGGCCTAAGAGACCCCGGAACGAAACCCCGGAGTACGGAAATGAACAGCTCCGGGACGCTAGCCCCTTAGGGCTGGACCAGAAGTAAGTTTGGACCAGAAGTAGGTGAATTCTTCTAGATCTGTTCGACCATTTCATTTACATCAACCCCGTCGACTTTGCCTCCGGTCTACCACGCCCAATCCCGACCTCTTCGCCGCCACCCTCTTGCAAGAGCAGAACCTGCTCACTATAATCAAATCCTCTCTTAATGACGGCCATCTCATCGCGTTGTACGAGCGCTAAATCATTCCGATATGTCAATGTCCCAATCAACTCTAAATTAATGCTCAGCCAATCTGTAGGGATAAAGAAGTGCCTCAGATAGAAGTCCTCGGTGAACAGCTCGAGATCGGTACTGCAAATCCAACCCGTACGGTCGAGGAAGATCACCCTCGTACCAATGTAGCCGAAAACGTGCTCAATTGAGCGTTCTAGTGCAACGAATTGGATTCGGTGGTGTGTTTCGAGAAAACGGCTTTCTGTTGATGCGCTCAGGTCTTCTCCAAGCATGGACACGTCAAAGAGTGTGGTGTGGGTGTGAGAGCGGTTGGCGCTTGGGTTGGATGATCTGATTGCAATGTGGCGGGAGCCGGGGTGTTGGTTGATAGCTTGGATGTGGAAGACGTCGGGATTGCTCGTTTCGAGTACGGATGCAGGCATAGTTTTTCCCGCTCTTAGGTCGTCCCAGTCGTACACTTCCACTCGATGTTCTGCAGCTGCTATGAGCTTAGATGGATCTCTCGGATGCTGACACCACTTTCTCATAAGGCTCGGTTGTAGCTCGAAGGTACTGATCTTATCGCCGTTCGCAGATAATAAATTTTCAACGTTGGGAGTGGAAACTAAAAGACAGGTCATGTCCGGACGTAGCAAGACGTCTGTGACCGCTTGCACCAGTAACAGATCAAAAAGACGCTCGTTGCATGCTATGTGCCGAGCAATACCACCGAGCCTGTGCGCTATCAATCTGCTGGACGCGTCTGCGCTGACAAGCACATTGTTGCCCAACCTTAATAAAGTCACAGAGATGTCCTCAACGTGGCTATACAGCTCTTTTTGGACCTTGCCATGAACAGATTCGAACAGCATCACGGTTCCATCATCCTTCCCACAGAAAACGAAGTCCATGGTAGGATGCGATACTATTGCCGTTATTGAAATTAACTCTTCGATTGTCGCGGAGCTTATTTCCTTCGTAGCAGTAGATATTGCATCGCTATCGCTATGCTCCTCGTCTGCATTTTGTCGCACGAGGACTGACGGCTCCCAAACATTGCACTGCGATCCTCGAATATCAACAAACTGAAGGCTATCACCACTGAAGGCAAGAGACTTTATCCCATGTCCCCAGGAATTGATGCGGTACAGAACTCTCAGTGTTTCGAAATCGTACACTTGAATGGTTCCTGATGAATTTCCGGTCGCTAGTGTCCGGCCATCAGGGGACGAGGCCAAATTCTGAGCTTCGGCGACAACAGTCTCAATTATTCTCCCTTCTACAGGATCGAAAAGTACAAGATCTCCATCCTGATATGCTGCAGCCAAAAGGCTTGTTGCCGGGATTGGATTGAAAACCATATCGACCACTGCAGTGTTCACCACCCGTCGACCTGCCTTTACCGGAGTAGCTTTTCCGCAGTAACCTAATATACTGTCGTTCTCTAGATCCCAAAGTAAAATTGGCTGGCCGCGATACACCACTCCGAGAAGCCTAAGTTCGCGCGAAAACGTAGCCACTGTAGGTGCACGAGAAGCATCTGTAGCAGCGTGGCCTGGCAGGCTCTCATGCCAATGCACTAGACGATCCTTCCTCCCCGAAGTGTTGTCCCAAATTATCAGGTGGTTGTCTTTTGCAGCAACCATCAGAGTGCGATCGTTCTCGCTGATGCTGAGCGCAAGAGACTGTGCCGAGGTTTTGGTGGCGAAGACCTGTTCACCAGTCATGGTATTCCAGACGCGAACATTCCTCAGTCCGCTGCATGCCAGTAGCTTACTGGAGGGGCTGAATGCAAGAACCTTTACCAGTTCACAGTGATGAAGAATTCGGGTTTTCTGACACGTCGTCCGGTTGTACATGACAATCTTACCTGAGACAAGTGCAACAGCAAACAAACGGTCGCCACAAGCCACAGAAGCAGTGGTATCATTACCATAGGTAATGCATGATATGCAATCATCCCAACTAGTTATTGACAAGCCAGTCACCACAAGACCCCGAGGAGAATCACCAAATTGTTTATATGGTGCACTTTCTGAAGGGCAGAACGGAGGAATTAAATGGTAGATGGAGGAAGGTGACACAAGTAGGCTTGATCCAAACTTTGCCACAATGCGAATGAGATCAGTGCTCCACGACTCCACGATCTGTATATCTCGGCCCAATGGCGACATATGCTTCGCTCGGCGCTGCAGAAAATTCTTCATTATTTTAGCAGCACGAATGAGATTGCCCAAGGCCGAGTTTTGGGCGTTTATCTCAATCCAGGTGAGGACATTTGACGAGCCGAAAAACTTGCCTAGTTTATGGAGAATGCCGTCAACGTGTGAATGAGTTGCACCGACATGGTGATAGAAAGCTGTACATGCGTATGCCGCGAATGGTGAGCGTGCCGTAAGTATCTGCACACTTTTTCGGCGACCACGGGGAGCCCGCATTTCATTATCTGTCAAATAGGCCAAACAAGCTTCGGCAAGTCGACGATTACCGTCTTCCTTATGGATCCGAAAATATGACTCAAGCTCGGCACTCAAAAGGAAATCTTTGGCTGTCTGATGTATGACCTGGACTCGACTTTGAGCATCAATATAAACGAACTGTCCGCAGAGTGAAATGATCGACTTCTCGAGATTTGTGAAAGTGTCACTAATGTCCAGAATTAATGCAGCCTTCAATTCATCCACGGTCAATGGCCGTGCGGCAGTCACGACCCATGTAAGAATAGCCTTCGCAAGGCTCTTGCCGTAAGGTGCAGTCAACATGAGCTTGAGTGTTCGATTATATAGGTTTTCCATACCCGGAGGCACATTTTCCAAGACTTTCTTGACGTCCATAGCTCCGTGAACCTTGCTCAACTCCTCGACAACAAGCTTGACCCAGAGGAAGCATCCTGCAGATTTGTCCAAAATTTTGTTGATCAGATCTTGACGGGCGGCAGCATCATGCCATGGCAGTTCATCTATATTAGAGGACACATACAATTTGATGTCTTCCATGATTGCTGTCATCGGAATGGGCTCAACAACAAGGTGATTGGCTGACTGTTGAAGATGTTTTTGAATTTCAAGGCTTGTCCTTGAAGTCAAGAAGATTCGTAATGGGAAAGTGCCGTCTACCTTTGCCAACATGGGAATGAGTTCCGCAAAATTTTTGCATTCGTCGAGCGCATCGACGACCCAGTAATATGGTTGGACAATATCCTCCTGCAGGATGCCTTGAAGATAGAGTCGTCGCCACAAAGATCGATGATCATCTTTACCCAAGGCGACGTCTTCCTGCATTCCCAAAATGAGGTTTCGGATGCCAATGTTGTTGAGTGCCATTTGATAAGCCATGTTTCGAAGGAAATTGCTCAAGGTGGACTTGGTATTATCGCCATGATTGAAAAAGAAATAGCTGCAGTTGAGGTTCATATCCTGGAGGTGGCTAACGACATGCGCAGCAAGCACGGATTTTCCAGTTGCAGGATTTGCATGAAGCCAGAAGAGCTTTGGTCCTGACGTGTCCCGCCATCGTCGAAAGCTGTCTTTTCGCATAAGCCACTCACACGAACCATTTGTGCGAAGCTCTTCAAGAGTTTCAAGATCGTTGCCTGGTGTTTCAGTAACGTCTAAGAATCGCTCTAGGTGCATGCGCTCGGCTCGGAGTGCTTCTCGACGTGATGTGGTCCCTGCACTGTCAGATCATCCGAGCCTGTAAAATTCAACACTCACATTCATTTTTGATGTATTCAATGACAGTCAGAAAGCCTTCCCGAAGAGTTACAAAATTGGGGTCCTCTGCAGTATCAAATTTGGCAATGCCTCGATGATCTGCATTTAGCAAAGCAGTACGTTCCTGTGGGTAGCCGAGCGTGGCAGAGTCTTGGGGGACGATGATTTCTTTCCCCACGACTAGATTCGTTGGCTTGGTCTCGTAGAACGAGAAAAGCTGAATTCCTTCAACACAGTGACGAAAATCGTCATTGATTGACTGGAGAAAGCCAGACTGCTTGTGTAAATCTGCGACGAAGCCCTTGCTTCCCTGCCCTGAAGCTCGGACGATATTGGTCAAAGACTGGGCTAAGCCTGCGCCACGATGAGGCGTTCCGAGAAAGAAAATAGCTTGGACGCGGTTCCTTATGTTTTGGAATACGGGATCCTGTTGAGCTAGTGTACAAGCCTTTTTGATAACAAGGCCGCCCATGCTGTGGCCGATGAACACGATCGGAGAATCTCTGTTGCCTCGCAAGTGCACGTTGTCCGACATAGCGCCCAGGAGCGACTTGCCAAAGTCGTGAATGTGGAGAGCACTCTCTCCACGCTCGCTCCAGTCTGAGTTGTAACCGAAGGAATGTATGCGGACATGTCTGAACCGCGAGTCCCGTGGCAGCCATTCCTGCGGCCAGAATGACATCAAATCTCGCGTGTTGCTCCATGTTTTCCGCGAACCACCACCTAGGCCGTGCACAAATATGAAGTCGACGATAGGCTCAGGTGGCAAGTGGAGGAGGTTTAAGCCGTACGGTCCTCTGATCTCTTCTTTTGTTTCACTTTCTCGTCGCTTCAGAGAAAGTCCATTCAATGTGCGCGCAAGGAGAGAAGTATTGAGTCTATTGGTAGCGATGGACCTATGTCGGCTAGAGGCTTCTGGGGACTAGAATAGGGCCAAGTTTTAGTTCACCGGGCAACTAGGTTGGCAGGCACGCAGGCTGCAGTGCCGTGACATACCACTTCCATGATGTACTAGACATCGTTGAAATGGTCAGGAGAGCTCTAGTTGGGCATTGTGTAGGTCAACATGCCCAAATGGTTTCCACCATGGCTGTTGTAAAGGTCGCGCGCAGCAGCGTACGAAAGGCTAGGTAGGTAAGTTGGTAATGCCAGAAGAACAACTCGGTCCATTATCCATCCCGAGCCATCTACAACATAATCGCTTATGCAAGTCCTTGCACTGTGATTCGCGGGCACTGGAAAGTGCATATTACGCTCAGCCTGTCTTCTTATCGGCGGGGCTTCTACGTGTCAGATAATGCTTGGAGGCGCTTTCGGAGGCTTGGAGTGGCTTGCTGAAGGGAGAGTGAAGAGAATTCTGGTCACTGAATTATAGACGAGGTCTTGTCGCGCGTGAAGTCGTGACAATCAAAATCTGATAGTAGGAGGCAACGGACACTAACTCCCTTGAATGCCATCACAAGAACTGCATTTGATCTGAAAGCGCAGGGCCTCCCGTGGCCTCCCCGACTAATTTCAAGCCGTTTACGACAAGATGGCGGCTGAGTTTGACGGAGAAATTGATGTGCCAAAGACGGCAATCCAGATCATGGATGACAACGTCATGAGAAGTGGGTTGGCTCCTCCGCCTTTTTGTTTCAATGAGAGTCCTCGATACCTACTAACAGCATCATCCACAGAACTTCCGGCTGGCACCAAAGGTAGGAGTATTGCAGCCCATGGTGGCAGCTACTGGACCAGGACAGCGTGACTCGTCACGGAGAAAGATGGATCCGAGACATCATACTTTCTCAAGGTCGAGTCTCTACACTATACTCCGTTATTTGTCTCATATAGTCCCAGGTGTCGATTGGTCAACGGGGAAAAGAAATGATGTCTGGGGAGTTTAAGAGCATGACCGAAATCCACAACGCTGTCTCTGAGTTCGCACCAACCCCTATCGCGTGGGGTACCTACGCATCAGATCCCGACATCCGATTTTTTCTATGCTCCTTTCACGAGATGTCAGACGAGCTACCAGATTTGCAACGGTCCTCGGCACGGGTCGCCGAACTGCACCGCAAAGGCAAGTCTCCAACAGGCAAATATGGCTTTCCCTGTACCACCTTTCAGGGCAATCTGCCACAGGACAACACTTGGACAGCTACGTGGGAAGAGTTCTATGTCAACGGGATGAGGCGTATGCTACAGCTAGAGGAGGAATCCCAGGGACGGAGCCAAGAGTTGCAGGAACTCTGTGGCAAAATGTATGAAATGGTTATTCCCCGATTACTCCGACCCTTAGAAACAGGAGGTCGAGAGATCGAACCTTGTCTGGTACATGGTGACCTTTGGTACGGGAACGCATCAACAGATCTTGCAACTAGCGAGCCGCTCGTCTTCGACGCCTGCTGCTTTTACGCTCACAATGAGTATGAAACCGGCACGTGGCGTCCGACAAGATACAAGCTTGGCAGGCCGTATGTGAAGGCATATCACAAACACTTCCCCGTCAGCGTTCCGGTGGAGGACCATGACGATAGGAATGCACTATACGCGATCCGCTTCAACCTTCATGCCTCTGCACTCTACTCGGGAAACACTCGGTTTCGAACTATGTAAGTAGTGTTCAATGGTATCTGAAGCTCTCACTAGCTGATTTATACTTATTTAGGGTCATTGACGAGATGAGAAGGCTTGTTGATAAATACCCTGGCGGCTTCGCAGAGTGGGAACAGAAATGTCAACAGGCATGAATCCGCCCTAAACGCCCTCTCCATGACACGGATGGGAGTAATAAGACGATGTCGTGTTTGTATTCAGATATTAATCAGAAGGGATGATATTCCTAAAGACACAAAAAACATGTTATTTCCTTGCTGGTGTTGTAGCAGTCAGATTCGGCGTCGGCTCATAGCACCATGTAAGAAAGTAGCCTTTCGCGATCCCCGCTAGAACATGAATGTTTCCAAAACTCAGCTACGATGGCCTCTACCAACAATTTCGCTTTTACAGAATAGCATTATCATTGCATTTAGCATAGCCTCGATCTCACGGTGACTCTGTACGCCACTCAAGTTGGCTATCAGGGGAAGCCCTGCATCCAAAACAGCCGCATAGCTTGATCGCTCGTACAAGTCGTGCATGTTCTCGATTGCTTTCCGCCTTTCATTAAGGTGAATACACGTACTTCCAACCGGGAATGCTAACGTATCAATCCAAAGAGCATTTTTACCTCCTTTTCATACGGTAGATTGCTAGATTGTAATGACCGATCCGCTTTCACTAGTCTGCTCAAGATTTTGGTGAGGTATCCGAGGCGACAAATGGATGTTCTATGTATTTTCTATAGAATTTCCCAACCTATCAGCCTAGACATGCAAGGTAATAACGTATCTCGTACTCGGTTCCTCTCTAATTAGTATTTAAAATAAGCTGAAGTGACGAGCTTGGAGGAGAACCTACCTTAGCGGCGGGATGTGGTTCCTCAGGACTGTAGCAGAACCGTCCAGTTACCGTTACCGATAAGTGACGTTAAAAACTATTGACACCGCCGAAAACGAGTCTCGTTTCTAATACGTCTTATTAGGTAGCGGTATCGATTTCCTGTAACGAGTTTCTTAATCAACGATATCTGTAAAACCTTAATTTTAGCGTTGAAATATAAAACGCCCCCGCGTCAACAGCCTGTCTAGCATGCCTACGCCCTGCACCCTGCACCCTGCACCCTTCACCCACGCATGCTAACCCCTGTAGCCTGGCGCATCAGCCCCGCGAGAAAATCGGCTGAATCGACTGATTTTGATACCAGAATCTGTACAGCGTTGGTTAAATACCGAAACCCATACTTCCGAGGAGAGGGCTTGGCAGTCTTGGCAGTATCACGAGCGTTTACTATCACGTATAATATTATTCTTAAGACGTAATAAAACTAGTAACGTACTATATTTACTATTATACGCCGACGGCTAGGAATTAGATACCGTAATTTAAATAAACGTCTATGATATAATACGTGAAATTTCAATTTACCGTGATAATTACCGTTTCCAACTTGCTACCGCCTATAGACCGTCCTGAGGAACCACATCCCGCCGCTAAGGTAGGATAGCGCTATCGAGTCCGACGGGTTCATTAACTTCCATCTGCCGCAACAAGCAATGAGACGCGCGAAATCTCCTAAATCACCTCAATGCCTTGTCTCGCAGAATAATGCCCGGCATCATGCCGCCTTCCTCTTGAAGCACGCGCTCAACCTCTGTCTTCCTACATATCAAGCTAAGGTCCACTGGTCCCCACAAAAACCACCAAGACAGCCGCATACGCTGCCGTCGCAGCCAAAGTCTCCGAATTCGTCGCTCGAATCCCCACGGCCATCGCAATCGCAAACAGCACCACTGCCACAGAAGTCGTCGTCAGGCTCTTCCGCTGACTTTTGTGGATACTCATCACCAGCATCGGCACTACTAGCGCTGCCCCGCCGACAAACCCTACCACAAATCTCGCCAGCTTGTCCACCAAGGGAGAAATCGCTTGCGGCGGAGCACCATTGAGGTATTCGTCTGTGCGGTGGGAGATTTCGGCTTTGGTGTATGTCAACCGGCGGGGGAGGAGACGTTTCAGGAGATCGCGCAATGGATCGCTGAGGAGAGGGAGTTGGTTGAATGTTGTGCAGTAGCGCGAGTTGAAAGGGTCGCCAGGGAGGTCGGCGATTTCGGGGAAGGCTTGGCGGAGGTCGGCGAGGCGCTCGGAAGCGAGGGTTATGTCTTTCATTTGGCGGAGGTATTCGAAGTCGCGAATTGCAGTTACTAGGTTTGCGTCAGGAGTATGGTTGGAATTGAGTGCAATTTGTGCTGGGAAGATAGTTGGGCTGTGCACATAGAGATGGCGGGCATTCGAAGTTATCTGCTTTGCCTACTTTTACGACTTTCTTTCAAAGACTGCGCAACTTTTTTGGTAATAACAGTAAGGCAGACTTGTAGGTTTCCTTGCGCTTCATTGATGCTAAAGCTCAGGCCGAAGATACTTACCATAATGGCGTAAGGTGACCCTCAAGGCCTTAGCCTTCTCTTCCGAGATCTCCATATTGGTCCAGATGTCGCCTTTCATCTGTGCCAATTCATTTTGAAGCTGCACTAGATTCAATCTCTGCAAAAGCCGAAACTCAATGAAATGCACATCTTCGTTTTGAGACGCATAAGTGTGATGAAAAAGGCGCTGGGCGTAGGACATTTTGTCATTGAAAATTCCAGCTTTCCTACCAGCTGGCCCAGAAACCGAGTGGATGGCCTGTGGGTCCATGTTAGGCATCCCTAAGTCGAGAAAACAAAGCTATTGATCAAGGCATGTACAGCGCATCATTTTCTGATTCCAAACCTACGGGGATAAAGCAGAAAATATTCTCTTCTGACGCCTCGAGCCGAAGAAAAGTACTCTGGCTTGGCCAAGTAAGCGTGAAAAATTTGAGTAGACTGACCGCGAGGAATCGAATTTGGAATCGAATTCATAAAGTTATGCAACGCTAAACCTATACAGGGCATAAGCTAGCCGTAAGTAGTTTAGTAATTCGAGTCAATGCTAAAAATGACCCCTAAGTACTGAAAAAACGGTCAGTCTATTTGAGAGTACAGTTAAACCGGTCTATAACGATGTTATTTGTAACGATATCCGCTTAGTAACGATAATTTTCGGTGTAATTAATTATTTTTAGTGACGAATAAAGATATTCGCGATTTAATAAATATTATTAATTTCGTAGATATCTTTAGTATATATCATTATAGTATATTACGGAGTACGTAGATATACTGTAGTAAACCTAGTTATTAAGAGCTAAGAGCTATACTGTAGTATCTAGCATAATAAAAGTTAGCGCGACAGGGGTTTAATTGGTTAGGAGAGAGATTTCACTACTAAAAACTGCCAAGACGCTAACTTTTATCATCCCTAGAGGGTAGTAATTTCGCTTGCCGGTAGGCTAGTAGCTAAGCTATCTTAGCTTAGCGCTGCTGATTACTCAGCGTGCGGAAGCACTCCGCAATACTAGCCATTATGATATCCCCCAATGGAAATTACATGTCGTTATAGCCCGGTTTGACTGTATATCTTCTAAAATGCTGAACGGTCGGTAGTCACAGCACTGACTAAGGTAGCGAGGTAAGCACTTGGTGCTTTTGCCGTAGCGACAATCTCGTAGGCATGGCTTTTGTGGAAATTAGCGGTGACCAGATCAGTTTCGAGTGTATCATTAATGGACATACAAGTGGTGATCAGGCCGATGGCGAACAAAATCACGGTGGAGAAACCAATGCTGGAGAAGATGCTCCTGCTGAACAGCGTTTACCCTTCAGTCTCGATCTTGATCGTCAACCGCCATCCGAACCTAGTCCCACTTCATCCATAGTCAACGTTTTGCGTTATGTGTCTATCCGGGACGAACCCAGACTAAGATCAACGGTACACGGGTTGGTAGAAAAATCAACAAATGCAATTTACCTGACACAGAAAACGTCCTTGAAAATCGCGCTGCTTATTGATGCCATCGCCAAGAAGCAGAACTCTTTTCTTCGACGTTTGACTCGCAGGGTCAAACCAGACCCTGAAGTAATTGCCTTACAGGAATATCTCGGTGCTTTGCAACAGGAAGAAGATTTGTGGTCGAAGATCTGCTCCTCAGCTTTGTCTAAGTCGGTACGAATAAAGAAAGGACTGGAGGAGAATCCTGAAGTCGTCAAGGCTATGAGTGAGTTCCCTATGGTTTCCGAGTATCGAAGAAAATGCCGCTGAGATGTTAACTATAGTTAAAGCGAGGACTGATCTCCTTCGCATCGATAGAGATATTCGCACGAATGTCGTCGAGCCTCTCAAGCTAAATCTCATCGATGGAAGTCGGCCACATTATACTGTTCTGCGCACGCAGACTGAGACCTTGGGTGCTGAAGCAGTGGGCGTTTGTAAAGCGATTTGTTTGCAGCTTATCTCTGTCAATCCTCAGCTTCGAGAAGCCGTGGAGGCCGAAAGACGTGAAGGTGGATTTCTATCAGGATATGAGAGTAATGGTACCTCAGTGAGACGAGAGTCGATCATTGTCCCTTCTAAGTTGCAGGGACTCTCACAACAGCAGCTGTTAGACGCGATATCAACACTATAGCCCCATGTACTCGGTTATGCAAGGGGCGGGAAACGACTAGGAACGGTGCTTGTATAAGGCTCACGCTATCAGGCAACAAGCCAACTTATCGCGATTATTAACTAATCATGAGCGTCATGTTTGTATTCCTTTAGATAGTAGTTTTAAGGCCCGGATTTCGTTGAATGTCAGCAGCGCTTTGCCATTTCTTAGGAGACAATACTCTATTAGGGAAATGCCGATATATCTATATAGATAATACCACTAATCTTCGTGTTGGACTGGTTATTAGTGTCGACTGCTGATCTTGCATGATATATTCAAGGAGAGAGATATATATATATTGATATATAAAATCCAGACAATCCAGCCGAACAAGAGGCGATCAGCGATGATTGGAAATCGGCAGTTAAAGGAAGGAGTCGGTTGGGTGAATTTAGAGAGAGAGATAGGGGTAGATTGTTGTGCTGTCCTATACTGTACAGGTTGGATATCTAGCGATAAGCGTGAAGCTATTAGGTTAGGTGTTTCCTTGTACGGTTTGGGTTATGGGAACGGAATGGAAGGGAAGGGGTACTTGATTGATTGATTGATAGGGATTTGGAATATCTTTGTGGGAAGCATCTGCATGGCCATAATCCATATACCATATACGCACGTCGTTCGCAAACAAAGCACAGCGCAGCACGGCACAGCTACACCCCGATGTTGCAAAGATAAGTCCAGTCCACCCTTCGAGATAGGGATATGCACCACCACCACTACCAACCACCCAAGGCACATTCAGCTCTAAATGATCTCCACGACAAAAGTCGCCTTCCCCATCCCCACCATTGCCAAATAAGCCTCCAACTCGTCATCCTCGTCAATACTCCACTTCGTCCCCGCCTCACTGCCCACCGAAGGCGCCACGCCTTCAATCCTCTTCACGCTAGCCTCTCCATCCCCGGTCTGCGTGAGAGCCAACTGCTTAAGCGTATCCACGGTAGAGGGGGTGTTCAGAGTGTTAAGCCAGACTTTAGGATGTGTGTCGAGGTATTTGGGCGACGAGGAGGGCGCGATGCGGAAGAAGACGGGGAGCGAGGTGTTTGTGGTCGTTTGAGGGGGGAGGGCTTCGTAGTGGAAGGTTTGTTGCGGCATGGCGGCTGCTTGTAGGAGGGTGGGATCGATCTGCATGTCTTGTGTGTTGCCGTAGTCGAACAACGAGGGCTGGGAAGCGTTGGCGAGGGCTTGGGAGGCGATGTTGGTCATACCACCTGGAGGGAAGGAGATGTTTTGTACGCCGCTCGTCCCGGTGTCATGGTCGGAGGGCCCACAAGGGATGGAATTAGGGGCTGGAGGGTCCATGGACTTCCCTGAAGGGAACGGAGCGTTACTTCTGTCAATAATCGGAGACGGGTTGTGAGCTCTGCGGGCTGGTGAAGAAATTTCTTTGGTGGATTTGCTAGTGTGTTGATTTCGGTACGGAGTCGCATATGGTTGGTTCTCAGGGTTCAACGATTTCGTTAGATGCCCGGGGTCGGTCTTGGTCTGTTGGTCGCGGTGACGCTTCTGCACGTCTGCAGCAATAGACTCGAGGCACTTCATCTTCGTATCGTAATCAGGGTCAGAGGCTCCTCCAGCGAACTTTTGTCGGAGTAGTGGTGATTCCTCGATCCATCTCGCCTTTAGACCTTCCCAGTGTTCGCGAGGCACATCCAGCTTGCTCACAAAGTAGTCCTGTTTGAGGATGGAATCAAATGCAGATCTGATGTTTCTTCCTTCTTGAGGAGTCAAAGCCAAAATGTTCTTCGCCTCTGATATAGTGACACGACTACCAACAGTGCGGATCTTTTTCGTGACATCCATACAGATGATTTCGAACGCCATCGGCTGTTGTGTCTGGCTGGCTGTAACAGCGTTGGATCCCCAAAAGATTCGCTGTAGATGTGGGACATTGCTTATGAGCTCATCCTTGACCCCAGTCCATGTATCGGCACCACACAGAGTCTTCTTGACGACGTTGTTGCTCCGACAGATGCCCTCAAAGATGTCACGAATCTCCATATACAATTTCCTGTCGAGCCCTAATGCTCTCTTGCACTCTTCCAGGGTCAACTCAGACGGATAACGAGGAGGGGCCTCGGGATCTGGAGCAATGCCGGACCAGACTTTCGTTCGACGCCGCCGTGTTCCGTTCTTGAGACGCTCTTCACTCTCCGCTAGAAGCCTAGCCTGTCGTGCTTCTCGCTTTGCAGCGATCTCAGGCGGCAGGCTGGGCTCCGGATCAGCAGTCCTAGCCCTCTTTCCCGCAGACCCATCGACATCATCTTGTGGCGGATCCACCTCCAATCCTAGCCGTCTCCTTTTGCGCTTCTCGCTGCCATTTCCATTCCTGTTGGGCTCTCGTAGCAAAAGATTCTGTTCCTTGCGTAACTTGGTGAGCTCTCGCTCCTTGAGATCCCAGCCTTCACCCCTCAAGATGTCGTGCATCTGCTTGTTTCCCGTGTTGACCTCCCATAGCTCCCGGATTCTCTTGAGAAGGATTGCTTCCTTGTGAGCGGGGCGATGCTTCGCAGGAAATTCCCATTCTTTGAAATGCGCCTGAAAAGCCCGCTTACTATGGTGTAATGGTCAGCGGAGATCTTCGTGAAACTATGAATCAGTGAAAATGAGCAGGATGATTAGGTTTCGTGTCAAGTACGACCGAGCTCATGTAGCACGTTCGGGAGTCCCCAGGCTCTGTAATGTATCTCATGCAGAGTTATGAGCTCTACAGCCCATGGAAGCAAGAGGATGAGTGGTGTGGACCAAAACAGCCAGCGCGCAGCTGGCTGCCGTAGAGAGTCGACCACGTACCTTGGGGCGAAGCTCTTGTTTTTATAGAACTCGATAATCTCATCCAGCGACTTGTTCTCCATGATATACATCACGTAGCACGCATCACGCTTGTCGTCCCATTCGTATACCATTTTTTCCGGCATTGTCACTTTAATGTCAAAAGAATAGTCGTCTCTGTCGGGACTCGCCCTTTGCTGGAAGACTCCAAACCGGTTAGCGCTTCTTGGCAATATCTGAGTCCAGAGGGCCAACAGAATGTGAGGTATTATGCTTAAGGTACAGGACGAGTGTTGTTATGGCAGGACCGCACTCTCAATACAAGCATGGGAACGCGAGGGGAATATTAAACTCGTACATGTCTATGCGGGAAACTCTACGTCACGTTCGGTGATGAATACACTGACTACAATTGAGAAGGATAATCGATAGGAATCTCAACAATTGACGATTAGAGCCATTCAAGGAGCGTGAAGGGAGCTTCGAGCTTACCATATGTAGCGCATGATCAAGTATCTCCCCGATGTACGCATATGAGTGTAACTCAGGGAGGACAGCTGGGATCGAGTCTCATTGCCATAGAATCCAAGCGGTCTGGATCCATTGTCATAATGCATATATATGAATAAACCGGGTATCAGATACTTCAATGACTATAGCTCCCTCCAACACCTTCGCTGTGTCCCGTACCGCCAAGACGGGTATTCCAGAAGAGCAAACCCCTTACGCCAAACGCATTCCACAACCGTCAAGGTTCAGCTCATAGTTGAAGACCTCGACATCGCCCTTTTCAACCTCAACCACATCGTTGTGATCCTGAACCAGAACAATGACCATTTAGAGCGAGCAGCCTTGCCAGCTGACCCAGCTGTGTCTCCCCTACTCTTTTGCTGCGATGCTCTGGATTCAGACGCCTCCTGGGGATGCATTGGCACAACAGGGAACACCTCTCCTGCAGTCAGAAAACTCGATTTTTCGCTTGCTGCATTGCTTCGTGCCCGCTTCCTTTCCTTCTTCTCTGATGTACGCCTCTCACTTTCCTCGCGTTTCTCCTGTCGCTTGGCTTCCTTCTCCTGTGCTCGAGCTTCAGCGGCCTGATACTTGATTTCTTTCGCCGCTTCCTTCTCCTGGAACTGCCTTCGCAGCTGCTGAACCGTGGCTGCTTGAACGATGGGATCATTGTTCGTGTTTGCAGTATTGGAGCGACTACGTAACCGAAATGCGCTTTCCAGCGATGAGCGTGCTGTAGGTGAAACCATCTCCGAAGGGGCAATCGTATCGGTATTGAAGCGCAATGATGATGGTGTCCCAGGAAGGTTGGTTTGCGAGGAGCTTGTCAGACGTGAGATTGAGCCGGTACGCACGTGAAGAGGCGGAGGTCGGCGTGTTGATGGTAGTGGGGCATATGATGTTGTTGTGTTTGAAGATGGTTGATGCGACTGTGAGTCAATGAATGGTGCCTCACCAGTCGTGATTCCTGTGGGTGATTCGCTTTCAAGTGAGGTCTTGTATGAATTAGCTAAAGGTGGTGTATACGGTCGCGGTGTCTGGCGCATTGGATGCACATATTGCGAGCGGAAGCGATTGCTCGAGGTTGTGTCCGTTGACAGTTCAGAGGCACCGCTCGTCGTGCGATTATGATACCCTCGTCTTGAATCTGGAGCCCTGATTTCGGATGATGAATAAATTCCTAGACCTTCGTTTTCCGCAGCTGATCGAGACAAGTCGATCGTCACATTCTCTTGCGAGGTGAATTTCCGTAAAAGCGGTTTTATCTTTACTTTGCCCTTTGAATTTGATATCCTTTCAGGTGAGGCGTACGGGTCAGCATGTGCGCTGGCAGGAATCGTTGAGCTCGAGGTTTGTAGTAGATAATCGGGAACAAAGGTCGGCGAGGTAGGTGAGGCTACAGAAGTGCCACGGCGATGGATTTTCGCATGCGACGCTCTTGCAGCGGCTAGCGCCCCATGACTTGGAGATGACTTGATTTTGGGAAGCTTCGGCCGTGGGCTCTTCCTGCTTGATACATCTTTTGTGAGGCGCGGACTGCTCCACGATGGTCCACTGCCGCCGTATTGCGCGGATGACAGCGGCCCTTCCGTCTGCGAGCTGTATACCCGTCCCCCAGCCAACGATGTCTGAGACGATAATGTGCTACCCAGCTGCTGATATGGCAGAGATTCATCGAAGGGTCTCGCCATGGTGCGTTCTAAGATCACGACAACTGGATGGCGCGCCGGACGTGGTCGGAGAGTATTTGAGCAATATTATCGTGGCATATCCTCACTGAAGGTGACTGGAGAATGGAAGATGATGTGAGAAGGACAAAGCCATCCAAGAGTAAGCAGTAGATGTTGTCGTTGGTTCCGCAGCTGACCGGTGGGTGTTGGCCCCTACTTCAGACACACCCCCTCCTCAGATGAAACCCCCCTTTAACGTTAACCGAAGTCGCGACTGGCAGGACGTCTATGGGGTACAAATGGGCGGATGTGGAGTGCTAATCCTTGATGTCACGACTATGAAGATATTGAAGGAAAGGAACCTCGAGATGATGTTTACATTTATGCGCTGTCGTGCTCGGCCGATTGCCTCTCCAGTCTCGGAGCTTGCACGCGAGGAAAAGACCGAAACTACCTAGATCTGCAGCTCGCTGCGCCACAGGTTCTACGAAGACAACTGCAAAGCCTCAGCGCTTGCTCGGTCTGATCCGAAATACAATGGAGACGGAAACCTTGCCCTCGGTGCGATGTCACAGCTGCATGCTGACGACGTCTTTCAACAGGGCTTTGATGATTTGGCAATATAGAATATCCATGGAGGCAAACTGTCAGGACCTTTACCTTGAATGCAGCATGTGACTAGTAATTAGAATAGAGGTGCTTGTTCAATCCCCGTGCTGCTTCGTTCCTTGTATTTTGCTATGAGACCCAGGTTGCAGGGCCCAACTTCATGGGTTGGGAGATCCGCATAATCCGCTCCAAAGGGCTCGATCCTCCGTACTTTGAGCTTTGATGGAATTGGTCTTTCGTGAGGCGCTGGAAAAGTATCTAGATAAGTACTAAGAAGATCGAGGTCCCTCGGGTGGATAATCTGGAATATAGAACTAGGGCTAGGGTTTGATCAACTCTCCAAATTGCTTGGCATATGGGAAATCTCCTCGCAATTAACAAGTCGTTGAAAACATTCGTTGTGACTTCAAGGTGTTGCGCGATTGCAGTACTTTATAATCCAATATGCCTGGGCGGGCAAAGAAATCAACGAAGAAGTTCGAAAAGAACCACTTGAAAGACGCCATCGACAAGCGTAAAGATAGTGCGAAAATAAAGCAGAGGCAGCAGACAAAGGTGAAGAAGCAGAAGAGGAACGCGGCAGATAAAGCAAAAGCGTCTGACAATGAAGACGAGCCTGCAGCTGTCTTGGCTAAGGCTAGGGGAGGGGCGGTCGCCAATGATCTGAGCAAAATGAGTGTGGACGAATTCTTCCAGGGCGGACTTCAACTCCCAGAACAAAAGACGAAGCATAAAGCGGGAGGAAAACAGAAAGAGGCTTCCCTGGTAACAGGCAAGCGGAAGCGAAATGAAGAGGATGCAGATACCAGTGCTTCGGTTGAGGACAGTCCAGATGCTGGAAGCGCTGATTTGGGTTCTGAGGGAGAAGATAGGCTGGAAGCACACAAGGGTGATCTTGATGCTCTGGCTGAGAAGGACCCAGAATTCTATCAGTACCTCAAGGAGAATGATGCCGAGTTGTTGGATTTCAACGAGGACGCAGATCTTGCGGAGGTCGACCAATTGAGCGAAGAAGAAGTACCGAAGAAGAGAAAGAAGCAGAAAAAGACCAAAGGAAAGGAAGTAGTGGAGGAAGATGGGTCGGAGGACGACGATCAATCTGAAGTCACAATGGCCATGGTTCGCAAGTGGAGCACCGCCATGTCCGAACAGCACTCTTTACGGGCGATGCGTCAAGCAGTACTCGCATTCAGAGCTGCCGCGTACGTCAATTCTGACGACGGGAAGGAGCACAAGTACTCCATATCAAGCCCAGAAGTATACCACGAGCTACTGGTCACCGCGCTTGAAAACGTCCCAAAGGTCCTAAGCCATCATCTACCGGCGAAGGAGTCGACAACCGGAAAAATCCGCATTGCAACGGACTCGAAGAAATACCGCACCTTGACACCGTTGCTGAAGTCGCACTGTACCTCCATTCACCATCTGATGGAAAACTTGTCCGATGCTCAAACTATCAAGCTCACCCTGTCTTCACTGCTGCCTTTGCTCCCCTACCTACTATCGTTCAAGAAGGTACTCCGGGACCTGATCAAGACAACGGTCAATATCTGGTCGGAGACCGCAAGCGACGAAGCCACAAGAATCACTGCCTTTCTCGTCATCAGACGCTTCGCCATCATCAGCGACGCCTCCCTCCGCGAAGCAGTCCTCAAGACCGTCTACCAAGGCCTCGTCAAGGGCAGCCGCATCACAAACATCCACACCCTACCTGGCATCAACCTGATGAAGAACTCCGCCGCCGAACTCTGGGGCCTCGACCCCAACATCGGCTACACGACCGGCTTCACCTACATCCGTCAACTGGCCGTCCACCTCCGAACCAGCATCACGCACCCCACGAAAGACTCCTACAAAACAATCTACAACTGGCAATACACGCACTCCCTCGACTTCTGGTCCCGCGTCCTCTCCACCCACTGCTCGCCCTCCACGAACCCGGCCCTGAAAACCCCCTCCGCCTCCCCCCTCCACCCGCTAATCTACCCCCTCGTCCAAATCACCCTCGGCGCCCTCCGCCTGATCCCAACCCCAACCTACTTCCCCCTCCGCATGCACCTCACCCGCGCCCTCCTCCGCATCTCCCTCACAACACACACCTACATCCCCCTCTTCCCCGCCCTCCACGAAGTCCTCGCCTCCCCGGA
>JAABUM010000096.1_pt1 | contig 182611 bp, 177 predicted proteins | sample 5559161 | NCBI WGS metagenome assembly JAABUM01 (sample SAMN10711868, study PRJNA513369) | rock metagenome | isolation source: Antarctica rocks | place: Antarctica: Victoria Land, Siegfried Peak nord | reverse complement strand
AAAAGAGGTAAGCCGTTCCATCCCCGTGTTTCCGTCTCCACGAAGGTGGAGACTAGGCGCTTCGCCCCACAGCGTAGGACTTCAGTCCCACGCACTTCTCTCCGACCCCCTTGCGTAACGTCCGTTAGTGAGCCTTTGGCCCGATCTCGCCCTGCGTGAGCATCGCGTGGAACGCATTGTCGTCCTGGGTCAGCGGCAGGTCTACGCGGCCCCGGCGGCGGCTGGACTCGTAGGCCGCGAAGATGACTTCCGTGGCGCGCAGGGCGTTCCGGGCCGAGAGCATGGACTCGCGCCCGGTCGCCAGCGAGTCCACCACGTCCGCGATGGCGCGCTCTACGCCGTCCGGGCCGTGCAGGTTGTCCGGCTGCTCGATGATTTGCCAGCCGTTCGTCGCGGCGTTCATCAGGCGCACGAAGGGCGCGTCCCAGAGGACTTCGATCACGCCTTCCGTGCCGATTAGCCGGTGCGCGGCGGGTTCATGTGAGTCCTGCCCGGTCGCCAGAAAACCCCGGACACCGTCTTCAAACTGGAACTCGCAGAGGGCCTGATTTTCCAGATGGACGCCGAAGACCTTGTGCTCCTCGCGGCTGTCTATTTGCGCCAGCACCCACTTGGCCGCCGTCTCGCCGTGGTAAAAGAAGAACATGTCCAGCCAGTGCGTGCCCCAGTCGTAAAGGTTCCCGCAGTTACCCTCGATCCGTGTCAGTTCTCCGATGGCTCCCGCCTCCACCTGCGCCCGCGCGGCCTGGAACGGCCCCAAAAAGCGGCGCTGATGGTTGAAGGTCAGCCGAACCCCATTCTCCTCGCAGACCCGCACCATCTCCTTTGCCTCGCCCCAGGTCGTCGCCATCGGCTTCTCGCAGTGGATGGCCTTGACGCCGGACCGGGCGGCGGCGATGGTCATCGGCGCGTGCAGATGCGGCCAGGTGCAGATGCTGACAATGTCCAGTTCTTCCTCGGCCAGCATCGTCGGGTAGTCGCTGTAAGTGCGCGGGACGCCGTACTTCTCCGCAAAGGCCCGCGCGTTGTCGTCGCTCAGGTCGGCGCAGGCGGCCAGTGTGCAGCGGCCCGTTCGCATATACCCCTCCGCGTGCTGATAGGCCATGCCAAACCCCGTCGCGCCTTCGCTCTTCCAGGGCCGGCCCACGCCGATAAAGCCGACGCGGTAAGTGGTGTTGCTCATAATCGCTCCCTTCAATTGCGTCATGGATTGGCCGTTGGTTCACCTAAGCACCAGGAATCTCCTGCCCGGAACTTTCCCGATGCCGATTTCCGTTGAAGTCAAGGTACACTGATAACGGACATGACACGCTCTCGTTTCCATAAGCCTCTGCTCGCCCGCGCGACGGCCTGGCTCCTCATCCTGATCTGTGGCTGGATGGGGACTGACGGCGTCCTGCATCATTCGGATGCGGGGGCGTTTCCTCACGCCTCCTCCAGCGTCCACCGCGCGACGGCTGCCTCCCCGCCCGATGCCTGCGCGGCCTGCCAGTGGACGCAAGGGATGCAGACCGGCGCCCTTGCGGTCTGCCGCGTTAAGTCGCCCCTCTTTATCCTGCAACCGCGTTTACAGCCGGTCCTGCGCCGACTGGTCCGCCGCGTCCCACGCCGAAGCTCTCCCCGCGCCCCGCCCCTCTTCCTGACGCGCTGATCTCCGCCTCTTTATTTGTCCCAGGAAGACCGTCCCTATGTCACGACTCTCTTGCCGCGCGCTGGCGCTGGCCGCCGCTTGCCTGGCGGCCCTGCCAAGCACCATGTCCGCACAGACGCCCCAGCCAGCCAATGCCGTGCCGCCTGGCGTGCCGAACAGCAACATTTTTGACCCGAATCATGCCCCGATTATCGTCATCCGCATCGGCGCGCACCGGCTGGTCCTCGTGCCGCGCAGCGTCGGCGGGGCGCAGGTGCTTCATCTGAATGCGACCAGCAACAAGGCCGACCAGGGCTTTGCCCATCTGATCACTTCCAGCATCGCGGGCGCGGTCGCCGCCCCAAGCGGCGAGTTTCACGTTCGCGGCTCGCACGGCCAGTATACCTACTACCTCGATGGGGCGCCGCTGCCCGAATCCGTGTCCGGCTCGTTCAGCGATCTGATTGACCCGAAGAACATCGAGACCCTGCGCGTCCTGACCGGCGGCTTTCCCGCCCAGTACGGCAACAACCTCGCCGCCGTCTTCGACGTGACCGCCCGCGCGGGTCAGATTGGCCGCCCGCGCGGCTTCGCGGAGCAGCTCCTGTCGGGCTACCGCACGTCGCAAAGCACCGTCCAGTTCGGCGGCGGCGTCCCGCGCCTCCAGTACTACCTGTCCGGGGTGCGTAACTTCACGAATCGCCGCCTGGATTCGGTGACGCAGGACCCGCTGCACGACGCCGGGGCGGACTCGGTCGTCTTCGGCAAGTTCGACTACGAGGCCGGCCCCAGTGACCGGATCATCCTGGACACGGCCCGGACGGACGCCTACCTGCAATTGCCGAACGACGAATCGCAGCAGGCGATTGGCCGCGATGTGACGCAGCGGGAGGACGGCGATTTCGCCAACCTTATCTGGCGGCATAGCCAGGGGCCAAGCGGCCTGACGGTCGCTCTTTACTCCCACCAGTCGCGCCTGCGCTACACCGGAGACCCGGCCCACGACCTCGCCAACGTCTCGGCAGCCAGCGCGGACGGCGGCACGCCCGCCAACCTGCCGTCGTCCGCCTTCGAGGACCGCTACGCCAACTACATCGGCCTGCGAACGGACGCCATTGCGCGCGTTGCGGCCCGCCACAAGATAGGCTACGGCTTCGACATCAGCACCGTGACGGGCGCGGAGCGCTTCACCCTGCTGAACGCCGTGGACAACGGCGACGGCACGACGGGGGTGCAGACGGTCCTCGACGACCACGGCCTGTCCGGCGGCGACCGCTCGGCCTATCTCCAGGACGACTGGACGCCGGGGCGCTTTTTGGTCAATTACGGCGTCCGCTACGACATCCACAAGACGGACACCACTACATCGCAGCTTTCGCCCCGCCTGAACCTGACCTACACGCTCAACGGCCGCGACAAGGTCCACGCTTACTACGACCGCCTGTTCCAGCCCGCGCCCATCGAGGACATCCGGCGCCTTGACCCGAACGCCGTCGCCTTCAAGCCGGAGCGGGACAACTTCTACGAGGTCGGCTACACGCACGAGAACGGCGGCATCACGACGAGCCTGAGCGGCTACTACAAGACTGTGCAGGATGTCATTGACGAGAATATCATCGCCGGGACGCAGATTCGCGAGCCGTTCAACGTCCAGAAGGGCTACGTCCGGGGCATCGAACTGGCCGTGGATGGGTCGCTGACGCGCGACCTGTCCTTTTACGCCAACTACGCCCGCTCGTGGGCGCGGGCGGCGGGCGACTTTTCCGGCGGCCTTGCCCCCGCCGGTGCCCCGCCCGGTTACTTCTACGAAGACCACGACCAGACCCACACGGCCTCGGTCGGGCTGGCTTACGCCAGGCGCGGCCAGACGGTCAGCCTGGACGGCGAGTACGGATCGGGCTTCCCCTACGGCCAGAGCGACGCCGGCCTGCCCAACTTCTACCGCGTACCGGCGCACTTCATCTTCAACCTGGAACTCGGCGCCCAGATCGGGCGGGGCCGGTTTGCCCTGTCCGCGCTGAACGTCCTCAACCACGGCTACGTCATCAAGCAGGCCAGCCCCTTCAGCGACCGCGAATGGGGCCAGGGCCGGACGCTGGGTGTGAAATGGACGCAGAATTTTTGAGGCCGTTGCCGCCCGGCCTTGAAAGGCCGGGCTAAGAGACTACAAAGCCCCTCCGGGGCTGAGGACCCGCCCGCGATAACTGATCTTTAGCCCCGGAGGGGCTTTCACTCAATCGTAGCCCGGCCTTTCAAGGCCGGGTCACAGGAGCACCCATGAACGCATTCGTCACCTACCTGCATCAAGGCGGGTTTATGATGTACCCGCTGATCGCCTGCTCGATCCTCGCCATCGGTATCATCCTGGAGCGGGCCTACACGTTCCGCAAGGCAACCTCGATTGACCCGGAAGAATTGCTCGAAGAGATCAAGCAGACCTATAAGCCCGGCGACCACGGCGCGGCGGCGGCGCGGCTGATGGAGGACGCGAAGACCCCCTACAGCCGCATCTTCGCGCGCGGCCTCAAGAATGCCGACCGGCCCGCCGAGGCGATTGACATGGCGATGTCACAGGAGGCCGCCAATGAGATTCCCACCCTGGAAAACTACCTGCCCGGCCTGCGGACCATCATCACGATCTCGCCGCTGCTCGGCCTGCTCGGCACCATCGCGGGCATGATCGCCTCGTTCAAAGAGGTCGCGCGCTCCGGGCTGTCTTCGCCCACCGCCGTCATGGGCGGCGTCAGCGAGGCGCTCGTCTCGACTGCGACCGGCATCGGCATCGCCGTGATCGGCTTGATCTTCCACAACTACTTCGGCAACCTCGTCAAGCGCTTTGTCGAGGACATCGAATACTACGGCTCGGAGCTGACGAACTTCTTGACCGGAAGGGTGGCCTGACCATGAAGGAGAAAAAGATATGATGAAAGTGCGCGCCCGGCGTCAGCCGGAAGAAGCCGAGATCATCATCATCCCGATGATTGATACCATGATGTTCCTGCTGATGTTCTTCATCGTCGCGTCCCTCGCCCTGGCCGTCCAGAACGGCCTACCCGTCAACCTGCCCAAAGCCAGCACAGGCGAGCGGCACTCGGCCCAGAACGTGACCCTGACGCTAGGCCCGACCGGCGACCTGCACCTGAACACGCGGCCCATCGCCATCGCCGACGAGACGGCCCAGCTCAAGGCGCTGAACATCTCGCCGGGAACGCTGGTCATCATCAACGCCGACGCCAACGTCCGCCACGGCGTCGTCACGACCGTGATGGACAACGCCCGCAAGGCGGGCGTCGAGCGCTTCGCCATCGCGACGCAATCGTAGTCTGCCCGGCCCTTCAGGGCCGAGGGATAAATCCTATGCGACGAAGGCGACAAAAGAACAACCTGCTGCCGAAGATGCTTGGCTTGGCCGTCCTGATCAACGCTATCCTGCTGCCGATCCTGGCACAGTTCGGCGTTTTCAAGAGCATCGGCGGCGGCCAGCGGCTGACACCCATTGAGATCGTCAAAGCCCCGCCGCCCGAAAAGCGGCCCGCGCCGCCGAAGAAGACGAAAAAGCAGGCGGCGAAGCCCAGGCCGGCGGGCCGAAAGGCCGCGCCGCGCGCCGTCACGGCCCGCCGCGCCCCCTCCGGCCCGCCCCCCGTCAAGGTAGTGGCGGCAGCGGGCGACGTGGGCGCCAGCGGGGGTGGGGGCGATGCGGGCATCACGACTTCGGACAGCGGAGCGCCAGCGCCTGCCCCCCCCGCCCCCAATCCGGGGGGAGCCGGGCAGACGCCGCCGACTCCGATTCCCGCGCCCCCGCCGCCCGCACCGGCCACGCCGCCGCCCCCAACTGCGCCCGCACCAAAGCCGCCGCCTCCTGCGCCGCACATTCCCACGCTCACTGCCGCCGAACCGCTCACGCAGCCGCGCCCGGCCATCCCCGATGATCTCCGCGATGCCGACCTTAACGCCGCCTTTGAAGGGCTGTTCACGGTCCGCGCCGACGGCACCGCGACGGTCAAGATGGTTTCCTCAACCGGAAACTCGTCCTTAGATGGCCTGGCACTGGATGCCGCCCGACGCTGGACCTTCCGCCCCGCCACGCGGGACGGTCAGCCGGTGGAAAGTTTCCTGCGGCTGCGTATCGAGTTCGACGTCAGTTCTTGAAGTTGGTGAAAATCAGGTAAGATAAAGCATACGAGGGTTGTGACCGATGCTGCCTGCTGACACCCTGGAAAACCGACTCGTTTCTCTGGCGCAGAGTCCCCGCCTGCGCGCGCAAACCTTCGCCACGGTCGCCTATGGCGATGCCCGGTTCCCGCTCCGGTCGTTCGCCTGGGGGGACGACGCCCTGCCCGCCGTCTATGTCCTGGCGGGCGTACACGGCGACGAGCCGGGCGGCGTCGAGGCGGCCCTGCGCCTGCTGGAGTCACTGGCGGACGGCGCGGCGCCGCTGACCCGCCACCACCTCCTTGTTCTCCCCTGCCTCAACCCGAGCGGGCTTGCGGACGGCACCCGCGCCAACCGCATCGGCCAGGACATCAACCGCCAGTTTCATGCCGACCGGACGCAGGAAAGCGCCGCCGTGCGCGGTTCTCTTGACCCGCGCCAGGCTGCCGCCCTGGTGGACTTGCACTGCGACCGCCAGGCACAGGGTTTCTACCTGTTCGAGCTGCGGCAAGAGGGCATCGGCTCTCTGGCCGCACCGATCCTGGATGCGCTGACGGCGCAGGGACACCCACTGGAAGAAGCGCCTGTTTATGCGGGCTATGTCGGCCGTCGCGGCTTGTTCGCTCCCACGACGGCGGATCTGGGACAATTTCACCGGCGCGCGCCGGGACTGTCTTTAGCGGAATGGGCTTGGGAGAACGGCATCCCGCGCACCTACGCAATAGAAGCGCCTGCGGGCAATGGGGGCGAGTGGGGATCGGTGATGCACCTGACGGCGCTCTTTGCGCTCTTTGCCGCCCTCGAAGCGACTAAAGCAGAGTGAACGTGTCAGGGAGAAGGTCAGTGATCGTTTGCATTTCGGTCTCGCCGGAGTGAGAGGCGGACAGGACGATGATGGGGTTGTCGGCCTGGGAAAACTCGGCGATGACCTGGCGGCACGCTCCGCAGGGCTTGCACAGCTTGGAGGCGCTGGTGACAACGGCGACGGCGACGATGTCCAGCCGCCCATCGCTGACGGCGTTGAAAATGGCGACGCGCTCGGCACAGACCGTCAGGCCGAACGAGGCGTTCTCGATGTTGCAGCCCCGATAGATGCTGCCGTCGCTCGTCAGCGCGGCGGCTCCGACCACGAAGTTGGAATAAGGAGCGTAAGCGGACGCCTGCGCCTCGCGGGCGGCAGCAATCAGCTCGCCCCGCAGCGCCTCGGTCATCTCCGCGTGGTTGACTTCGATCTGTGTGAGTTCGGCCATAATGCCCGCCTATTCACCGCCGGCCCCGCCGCTTCCTGCCCCCATTTTGAGCCACAGCAGGAACTCGACATTGCCCTCAGTACCTCCGATCGGGCTGGTCATCCGTCCTTGCTCTACGAGACCGCAGGCATGGGCCGCTGCGACTACTCGCGTCACCGCTTTCTCCCGCGCCTCCGCATCGCGTACAATTCCGCCCTTGCCCAGTTTGGCCGGCCCGACCTCGAACTGTGGCTTGACTAAGCAGACCAGGTCGCCGCCCGCGCCGAGCAGCGGGGCCAGAGCGGGCAGGACGAGGGTGAGCGAGATAAACGACAGGTCGGCGACAACCATGCCGAACGGGTGGGGAAAGTCGGTGGGCGTGAGAGATCGGGCATTCACGCCCTCGCGCGAGTGGACGCGCGTGTCGGCGGCTAGGACCGGAACCATCTGCCCGTGCCCCACGTCCACGGCATGGACCGAGTCCGCCCCGTGCCGCAGCAGGCATTCGGTGAAGCCGCCCGTGGACGCACCGACGTCTAGAGCGGCGCGGCCTGCAACAGCAATGCCAAACTGGGCCAGCGCGGCATCCAGCTTCCGCGCTCCGCGCGAGACCCAGCGGGGGCCGGTCTCCACCACGGCCAGCGCGGACTCTTCGCTGACCAGTAGGCTGGCCCTGCGAACAGCCTGGCCGTCCAAAGTCACAGCCCCATCGTCCAGGGTGGCCCGCGCTTCGGCTCGACTCCGGCATAGCCCGCGCACGACCAGGGCCTTATCCATCCGCATCAGCGTCTAACGCGAGCAGGTGGGATGTGTCGTTTTGAATCAGCAGTGTCGTCGGCTCCTGCGGATCCGGGCCGACGCGCAGGCGGGTGACGCCGCAGTTGTCCGACCAGGGCGGGCCGTCCGGCGCGGGCGGTACGCGCAGGAACGCCTCGGTCAGACGGCCCACGGTTTCCGCATGGGAGACGACAAGGATGTGCTCGTCGGTGCGCGCGTATAGTCCCAGCAGGGCGTCGCGGACGCGGACGGCGCGGGCGTACATCAGGCTGTCATTTTCTAATTCCTGCGGCCACCAGGTTTCGCTGCATGGGAACGTATGGCCAAAGAAGGCGAAGGGGAACTGCTCCCCGATCTGCGCGGGCGTCAGACCGGGGAAGGTCTTGTAGCCGGGCCAGGCGGCGTTGAAATACTCGCAGACATCGGCATAGACTTCCGCCTTCAGCCCTGTCTCCTCACAGGTCGGCGCGATGGTTTGGAGCGCCCGCCGCAGCGGGGAAGCGTAAGCCTTCGTCAGTGCTGCCCCGCGCAGCCGCCGCGCCGTCCGCCGCGCCTGCCGGGCGCCGAGCGGCGTCAGCGGGCTGTCCAGAAAATCAGTCAGTCCGGCATTGGCTTCGGACTGACCGTGACGTACCAGGGTAATCTCCATCACGAGGAAAGTATACCCCTTTCTCGCGCCGAGGGCGTGTTGAGAGACTGGAGTCAGCGCGTCTGGTTCCCGGCGACTAGCTTTTCCAGGGCGGGCCGGTTCGTGACAAGCAATTTGCGGCCCAGGAAATCAATCAGGCCCTGGCGCTTGAAGTCGTTCAGGATCAGCGTCGTCGTTTCCCGCGTACTGCCGATGACGTTCGCCAGCTCTTGATGGGTCAGCTTGCCCTTGAGCATCTGCCCGCCGCGCCCGGCCCGGCTCCCGCCCTGGCTGTCGTGCAGCCGCAGCAGCAGCTTGGCGAGACGCTTGGGGACTTCCAGGAAGACTAGGTCGGCAACCTGGTTTTCGGCCAGCATCCGCCGCTCACTCACCAGCCGCAGCAGCGCCTGGGTCGCCGGCAACGAGTGCTGCAAGGCAGCCAGGACGTCCGAGCGCCGGAACGCGACAATCAGCGAGTCTTCCAGCGTTTCCGCCATCAGCTCGTAGGTGTCGCTGACTTCCAGAAGCCCCGTCTCGCCGAAGAGCGAGCCGTCTTCCAACAGGTACAGAGTCAGCTCACGGCCCTGATCCGAGACGCGGGCGATCTTCACCCGTCCCGTGCAGAGCAGATAAATGTAGTCGCCGGGCTGGTCGGCGAAGTGAATCACTTGGCGGCGGCGATACTGCCGCTGCTCCGCGATCCTTTCCAGCCGCTTCAGCGTTTCTTCAGGCAGGGCCGCCAGCATCGGCACCTGCTGGAAATAGGAATAGAGGGTGTTCAATCGTTTACAAGCAGCCTTTCTCTTTGCGTTTGCGCTTACAAGGGGAAGTATAACCGATATTACGCCCTGCCGCTCATGGCGAATTTGCCGGGATTCGCCGGTTGTCGGCGCAAACTGGTACTTCTACTGAGGAAAACCGGGACGGAGCATCATAAGTGTATAAAGTATGACGAAAATCAAGCAGAGTGTGTTCCGAAGTGGAGATGTACCGAGGTTAAAAGCAGGTTACAAAACAACGTCCGGCACTGGCCGTGCCGGACATCTTTCTTGCATACCTCATGCCAAAAGGCCAGGGGGTCCGACAACAAGCGTAGTTACGGGGGCGCAGGAGAGCGCGGAGCGCCGGGGGAACGTCGGCGAGAGAGCGGCGGCCCTAGGGCTTCACGCAGGATGATAGCCCGTACTAAGTCGTCACTGTCCCCGAACAGCTTCTTCACAGGAACAATCGCCGGGGCGGGCGATTGCAGTGGGCTGCCCAGCGCCCCTGTCTCCCATGCTTGCATCTCTTCTTCCTGTCGCTGGAAATCCCGCTCCGTCGCCTCGCGCGGCACGGCCGGCCCGCCCGCCTGCGGCTGCCGGGGCATCGGGCGCGGCGGGGCAAGAGCCGGAGCACGGGTGGGGAGCTTCTGTGAGGGCGGTGGGGCCTGCGAAGGCGGAGGAGCCTGTATCTGCCGCTGCGCGTCGGCGAGGGCCTGCCGAACCGGGCTTGTTCCTGGCGCCCCGCCCGCGAGCTGCCGCCCCGCCCACTTGAAGAACCGGAAGACCGCTCGGACGATCCAGAACAGGGCGACTAGGAGGAAAATTACGACCTCGGCATTGAAATTCACGACTACTCATCCTCCGTATGCGTCAGGATCAACGCCGCTAAGTTCAAAATCGCCTCTGCCTGCGTCAAAAGCACCGCGACGTTCTGTAAGTCTTGCCCTGGTTGGTCATTCATCTCATGCAGGTTCACGCCGTACTTTGACGCATTCTCTCGAATGAGAGCGTGCAACGGTACTTGCGTCCTATTGGAGAGTTGTCGCTGATGTTGGTCTTCCCTCTCAGCCGCAGAATCTCGCGTGGTATTCGCTCAATCGCTTCTGGGCTGACATCCGCTCCGCTATAGTAGCCCAGCAGCAGCCGGATCATGTTCTCCAAGTGGCTATCAGTCTCCGGTCCGATCAAGTCCAGCGCATCAATCACCGTCCTAACCCAGAAGTAAAAGTTGCGCTCTTCAAACGCATCATAGGGGATGCAGTCAAGTGGAAGATCGTTTGGTGTCATGTCGGGGTCTGCCTAACTGATGTCACGCAAGCGGGGAATGTCGTGGGGCGGAATGCCGTGGGATTGAAATCCTCGTCTGTGGGGCGAGGCGCCTAGTCTCCACCTTCGTGGAGACCGGATAAGTCAACCGTTTCCTCTTTGTCCGCGCAGGCGGACACTGGGCGTCCGCGCCCCACAGACGAGGATTTCAATCCCACGACTCTGTATCCCACGGTACTCGGACATAGCCGTTTGCCTGATATGAACGCGGCTACACCGCCGCCCCCGGCAGGCTGTTGGCGCCGCCGTCCTCGTCCGTGCCGCCGGTCGCCCGGCTGATGCCGCTCCGCATCGCCGTGTCCGCCTGCAAGTTCCGCAGGTTGTAGTAGTCCATGACGCCTAACGTGCCGCTCCGCAGCGCGTCGGCCAGCGCCTGCGGCACCTGCGCCTGGGACTCGACCACTTTGGCCTGCATCTCCTGCGTGTACGCCTTCATCTCTTGCTCGCGGGCGACCGCCATCGAGCGGCGCTCCTCGGCTTTGGCCTGGGCGACCTTCTTGTCCGCCTCGGCTTGGTCGGCCTGCAAGCGCGCGCCGATGTTCTGGCCGACTACGACGTCGGCGATGTCAATGGACAGAATCTCGAAGGCTGTCCCGGCGTCCAGCCCTTTTGCCAGGACCGTTTTGGAAATCGCGTCCGGCTTTTCCATGACCTCGAGGTGCGTGGCCGCCGAGCCGATGGTGGTGACGATGCCCTCCCCGACGCGCGCCAGCACCGTCTGCTCGCCTGCGCCGCCGACGAACTGCTCGATGTTGGCCCGGACGGTGACGCGCGCGAACGCCTTCATCTCGACGCCGTTCTTGGCGACCCCGGCGACGTTCGGCGTCTCGATGACCTTGGGGTTGACCGACATCTGCACGGCTTCCAGCACGTTGCGGCCCGCCAGGTCAATCGCCGCCGCCCGCTCGAAGGGCAGGGGAATCTGCGCCCGGTGCGCGCTGATCAGCGCCTGTACCACGCGGTCCACGTTGCCGCCGGCCAGGTAGTGCGTTTCCAGTTGGTTCAGGTTGACCGGCACGCCCGCCTTGACGGCGGCGATGAGCGGCAGGATGACCCGGTCCTGCGGGACGCGCCGCAGGCGCATCCCCATCAGGCTGCCGGGGTTGACGCCGCTGACGCCCGCTGAGATGGCCGTGATCATCAGGCCGAGCGGGATGTAGCGCATGACGACCGAGAGCAGGACCAGAACGACAATGACGACGATGATGATGGGAACAAATGGTGGCATGGGAGGCTCCTATTGCCATCATTATAGCATATTACCAGGCCATCAGCGCCTTATGGCCGTTTGGTTGCGCCACAATTCCACCGGATTAGGAGCGCCGAAGAAGCCGTGGTTGGCGCACAAAATGCTGGGCAGGCGGTCGTGGCCGATCCGCCCCACCTTTAGGTTGTGGCCGCCTTTGTCCGTCAAAATCTGCTGCTGCCAGTGCAGGCCGCGCCGGTCCGTCTCATAGAAGACGCCGACGCGCTTGGTCTGCGACTGCTCCTGCTCGGCGAAGGCGATGTCGGGCCGCCCGTCGCCCTTGAAGTCGGCCACCTGCAAGCTGCCCTGGTGGACGAACTGGATCGTCGGGTCAATGATGTGCCGTGTCCACGCCCCGTGACGCGGGTCGCGCGGCGCTTCAAACCAGACCAGGCCGCCGGTTCCGTACATGGGAGCCATCAGGACATCGAGCCGCCCATCCCCGTTCAGGTCAGCCACGGCGATCGCCATCTGTTCGTATCCCGGCCCGATGTCGTGCCGCGTCCAGACATCCCTGGCCGGGTCGCCGTGATGCATGGGGTTCTCGAACCAGCACAGACGATACGGCTTATCCGGGCTGGGCGCGAGCAAATCTAAATACTTGTCGCCCGTCAGCGCGCCCAGGGCCGTGCCCTCCGCCCCGCGATCAATCTGCGGCTTGCCGACGACGGTCCACGAATCGGGCGTGTTCTGCAAGAACAGCCCGCCGTTGACGGCCACGTCCACCTTGCCATCGCCGTTGATGTCGCCGACCACGATGTCATGGGAGGGGACACCCTTGTTGATGACATGCTCCTTCCAGCGGGTCGCGTAGGGGTCTTGGCCGTGCGGGCGCGGATTCTCCAGCCAGAAAATCTGGTTGAACAAAGACCCAACGATGATGTCCTGCGCGCCATCCCGATTAATGTCTGCCACCTGCGCGTCCTCCCCGCCCTGTTCGCCGATAGGACTGATGACGGACTGAGTCCAGGCCGGGAACCTGTATAATTTCATGCCTTCGCCGACCGTCATCACGGCCACATCGCCGCGCCCCGTCCCGGAAAAATTCCCGATGACCTTCGGCTTATGGCCGTTGGGGACCATCTTGGGGTCAAGGAGCGAGTGCCGGAACGTCGCGGGCATGAACGGAACGTCAGACCGAACGCCCGCACCGAGCAGGGATAGGACGAAGGCGGTAAGTAGAAGCGGTGTCCGTCTCATGGGGGCTACTCCAACGTGGCAACGAGCCGTGGCGTGAAGCGGAGGCGGTCGGCGGCGACGCACAGCGTCCGCAGGCCGTGCCACTGTTCGGGAATGGGATAATCCTTGCCGTTTAGGTGCAGGTGCCCGTACAGCACGGTCTCGACGCCGTGCGCTTTGAGGAGCGGCGCGAAGACGTCCAGCGGCGGGTAGTGGATCAGGGCGATTTTCAGATCGCAGTCTTGAATAGCTTCCAGCCGTTTGGACAGCCGGGACACCTCGCGGGCGATGATCTTTTCCGCCTGTGCCTTCTCTGCCTCCGTGCCCGTTGCGGGAAACCAGCCGCGCGTCCCCGCCACGCCCACGCGCCCGTCGTCCGAGACGAACGGCGTGTCGTGCAGGCCAGGGGAGTTCAGCGGCTTGTCCGAGTCCCACCAGTAGTCGTGGTTGCCCTTGCAAAGCACCTTGACGCCCGGCAGCGCGGCCAGCCACGCCAGATCCGGCTCGGCATCGGCCCGCTTCATCCCCCAGGACAGGTCGCCCGGCATCAGCAGCAGGTCATCAGGTTCGACCACCGCCCGGCAGGCCGCCTCGATCCGCGCCGGGTGATCCCGCCAGTGCTCCCCAAAGATGTCCATCGGCTTCGGCTTGGCAAACGACAAATGCGTGTCCGCCAGCGCCCAAATGCGTCGCATATCCCGTAGTATACCCGCTAGGCGGGAGCGCTCGGAACCGGCGGGCCTTTATCCTGAACCAACTGCTCAAATCGGGAAAGCTCGGCGCTGTTGAGATCGGAAACGGACCAGTAGGTCATACCTGCCTCTTCCCAATGCAGCACATGGTAGCCCTGGCTCGTGACGGCATTCGCTCCACTGTTCGCGCCTCCCTCGGCAGTCTTGGTGGGCCACACAAAGAGGTTGATGAGGTGCTTCTGGCGCCGGTAGACCAGCGCGGCCACCGGCCTGCCGTCGAGATAGTCCAGGCGTCCGCCGATCAAAGGAAACCCCTGAGCCGTCAGGTCCTTGACGGGGGGGGAGTAGTCCAGCTTGCCGCCAAACCAGGGCTTGACGGTGTGCTGGTTGGAGGAAGCGACATCCGCGAGATGGGCGCCCATCAGCGAACGGACATGGCTGGCGACCACTTCCTGCGCCAGAATGCCTTCGCCGGGCGCCACGGTGCGGACGCGAATGAGGTTCCAACTCAGAAAAGCCACCAGCGCCAGAGCCGCCGCCACACCCCACCAGCGCCGGGGGGCCAGGGTGAAAGTGTGATCGAAAGAGCGTAAGTCCGGCGTGGCCGACCGGCGTACTGATGACTGAATGCGTGACTGAAGGGCGTCTGGGACGGAGAAATATAGCGTCCCGTCACGCAGCCCCGCCCGCAGCGCCCGATAGTTCTCGTGAGACAGCGCACAGGCGGGACAAGACCGCAGGTGCTCTTCAACCTCCAAACTCGTCGCCAAATCCAGTTCTCCGTCCATATAGGGGTGGAGCAGCGTTTGGACCTTACTACAATCCACGTTCGGTTCCCTCCACCGGCTGTTCCCCTAAAGAACGCACGAGCCGCTTGCGGGCACGCGCCAGGCGCGACATCACCGTCCCCAGCGGGACGGCGGCGATGTCGGCGATCTCTTTGTAAGACAACCCTTCCAGTTCACGCAGCACCATCACCTCTCGGAATTCCACCGGCAGAGCCTCCAACGCCTGCCGAAGCAGATGCGCGTCGAGGTTCCGCAGCACGATCCCCTCTGGGTTTAGGTCGTCACAGGGCAGCGCGTGGAGTTCTTCATCGAAAGACAGGGACGGCTCCTGCGACCGGTTATGGCGCAGCCAGGTGTAGGCGGTGTTCCGCACGATGCGTAGGAGCCAGGAACGGCTGTCTCCCCCACGGTAGCCGCCGAACGCGCTGAAGGCGCGCAGACAAGCCTCCTGAACCACATCTTCCGCATCCTGCTCGTTGCCTGTCAGCCAGCGCGCGAGGTTGTACCCCGCCCCCAGGTGCGGCATGATCGCGTGTTCAAAGCGCGAGCGCGCGTCTCGTTGTTGCACCGGTCTTCCCTCTTGGTGTCGCCTACTGAAAGCAAAGACTGGTTTCCCCACCCGTTTATTCCCTCCACGGCATCAAAAACAAAAATTGCCCCACCAGGAATAAAAGCATAAACAGGGCAGTCTAGGAGGCAGAACGCAGCATCGAGGAGCTTAACATGGCAGATCACATCAACTCGGATCACGGCGACGAGATCGTCTGCGATCACAACGACGGCATAGACCGGCGCGGCTTTCTCAAGTGCATGGCCTGGGCAGGCACCGGAATGTTATGGACGCTGGGCGGCGGCCTCTTGTCGTCGCGCGTTTTTGGGAAAGAAAGCACTCCAGCAGGCAAGGGGTGGAACTTCGTCCAGATCAGCGACAGCCATATCGGGTTCAACAAGGCCGCCAACAAGGATGTCATCGGCACCTTTCAGGAGGCCGTCGCCAAGATCAACGCCCTGCCGACGCCGCCGGCGTTCATCCTGCACACGGGCGACCTGAGTCAGCTCGCCCAGGCGGACCAGTTCGACACCGTGGATCAGGTCCTCAAAGGCGCGAAGACGCTCACGGGGCAGGTGTTCTACGTTCCCGGCGAACACGATGTCGTCGGCGACGGCGGCAAACTGTACCTGGAACGCTACGGCAAGGGCACGAAGGGCGGCGGCTGGCATTCCTTCGACTACAATGGGGTGCATTTCATCGGGCTGGTCAATGTCCTTAATCTGAAACCCAAAAGCATGGGCGATCTGGGCGCGGACCAGCTCCTGTGGCTGAAGAAGGACGTCGTGGGCCTGTCCGGCAGTACGCCCATTGTCGTCTTCGCCCACATCCCCCTCTGGGAAGTATACCCGCAGTGGGGCTGGGGCACCGCCGACGCCGCCCAAGCGCTCTCTTATCTGAAGCGCTTCGGCTCGGTCACGGTGCTCAACGGCCACATCCACCAGGTCCAGCAGAAGGTGGAGGGCCATATGTCATTCCACACCGCCATGTCCACGGCCTTCCCGCAGCCCGCCCCCGGCACGGCCCCGACGCCTGGCCCGATGGCCGTGCCGGCGGGACAACTCCGCCATGTCCTCGGCATCACCGATGTGAGCTACGTCCCAGGCAGACATCCGCTGGCGCTGGTGGACAGGCCCCTCGTGTCACCCACGGCAGCGCCCGGAGGTGAGACGCGATGAACACGGCACTCTTCGCCAAGATGCATGGGGGGATGACGCATTTCCCGATCGCCTTGGTGATCGCCTCCCTGACTTTTGACCGCGCCGCCGTGGTCGTGCAGGACGCGGATCGCCAGCGGGACTTGCGCGCCGCCGGGTTCTACGCCTCGCTGCTGGGGGCGCTGGGTTGCTTCGGCGCGGTGCTGTCCGGGCTGCTGCTGACGAATTGGGACACAATCGGCAGCGGGAATCTCGCCCGACACCACCTGTTCCTCTGGCCCGCGTTCGCGCTGATCGTCGGGCTGGCCGTCTGGCGCCTGGCGGTTCGGGACCGCGCCTCCCGCCCGGCGCATGGCGCCTACCTTGTTCTGATGCTGGTCACTTCCGGTCTGGTGGCCGCCGCCGGGTACTGGGGCGGCGAGATGCTGCTGGCCGGCTGAAGTTGTGAAAGGCAAACCAATGGATCGAAATGTTCAACTGACGACGGGGTTCATGGCGGCCCTGATCGGAGCCGCGGTCATGGCCCCCGGTGCCCCGCTTCACGGTAAGAAACACAACGCGGACGCACCCGCCGCCCTCGTCGCCCAGGGTCACGCTTTGTTCGTGACCAACTGCTCACCCTGTCACGGGGCCGACGCCGAGGGGGATGACGGGCCGAACCTGCACCACAAGGGGCTTGCCGATGCGTTCATCGCCACTGCCGTCAAGAACGGATTCAAGAACGAGATGCCGCCTTTCGGCAGCAAACTCAAAGCGCCCGAGGTGAAAGCGCTCGTGGCCTACGTTCACTCCTTGCAAAAATAAGCTGAGGATGCTGCGAACATGACATGAGGAGGAGCAAATGCGAGAGGATGTGAGTAAGGGTAGGAAAGGAATTTCGCTTGAGGCAAAGGGCGCGATCCTCGGCACGGCGGCAGCGGCAGCGACTCTCGGCGTCACGTTCGGCATGTCATCTTTGATGCACGGCGGGACAGGCAGGAGCATCCCGCGGGTGCAGTCCCAGGTCTCTGTGACCCTGCCTGCTGCGGCTGGAAATGGCGAGTTGTCGGCGCAGCTCGTCCAGGGGCGTGCCCTGTTCTCGCAGGAGTGCGCCGCCTGCCACGGAAGTCGCGCCCAAGGAGGCTTCGGCCTAGACCTGCGCCACCTGGAGATGTCTGATGCACAGATCGCCGCGACCATAAGTGCCGGCATGAAGCCGGGGATGCCGGCTTTCGGCCGCAAATACGGCGGCTCGGATGTGAGGGCGCTCACCCAGTACGTTCGCTCACTCAAAAAGTAGGTCGGCTGTCGGGACAAACCCCGTCACGCACAGCACACGAAGGAGATCGTTTAATGGCTCAACCGCATTTCACGAGCACCCTCGGATGGGCGCTCGCCCTCTGATTCCCGCTGGCGATAGCCGCTCACGCAGATCCCTCTGCCGCCAGGGCAAAGCCGCCTCAAATGTCGTCCGCTCATCCCGTCTCCGCCAGCGCCATCGCTTGGAGGCACTGGCGAGCAATCGCACAAGGAGACGTGACTACCCTCATGGGCGATTACAGCCCTGATGCGGTCTTCCATTGGAAGGAAGGCGCGTTTGAAGGCGACCACGTCGGCGCGGAGGCGATTCGCACCGTCTGGACCAAGTTCGCCAAGGTGCGGGCGCCGCTGACGCTCGCTGTGAGCAACGTTCAAGAGAAAGGCGGCCGCAAAGGCGGCTGCAAAGGCAGCCGCGTCGTTACGGCTGATGTGACTCTCCGCAACGCCGCTTGGACTTACCCCCTCATACTGACCCTGTTCTTCTAGGCGTCTGAAGTTTGTGCGGCGCTGCCTAATCAAGAAAGCCGGGGCCACCGTGGGTTCGACTATCTCTGTCTTCTCCCCGCGCAGGCGGGGAATGGGCGCCTGGCCCCCCAGCCGGGGGCTTCAGCCCCACGGTCCTGTAGCCTACGGCCTCCGCGGCGCAGTCTGCCGAAAGGCAAACCCGATTTGATTGACAGCCCCTTTCGCTCTAGGTATACTGTACGCCTATGGCCTCCACCACTGTCAAGCCGCCGGCCGGCCCCGCCGCCCCTCCGCCGGGAGGCGGGAAGAAGCCCCTCGGGATCGCGGGCGCCACCGGCCTGATGATGGCGATGGTCCTCCTGTCGCGCATCCTGGGCGTCCTGCGCGACGCGATCATCTCCCACTACTTCGGGCGTAGCCCGCTGACCGATGCTTATCAGGCCGCCTTCACCGTCCCCGACCTGCTGTTTTACCTGCTGCAAAGCGGCGCGCTGTCGTCCACGGTCGTCCCGATCCTGACCGAATACCGGCAGCAGGGCAAGGACAAGTCTGCGGACAAGACGGTCAGCACCGTCGCCTCGGTCATCTTCGTCTTCATCGGCCTGCTCATCTGCGTGATGTGGATCAACGCCCGCGCGCTGACGATCGCGCTGAACCTTGGGTTTGACGAGCACACGATTGACCTGTCCGTCCCGCTGACGCGCGTCCTGCTGCCGGCCCAGATGTTTTTCTTCATGGGCGGCCTAATGATGGGCGTCCTGTATTCCCGCAAGCAGTTCCTGATTCCCGCCATGGGGCCGGTTATCTACAACGCCGGCATCATCTTCGGCGGCGTCGTGCTGCGGCACTGGCTGGGCATCCACGGGCTGGTCTGGGGTGCGATTGCCGGCGCGTTCCTCGGCAACTTCCTCCTCCCGTTCGGCGCCGTGCTGCGGCTCGGCGTCCGCCTTCGGCCCTCGTTTGATGTGACGCACCCCGCCGCCATGAAGGTCTGGCGGATGCTGCTGCCCATCGGGCTGGGCGTCTCACTGCCCAACATTGACCAGATGGTCAACAAGGAGTTCGCCTCGTTTCTCGGCAAGGGCGACACGACGGCGATCATGAACGCCTACCGGCTGATGCTGCTGCCCATCGGTGTCTTCGCGCAGGCGATGGCCCTGGCCGCCTTCCCGACGCTGTCCGGCCAGGCCGCAGAAAAAAACTTCACGGCCATGCGGCGGACCATGAACCAGTCCCTCCGCAACATCCTGTTCCTGACCGTTCCCGCCTCCGCCCTGATGTTCCTGCTGGCGGAACCCGTCATCACGTTTTTGCTCCAGAGCGGCAAATACACCCACGCGGATACACTCGTGACCGCCTCGGCCCTGCGTTCCCTGAGCCTGGGCATCTTTGCCTGGTCCTGCCAGTCCCTCCTGACGCGCGGCTTTTACGCCCTGCAAAACTCCAAAGTGCCGGTCATCTCGGGGGCGATTGTTTCTGTCCTGTTCGTCGCCATGAACTTCTGGGTCGTCCGTCCTGTCATCCACGTCAAGGCCCGCGTGGACACGCTGGCCCGCCAGGTCGAGGCGCTCCAAACGAACGTCACCCTGGTCCAGCCCTTTCTCCCGCCCAGCCAGGCCGCCCTTGCTGCCGTCACCGCCGCCCAGTCGTCCCCCGCTGACGCCGCGCCGGGCGCGTCTCCCGATGACATGTCTCTGAGGCTGGGTACAGCCCAAGACCAGCTCACGCAGCTTGTCGCGCAGGCCCAAACGTCGCTGACCGACGCCCAGGCCCGCCTGGACTCCAAGCAGCTCCAACTTGCCGTCGCGCAGTCTGAACTGGAGACCCGCGCCGCCCGCGCCGTGTGGGAGCTTGGCCTGACGACGACCATTGCCGCCACGATTCACATGGTCGCCCTCTATTTCCTGCTGCGCCGCCGCTTGACCGGGCTGTATACCCAACGCCTGGTGTCCAGCCTCGGCAAGACTCTGATGGCGACGCTGGCCCTGTGCGTCCTGACCAAGCTGGTCCTGGCCGTCTGCGAGACCAGCTTCGAGACTTCGCACCATGCGCCCAAGCTAATTGCCGCCATCACCTTGTCACTGGCAGGGCTGGCGGGGGTAGGGGCATTCCTGGGCGCCGCGCGCGTCCTGCGTATGGGCGAGCTGCAATCCGCCGTGGATTTAATCCGCCGCCGTCGCTCCGGGGATCGGTTGGGGTAGAATTAACCCATGGACATCTTCGAGCGTTTCAATTCCAAGTTCGGCAAGTGGTACGAGGGGCTGTTCGGTGGCGACGCAGGCGAGCTGCGCCCCAAAGACGTGCTCCGCAAGATCATCGGCGCGATGGAGGATGGTCGAAAAGAAGGCTTCGACAGCAAAATCTACGTTCCGAACAAGTACATCCTCGAACTGGCCGTGGACGACGTGGAAGAGCGCGAGTACCTGCTTTCGTTTCTCGACGAAGAAGAATTAGTCGTCGTCCTGCAACGGTTCATGGCCCAGAACAACTATAAAACGCGCGGCCCGCTGGACTTCACCATCGCCGAAATCCCCGAAGCCGCGCGCGAGTCCCGCCATGAGAAGCTTCGCGTCCGTGTGCGCTACGAGAAGGGGGAAAAGGCCCCCGGTGCCCCCAATAATGGGGGAGCCGGAAAAGTACCTGGAGAAGACCCCCGTATCTTTACGCCCTCTCTTTCTGACCGCCCCATTATTGGAGGCGGGGGGGGCCAAGACGACCTCCCCACGGTCGCTGGCTTCGACCCCGACGACGAGGCGGGCACCGTCCCTGCTGTCGCCTGGGCGTCCCTGGCCGTCACTGCCCCCGATGGACGCCGGAGCCACGTCAGCCTGACCAAGCCGGCGTTTCAGATCGGACGCTCGCGCAATGCCGGCAATGACCTGGTTTTGGACACCGACGGCATGGCCTCCAAGTCCCACGCCCGCCTGGAGCGTGAGCGCGACGGCTCGTGGACATTCTACGACCTGGGCAGTACCAACGGCGTCAAGGTCGGCGGTGTCCGTGTGGACGGCAACCGCGTCCTCCATGACGGCGACGAGATCACGGTCGGGGCGACCAAGCTGGTCTTCAGCCAGGCCGACGCCCGCGCCGCCGACGCCCCGGCTTCGCCTGTTCCCTCTGCCGCGCCCGTTCGACGCGCCCGGCTGGTCGCCCCAGACGGTGAGGCCTATGTCCTCGCCTCGGAAACGCTCATCGGGCGCGCCGTCACCAGCGACATCATCCTGCCGAACCCCTCCGTCGCCACCAAGCATGCCCGCGTCATCGCCCCCGACGCCGCCACCTACCTGATTGAAGATCTGGGCAGCGACGAAGGTACGACCGTCAACGGGCGCTCCCTCCCCCCCGGCCGCCGCCAGCCGCTGGCCGACGGCGACGAAGTAGCCTTCGGCGACGCCAAACTGCGCTTCGTCGGCGGGGGCGCAGGATGAGAAAACCATGAACATCCTCCTGGGTCTCCTCCACTACGCCTTTCTCGCCGTGCTGGTCCTTTTGCTCCTTTACATCCTCGCCCTGGTCCGGCGGCACCTGGATTGAAGGACACGAGGACGCCGCCCGTCAAGACCAATGCCGTCCGCCTGCTCGACGAGGCCGGCGTGGCTTACCGCCTCGCCTCCTATGACGTGGACGAGGCCGACCTGTCCGCCGAAACGGTCGCCCGCAAGATCGGCCTGCCCCCCGCGCAGGTCTTCAAGACCCTGGCCGTGCGCGGCGACAAGTCCGGCGTCCTGCTCGCGCTTGTCGCCGCCGGGACCGAACTCGACCTCAAGGCGCTGGCCGCTGCTTCGGACAACAAAGGCTGTGACCTGCTCCCGCTGCGTGAGGTCCAGCCTGTCACCGGCTACCTGCGCGGCGGTGTCTCCCCGCTCGGAACCAAAAAGCGCCTGCCGGTCTACCTCGACCGCAGCGCTCTCGCGCATGATGAGATCAGCGTCAGCGCCGGCGTCCGGGGTGCCCAAATCCTCGTCGCGCCCGCCGACCTCACCCGCATCACCCAGACCGCCGTGGGCGATTTCCATAAGCCGGGTACAGACGACGACCTTCCGCCCTGAGCGGCGGGCCTTTGCTCCTCTTGCGCCCGCGCAGGCGGGAGCCGGCACTATGAAAGCCCACGGGTTCAGCCCTGGGTACAATAGACCTCTTGCGTAAGTCGGGTATCCTCAGCATATGTTTTACGCCGATGCCCGTTTGTTGAAGCCGCCTGTGTTCAAGCGACTGACCGGCGTTTTGCCGGACACGTTCTGCGCCATGTCGTCGGCCCTGACCGCGCATCAGCCCGGCGGGGGGCGTCCTCCGAAGCATTGCCGGGAGGACCGGCTCCTGATGACCCTGATGTACTGGCGCGAGTACCGCACCTACGCCCACATCGCCCAAACGTATAGCCTGAGTGAGTCCGCCGTCTGCCGCACCATTCATGCCGTCGAGGATGCGCTTCTGCGCTCCGGCGCGTTCACCCTGCCGGGCAAGAAAGCCTTGACCCGGAGCGACATTAGGTTCGAGGTCGTTGTCGTGGACGCCACGGAGTGTCCGGTGGAGCGTCCTAAAAAAAGCAGAGACGCTCGTACAGCGGCAAGAAGAAGCGGCACACTCAGAAAGCGCAGGTCGTCGCCGACCCCAAGACCGGGCGCATCCTAGCCACGGCCTTCAGCGCGGGCAAGACGCACGACTTCAACAAGACGCACGACTTCAAGCTGTTCGTGCGGAGCCGGGTGGCGTTGCCGCCTCAGACCGAGTGCCTGGCCGACAGCGGCTATCTGGGGCTGAAGAAGCGCCATGACAACAGCCGCCTGCCGAGCAAGAAAAGCAAGCTGCGCCCGCTGACGGCGGAGCAGAAAGCCGCGAACCGCCAACTCTCGCGGGAGCGGTTCGTGATTGAGCATATCATCCGCAGCGTCAAGATCTTCCGCATCCTGGCGGAGCGTTACCGTAATCGGCGGAAGCGGTTCGGCTTGCGCTTCAACTTGATCGCTGCTCTTTACAACATGGGGCGGCCAATCTGACACTTACGCAAGAGGTCTAATCTCCCACTGTATTGCCCCAATACATAGCCTGACTTTCAGTGGCACGCAGGCTCCTTCACGGGTACCTCAGATGATCGGTTAGATTGTCGTTTGCTTACAGCGGCTAACTGGGTAAACCTATTTGGAACTTGAAAGGCCACTTTATGAAAACATCCTCCATTCGTTTTTGCCCTGCCGTAATCGCTATCGCCGCAACTGGTTGCGCAGCATTTGGCACGGTGCATCCGGTCCACGCTCAGACAAAGGCGAAGAGATCGGCGAAGACATCGACGCAAGCGCAGGCACGTTATGTCGCCAAGGGCGGCTTCTCTTTCGCCGTTCCTGCAAAGTGGCAAAAAGACGATGCGGACATCAGCATGGAAAGAATGCGATACGCCCTGACGACCGAAGACGGAAGAGTGGTCACGAGCCTCAAAATCAGCACTTTGCGGGACAAAGAAGCCACCCCGGACAGTCTTGCCGAACACCTCCGGCAAACCGTGAAGGAAAACACGGGAACCATCCTTATTGTGCGCGACAAGGCGGTGACGGTGAGCAAGGCGCCGGGTATCGTCTTTGAAACCAATAACACCCGGCCCAGTGAACCAGACACGGAGATGACGCTCCTCACGGCCCGCAATGGCATCACGAGCCAAGTGATCTTGACCTGTAAAACCGCCGACCGAGCCAAGTACGGCCCGATCTTTGACAAGGTCGTCGAAACCTTCAAATGGCAGTAGGCTTGTTCTATTGTCTATTTAGAAAGCAACGACCTCGATGAAATTAGCCGCTGGAATTGTCCTCACCGCTCTCGCGGCAACCACCATGATGGGTGTCGCTTCGGCTCAAACAAAAGATGTGGTAGATACGGCGCTTAGGTCGCCCAAAACAGCAAGCCCGGCTACTCACCAGAGGGCCGGGCTTTTCCATAATGAAGGTGATGCGATGTTCGCATTAACTACTAGACCTCTTGCATAAGCCTCCCTGGGCTGAACCCCAGGTCTCTAGAAGTGCCGGCCCCCGCCTTCGCGGGCGAAGAAAGGGTTTCCAAGGCTGTCTCTCTGCCCGCGAAGGCGGGCATTAGCTCTTCTAAAGCCCCGCCGTTCAGGGCGGGGAGACCTTATGCAAGAGGTCTAATGCATCAGGAGAACCGAAATGATCACCGTTGCCAACCGCATCTACGTCAAACCCGAATATGCCGATGCCTTCGAGACCGCCTTCCGCCAGCGCGCGGGGCTGGTGGACGGGATGCCCGGCTTTGTCTCCAACCAAGTGCTTCGCCCCGTCAACGAGGGTGATCCGTACATAGTGTTCACTACCTGGAAAAGCCGTCAGGACTTCCTGAACTGGGTCCGCTCCGACGCCTTCCAGAAAGGCCACGCACAGTCCGGCACACTCCCGAAGGATGCTTACCCGCAGGCGAACGTGTTGGAAATGCACGAGGTTGTCTCTGACTCGTCGCGTCCTGACATGGAGCCGGAGCCGCCCGGCGGGCCGTTCAAGATGCACTGATGTCCCGCTGACGCTCCTCCCTTACCCTCTCCCGGCGGGGGAGGGCGGCGAGGAACGAGCCGGGAGGAGGTTACATCTTGAACCAAATTTGCATCGCCGTGACTGGCCTGGGCTTCGGGGCCGAGTTCGTCCCAATCTACCAGCGCCACCCGGATGTCCGCGAAGTGGTCCTCTGCGACCCGGACGAGGGCCGCCTGCGCGATGTCGGCGACCGCTGCGGCATTCGCCGCCGGTTCGCCGATCTCGACGCCCTGCTGGATGCGCCCGACATTGACGCCGTCCACCTGCTCACGCCGCTCTTCTTCCACGCCGCCCAGGCCATCCGCGTTCTCCAGGCTGGAAAGCACTGCGCCTGCGCCGTGACCATGGGCGTGTCCCTCGACGAGCTGCGAAGCGTCCTCGCCGCCCAGCGCGCCTCCGGCAAGAACTACATGATGATGGAGACCGTCGTCTATTCCCGCGAATTCCTCTTCGTCAAGGACCTCTACGACCGGGGCGAATTGGGCGGCCTGACCTTCCTGCGCGGCGTCTACTTCCAGGATGTCGAAGGCCGCCCCGCCTACTGGCAGTCCGTCCCGCCGATGCACTACGCCACCCATGCCGTCGCGCCCCTGCTCGCGCTGACCGGGACGCGGGCCACGCACGTCTACTGCCTCGGCTCCGGCCTCCTCTCGCCCCACTTGCAGCAGCCGGGCGCCAACCCTTTCCGACTCGAATCGGCCCTGTTCCGCCTAGAAAATCCGCCCGTCGCCGCCGAAGTGACCCGCTCCTGGTTCGAGACTGCCCGCCCCTACATTGAAGGCTTCCACGTCTACGGCACGAAACAAGGCTTTGAATGGAGTCCCTTGCATGGCGAAAAACCCGCCCTGTTTACCCTGGGCGACGAACGCACCCCTTATGGTCGCCCCGTCGCCGTCGCCCGCCCAGCCCTCCCCGACTATGCCGACCGCCTGCCCCCTGAGCTTCGGGAGTTCACCCAGTACGAGACCGACGGCGCCCACGGCGGCTCACACCCGCACCTCGCCCATGAGTTCGTGCGGAGCATCGTGGAGAACCGCCCGCCGGCCATTGACGCCGTGACGGCGGCCACCTGGACCGCCCCCGGCCTCTGCGCCCACGAGTCCGCCCTACGCGACGGCGAGGCGGCGGCGATCCCCGCGTTTACCGCAACCGGGGCAGGGAAATAAAACAAAACAGACCGCTTCATCGTGCTGATACACATTCACGTTCACCGTCATATTCGATCACTCGAGCCGCTTCCGTCCAGTGCCTGCATTCAGTCGAGAAACCTGTGCATGACATAAGCATTCACCAGGCCCAGCTCCCGATGGCGGAAAGCCTTCGGGATCGTGCCGATGATGCTGAAGCCGAGCGACTCCCACAAAGCCACCGCCCGCGCGTTGCTGCTGACGACGAAGTTGAACTGCATCGCCGTGTACCCCGCCGCCTTCGCCTCTGCCAGCGCATGAAGGCCCATAGCCCGGCCCACCCCGCGCCCGGAACAGCCCGGCTTGACCATGAACGCGGCGTTGCAGATGTGCGCCCCTAGGCCCGGCTGATTAGGCTTCAGGAGATAGGTCCCGACGATCTCCCCATGTTCCTGGGCTACATAGGTTGAAACGCCGGCCGGCATCCAGAGCAAGTGCGCCTGCTCTTTGCTCGTGTCGGGTGCGTAGACGTAAGTATCGCTCTCGGCGACAACGTCCTGGAAGATGGGCCAGATGGTCTCCCAATCAGCGGCGGTCGCCTTGCGTATGTCAAACATGGCACTTCCTATTCGTACAGATGGACGGCCCGCGCCCGCTCTTCGTAGTCCCTGAGCGGCCCGGCCCAGCCGCCCGCCATGTCTGCGTAGGTCGCGCCTGCCACCAATGCCTTCTGCGTCCGGGCGCTCACCAGCAGCCTTTTCAGTTTGTCCGGTTGCCAGTCGTCAGCATAAAGACGGCGCAGGGTGACAGCCAGCGTCAGCCCGACCTGAACGGCGTTCAGGCGGTCGCGGTCCGTGACCAAAATCTGCACACCGCCGCAGGGTTGGTGGGCGAAAACGCTGGCCGTGGGCGTGAAGTGAACAGGGATGAAACTCACCCCCGGCATCGCCTCCGCGTTCAGCGCCCCGGCGAAATCACGCGGTTCGATGTACGGGGCGCCGAAGACCTCGAACGGCGTGTCCGTGCCGCGCCCGACCGAGACATTCGTGAACTCCAGCAGGCCTACGCCCGGATACAGCGCCGCCGCCGTCAGCCGCCGCATGTTAGGAGAAGGGTTGGTCCACACCAGCCCCGTCGCATCGTACCAGTCGCCCCGCCGCCAGCGGGCGCAGGGGACCACTCCCAGCGGGCAGGTGAGGCGCTTTTCCGCATGAAGCAGCCGCGCCATCTCGCCCAGTGTCAACCCGTGGCGGACCGGAACGGGGTGATACGCGACAAACGACAACGCATCGGCATCGGCCAATGGCCCTTCCACTGCCAACCCCCCGATCGGGTTGGGCCGGTCCAGGACGACCACGCGCAGGCTCTCACTGCTCGCCGCTTCCAGGATGTGCCCCAGGGTGCTGAGGTAGGTGTAAAACCGGCTGCCGATGTCCTGAATGTCGAAGACCAGCGTGTCCAGCCCGGCCATTTGCTCCGGCGTGGGCCGTGTCCGCGCCCCATACAGCGACCAGACCGGCAGCCCCGTCCTGCCGTCCCGGCCATCGGCGACATGTTCGTCCATCTCGCCCCGAATGCCATGCTCCGGGCCGAACAAGGCTTCGAGCGAGACATCGGGCGCCTCATGCAAGGCGTCAATCGTGGCCTGGCCGTCCCGCGTCAGCCCCGTGTGGTTCGTCACCAGGCCGACCCGGCTGCCGCGCAACGCCGCAAACTCATCCCGGACGAGCATGTCAATGCCTGTCAAAACGCCGTCATCATCCGTCATAGGAAGTCCTTCCTCAGCCCCGAAGGGGCTTTGTGCTCTCGTAGCCCGGCCTTTCAAGGCCGGGGGGCGATCTTCAGGTACAATAGCAGCATGGCATCACCCTCCGTCAAGTCAACCGCGATCAAACTGCCGACGATTAAGCTCCGGCCCCAGCGCCCCGACCGCCTGCGGCATCCCTGGGTCTACGACAATGAGATCGCCACCGGCCCGCCCGAGGGCTTCGAGAACGGCGGCGTCGTCCGCGTCGTGGACGCACGCGGCAAAACGCTGGGCGCAGGCTACCTCAACGCGCGCAGCAAGATCGCCGTCCGCTACCTCACCCGCCGGGGCGACGTCCCCGTGGACGCCGCCTTCTGGCGGTCCCGCATCGTCCGCGCGCACGAGTTCCGGCAGGCACACTGCTTTGAGGGTGACGCCCTGCCCGTCGCCTACCGCCTCGTCCACGGCGAATCCGACAGCCTGCCGGGCCTTATTGTTGATGTCTATGGCCCGTTCGTCGTCGTCCAGTTCCTCGCCCTCGGCCTCGAACCCTGGCGCGAGGCCATTGTCGGCGCCCTGCAAGACCTGCTCGCCCCGACCGGCATCTACGAGCGGTCGGACAGCGCCGTCCGCCGCTTGGAAGGGCTGGAAGAGCGGGTCAGCGTCCTGGTCGGCGAGGCGCCCCCGGACGAACTGGCCCTGGACGACGATGGCATGACGGTCCTCGCCGACCTGAAGACCGGAGCCAAGACGGGCCTTTTTCTGGACCAGCGGCAGAACCAGAAGGCTGCCGCCAACCAGGCGCGCGGGCGAGACGTCCTGAACTGCTTCGCTTACACCGGACTGTTCGGGCTGCGCGCCGCCCTGGCCGGGGCCAAAAGCGTCACCGACGTCGAGATCAGCCCCGACTTCACCGCCCTGGGCCGCCGCCAGTGGGAAAGGAACGGGGTCGCCATTCCCCATTCGGGCGTGACCGAGAACGTCTTCGACTACCTGCGCTCCCTGGAAGCCGGCTCCTACCGCACCGACATGGTCGTCCTGGACCCGCCTGCCTTCACCAAGAACCGGGGCAGCCGCGATGGGGCGATCCGGGGCTACAACGAGATCAACCGCGTCGCCCTCCGCCTCCTGCGTCCCGGCGGCGTCCTCGTCACCTGTTCCTGTTCGCACCACCTCTCCGCCACGGAGTTCCGCGAGATCGTGGAGGGCGCGGCCCGTGACGCCGGACGCACACTAAAGCTGATCGAGCAGCGCGGCCAGCCCGCCGACCACCCCGTCCTGCTCGACGCGCCCGAGTCCGAGTACCTGAAGTGCCTGATCCTGGCGGCGGAGTAGGGGCAGAACCTAAAGTCATGTCACCACATTTTGAGATGTTCTATTGGTTTGGCAGCATGGTCGTACTGACCGTTCTCGGATTGTGGGCCAACCAGCGCATGAACTGGCGGAAGAAGGGCACCGGGGAACGTCTGACCTTTCGCCTGCCTCCTGAGATACGGCTATTTCTCGCCGGGTTTGGACTTTGGTTTGCGTCCGCTCCGCCGTGGCTGATAGTCCGAAACATAAGGGACGCGACAGGATGGTTCCTGTTCGTGCTTATCGAGTTGATGTTTTGTGGGGCCGCCGCATTACTGCTGTGGGGCGCCGGGCAGCGGTGCGAATTAGAAATGAACACTGAACGCCGCACTTACCGCTTTACCTCCGGGTGGGGCTTGTGGCCTCGGGTGCGTTCGGGACGGTGGGACGACTTCGCAGGCGTCTTTGTCCGTTGTGTGCCTGTTCAGAACGGCGAACAATGCACGGTCGGTCTCGCTTGGAAGGGCGGTGGGCGCATAACGCCCATTCTCGGGCGCTATGAAACGAGGCAGAAAGCGGACGCGCTGGCGGCGGAGATAGCCGGCATTCTGGGGCTATCGCGGGTCGCAGCGCCCCCGACCGGAACAGTACGCGACATATTGCTACGGAACCATGCTTCTTAGCGGTCTCCCGGCCTACACCGGCGGCAGCGTGGGCAGGGGCCGCGTCGAGGTATCATCCAGGGACACCACCGAGAGACGGCCAGTGTGGACGTCGTAAATGCAGCCGTTGACCGGGATGCGGCTCGGAATCCACGGGTGGGATTTGACGCGCTGGATCTGCTGGCGGACGTTGTCTTCGAGACTCTGAAAAGCGTGGAACTGTTCGGGCGCGATTGCATCCGTCCCGCGCCGCCGCCGGATGTCCGCCCGCAGCTCCTCGTCGCGGAATGTCTGCATGCCGCATTCGGTGTGGTTGATGATCAGTATCTCTTCCACGCCCAGCCGGTAGTGAGCGACCAGCAGGGACCGGATGACATCCTCGGTCACGATGCCGCCTGCGTTCCGAATGACGTAGGCGTCGCCCGGCTTCAGCCCGAACGCCTGCTCCAGAGGGATGCGGTAGTCCATACAGGCGACAATCGCCAGCCGACGGACAACGGGAGCCGTGGCCCGGCTTGGGTCATAAGTCCGCACGAACTCGGCGTTCGTGCGGAGCACTTCATCTAAAACGCTCATGGAAGCATTATACCAGAGGAGGAAAGTGTGAAGATACTTATTCTCGGCGGCACGGTCTTTGTCGGGCGGCATCTCGCCGAGGCGGCCCTCTCGCGCGGGCATGAAGTGACCTTGTTCAATCGCGGCTGGCACAACGCGGATCTGTTCCCGCAAGCCGAGAAGCTGCGCGGCGACCGCGACGGCGACGGGTTGGACGCGCTGGCGGGCCGCTCCTGGGACGCGGTCGTAGATACCTGCGGCTATCTTCCGCGCATCGTGCGGCAGTCTGCCCGGCTGCTGGCGGGAGCGGCTTCTCGCTACGTTTTCATCTCCTCCCTCTCTGTTTACGCGGATACCCGCGCGGCGGGCGTGGACGAAAGCAGCCCAGTGGGAACATTGGAAGACGAGACGACGGAGGAGATCGTCGGCGACACCTACGGGCCGTTAAAAGCCCTGTGCGAACAGGAAGTGCAGGCCGCCTTCCCGGACGGCGCCCTGATCCTCCGCCCCGGCTTTATCATCGGCCCGCACGACCCGACTGACCGCTTCGGCTACTGGCCGCACCGGATCGCCCAGGGCGAAGATGTCCTGGCGCCGGGCGATCCCAGTCAGCCCGTGCAGGTCATAGATGCCCGCGACCTGGCGGAGTGGACGATGCGGCTGGTGGAGCAGGGAGCGACCGGCGTCTATAATGCGACCGGGCCGGACTACCCGCTGACCCTGGGCGGAGTGCTCCAAACCTGCAAGACCGTCAGCGGCAGCGACGCCCGTCTTGTTTGGGTGCCGGACGAGTTCCTAAAGGAAAATGGGGCCGACACCTTCACCATGATGCCGTTCTACATTCCCGAAGCGTCCCTGTCGAACGGCATTATGGGCGCAAGCATCGCCAAAGCCGTTGCTGCCGGGCTGACCTTTCGCCCGCTGGCCGATACCGTCAACGACATATTGACCTGGGACAACTTCCGTCCTGCGGGTGTTCCGCGCAAGGTCGGACTCAGCCCCGAGCGGGAGCGGGAGCTGCTGGAAAAATACCGGAGGAACTTTGTGACTCCCTGAGTCCGAGGGCATTGTTTTCTTGAGTCCGCCGTGGTACAATAGCGTGCCTATGACCACCCAGCCTCCTCCCAACAACTCTGCGTCCAAGAAGCCGAGCGCCCGGCGGACTCCCGCCCGGAAGACGCCGGAGGGAACGCCCGTCAACCAGATTCTCCTCGGCGACTGCGTCGAGGTGATGAACGCGCTCCCGGCCAAGTGCGCCGACCTGGTCTTCGCCGACCCGCCCTACAACATGCAGCTCGGCGGCGACCTGTGGCGGCCCAACATGACCAAAGTGGACGCCGTCAACGACCCCTGGGACAAGTTCAAGTCCTTCGCCGAGTACGACGCCTTTACGCGCGCCTGGCTCACCGCCTGCCGCCGTGTCCTGAAAGACACCGGCACGATCTGGGTCATCGGGTCTTACCATAACGTATACCGCATGGGCGCGGTCCTGATGGACACGGGATACTGGGTTCTGAACGACATCTGCTGGGTAAAATGCCTTAGCGAAACGACCCGCGTGTACGCGCGCACTCCGCAGGGTGACCGTCCGGTCGCATTGCGCGACCTGATACGCACACATCCAGAAAAGGCGCAGCTCTGGAACGGCCAGCAGTGGACGCAAATCTGTGGATGGGCGGAGTCGGCCAGCACGGAGGGTCTGGAGATCCAACTTCGTTCCGGTGAGCGCGTGCGCTGTACGCCCACTCATCGCTGGCCGACCGAACGGGGCTTGGTTTCTGCGGATGACCTGAAGATAGGCGACATTCTAGAAAGATGCATTCTGCCTGAACCCGACGACAATTGCGTCGCCTCCGGCCTAGACGACGAACTCACCGGATGGTTTGTCGGGCTGTATATTGCCGAAGGCTCACGCCATGAGGGGACGATCACAATTGCCGGCCACAAAGACGAGCGGGAACGGTATCGTAGCCTTTGTCAAGTTGCCAAAGCCTTCCACGGCCAGTGTGCTTGGTATGAACCACGCGGCAACGCCTCGATGATTAATATGCACGGCAGCGTCCTGAACGCTTTACTGGACACTTACGTTGGTGGCCGGACGGCTAAGACTAAGTTTCTGTCGCCGCTCTGCTGGCAGCGGTCGAATACGTTCCTGCGGGCATTGCTGCACGGATATTTGGACGGAGATGGGCATTACGACGCGCTGAACGATAGGTGGAGGCTCGGTTTCGCCCAAAACCGGGAGTTGGAAGTCTCCCTGCGAACACTCGCGGCGCGGCTTGACATTCAGATGAGGATCAAAGACGCGCGGGGTCGATATAATCATCAAGATTACCCGTTTCTGCGCGGCGAGGTCAGATGGGTGCGTCCCGGCACGGCAAAGGCTCACAGTGACAGCGAGATCGTGAGCATCAAGCCGGCGAAGACCGAGCGTTTCATTGACATTGCCGTCGCCGATGAGCCACACCTGTTCGCGCTTGCTTCCGGGGTGCTCACCCACAACAGCAACCCGACCCCCCAGATGAAGGGGACCCGGTTCTGCAACGCCCATGAGACGCTGCTGTGGGCCAAGAAGTCCGTGGACCAGAAGAAGTACACGTTCCACTACCGGGAGATGAAGGCGGGGAACGACGACAAGCAGATGCGCTCCGACTGGTACATCCCCATCTGCTCCGGCGGGGAGAGGGAAAAACAGGACGGCAAGAAAGCCCACGCGACCCAGAAGCCCGAAGCGCTGATGCACCGGGTCATCGCCGCCACGACCAACGCGGGCGACCTGGTCTTAGACCCGTTCTGCGGGACGGGGACAACGGCGGCCGTCGCCAAGCGCCTGGGCCGGGACTATGTCACCATTGACCGGGAAGAAGCCTATGTCCGCGTGGCGGAAAAGAGGCTGGCGAACATCTCGCCGGCCCTGCTGACCAGTGAGGACGAGAACGGCATCCTGCTCGGCAGCCCCAAGCCGCGCATCCCGTTCGTCAGCCTCATCGAGAGCGGCCAGTTACCCATCGGTACGACGCTCCGGCTCAAGGGGACGAGCGTCGAAGCCGTCATCCATGCCGACGGCACAGTCACGGCGGGCGGCCATCGCGGCTCCATCCACAAAGTCGCCGCTGCCTGCCTCGGCCTGCCCTCCGCGAACGGCTGGACGGCCTGGCTTTACTGCGACCGCGAGACGCACGACATTCGGCTGCTGGATGCCCTCAGACCTGGCGCTTGACCTGCCTACAGCCGGTTGTCGCGTAATACCTGAAGCAGATCTTCCAGCCGCGCGCTTGCGACGGCAACGCTTGTGTCCGCCGCACCGTAGTAAAGACGTAGAATCCCACTCTGCACCACCGCCCCGGTGGGGAAGACGATGCCCGGCTTTTCGCCGCGCATCTCGTAAGACTGGGTCGGCCCAAAAACCCACTGCGGGGCTTTGGCGACGATGCGGCTCGGATCTTCCAGGTCCAGCAGGGCCAAGCCGACCCGGTACAGCCAGCCGGTCTCCTCCAGTTGGACCCCGTGGAAGATCAGCAGCCACCCCTCCGAGGTCTCAATGGGCGTTGGCCCCGTCCCGACCTTGCCGCTGTCCCAGCCGGGCTGCTGATCCTCCTGTAAGACGCAGACGGGGCTGCCCCAGTGCCGCAGGTCCTCGCTCCCCGACATCCAGACGTTCTCCAGCGGCCCTGCCGTGGGCCGGTGCAGCAGCAGGTAGCGCCCGCCGACCTTGCGCGGGAACAGGGCGGCGTCCTTGTTGTACGGGTGGATCACTAGCCCCAGCCGCGACACGCTCTGGAAGTCCGTCGTCGTCGCGAGGCAGATGCCCGCGCCCTGCTCAGAGGAGCCGACGTAGGCGATAACATAATCTCCTCTGTCCAGTAGGTAAGTGATTCGTGGGTCTTCGCAGCCCAGCGTCTCGTACCAGGCGCCGCCGTGCCCCGGCGAGAGCAGGGGCGGGTCCTGCACCCGCCAGCCGCTGATGCCATCATGGGAACGGGCCGCGACCAGGTGCGAATGGTCCTCGTGGTCAATGGCCCGCAGCAGCAGCAGCGTCTCGCCGTCCACCAGGCAGGCCGCCGGGTTGCAGACGGCCTTGCAGGGAAACGGCATGTCGCCTGCTTGCAGGATCGGGTTGGCGGGGCTGCGCTCGAAGAGTTCCGGTTCGCTCATGGTTGCTTTTTCCCGTCACTGCCGGATGCCAATCCCGCTAGCGCATCGCGACTGCGCCGGGATGCCCGCCGGCCAGATGGATCACGAAGAAGCTCAGGCCGGCGACCAGGGCCGCGCCCGGCAAGGTCAGCACCCAGGCCGTGACCATGCGCTGGGCGACCGGCCAGCGGACCTCGTTCAACCGTTTGGCGATGCCGACGCCGAAGACGCTGCCGCAGACGATGTGGGTCGTGCTGACCGGCATGGAGAGGGCGCTGGCCGTCGCCAAGACCACGCTGGCGGCGGTCTCGGCGGCGAATCCGTTGATCGGCTGCAAGTCTATAATGCGCGTTCCCAATGTCTTGATGATGCGCCAGCCGCCCGACAGCGTCCCCAACCCCATCGCCGTCGCGCACGAGGCGATCACCCACGTCGGGATGCCGGCGCTCTTGCTGTGGAGGTGGAAGGAGACCAGGGCGAGCGTGATGACTCCCATCGTCTTCTGGGCATCATTCTGGCCGTGGTTGAAGGCCACGCCCGCAGCGGAAAGGCGCTGGAGCCAGGAAAATATTCCGTTGACCTTGGCCGGCCGGGTATTGGCGAACAGGGCGAACAGCAGCATCATTATCGAGAAGGCAATCACACCGCCGATGACGGGCGAAATCACCATCGGGATCAGGACCTGCTTGATGACGCCCATCCAATGCACCGCATGCGTCCCTTTAAAGACCAACCCCGCGCCGACCAGGCCGCCGATGATGGCATGGGAAGAGGAGCTGGGGATGCCGAAATACCAGGTCAGAACGTTCCAAGCGATTGCGCCGAGGATGGCGGCGAGGATAACCTCTTGGGTGGCGATGCCCGTGTCCAGTACGCCTTTAGCAATATATTTGGCGACCTTCTGCGAGGCGAATGCCCCCGCGAAGTTCAGGACAGCGCACATCAAGATGGCGAAGGTCGGCGGCAGGACGCGCGTCGCGATGACGGTCGCCACGGCGTTGGCCGTGTCGTGGAAGCCGTTCGTGAAGTCGAACAGCAGGGCGAAGGCGACAATGACGATGAGCAGAAGGGGGATGTCATGCATATTTCACCACCAGGCTTTCCAAGATGTCCGCGACGTTCTCGCACTCGTCGGCGACGATCTCGATGCGGTCGTAGACTTCCTTCCACTTGATGACCAGGAGGGGATTGACGTCGCTTTGGTTGAGCAGGTCGGCCAGTGCCTGCCGGTAGGCCTGGTCGCTTTGATTTTCGAGTTCGTGGATGCGGACGAGGATCGGCGCCAGGGTCTTGTGGTCCTTGAGGTGGCGCAGGTAGTTCACGCCTTCCCGCGTCGCCTGGGTGATCTGCATCAGCCGCTCCGTCATTGGCGCCAGATCTGGGCGCGGCTGTGTCAGCTGGTAGAGGGCGACGCGAGCCACGGTCGCTTCCAGGGTGTCCGTAATGTTGTCCAGGGCGTGGGAAAGGCCGTGCAGGTCACCCTTGTCCAGCGGCGTGATGAACTTGGCGTCGGCCTTGCTGACCAGATCGTGGGTCAGGTTGTCGGCCTCCGACTCGATCTTCTTGGCGGCCTCGGCGTAGCGCGCGGCTTGGTTCATGTCCTGCGCCAGCGTCTGGAACGTCTGCGCGGCCTTGTGCGCGGCTTCCGCCTGCGCTTCCAGCAGGTCATAAAAGACGGGGTCATGTCCGAAGAATGGCATAGGGCATTCCTTTTCTGACCGCTCCCCGTGGAGCGCCTTTGGAGTGTTTCCATTATACGGGGGCAATGTTAAGTTTATGTTAAATCTTGAGGAAGGCCGCGAGAATCAAAGCAGGGCGGAGGCGACGACATTGAGCCAGAGGCGGCGCTGGCGCAGGAAGCGGCTGCCGTCCTCGTCTTGGTTGACGACGCGGTTTGTGAGGAGTACGAGGGAAAGGTCAAAGGCGGGGTCAATCAACAGGACTGTCCCGGTAAAGCCGGAATGCCCGAAGGATCGGTCGGAGAAAAGATCGCCCTGCGGCAGATAGTCGTTGCCGGGGCAGAACCAGCCGTAGGAGTGCGCGCCGAGGGACGGGGGAATCTGGCTGACGGCCATGCGCTCGGCGGCCGCACGGGAAAGGAGCGGCCCGCCGCCGGTTCGGATCGCCTCGGCAAAGGTCAGCACGTCCTCGGCGGTCCCGAACACTCCGGCGTGGCCCGCGACGCCGCCCATGTCCCGCGCGCGCGGGTCGTGGACCAGGCCCGGCGGCTCCGGCCCGGTCGGGCCGATCAAGTCCGCGAGGCCGTGCTTCGGCAGGAAGCCTAATGTCTTCCGTCGGAGTGAGTCGGCGACCCCGGCCTGGAAACACACCTCCAGCGGCTGCCCGGCGATGCGGGCAGTGATCTCGCCGAGCAGGATGTAGCCGGTGTCCGAGTAGGTATAGCCGGTCCCGGCGGGGCGCAGCGTGGGCGTGGTCAGGACGGCCTGAACCATATCACGGCGCGAGGGGTGGGTGCTTTCGGAGGGCCAGCGCGGAATGGGGGGCAGGCCCGATGTGTGGGTCAGCAGGTGCCGGACTTCGACGCCGCTGAGGTGGGGCAGGGGGCCGAACTCCTCCTCAAAGAACGGGTGGATCGGCTGGCGTAGGTGCAGGCGGCCCTGCTCGACAAGCTGCAAGAGGCAGGTTGCCGTTGCCATCGGCTTCGTCAGCGACGCCAGATCAAACCGCGTCTGGACCGTCGCTTGCCCGAAGGCTTGGAGGGCAATCATCTTGCCCCCGTGTGCCAGGGCGTAGACGGCATGGGTATACAGCGCGTCCCCGACGCCGGACGCGAGGACGGCATCCGCGCGGGCGAGGCGTTCGGGCGAGACGGTGGAGGCCATATCCCGTTGTTCGAGATGGCGGACGGTTTCTCCTGCCGGCCTCAGAGAACCCACCTCGGCTCACAAGTTCGCCATCCCTCCCTGTTAGGGAGGGGCAAGAGGAGGGCCGTGTTATCTTTGCGTGTGTTTCTAAAAGCCCCGCCTGATGGCCCAGACCATGCCGGAAAGGCAGAGGAGGCTGAGGACGGACAGGAGGAGGGGGGAGTGGATGACAGCGGAGGCGACGACGAGGGCCAGCCCGGCGATGATGGCGGGTGCGGCGGACTGTTTTTTGCCGTAGACGAGGCAGCCGGCGCCGACGGTTCCCCAGACCATCGAGGCGAGCAGGAAATTGATGTCGAACATAGGCCGATTGTCGGCGGGCGGGGCGGGTTTTTGGAGGGGGTCACAAGAACCCACCCCGGCTTGCTGGAGGCTCACCACCCCTCCCTGTGAGGGACGGGGAAGCGGAATGCAGCATCCGTCGTGCGGGGGTCAGGCGATGGCGGACGAGGGCGGCGGCTTTTTCCAGGCCCGACGTGCGGGCGCGGCGGCGGAAGACGTCGTAGCCGTTGGCCTCGATCTTGTCCAGGATGCGGGAGTAGAGGGTGCGGGCCAGGGCGACGGGGAGGCGGCAGTCGGCGGGGAGGCAGGGGATGCCCCGGTCGGCGGACTCATAGAAAGCGCGGGCACGGGCGATCTCGAAGCGCATGAGGGCGATGAAGGGGTCGTTGACGCACCCGGCGGCCAGCATGGCGGGGGTGTAGCCGAAGCGCTCCATGTCTTCCAGAGGAAGGTAGATGCGGCCACGGGTGGTCCAGTCCTCGCCGATGTCGCGCCAGAAGTTGGTGAGCTGCATGGCGAGGCCGAGGTCGTGGGCGGGGCCGAGGGCGGCGGGGTCGCGCGCGCCGAGGAGGTGGCACATCATCAGGCCGACGACCGAGGCGCTGCCGTAGGTGTAGGTCCGCAGGTCGTCGAAGGTTTGGTACTGGGTGCGGGTGAGGTCCATCGCCATGGCGTCGAGGAAGGCCATGGGGTACTCGGGGGGCAGGGAGTGGCGGCGGGCCATATCGGCGAAGGCGTGCAGGACGGGCAGATCGGAGCCGCCGGTTTTGAGGGCGTCCAGCGTGGCCTCACGGTAGTTTTCAAGCGAAGCGGCGGGGTCGGAGCCGGGCGGGGGGTTGTCCACGATCTCGTCCGGGTAGCGGACAAAGCCGTAGAGGGCGTGGACGCTGCGGCGGATGTGAGGCGGAAAGAACAGTGTGCTGAAGTAGTAGGTCTTCCCGTGGTGGGCGTTCAGCCGCTTCGCGTGGGCGTAAGCGATGTCGAGTTCGGAGAGGGCCATGACGAGTGCTTTCTAAGCGGTGTCCGCAGGAAAGTGATCCGCGAGAATGCGTTCGGTGACGAGTTTGGCGCCCAGGCAGACAAGGGGAACGCCGGTTCCAGGGACGGTGCTGGCGCCGACGAAGTACAGGCCGTCCACGCTGGGCGCTTTGTTGGACGGGCGGAACCAACCGACCTGCAAGATGCCGTGGGAAATCCCGAAGGCGGCGCCGTATTTGAGGTTGTACTGATCGCGCCACTCATGGGGGGTGACGACCTGCTCAACGACGATGTGCTTGCGAAGGCCATCTAAGCCGCGCGCTTCCAGCTTGGCATAGACCTTGTCCTTGAAGCGGGCGATCTGGCCGTCGTCCCAGCGCATCTGGTCGGTCAGGTGCGGGATGGGGACGAGGACGAACAGGTTATCGCCGCCGGGCGGGGCGACTGTTGGGTCGGTGCGGCCCGGCGCGTTGACGTAGAAGGACGGGTCTCGCGGGGGGACTTTGGCGTCGAATATCTCCTCGAAGTTGCGTTTGTAGTCGGACGACAGAAAGAAGTTGTGGTGGCGCAGACTAGGGTAGACCGTGTCCGTGCCCAGATAGACCATGAAGGCGGAGGAGGTGAAGGGCGTCTTTTTCCAGGTCGTTTCGGCAAATTTCGCGGGCCGCTCGGCCAGCAGGTCGGTGTAGGTGTAGGGCAAGTCCGCGTTGGAGATCACAAGGTCGGCGGCCAGAACATCGCCGTCCACGCAAACACCGCGCGTCTTGCCGTCTTTAACCATGATCTGGGTGACGTTTTGGTTCGTTTCGACCGTCACTCCTAACTTCTTCGCCACGGCGGCCATCGCGAGTGGGAGGGCGTACACGCCGCCTTCGGGATAGTACAGGCCGTCCTCGGCCAGCTCGGTGTAAGGCAGGAGCGTGTAGACGGCGGGGGCCTCGAAGGGGGAGATGCCGAGGTACATGGACTGCATGGAGAACGCCTGGCGCAGCCGGTCGTCTTTGAAAAACTGCGAGACGTGTGTGTAGAGCTTGTCCAGGGCGTTCAATTGGCCGAGCAGCTTCAGGTTGGGCGCGTTGAAGAAGTCGGTTGCTTTGGCGAAGTTCTTTTCGACAAATTTCGCGCGCCCGATGCGGTATTTCTTGCTGGCGTCGTCTAAAAATCGGTAATAGCCCGACGTCGCGCCCGGCTCGATGCGCTCCAGTTCGGCGATCATTTTGGGGAGGTCGCTGGACATCTCCATCGCCGTGCCGTCGCCGAAGTGGACGGCGTAGTTCGGCTCCATTTTGATCAGCCGGACCCAGGCGTCGAAGTCCTCGCCGCAGGCGGCGAACAGGTCCCGGTAGACATCGGTCATCAGGAGCAGGGAGGGACCGGTGTCGAACCGAAATCCGTCCACTTCGCGGTAGCCCGCCCGCCCACCAACCATGGCGTTTTTCTCTAAAATCGTGACTTGAAAGCGGCCCGTAGCTTGCAGGCGCATGGCGGCGGCCAGCCCGCCGATGCCCGCGCCGATGATGATAATTTGTTTGACCCGCTGCGCCGCTGCGTGTGTGACCATGAGGTCTCCGTTCTAAGACGCGGACATTATACCCCGTTCCTCCCGGCACTGGAAGTGCCAGGCTACTAGGGAGTGAAAGCCCCTCTGGGGATTCGGTCTCCCGGCGCAAGAGTACCTAACCCCGGCGCAAGCGCCGACCCTTCCCTGTCAAGGAAGGGTGAGTAGGTCAAGTGGTCAGGCAGCGGCGCAGGCGCCCCCGCGTTTCCAAGTCCACTTCGGTCTCGTCCCGCGCGCTCTCCCGGCACTCGCGCTCCGGCAGCATCATGTTTTCCAGTACCTGATCGCGCACCCGGCGGACATAGAGTTGGGGCACATCCTTGACCACCATCTTGACGGCGGTGTCTATCTGCCGATGCATGGGGGAAGCAGAGGGTGTTTCTCTGCCGGGGCTTTCCACAGTCCTCGGAAGCCCCGGGGCTTGCCCCTGTGGTTCTTTACAGACCCGGTACGCACGGCGGCGATGCGTATGAATCGCCGCCGCTTTTTAGGGCTTGACATATTCTACGCTATAGAATATAATGCGTCATAGAGGTGAAATATGGAAAGCGAACTACTTCGCGGCAATACGCCGACACTGGTGCTGGCGGCCCTGGCGGACGGGCCGCAGCATGGGTACGCGATCGCCCAGGAGATCAACAAGCGGACGGACAATTCCCTGAAATTCAAGCAGGGAACGCTTTACCCCGTCCTGCACACGCTGGAGCGCGAAGGGCTGGTCATCGGCCAGTGGCGGCACGGGGCGGGGGAGCGCCCGCGCCTGGTGTACGCCATCACCGATGCGGGCCGGGCGGAGCTGGCGCGGCGCGTGGATGTGTGGCAGGCATTCTCGAAGGCGATGAACACCATGATCGGCGGCGTCTCGACCGGAGGCAATCCCCATGAGCAGCCCCACTAATCCTCCCTTCCTCTCCGACGCTCCCCCGGCGGAAGAGGAAGCGCAGGCGCAGATCGGAGACTACCTGGACTACCTGTGCGCCCCCCTGCTCGGCATCGCGCACTACGCCCAGCGCCGCCGCCTGCGCCTGGAAACGGAGGATCACCTCCGGGCGCTGGCGGAAGACTTCGAGGCCGAGGGGTTCGCGCCCGCCGAGGCCGTCACCGTCGCGCTGCAAGAATACGGCGAGCCGTGGCGGATCGGGCAGGACTTCGCGGAGGCTTGGCTGTCCGGCCCGCACCCCTGCCGCTTCGCCCGCTTCACGGACGCGGCGACTCTGCGGGCCTTCGGCTGGTTCGGCGTCTTCAGCGTCCTGACCCTCCTGGGCGTGGAACAGTACGCGCTCGCGCCGCATCAAGAGGCCCTGGGGCCGCTGCTTCAATGCCTGGCGGTCGTTGCGCCCCTCATCGCCGGTGTCCTCACGGGCCTCGCTCTGCACCCCAAAACGGCAGGCGGCGTGTGCCGCGCCGTGGCGGCGCTGGGCCTGGCTTCCGTCGCGGCGGGCGCCCTCGTCCTGCCCCACCCGGAGGTCTTGCAGTTCGCCTTGTTCCAGTTCGTGTTCTGGCTCCCCGCCGGCTGCCTGTCCGCCGCCGTCACTGCGAGCCTGCGGCGGCAGTTCCGCCTCCAAAACTTCCGGCACACGACGCGCCGCTCCTGAAAGGAGACTCGGATGAACCTTCGCCGCCCCCGCAGGGGGTTCACGCTGATCGAACTGCTCGTGGTCATCACCATCCTGGGCATTCTGGCCGCGCTGCTGCTGCCCGTATTCGCAAAGGTCCGGGAAAATGGGCGCATGACGACCTGCACCTCCAATCTGCATCAACTCGGCTTGGCAATTCAGATGTACGAAGCCGACAACAGCGGCGGCTTGCCCCCAAGCTTTGAAGATCCGCGTGCGATTGGAAAAAGATACGGTCTGCCGCCAAATTGGAGCTTTGACCCACTGCATCCTTACGTCACCGACCCAGACATCTACTACTGTCCCGATGGCAGCCATGACCTTTCAACGACTTATCTCTATCGCGTGGCGTCTCTCCTGAGCGTGGACACTGATCAGCCTCAAGAGACGCCGGGGAAGATGATCAAGCCTGAACCAAACACTGTTTTGGTTCTCTGCATGGACCATCTGACAAACCCTTATTCGCCGACGCAGCGCCAGGGAAGCTATCTCGCCCTGCGGTCTAGCGGTTCGGTATCGCGTGTGGGTGCTCAGAAGGTCAGCCAGTGGATGTACCACGCAGGGCATTGGTATCCGCCCGGCTCACCGCCGATCCTGAATGCTTCTTTCTGGGAGGTCTTCCCTGATGAGCCGTGGCCGCCGCAGTTCGAGAAATGATCCGGCTTTCCCCGTAAAGTTTTCATGCCTCCCTGCCGATAATGACGGTGCGCCCGCCACCAAACGGGCGACCAATGTGACAAACACTTCACGGATGGAGACGTAAATAGGCATGGCCGAAAAGAAAGCGGAAGAAAAAAAGGAAGAGGCGGCGGGCGGCAAGAAGAAGCCCCCGATGATGATAATCATGGCGGTGTTCGCCGTGGTCGTTCTGGGGGCGGCGTTCTTCATGGTCCAGAAGGCCAGTGCCAAGCAGAAGGGCGGCCAGGTCAAGAAGGTCCAGAAGGGGCCGGTCCTGAGCCTCGACGAGTTCCTGGTCAACCTAGCCGATCCGGGCAGCGACCACTTCCTGAAGGTCACGGTCGGGCTGGAACTTGACAAGGGCAAGGGCAAAACGCCCGAGTCGCTGAAGGAGGACACGCCGCTGATCCGCGATGCCATCCTGTCGTCGCTTTCCAGCAAGACCCGCGACCAGATCGCCCCGGACGCAGGGCGCGAGAAGCTGAAGGTGGAGATCAAGAAGAAGGTCAACGCCGCCCTGGGCGAAGACGATGTGCAAGGGGTCTACTTCACCAACTTCGTGACGCAGTAGGAGGTCCCCCAATCCTGGGGGAGCCAGGGGAGCGCATAAAGTTGTGAACTTTGTCGGGGCAGTATGGAATAAGCAACACCGGAAGCGACACGCTTCCGGTGTTTGTTTTTGCTTCCCGCATCTGGTATTTTTGACAGGCCGATGTTTTTGAATAGGTAGCTTAAGTGGCAGACGTTTTATCACAACGCGAGATCGAGTCCCTGCTGGCCTCAATGTCTGTGGCCGAGGAGGAGCCGCCGAGCGAGGCCGTGGAGCAGCGGCGAGCGGCGGTTGGGGCTGCCGCCGCGAACGTCCCGCAGACCCGCGCCGCCGAGGGCCGCATCTTTCTGCCGCTGCACAAGCGCCGCCGGGCCGCCGCCAACCGGGCGCTGGCGGTGTCCCAGCACCGGACGCTTTCGACGCTTGCGGCGGCCTATGAGCCGTATGACTTCCGACGGCCTGATAAACTGTCCAAAGACCACGTCCGCTCGCTCCAGATGCTGCACGAGAATTTCGCCGGCTACTTCGTGTCTTCGCTGGCCGGCTACCTCCGCGCCCAGGTCGAGGTCGAGCTGGTTTCGGTCGAGCAGGTCCCGTATGACGAGTACATGAAAACCATTTCGTCCTCCCTCCTGAGCATCCTGAACGTGGACGCACTGGCGGGGCAGGCCATCTTCGAGATGGATTCCGGCATCTTCTTTTCCATGCTGGACCGCCTGCTGGGCGGCAAGGGGGCGGCGGGCAAGATCGTCCGTGACCTGACGGACATCGAGAAGGTGCTGGCCGGCAACATCGTCGAGATGGCGCTGGCCGACCTGAAAACCGCCTGGGAGACGGTCCTGCCGCTGGAATTCGTCGTCGCTTCGATGGAAACCAGCACACAGTTCGTCCAGATCGTTCCCGGAAACGACACGATCGTGCTGGTGCTGTTTGAGATCCGCATGGGCGAGTTCCAGGGGGCGATGAGCCTGTGCGTTCCTTACCTGCTGATCAAGCCGATTCTGAACAAACTCAGCACCCAGCGCTGGTTCGTCAGTGACCGCAAGAAAAATGCGACCACCCACGGCCCGATGCTCGCGCAGCGGCTGAACACCACAACCGTCCCCTGCGTCGCCCGCCTGGGTGTCGCCTCGCTCACGGTGGCTGACGTTGTCGGCTTGGAAGTGGGGCAGGTGGTCCCGATGCGGGTCTGCCCTGCCGAAGAGGGGTCGGGACCCGCCCCGAAAGGCCGGCTGGGGACAGTGGATCTGCTTGTCGGCGGGCAAGTCAAGTTTCGGGGCCGGACGGGCCTGCGGGGGCGCAATCTGGCGGTGCAGGTCGAACAGGTCGTCGGCCCGCCCCTGGAGCTGGTGGCCCACCGCGAGCAGAGCATCCTCAGCCAGCTCAACATCGCAGGAGAGAAAGCCTAAATGGCAGACATGGACAATGACGGCGGCATGTTGTCGCAAGCCGACCTGGACGCGCTGATCGCAGCGGCCTCGCAGGACCTTCCCGCCGATGAAGACGATTTCGGCAGCCTGGACGACGCGCCTGAACCCGCGCCCGAACCCACACCCGCGCCCGCCGTCGGCATGGTGGACCTGCCCGCCTTTGACGCGCCCGCCCTGGAAGCGCGCGGCCCGGACGGGCCGGGGGGCCTGGGGCGCGTTCGTGACATCCCCCTGGAGGTGACGGTCGAGCTGGGCCGGACCCGGCTGCTGATTCGGGACATCATGGACCTGTCTCCCGGCTCCATCATCGAGCTGGACAAGATCGCGGGCGAGCCGGTGGACCTCTTCGCGAACGGGCTGCTGGTGGCGCGCGGGGAAGTGATCGTCATTGATGACAACTTCGGGGTGCGCGTGACCGAGATCATCACCGCCGCCGAGCGCAAAGGCGAAAAGGACCTCCATGCGCGGGCTGCGTAACCTACGGTCTTTGCGGGCGGTTGAAACCGCAGCAACGAGAGCACAAAACCGGCCTTCGCCGGTTAAATCCCAGTCCGCGCAGGCGGACTTCGTGCGTTTGTTGCCGCGACTTCAGTCGCCCGTCGGTTTCGCACTCATCTGTTGCCTGCTGGCGGCGCTGGGGACGGCGAAAGTGTCCGCTGCGCCGCCGCCCACGCCGGCCCCGGCGGCGATCCCCAACTACGGCGCGCGCGACAGCGCGCCCCCGGCGGCAGGGGATGCCGCCCCCAATTCCGTAGACGGCGGGCCTGCCGCGCAGGCGGGCCGGGCAGTGGAAGCCCTCGTCCTCGTCCTGGCCGGTATCGTCGGCGTTGTCTACGCCCTCAGGCGCTTTGGGCTGGTGCAGGGCGGCACGGACGGCAGGCCCGCGCGGATCGTGCTGGCCGGCCTGGGCCGCGCGCGTTCGGCGGCTGTCGGCTCGTCGTCCTCTATCGTCACCATCGAGTCGTCCCGGACACTGCCGGGCGGCGCGATGCTGCATGTCGTGGTCGTGCCGGGCCGGACCCTGCTGCTGGCGGCGACGAGCCACACCGTCACCGCCGTCGCCGAGTGGCCGGACGGGTCTGAAGCGGCGGGCGATACGGCCGCGTTTGAAGACTATCTGGCCCGCGCCGGCGCTCCCGAACAGACGCCCGAACAGACGCCCGAACAGACGCCCGAACAGACGCCCGAATCGGGCCTTGCCGCCGCCAATGCGCGCCTGCGTTCGCTGCTGTCGCGCCCGCCGACGCCCCCGAAGGACACCCCATGACCCTCCGCCGCCTCCTCCCGCTTTCTTTGGCGTTGACTCTGCCCCTGGCGCTGTGCCTGGCCGCGCTGCCTTCGCACGCGCAGACGGGCTTTGCCCTGCCGACCATCCCTGGCAGCGCGCCCGCGAAGAACCCGCAGCAGGTCGCCAACACACTGCAAATATTGCTGCTGCTGACGGTCCTGACACTCGCGCCCGCGCTGCTGATCATGACCACGGCCTTCACCCGCATCGTGATTGTCCTGTCGTTCCTGCGGTCGGCCCTGGGGACCCAGAACATCCCCCCGAACCAGGTCCTGCTCGGCCTGGCCGTGTTCCTGACCTTCTTCGTCATGGCCCCGACCTTCAACCAGATGAACGCCGACGCGATCCAGCCGTATCTGTCCAACAAGATGGACTTCAACACCGCCGTGCAGCGCGGCGAGACGCCCCTGCGGCGCTTCATGGTGGCGCAGACTTACCGGGACGATCTCAACCTGTTCCTCCAGATGAGCCACACGCCGCTGCCCAAGATCACCGATCCGAAGCACCCCGCCGACGCCCTGCCGATGCAGGTGGTCATCCCGGCCTTCGTCATCTCGGAACTCAAGACCGGCTTCATCTTCGGGTTCATCATCTACATCCCGTTCATCATCATTGATCTCGTGGTCTCGTCCCTGCTGATGAGCATGGGCATGATGATGCTGCCCCCCACCGTCATCTCGCTCCCCGCCAAAGTCCTCGTCTTCATCCTCGCCGACGGCTGGCACGCCATCGCTGGGTCACTGGCAGCCAGCTACCGGACATAGATGCCCTATTTCGGGGTATCCTTTCGGTATATCCCGGAGGTGAGCCATGCCGCTGGTGCCGCAGCCTTTCGTCGAGCACCCCAACCTGCGCGTCCCGATCTCCCTGATCGTGGATGACCCCGCCCCCTGCATCAATCCGCTCTGGTACTTCCACCATCAGGTGGACGGCCAGGCGGAGCCGGTCTACCCCCGGACCATCCCGCTGTCTTTTATGGACTCGTGGTGCCGATGGGTCGGGGAGTCAGGCGTCCGAGGTGACTTCACGATTCTGCCCTTCCCCGCCGGGCTGGGGCGCATTGACCGGGGGCTGGACGGCTATGACACGGAGGAGCTGCGCGTGTGGCTGCGCCTGGCGCGCGAGGCGGTCATGCCGCAGTTTGACATTCACTGTGAAATTCTCACCCACACACGGGCGTTGGACGTTGGGACGGGGCGCCTGCTGCCCCAAAGCGAGCACGAGTGGACGGATGCCCAGGGCGAGGAAACCCTGACCGATTACTTCGCGGCGGCCATGCGGATACTCGGCGAGGCGGGTGTCCCCAATCACGGTCTGACGCAGCCCTGCACCTATCGGGGCGACGAAGCCCTTTATGCCCGCGCCGTTTTGGAAGCCGAGAAGCGGGTCAACGGGCGCCGCGTCACCCACAACTTCCTGCACATGGACTCGGTCAGCCCGGTTGTCCCGCCGCGCATCACGTTTCTGGACGAGGCGGCCGGGGAGGCGGTCGTCAGTGTCTGGACGGGCACGGACGACGAGGTCTGGAACACCCAGGAGCCGGATGCGTCGGAGCGGGCGCAGGCACCGGAAATACTGGCCGACCGCCTGCTGACCGCTGACGGCCAGGGGGGCCGCCTGGCCGCGCTCAAACGCGGCGGCGGGCCGATTGTAATGGTGACGCACTGGCAGTCGCTCTATTCCAGCGGCACGGGCCTGGGCCTTCGCGTCCACCAGGAAGTCGCCCGCCGCGTCGCCGCGCTGTGGGGCGGGGAAGTGGAGTGGTGCAAGTTGTCGGACATGAGTCGGCGCTTCCTCGCCGCCCGGACCGCCCGCTGGGAGGCCCGCGCGACGGCGGACGCCGTGGAGCTGACCGTCTCCTGCCCGTTCGACACGGACGTCCTGACGCTCTCCGCTCCCACGCCCTGGCCGCTGTACCAATCGCCTCGGGTGGAGATTGACGGCGTACCAATGGCGCAGGCCGCTGATGCCGCGCACCTCCAGCCCGGCGGCTGGCTGATGCGCGGTTCTCTAGTCACCGTCAGCCTGCCGCTGACCGCCAATACGCCGGTGCGGGTCACGATTCGGGCCGAGGGCGCCCCGGCCCCTTGACCTGCCGCTTGACGCCCCGCCCATACCGTGTTACAATGGTGATGTTCGCTTGCCGATGCTGCTGGGTAACGGAGGATGGGGCGATGGATAACGACTACAACTGCTACCTGCTGGGCTGCCGGAGCGCCGGGCTGGAACCGATCGAGGAGTGGCGGTTTCGGGTACTCCAGGAAGACTACCTGCGTCACGCCGCCGGGGCGGAGCAGGACACGCGCGGCGATCTCGTTCCACCATTCGTGCTGGAACGGCTGGCCGCGCTGGTGGCCGAGGGGTATAAGATCGCCGCCGGGGGCAGCGCGGAGGGCGACGAGCCGGGCGCGGCGGCCTGCGGCGTCCGGGAGCCGCGTGTGCCCCTGGAACCCATTCTTGTCGGCTGCGCCGCGCGCCCGCTGCCGACACCCGACGCCCCCGACGAGTCGTTCTGGCGCACATGAAGACCGGTCCTGCGGAACCCACCCCGCCGCCGGGGGCGGCGACCCTCCCGGAACGGGAGGGCGAGGAGTTTCAGACTCGGCGGAGGGTTCAGCCTCTTCCCCTCTCCGCTTCGGGGAGGGTGGCGAGGAACGAGCCGGGAGGGGTTCTTACGCCCTTCCCGCCGCCTTCCCTCGCTTCCACACCCACGCCGCCCCCAGCGGCAGGGCGAGGCAGGCGGCGTAATAGACCACCATCCCCAAACCCGCGCCCAGAGCTTTGTTCAGCCCCAGCTTGTCGAGCGCCAAGATCGCCAGCGGGTGCATGACGTAAATCGCCAGCGATTCGGCCCCCAAATAGCCCAGCAGGGCAGTCAGCCTGCCGCGCCCCAGGGCGCCGGCCAGGGCCAGTATCAGGAAGCTCATTCCCGCCGTGTAGCCCCATTGCCCGAACTGATAGAGGGCCGTGTTGACTGGCTGATGCAGCATCGCCGCCACGGCCAGCGGGGTGTAGACGAGCAGGGCGGCCAGAGTCACAGCCCCGGCCCCCCAGACGCCCCGACGGAAGAGGATGGGCCACCGCGCCGACTGGCCGAACAGCCACAGGCCCAGCGCAACCGGCAGGATGTCCCACAGAATCGTCGTTTGGAAGCGGTGGAGGAAAATGTAGCGGTTCAGGCCGTAGACCCCGGCCTGCAAGGCGGTTGCACCGAGGGCAACGGCCCAAAACGGCGGGCGCTTTCGGAATAGGGGAACGAATAGGGGTAGCAGGACATACATCTCCAGCACGAGCACGAAGAAGTATAGGTGGAAATACGCCGTCCCATTCTGGAGCAGGGTCAATGTCTGCCGGAGGCCCGGCGTGTGCTGGTGCTTGACAAGGACGTTGACGGCGATGTAGACGGCGCTCCACAACAGGTACGGGACCAGCGCCGTCTGGACCCGTCGCTTGGCATAGCGCTCTACGTCGCCGCCGCGCGCCAGGCTCAGGGCGTTGACAAACGCACTCAGCATCAGGAAGCACGGTACGGCCCACTGCCCGTCCTGGTTCGGCACGGCCAGCGCGTACCACGCCCACGTCGGCGGCGTGTGCGATTTGACCGGGTGCAGGACTGGCAGGAAGTGGCCGGAAACGTGGATAAACAGGACGACCAGGATCGTCAGCCCCCGGCAGACATCCAGCGCAGTGAGCCGTGCCTGTCCTGTCTGCCTGCTGCTCTGCTGTGTCCCCGCCTCCGCCTGCCCCGTCCCCACTACGTCCTGCGCCATGCCCGTCTATTCGCCGCCGCCTGCGGCTAATCCTGCCAATGCTCTTTGCGCGCGTCGGCGGATGATGAAATCGGTTCATCCACCAGGTCGCCCAGGCACAGGATGCGGTCATATCCCGCCGCCCGCGCATCCGCCAGGACCGCCAGAAGCCCCGCATGATGACCGTGGATGTCTGAAATCAGGGCGGTCCGATGTGCGTTCATGCCTCCGCTCTTTCCACGACAAAAAAGGCGGGCGCAACCATGCGCCCGCCTCCATTTTACCCGCCCCCAAGCCCGAAGCGCCACGGCGTCCGCTCAGTCCGCCTTCAGGATCGGGGCATGGCCGGCGCTGGCCGTCTTCGCTGGGGCGAGTGTCTCGATGCCGATCCCAGACGGCAGTTCCAGGACGAAGCCGTCCCACTTCCTGTACCGGCCCACGTCCGCCAGCGCGCTCCGCCACTGAGAAGCGATGTTGCCCGTGTCCAGCGCGCCGATCAGCGGCAGCCGCAGCAGCGCGACCTGCGACTGCTCTTTCGCCTGCGCCGCCTCGTCCTTCTGGATCGGGAAGCCCCCGCCCGTGTAGTCGTCCAACTGCTCGCGGCGCGTCGGGAACGGGGCCTTGGGGCCGTCCCAGCTCCCGTACCAGGCCGTCCCCCAGTCGGCCCGGCGTTGCTGGACCAGGATGCGGGCCGGGGCAGTCGCGGTTTTGCCGCCAGCGGGACGGGCGGCGGCATAGAGTGCGCGTAGGAAGCTCGTCTCGCCGTCGGCGCGGAACTCGTCCCATTTCTTACTCAGGTCGTCACTGACCGTGTAATCATCAAAGCCCGGCAGGCTCGTGTCCGCCCGCTCGGCTGAACTGCGGCCTCCCCTTGTGTCCACATCTACGTCAAGGGGGCCGGCGTGCTCCTGGCGCAAGAACGCCAGCCGCGCCGCCTCCGTATAGCCGAGGGTGGTCCGGGAGATGAGTCTGGCGGATGGGTTCTTGCGCGGGTCGTAGCCGGGCGGCGTGGTCTCGCGCCAGACTAGGCCCCCGATGCCGGGCCGTGTCGCCACGGCGCGGACCAGCGCCAGGAGCGACCGCTGCACGTCGGGGGCGAACGGGCTGACCGTGACCTGCGCCGAGGCCGGGAGCGGCGGGTCTCGGTCCTCGGCGGATGCCGTCTGGGTCTCGCGCTCCACCCGCCGGGCCTCGCTCTGCGCCGAGATCTCGCCCAGGATCGTCAGGTCGGCGTCCGCTTCCGGCGCCTTCTTCCCCCAGGCCAGCAGGTCCAGCATCGGGAAGACGGAAATGCCCGTTCCCTTCGTCGCCTTCAGGGCCTCGGCCAGTAGGTCGGGCTGGTCGGCGGGGGAGAGCGGTGTATTCGGGAGGCGGGCGACGCCGTCGGAGAACACGTCCAGCCACAACTGGTTCAGCCCCAGCCGCTTCATGCGCGCGACGAGCGCGTCCACCTCAGCGGCCGTTTTGGGGTGCGCGGCGACGGCCCGGCGCGGGATCGGCTTGAGCAGGGCCGCCAGATCGCCGGGGGCGTCCGGCGCTGGCATCGCCGCCTGCGCCGGGGGCGGAGTATGGCGCGGCGCACGGAACTTCGAGGCATCCTGGAAGCGCATCGCCACCCACTGGCCCAGGTCGGTGTCAATCGGCCCGTCCAGGCTCGGCACCAGGATCTGCACGCTCGGAGCCGCCAGCAGGGTGATCTTGCCGTTCAGGTCCACCTCGCTAACCCCCCGGTCGGGGTGTTCGCGAATGACTTGCCCTATGTAATCGGCCTCGCGGCGAACGGCAGCCTGCTGCGCGGCCGTCAGTTGGTCGAGCGGCAGGGCGACGCCCATGATCGCGCCTGACCAGAGACCATCCTTGTCCCGCTTCGCCATCTGCTGCGGTGTGGGAATGAGCGGGTCGCCGAAGGCGTCCAGCGTCCGGTCGCGCAGCGTCCGGTTGGCTTCCAGGTTGTCCTCGGCCTGCTGGAGCGGCTCGCGCCGCCGGGCGGCGTTGTCCTGCTGGAACTCGCCCAGGATGCGCCGCCGCGTCCCCAGGCCCACAACGTCATCCGTCAGCACATAGGCCGGGCCGACCCGGCGGTACGTCCCGGCCAGGCACAGAGCCAGCGCCCGCAGCAGGTCGCCCGCCGGGGCCGAGGCGGGCGACCCGGCGACCGTGACCGCCCGGCCCTCATAGCGCCGGTCCGCGTATAGCTCGGTGCGCGTGACACTGCCGACGCGCGCCACCAGGTCGCCGACCGTCCGCAGACCCGCCAGTGGGACGGGCACCCGGAAGGTCGCCGCCTTGAAGTCCAGCTGCCCGGCTTTGGGCGTGTTCGGCACTTCCGCCCGCACCTGCACACCGTCCACCGACTCCGGACGGAACAGTCCCGCGTTGCGCTCGACATAGTCGTAGACGAGCGGAGCGCCCGGCGTGGCGGACAGTGGCATATTGTAGGCGCTGCCGTCCTTGCCGGGTACTGCCAGCGCGATGGCCTGTCCCAGCCGCATCCGGGCCTGGAGCAGCTCGTCGCTGACGTCGCACACCCCCTGCGGCGGCGCGTCGGCGTCTTCCAAAGCGGGCCGGGGCTTCACCTTGAGCGTCCGGCTTGGGACGCAGGCCAGGAACAGCCCGCGCTGGTAGTCATTGGAAAGGTCGTCCAGCCCCAGGCCGCGCGCCGAGGTCAGCATCTGGAGCTGCCCCGGCGTCAGCCCGGCGGTCAGCAGGGTGAAGGCGTCGGCGGCGGGCATGTCCTGGTAGATGTTGGCCTGGCCGGGGTCGGCGTTCAGCACCAGCATGGTCGGCGGGGCGAGGGCGCTCACCGCGCCGAAGCGCTGGAGCAGCCGCCCGTAGGCGAAGCCGACCTGTTCCAGCGAGGCGTCCTTGTGCGTGGGCGCGTTGCCTTCGAGTAGGGGGACCTTTTCCGCGCCGACCGCCAGTGCGACGCCGCCGTCCGGCGGCTTGGCCTGACCCAGCGCGGCGGCCAGCGTGGGCGCGGGTTCCGGGGCCGCCGGCGCGGCCTCCCGGACTTGCTTCCTGGTCTTGACGGCGGCCACTGCCTGCCACACGGCCTGCGCCGGGGCGCTCCTTTTCCGTGTCATTACGGCTGGGGTCGGGGCCTGGGCGGCAAGAACGGGCGCGGCCTTTGCGGCAGCCGTCGGTATGCGGTCACGGTCGCTGCTCCGGGAGCGGGGCGCGACCACCGGCCTCGCCCTGGGTACGGAGGCGACGACAAGGGGGACGGCGACCGCGCCGACGAACGCGGCGGCGATTAGGGTGGTGGTTGTCGCGGTGTTGATCCACATGGCTTTCCAGACTCCTTGCGTGAACTGGTATAAGTGCGCCCCCGCCGGGCCAGGCGGCAGGGCGAGGACGCCGGGCGCGGGAGCGAGACTCAGGGCGGTGGCCTGGCAGGAGGCGGGCGCGGCGGGGGCGGCCCGCTCCGCCAGCAGTGCGGCAAGGACGACGCCCGCAAGCGTCACGCCTTCGCGGGCCAGGTGCCGGCGCATCTTCTCGACCGCCCGCGACACCCGCATCCGCGCCGTGTTCTCGGACACGCCCAGCCGCGCCCCGATCTCGGCCAGGCTCTCCCCCTCAAAGAAGCGCCGCAGCACCGCCTCCCGGTCGGCGGCCCCCAGCGACCCCAGCGCGTCGTTCAGGTGCGGCTCGACCTGACGCCAGAACTCCTCCCCCGCCGCCCCTTCCGCTGCCTGCGCGCCTTGCATCATCTCCGCCGCCTTCCGTTCGCGGCGCTGCCGCCGCGCTTCCCGCCGCAGGGCGTTCTTGGCGGCGAAGCGGGCCGTCTGGAACAGCCACCCCGCCAGCCCCGCCTCGGCTCGGAGGGCGGGCGCCTTCCGGGCCAGCAGCAGGAAGACCGCTTGGGCGACCTCCTCCGCCGTGTCGGGATCTCCCACCTCGCGCCGGCAGGTGGCGTAGACCAGGCTCAGGTGGCGGCGCACGATCCGCGAGAACGCCGCCTCGGAGCGCCGCTCCACAAACTGCCGCAGCAGCGCCCGGTCGGAAAGACCGTCCGCCTCCGTCACCTCGTCCGCCTCCGTCACCTCGTCCGCCTCCGTCACCTCGTCCGCCTCCGTCACCTCGTCCGCCCCCATCCCGTCCCTCCCGCCTTGAACCGGCCCTTCACCCATAAAATGTCCGTCCCCGCCCCCAATCGCACACCCGCATGGAAAAGGGCCGCACGAATTCTCGCACGGCCCGGCTTCTCCTTCCGAACTCCCCCATAGTTGGGGCAGGGAGGTGATCCCCGGCCTCAGCCCAGCGGCAGCGTCGGCACGTCCACCGCCCGGCTTTCCACCGTCCCCTCCCTGGCATCATAAATCGCGTAGCGCGGCTTCGCGACGCCGTCTCGGCTGTACCCGACGGCCCCGACGCAGACGATGTAGCGGTCTCCCGCATCCAGCGCCAACGGCGCGTTCGAGGCCAGTGGGTACTCCGTCGCCGAGCAGGCATGGTCACTCCACTCCCCGAACAGCAGCGGGATGTGGGCGTGGCCGACGAACACCCGGCGCGCATCTGTTTCGCTGAACACGTTCCACGCCTCGAATTCGTCTAGTATCTTCGCCTTCTTCCGGCGCGGCGAGATGTGCGTATACAGCGCGTCGCCCTCCCGAATCTCCTCCGGCAGCGCATCCAGAAACGCCCGCACGTCCCCCGCCAGCGTCAGGCTGTTCGTCTCGTCATGGTTGCCCCGCACCGTCGGGATGTCGTGGTCGCGGACATAGCGCACGACCTCCTCATCCCCGTCCCCGCCGTCCACCAAGTCGCCCAAGCACAGAACGCGCCCGCACCCCGCCGTCCGCGCATCGGCCAGCACGGCCAGAAGCCCCGCATAGTGGCCGTGGATGTCCGAGATCAGCGCGGTCCGGTGTGCGTTCATACCCCGCTCACTCGTAGTGCGTTCATACCCCGCTCACTCGTAGTGCGTCCACATCCGCAGCACCTTGACGTTTCTTGCCTCCTTGTCCACTTGATAGACCAGCCGGTGCTGGATGTTGATGCGGCGCGAATACGCACCCGCCAGATCACCCACCAGCTTTTCGTAGGGGGGTGGGTTTTGGAATGGGTTGACGCGCAGGACTTCCAGCAGCGTCTCGGCTTTGGGCTTTAGGCCCGCCGATGCGAGGTTCAGCGCGTCCTTCTGCGCCTGCCGGGTGAAGGCGACCATCCACGCCGGCTCTGCGGGGGCGGCATCAATCACCACGGCAGTTCCGGCGAACACTCCGCGAGCGGCGTCTGCATCCCCTCGCGGATCGACTCGCGCATCCCCGGAACGGACAGTAGGTACAGCGTCTCCTCTACCGAGCGCCAGTCCTCCTCGGAGATCAAGACCGCGCTGGCCGTCCGGCCCGTGATTTGGATCGGCTCATGCGACTGGGCGGTCTGTTCCAGCAGCCGGGGCAGGTCCGCCCGCGCCTGTTCGTCGGTGATTGTTTTCATGGCCTTAGTTTACCCCTATTCCTGCGGTACAGGCTTCGGATACCCATGTTGGGCGAGAACACTCAGCACTTGTTCCCTCTTGCGCGGCAGGACGACATCCCAAACATTCTCCTGCATGTCGTTCTGGATGTTCAGTTCCGCGCCTGCTCCTAATAATGCCCCGCAGACCTCGGCATAGCCATGACGCGCCGCCTTGAACAAGGCCGTTTCCTGGCCCTCATCCCGTGCGTTCACCTCCGCGCCACCTCCCAAGAGCAGTGCGACCATTTCTCGGCAGCCCAGGCCCGCCGCCTGTATCAGCGGCGTCTCTCCGCTCAGGTCGCGCGCGTTGATGTCCGCCCCGGCGTCCAGAAGGAACCGCGCCGCCTCCAAATAATTCTCGATGACGACGTCGGCCAGCACCGTCTCTCCGCTGCTGGCGTCGGTGAGCAGAGCAGGCTTCTGTCGCATCATGCGCCGCGCAAGCGGCTGGTCGAAAATGGCGGCATGAACGAAGTCCCGCAAGGCAGGCTCCCGCGCCTGCTGTTTGGCTTTTGCCATAGTACAACCTGTTCAATTTTCTTCGCAGGGACGTAGTAACGTAAGGAAGGCTCGGAAATCCTCGGCAAGCGGCCTCAGTTCTTCGTATTCGTGATCGTAGTAGAATACGCGCCCACATTCCTCGCCTCGATAGCCCAGGCAGATGTAACTGCCGTTCCAATCCTTGCCTATCGGAACGACTTGGCTCCCCGGCAACTCAGCCCGAAAATCCCTCCATGCCTCTTGGAGTGGATAGCCCAAACTGCCTTCAGGTGTCTGATCGCTCCACTCATGGTCATGGATAGCGAAGAAGCAAGCCATTTGCCGCTCAGAAGGCTCACCGTCGTACTCCTCATCGCCCGGCACGATGAAGCAATCCGGGTCAGGCACACCGCCGTTATGCTCTAACAAGAATTGTCGATACTCAGCAGGTAACTCTGCCCCTAACGATTGCTCCATCGCTTGCAACTTATCGAAGGCAAGAGGTCCGTAGAAGTTGGAATGTTGTATGGTCATTCTCGTAAACAGTCTGTCTCTTGGTCCAGCCTGGAGACAAACTCCTGCGCTTCCGCCAAGACGTGCCTGATCTCACTGAGCGGTCCTACCGAGGTCGTCGTCAGGAGCACGGCCTCCGTCTCCTGCGCGTCGTGAAATCATAAGAGGCTATCCTAATCAGCCCCCGCCCTGACGGGGCGGGGGTCGGTTCTCGTTCTATTTGTACCCCGGCAGGTACTCGGCTTCGGCGTCGAACAACTCCAAAGTCATGGCCTTGATCTCGGCGGGGGAGCAGCAGGCTGCCGTCAGGGGGTCCAGCATCAGGGCGTGGATGGCCGCCTCCTTGCTGCGCTCGATGGCGGCCGTCGCGCCCAGGTCGTACATCCGCATGTTCCAGTCGCACAGGGCGGCCATCTGGGGCGGCAGGGACCCGTAGCGGGTCGGGTTGATGCCGTTGGCGTCTATCATGCAGGCGACTTCCACCACGCCGTCGGCGGGCAGGTTGGAGATCAGCGTCCCCGACCCGTCGCCGTTCGAGTTCAGGACGTTGCCGTGGATGCGGTGCGGCACGTCCTTCTCGCGCGCCTCGATGATCCACGAGCCGTATTCCCACGACCGCTTCTGTTCCAGCCCGATCTCGCCATTCAGCATCTTCAGGCGGGTCTCGTCGGCGGAGCGGCGCCAGTTCGGCCAGTTGTCGGCGTAGAACGAGGTCGTGCCGTCGTAGCCCGACCGGGTGTACTTCTCAATGAGTTCGGGCCGCTTGCGGTAATAGGGCAGGTACTCGGAGAGGTGCCCCGACGACTCGGTGATGAAGGCCCCGAAGTGCAGCATCATGTCCTTGCGGACGATGTCTCCGTCCTCGCGGCCCTCGCCTGTGCCGTACACGTCGTTCTGGGCCTTCTCCATGAGGATCGGGTACAGGCTTTTCCCGTTATGCTCCAGCTTGGTGAACCAGGCCAGGTGGTTGATGCCCGCGCACTCCCAGACCATCTCGTCGTAGGGGATGCCCGCGCGCCCCGCCAGCAGGTGCCCCGTCCCCTGGACCGAATGGCACAGGCCGACAACGGGCATAAACGACGTCCGGGCCGCCGCCAGGCACATCATGGACATCGGGTTGGTGTAGTTCAGGACGATGGCCTGCGGGCACAGCCGCTCGGCGTCCTGCAAGATGTCCAGCCAGACGGGGATGGTTCTTAATGATTTAAAGAGGCCGCCCGGCCCGATGGTATCCCCGATGCACTGGGAAACGCCATATTTGAGCGGGATGTCGTTGTCGAAGCGGACGGTCCCCGTCCCGCTGACCTCGACGCAGATGATGATGTAGTCCGTGCCCGGCAACACCTGCGTCCGGTCCGCCGAAGACTCGACCTTCCAATTGGTCTTGCCCCCGAACGCGATGACCTTTTCGATCAATTTGTGCATCGTGTCCAGACGGTTCGTGTCGATGTCCACGAGGGCAATCGTCCCGCCCTGTTCGCCGGGGATTTGCAGGATGTCGCGGACGAGGGTGGGGGTGAACCCGGACCCCGCGCCCATGACCGTGACCTTGATGGGCCGGCGCATCTGCCCCGGCAGTCCTTTTTCCTCCGCCGATTTCGAGTGGGCGATGTGCCCCGACTGCTCCTCTTCCACCACATCGGGCGTCGCGCCTTCTGTCAGTTCCGTGTCTTCTGTTCCTGCTTCTATCTTCTTTTCCAGTGTTGCGGTCATCGCCAATGCTCCTTGTCGTCAGTAACAGCGTTCTCCCTGTCTTTCGCGACGGTCGGCGGCGAGTCCTGCGTGAATGCGCCCCCAGCCCTAAATCCTGGGGGAGTAAGAGAAGAATTTCCCGCGAGGGAACCGTTGACTTTAGGCAACAGAGGAATCAAAGACATTCTAATGACACCCTCTCTGTCGAAGGCTCCCTGTTCCCAGCCTTTCGTGTGTAAAGTGTAGCCCCTGCGGGTAAAACGCCTTTCGGGTCTTCGGAAGCGCAATCGTCCGCCTTCGCGGACGCCCGGTGTAGGAACGCGATGAATAGCGCCCGCCGAAATCATCCGCCCTCTCGACAAGAGGACGAGGAGAACACATGAAAGCGCTCACAGGAAAAATCGCTGTTGTTGGTGGGGCGACATATCGGGCTAGGCGCGGCATTGCCGTGGAAGTCGCACGAAGGCAGTCTGCTATAATAGGTGTTGTCCTTGCCACATCTATTTTCACTTTAGGCAGTTCCTCTGCCTTTGCCAGTGAGTCAAAGGGCCAAAAGGCAGTCCCTCTGTTGTTGCAAGCCGCCAAACAACAACTTTTAGCGAAAAAGCATTCTGCACCTAAACTAACTCAAGGTGCGTCGATGCGGATCACTGCATCAACTGTATCCCTTACCGTTGACGACGTGGCCGCCTCCCGTACCTTTCTGATTAAGCATTTTGGCTTCCATGAGAACATGACAGATAGCAGCGGTAACTTCGCGTCGCTGAGTCGCAAGGACGCGGGCATGACAGTCATCTTCCTGCGCCGTGGTGTCAAGGTGTTGCCCGAGAACTTCCGTAACCAACACGCGGCTGGGGTTATCCTGGCGTTCACCGTCACCGGGCTGGAAACTGAGGAGCGTCGCCTGCGAGGCGAGGGTGTGACTATCACAATGCCTTTGCGTGAGGAGGTTTGGGGCGAGCGTCTCTTCCAGGTAACTGATCCGAATGGGGTCATTATCGAACTAGTCGAATGGATTGCTCCCACCCAAGCCAAATGAGCAAAGAGCTAAAAATGAGTGAAGCACTGCGGGACAAAGTCGCCGCCGTTACCGGGCGGACCGAGGCCGAAGGGCAGGGGCTGGGCGGGAACTGTCTGGAAGCCAGCATCTTGCCGTACTGTTCGGCATCCCGACGGACGTTGCGGTTGGTGCTGCTTGCAACCCGCTCTTCAACCTCGCCCTGCGACAGCAGGCGCTCGGCATGGGCCACTTTCTGGCAGTTGTAACACCAAGCCAGTCGCACCCACATATGCACGTCGGGCGCTTCCTTTAGGCAGTAGCCATAGACAGGAAACGCAATCACCCTTTGCTGAAAATCGCCGCCGAGACACCGCGCCTCATAAACAGTCGCCATAAGAAGCCTTTGTACGAGCAGGGCGGATGGGCCAAACGCCCGGCATGGAGCGCATTCCGGCGAATGGATTTATTCACTCATTCTTCCAAAAATCGTCCCGATTTATCAATGAGTGATGCCCGTCACCACCCCGTTCTCGGCCTTGATCGTCCGGCGGTAGCGGTGTCCGCGCGCGTTGGAGTAGGAATAGGTCTGTGCGCTTCGGCTCTGATGACCGGCGAATTTGCCCGCCGCGCCAAACCGCACGGTGTCGGTCGGGGTGGCTTCGTTGGACAGCGCGCTGGAAAAGAGGGGAACGCCGTTGCGGGTGACTTGCTCCGTCACCCGATAGCCCTGGCGGACCGTCATCGCCTGGGAGGCCGATTTGTCGGGGTTGTGGAGGCGGGCGGAGAGGATCGCGAGCGGGTAAACCAGCGCCCGCCGCCGCACCACGACCTGCGGGCCGCTGCGCGTGGTCGTCGTAGCCCACAGCCGCGTCGTCTGCTGGAGGTTCTGGACTTCGCGGGCGGGGGAAAGGTCGAATTGCTGGGCGCTTCCGAAGCGAACGTCCTGGACGATCTGCGTGTCCACCCGGCCCCGTGAAGTCAGCACATACCCAGCGAGGGTGAAACGCCGCGCCGAAGAGACCGAAACCGGACCGCTCGTTTCGCCTCCCCGCGTCGTGATCTTCTGCATGACGACCGGGACCGGGGACGCGCCCAGCGTGTCCGCTGTGACCGCCCCTCTGACCTTTTGCAGCACAGGATCGCGATACAGATAAAGCGCGCCCGCGACAGAGAACGAATCGCCGCCGTTGAAGACATGGACGCCGACCCGGTGCGGGTGGCCGTCGCTGAAGACGCCCGCGAACGGCGTCAGGTCCACGCGGTACGGGACAAAGTTCAGCGTCTGGACGCCGGGGATCGGACGCCACAGCGAGGGGTCCATGCCGCCGGTGTAAATCCACGGGTAGACCGGCGCGACGCCTGCGGGCCGACCGTCCACCGTGATTTGGGCCTCGCGGAAGGCCGTTCCGCCGAAGGTGTGAAGCTTTTCTGCTAGGTCATCAGGCACACCGAGATACCAGAACTCATCCCGTCCCTGGCTTTCGGTAATCAGGTCCAGGTACGCCCGGACGACATTGGTCGGGAAGGTGAATGTCTCGGTCAGCGCACCGCCCGGCCCGCTCAGGCCGGCTGCGCCGCCCGCTTTGTTGGGCAGCGGCAGCACCATGTCCGGCGTCTCGGCGGGCGGCGTGTCCCGGCCCGGCGGGTAGAATAGCAGGCCCGCGCTCCCCCGGATGATCCCGGTGTAGGTCCCGTTGACGATGTTGCCCAGGATGGCTTCGCCCGGCTGCGGCGTCTGCAAAAGCGCGCTGTCATCCGTGACGTCCCGCTCCACATGCCAGGTCGGGCCGACATCGCGCGACGGCTCCATCGTGGTGCCGAAATAGACGTTCGTGCGGCCGACGGTGATCTGTGCCGTGCGGTCAAACTGGCGGCCCGGCGTGACCGAGAAGTCGGCCACGAGAATGACCTTCGCCCACCGCTTACTGCCGCCGGGCGGCGGAAGGTAACGGAACGTCTTCGGGGTGAAATCCGTAAACGCGAGGTTCTGGAACAGTGTCACCTTGACCGGCTGCGTCCGGGGCCGAGAAACCGGCGGCTCGGCCGTGGCCGTGTTGGGGGAGCCGATCCGAGGCGTCTCCTGTGCCAAAAGGGGAGGCGAGGCGCTCACGCCGACGAAGACGCTTCCCGCGATCAGCGTAGTCGCAGCCCATGAGGAGTGGTTCATGCCGCCCCGTTCGCCACGGGCGGGCGAATCCCCTGCTTCGTTTCCGCCCGGAACGCGGCCCCTGTCAGGTACAATGGAGGGCGATCTCAGGAGGATCTGAATCTTATGAACACGACAAAGGCTCTCATGCTCGCCAGCGTGCTGCTTATCATTGCGCCTGGCTGCGGCAACAAGGACGGCGGCGACGCCAATGGTACGCCGTCGGCATCCCAAAACACGTCATCCCAGAGCGCCCCGACGGCTCCCACCGTCGACTTACAGATGCCGGACACGACCACGATTGGCGGCAAGAAGGTAACGCTGAAGTCCACCCCATCCGGCCTGCGCTTCTACGACATCAAGGCCGGTACCGGCCCCAGCCCCAGGGCCGGCCAGACCGCCTCCGTGCAGTATACGGGCACACTGCTGGACGGCGCCAAGTTCGACTCGTCCTACGATCACGGCGCCGCGCCGTTTGACTTTCCCGTCGGGGCGGGCCAGGTCATCAAAGGGTGGGACGAGGGCGTAGCGACAATGAAAGTCGGCGGAAAGCGCCGCCTCGTGGTTCCCGGCGACCTCGCCTATGGAGCCAACTCGCCGACCCCGGCGATCCCGCCGAACGCGACCCTGGTCTTCGACGTCGAGCTGGTCGCCGTCAAGTAGACAGGAGCGCGGCCGGCTACCGCTTTCGCGGCTGAAACTTTTCCAGGGTGCTCATCATGTCCACCAGGGACTCGTAACGGTTCGGCTTGGTCAGGTAGCCGTCCGCCCCCAAAGTGTGTACGGTGGTGGTCCCGTTCGCTGTCCGAGGTCGTCAGGATCACGACCGGGATGTCCCGCAGGTGCGGCGTCGTTTTCAGCTCCGCCAGCACCTCGGTGCCGTTCTTTTTCGGCATGTTCAGGTCCAGCAGGATCACGTCCGGATGCGGCGCGTTTTCCGGGGCGGCATAAAAGCCCCGGTGGTGCAGGTACTGGATGAGGTCGTAACCGTCCGCCACATGGCGGAAGTCCGCCCGGAGGGAGGACTCCGCCAGCGCGTCCGCCACCAGCGAGACGTCGTCTAGGTCGTCGTCAGCCATGAGGATGACGAATTGGGATGTTTGCTGCTCCATATTTTTTCTGCTCCTAACTTTGCCGCGTTCCGGCCTGGAACTCAGGCAGGGACACCACGAAGGCCGCCCCCTCGCCCGGCGCGCTCAGGGCTGTCAGCGTTCCCCCGTGGCGCTCGACGATCTTGTGGCAGATCGCCAGGCCGATGCCCGTGCCCTCGTACTCCCCGCGCCCGTGCAGGCGCTGGAAGGGCTGGAATATCCGGTCCAGATACCGCTCGTCGAACCCGATCCCGTTGTCGCGGACGGTGATCCGGTGCCGGTTCTCCGCCCCGTCCGCTCCCGACTCTCGGCAGGCCGTGACGCTGACGTGCGGCGGCTCCTCGGGCCGGTGGTACTTGAGGCCGTTGCCGATCAGGTTCAGCAGGAGCTGACGCATCTGGAGAAAGTCGCCCGGCACTAGGGGCAGGTCGCCGACCTCCACCTCCCCCCGCGTCTCCTCCAGCCGCGCTTCCAGGTCCGTCAACGCTTCTCGTGCCGCCAGCCCCATGTCCACCAGGACGAACGGGCGCGGGGCCTGGTTCACCTGCGAGAGCTGGAACAGGTCGCGCACCAGCGCCTGCATCCGGGCCGCCGCGCCCTCGATTCGCTCCAGGAACTCCCCGCCCCGCGCCCCCAGCGCGTCTCCATAGCCCGCCCGGAGCCGACCGCCGAAGACCTGGATCTTCCGCAGCGGCTCCTGTAGGTCATGGCAGGCGACCGAGGCGAACTGTTCCAGCTCTGCGTTCATCTCGGTGAGCCGCGCGTTCTGGCGCCGCAGGCGCTCGTTGGCTTCATCCACAGCGCGCGACCGGTCGTGCAGAACCTGCTGCATCGCCAGAATCCGCGCCGCAATCTCCAGCCGGGCTGCCAGCTCCCCCACATCCACCGGCTTGGCGAGGAAGTCATCCGCCCCCGCCCGCAGTCCCTCCAGACGGTCATCGCGTGTGGTTCTGGCCGTCAGCAGGAGGACGTAGGTGTAGGGCGCCCCTTCCCGCGCGCGGATGCGCCGGCATAGCCCCGGTCCGTCCAGGCCGGGCATGAGCCAGTCCGACACGACCAGCGGGAAGTGCCGCTCTTCGAGAAGCTGCCAGGCCCGGTCGCCGTCCGGGGCCACGGTGACCGTGTGCCCGCGCTTCTCCAAGACTGTCCGCAGCACGCGCGCCTGCACGGCTTCGTCTTCGACAACCAGGATTTTCATTGCCGTCTCAGGCCGCCCGCAGGCATTGGTTGAGATAGTCTTCCAGGCGGGGGTGGACGCGGCGGAATTCGCTCTCGATTCGGGCCAGCAGGTCTGGGGTCTGGGACAACTCTCCGCGCTTGGCCGTTTCTTCCAAGCCCAGGCTGACCCAAGCCAGGGCCTCTGCCCCCAATGTCTGCGCGCTGCCTTTCAGCGAATGTGCTTCCAGCCGGGCATGGATCGCATCGCCGTCCGCGACCGCCTGAGCGAGACGGGCCAGCACCTGGGGGGCCGTATCCAGAAAATCCGTCACGACGTCCCGCGCCAGTTCGGCGTCGTCGTCGCAGCTCTCCAAGAGGCGTTCCAACTGGAACACCTCGCTCCGCGCGTGTGCGAACGAGTCACTCAACATCAGCTTTTATCCTCTCTCAGTCACAGTGTTCAGCCACAATGTTGTCACGGGCGCTCAGGCCGCCTTGATCAGCAGCCGTACCGGGACGGGCATCTCGCGGGCGTGGGTCACGCGATTGCGGCCCTGCTGCTTGGAGCGGTACAGGGCGGCATCGGCCTCGTCCATGAGTTCCCCCGGCGTCGCCGCCAGCGGCGGGGAGGCGGCGGGGTCATAGGTGGAGACGCCGACGCTGACCTGCACCGGACGCCCTCTCCAAGCGAACGCCTCGACCGCCTCGCGCAGCCGGCAGGCGACGACCAGCGCGTCGCCCTGGGCCGTCGCGGGCAGGAGCACGGCGAACTCCTCGCCGCCGTAGCGGGCCACTACGTCATGGTCGCGCACGCCCGCTTGCAGGAGCAGGGCGACCTGGTGGAGCACGGCGTCGCCGGCGGGGTGGCCGAACGTGTCGTTGTAAGCCTTGAAGTGGTCCACGTCCAGCATGACCAGTGACAGCGGCAGGTGGTGACGCCGCGCAAAGGAAAAGTTGGATTGGAGGACATCCTGGAGGAATCGGTGGTTCTTCAGCCCCGTCAGCCCGTCACAGGTCGCTAGTTCCTCCAGACGCAGGTTCGCCGACTCCAATTGCGCGTTGGCCTGTGCCAGTTGACCGTTGGCCTGTGCCAGCTCGTCTTGACGGTGGCCCAGCGCCTTGTTGAGCGCGGTCACCTGCCGGAGCTGCTCCGCGACCCGCTCTTCCAGCTCCCGCCGCTCCGTGATGTCGGCGTTGGCGCTGATGAGGCCCGTGATCCGCCCGTCGCCCGCCCGCAGGGGCAGGATGCTGGACAGCAGATGCAGCCGCCGGCCGTCACGCCCGCGCCGGGTCACCTCGACGCCGACCAGCTCTTCGCCGGCCAGCACCCTCTGGATCGTCTCCTTATGCCCCCGGATGTTCCGCGCCTGGCTCTCCGCCCCCTCTTCCGCGAAGATGTCCCAGATGCGCCGCTGCCAGGCCTCCTCAGGTCCATGACCGAACAGCTCGACGGCCGCCCGGTTCCACTCATGGATGCCGCCCTCGGCGTCGAGGGAATAGCAGGCCATGGGCAGCCCGGCGAACAACTCGGAAAACCGGTGGTTTGCCGCCCCCAGCCAGGAGACCCGCTCCCCCAGCTCCTGATTTTGGCTGTCCAGGCGCGCGTTCAGCGTCCGCATCTCGTCCTGCATCGTCAGGATGCGCCGGGCGATCTCCAGGCGCGCGAACAGCTCACCATGCCCCAGCGGCTTGGTGAGGAAGTCGTCGGCCCCGCTACCCAGCCCTTCGATCCGGTCCTCACGGTCGCTGCGCGAAGTCAGCAGGATCACATAGGTGTAGGGCGCTCCCTCCCGCGCGCGGATGTGCCGACACAGTGCCCGGCCGTCCATGCGGGGCATCATCCAGTCTGAAATGACCAGGGGGAACGTCTCCCGCTGCAAGAGGTCCCAGGCCTCGGTCCCGTCGGTCGCGACGGTTACCTGATGGCCGATCCTTTCCAGCGTCCGGCGCAGGATCAGGGCCGCCCCTGAGCTGTCCTCGACGATCAATGTCTTCATGCTGCCTTCCTTGTGAAGTCTTCCCGACAGCAGGCCGTTCGCAGCTTGCCGTACAGTTCCTGCGACCGGATCGGCTTCGAGACGTAATCATCCATGCCCGACTGGAGGCAGCGCTCCCGGTCACCCTGCATGGCGTTGGCGGTCATGGCGATGATCGGGATGCGCCGGCCGCCGTCCGGTCCGTGAAGCGCCGCCTCGCGCCGGCGAATCGCCGCCGTTGCTTCCAGCCCGTCCATTTCCGGCATCTGCACGTCCATCAGCACCACATCATAGGGCGCCTGGGCCAGCGCGTCCAGGGCCTCCTGGCCGTTGGCGACGGCGTCGGCGCGGCAGCCCCACTTGCCCAAAAGGCGCAGGGCCAGCTTCTGGTTGGTGGAGTTGTCTTCCGCCAGCAGGATGCGTAGCCCCAGAGGTTCGACGGCTGCCGTCGCTTGCTCTTTGAATTTCGGGGGTGTCTTTCGCCCCGTGAGCACGGTGATCAAGGCGTCAAAAAGCTGGGACTGGCGCACCGGCTTGACCAGGGCTGCTGCGAAGCCGCTTTCCTGATTTTCTTCGCGTCCGCCCTGACTCCCCGCCGAGGAAAGCAGAACCAGGGGGATGCCGTGCCAGCGCGCGTCCGCCGCGATCTCCCGCGCCGTCTCCCGGCCGTCCATTCCGGGCATCATCATGTCCAGCAGGACCAGCCCGAACGGATTCCCGTCTGATCCGCGCAGCGCGTCCAGCGCCTCCCGCCCGCTCGCTGCTTCCTCGGTGCGGCAGCCCCAGGACCGGAGCTGTTCGCGCAGGATGCGCCGGTTGACGGCGTTGTCGTCCACGATCAGCGCCCGCAGGCCCTCCAGTCGGGGTGGGAGCGATGCGCGGGGAGCGGGCGAGGCCTGCTGCTTCGGGAGCGGCATCTCCACCCAGAACGTGCTTCCCCGTCCCGGCTCGCTTTCCACCCCGATGCACCCACCCATGAGGTGGGTGAGCTGGCGGCAGATGGTCAGGCCCAGCCCCGTGCCCCCGTACCGGCGGGTCGTGCTGCCGTCAGCCTGCGTGAAGGATTCAAAGATGGCTTCCTGGCGGTCTTTGGGAATTCCGATCCCGCTGTCGCGCACCGAAAGTCGGACGGTGGCCTCGGCCTCCGTCTGCGCGACCAGCCGCGCCTCGATGACCACTTCGCCGCGCGGCGTGAACTTGAGGGCGTTGCCGGTGAAGTTGGTCAGGACCTGCCGGATGCGCCCCGGATCGCCCCGCAGGCGCTCCGGCACGTCGGCGGGGACATGGCTGATCAGCTCCAGCCCTGCCGCCTGGGCGCGCGGGGCCAGCAGGTCGGCCACATCTTCGAGGGCTTCGCGCAGGCTGAAGTCGGTCACCTCGATCTCCATTTTGCCGGCCTCGATCTTGGAAAAGTCGAGGATGTCGTTGATGATCGTCAGCAGCGCCTCGCCGCTGCCCTTGATGGTGTCGGCGTAGTCGCGCTGGTCGTCCGTCAGGCCAGTCTCCAGCAGCAATCCGGTCATGCCGATGACCCCGTTCATGGGTGTGCGGATTTCGTGGCTCATGTTCGCTAGGAACTCGGACTTGGCCCGCGCCGAGGCTTCCGCCAGGTTGCGCGCCCCTTCCAAATCGCGCGCCTGGGCCTCCAGCTGCGCCGTGCGCTGCCGGACACGGGCTTCCAGGTCTTCCTGAATGTCGTGCAGCGTCTCCTGCGTCCGTTTGTAGTCGTCAATGTCGGTGCAGGTGCCGAACCACTTCACGATGCGGCCTTGCTCGTCGTGCATCGGCACCGCCCGCCCCAGGTGCCAGCGGTAGGCGCCGTCCGCCTCGCGCTTGAAGCGGTACTCCACCTCGTAGTCCGCGCCCGTGCGGTAGGAACTCGTCCAGCGCGCGGTGGAACTCTCCAGGTCGTCCGGGTGCAGGACGGGCAGCCAGCCCCAGTCCCGCGACTGCTCCAGCGTCATCCCCGTGTAGTCGTACCACCGCTGGTTGTAATAATCCGGGCCGCCATCCGCGCCGGCCGTCCAGATGATCTGCGGCATGGCGTCGGCCATGAACCGGAACCGGGCCTCGCTCTCCCGCAGGGCGGCTTCCGTCCGTGCCTGTTCCGTAATGTCCTCGTGGATCAGGACGACCTCCTGGATGTGGCCGCCCTCGTCCTTGACGGGGTAAATGAACGTCCGCAGCCACTGCTCGGCGCCGTCCCTTTCGGCGGAGGCTTGAAACGAGTCCTCGGCTTTGTACGACACGGGGGGGAGGGTGACGGCTTCCCCGCCAAAACCTCGGCGGATGTCGGGCATGACGTCTTTGGCGAGGAGCTGTTCGTCACAAAAGATGTTATAGCCCGCAAAGTCCTCCATCGTCAGCCCAGACAGTTTCGTGAGGGCTGGGTTGATCCGCAGCGTCGTCCCTTCGGGCGAGAAGACCTGTGTGCTGAGAGGCGACTGCTCGATCAGGGACCGGAACCGCGTTTCCGACAGCCGCAGCGCCGCCGCGTCCCGCTTCTGCTCGGTCACGTCTCTGGCGATCAGGGCGGCTCCGATGAGGTCGCCCTGCCCATCGCGGATCGCGCTGTACTTGACCTCGTAGGAGCGGGACGCCTCGCCCGCGCCCAGTGCCTGCTCGCCCACTTCGTAGGAGGCGCTGAATTCCTCGCCGCCCAGCGCCCGTCCCCAGGTCGCCGCCACCCGCGCCTTCTCGCCCGGCAGGTGCGCCAGCGTCTCGGTCAAGTTCGCGCCGATTTCCGGCTTCCTGCCGAAAAGCGCGACAACTTGGGCCTCATAGGCCTTGTTGAAGGCGATGAACCGGAAGTCTAGGTCAAGCGCAGCGATCAGGTCGCTGGTCCCGTCAATGATCCCCATCAGGCGATCGTTGGCGAAGCCCAGGGAATCATGGGCCGCTTGCAGGTACTGGTTGAGAACCTCAAGGTCCGCCGTGCGCTCGCGGACGCGGCGCTCCTGGTCGTCGTGGGCGTCCCGCAGCGCCTTCTCCATGTCCTTCTGCGCGGTGATATCGCGGAAGGTGACGATGCCCAGGATTGGGCGCCCGTCGCGGCCCAACACGGGGGAAAACCCGAAGCTGCCGGTCCAGGTTGTCCCGCTGTCCCGCCGGCGGATACGCGCCTCGTAGTTTGACAGCGCTTCGCCGCGCAGGGCACGCGGCAGGGGCCGCTCCTCCGTCGGCATGGGCCGTCCGTCCGGATACCACATCTCGAATGTCTGCCAGAACTCGCCCGGATGGAGGCCCACCCCGGCGGACTCGGAGCCTACCGGGGACTCGGCCCCATATTCTAACAGGCGCCGCGCCGCCGGGTTCATCGTCAGGACGTTCCCCGCCGGGTTGACCACAATCAGACCCTCGCGGATGTGGGTCAGGATCGCCTCCCGCTCCCCCTCGACCCGCCGGCGTTCGGTGACGTCCATCAGGGTGCCGACAAGCTTGACCACCTCCCCCGCCGTGTCCAAGACCGGCCTGGACAGGCCGTGCAGGATGCGCTCCGCCCCATCGGGAAGCACGAAGCGCCGGTCCGCCCCATATCCCTCGCCCCGGCGGAGCGCTTCCGCCAGGGCCTTGCCCATCTCCTGCCGTTCCGTTGGGTGGACCCGCTCTAGGTAGACGTCCAGCGCGGGCGTCCGCTCCCCCGGCTCCATCCCGAGCAGGCGGAACATCTCGTCCGACCAGGCGGCCTCTTCTGTCGCCACGTCATATTCCCAACTGCCGATGTGCGCCAGCGCCTGGGCTTCGGCCAGGCTCGCCTGGCTGCGCCGCAGCGCTCCTTCCACCTCCTTGCGTGCCGTGTCGTCGGCCACGACCGCCATCGCCCCCACGATCCGCCCCCTGCCATCGCGCAGCGGCGAGGCTGAAATGCTGACCTCGATGGCTGTGCCGTCGCGCCGCCGCCGCCGCGCTTCAACGTTCGAGAACGACTCGCCGCGCATCAGCCGGTCGCACAAGGCATCCGCTTCGGCGTGTTTGTCTTCCGGCACGAACGGGAACGGCCCGCCCACTGCCTCCGCCGCGCTCCAGCCGAACATGATCTCCGCCGCCCGGCTCCAGCTCAGGATGTTTCGCTCTTGATCGAAGGCGAAGATCGCCACTGGCGAAGCCTCGATCACGCCCGAAAGCCGCGCGTTGGACGCCGCCAGGGCGGCTTCGGCCCGCCGCCGCTCCGCGCCGTCGCGCCGGATCAGCCCGAACACGGCGGACAGCAGCAGGAACTCAAAGGCGATCAGGGCGCTCACGGATCGGAGCGTCTTCCACTGCGCCTCCGCGCGCTGCCGGGACAGTTCGTTCCAAAGGGCGATCTGTTCCGCGCTCATTCGGCCCACCTGCCGCCGGATCTCCTCCATGTCCGCTTCGCCGCGCCCCTGGAGGACGACCTGCTGCGCCGCCCCAAACCCCCGGTCACTCCGCAGCGTCATCGTCAGCGCAAGTTCCGCCATCTTGTCCCGCGCGACGAGGTCGAGGGCGGGGAGCCGCGCCGACAAATCGGGCTGCCCGTGCGCCAGAGCGCGCAGGCGGTTTAGATGCGAAGGGAGACGGGCGGCGGCCTCATCGTAAGGCTTCCGATAGCGCCCGTCGCCTGTCAGCAGGAACCCGCGCTGGCCCGTCTCGGCGTCCTGAAGCGTGACCAGCGTTTCTGACAGCTCTTGGATGGTCTCGCGCGTATGAAGCGCCGCTGCGCTGAGGCGGAGGCCGCGCACGGTTTCGGTATAGGTAGCCGCCCCGATGACCATCGCAACCAGCAGGGCCATTCCAAACCCCAGCGCCAGTTGCCGCTCGACCGTCTTCCAATGTTGTTTTGTGGACATAATCATGCTGCCGTCATTTATATCGGTTTTTCGCGCATTTTCCACAGTCCCGGCACCCTGTTTGACAACCTGGCTCGGTTTGAGATACAATAACCCACTGTGACGATGCATGATTACTCGCTTGACCCGCTGTGGGATTTGCTGAAACTCGAGGGACCTTCCGGCGACGAAGGGCAGACCGCCGACTGGCTGGAAGATTGGCTCGCGCGCGAACTGCCTGATGTCCGGCTGGAGCGCCTCGGTGACTCGCTCCTCGCCCGGCGCGGTGAGCGGCCCGCTGTCGCCGTGTTCGCCCATCTGGACACGACCGGCTGGACATTGGGCTATGACAAGCGCCTTCTCCCCATCGGCGGACCGGACGGCAAGGCGGGGGACTCGATTCGCCCGACGGGAGGGCCGGACAGCGGCAACACGCTGACCCGACGCAAGGATGGCTCGTGGAAGGTGGAGGGTAAGACACTGACCGCGCCCGGTTCGCGCTGGGTTTACGCCGCCCTGCCGACGCGGGAAGGCGAGGAGATCGTCGCCCCCTACCTCGATAACCGCGCCGGCGTTTGGGCCGCCCTGCACGTCCTGCGCCGCTGCCCCGCTGTCGCCGTTGCCTTCACGTCCTACGAGGAGACGCGCGGGGTGGGGGCCTTGCTCTGCGCCCGCCGCCTGGCCGAGACGCTGGGCATCACGCAGGCTTTGATCGCTGACCTGACCTGGCGCACCAAGCACGTCCGGTGCGGGCGCGGCGTCGCCGTCTCGCTCCGCGATAGCTGCCTGCCGCGCGGACGTTACCTCGACCGCATACTGGCACTTGCCGAAACCAGCGGCCTGCCGTTCCAGCGCGAGATCGCCCAAAGCGGCGCGTCGGACGGAGCGGCCCTGGACCGCAGCGGCGTCCCCTTCGACTGGGTGTTCGTCGGCGCCCCCGAAAAAGGCGCCCACACCGCCCGCGAGCGGGTCTATGTCAGCGACCTGCAAGGCATGGCCGCCCTGCTCGTCCATCTGGTGAACGGTTTAACTCGGAAAGGAAATTAATGCCATGACCATCACATTAGCGCCGGAAGCGGAAACCGCTCTCCGCAGGACCGCCCAGCGCACCGGCCAGGAGCCTGACATCATCGTCAGCAGGTTGCTGGTAGAGACCCTCACGCAAATAGAACAGGAATATGCGGCTGGCGTCGCCGCTCTCCATGAAGCGATGGAAGACGTGGAGGCGGGGCGGGAACGGCCCTATGAGGAATACATGGCCGAACGCCGCCTGCGCTTTCCCGGCGCGGCGCCGACATGAGTTCCTACCGCATCATCGTAACAGAAGCCGCAGAAGGCGAGATCAACTCTGCCCTTGGAGTACCTTCTGCTCCGTTCGCCCGACGCCGCGCGGGACTTTCAAGACGGCATGGATGAGGCGATCCTGTCACTCTCGGAGATGCCGCGCCGCTGTCGCGCGCAGCAATCTCTCGGCTTCCTAATAGACGACTCCGACGAAGAATAGCCACCATGCTCGACATCAAACTCATCCGCACCGAACCCGAACGGGTCAAGGAACGACTCGCCGCCCGCCTGGCCGACCCCGCCGCCATAGACGCCGTCCTGGACGCCGACACGCGCTGGCGCGCGGCCACGGCGGAGGCCGAAGTCTTGCAGGCCGACCTGAACCGCCGGAACAAAGCCTCCGGCCAGGCCATCGGGCAGTTGATGAAAGAAGGGAAACGTGAGGAAGCCGAGGCCGTCAAGGCTGGCCTGCGCGATCTGGGCGACCGCATCGCCGCGTTGAACGCCGAAGCCAGGCGACTCGAAACCGAGCGCGACGCCCTGCTCTTTTACCTGCCGAACCTGCCCTCCCAGGACACCCCGCCCGGCCCCGAGGAGAACTTCCAGATCGTCAAAACCTGGGGCGAACCAAAGCCTTTCGAGTTTGCCCCCAAGCCGCACTGGGAACTGGCCGCCGACCTGGACCTGATTGATTTCGTCCGGGGCACGAAGCTCTCCGGCAGTGGCTTCGTGCTCTACAAGGGCTGGGGAGCGCGCCTGGAGCGCGGCCTGATCCAGTTCATGCTCGACCTGCACCGCGAGAAGCACGGCTACACGGAATGGGCCACGCCCTACTTCCTTTCGCGCGACAGCGTCCGGGCCAGCGCGCACCTGCCCAAGTTCCAGCCCGAGATGTATCACGACGGCGAGGATGACCTGTTTGCCCTGCCCACGGCGGAGCCGGCCCTGGTCAACATCCACCGGGACGAAATCCTGGATGGCCGCGATCTGCCCTTGAACTACATGGCCTATTCCCCCTGCTGGCGGCGCGAGGCCGGCGCGGCGGGCAAGGACACGCGCGGCCTGCTGCGCGTCCACCAGTTCGACAAGGTGGAGATGGTTAAGTATACGCTGCCCGAAGAGTCGTACAGCGCACTCGAAACTCTGCTCTCCGACGCGACGGATGTCCTGGAAGCGCTGGGCCTGCCTTACCGCGTCAAGCTGCTGGCCGCGGGCGACATCTCGTTCGCTGCCGCCAAGTGCTACGACGTCGAGATCTATGCCCCCGGCGCGGATCTGTGGCTGGAAGTGTCGTCATGCTCCAACTGCGAGGATTTTCAATCCCGTCGGGGCAGCATTCGCTTCCGGCGCGAGCCGGGCGCGAAGCCCGAGTTCCCGCACCTCCTGAACGGCAGCGGGACGGCCCTGCCGCGCCTGGTCGCGACCCTCCTCGAAACCTACCAGCAGCCCGACGGCAGCATCGCCCTGCCCGATGCTCTCGCGCCCTACCTCGGCGGCCAAACCCTGCTCACCTCCAAGGGAGAAATGGACAAGGAACACGGCTGATGCAGTTTACCCATGAAGTGACGCTGACCGCCCTTGTCCCCTGGCGCGATGTCTGGGCCGAGTGGAACGATGTCCGCGCCCTGCCGCGCCTCCTGTCCCACGTCCGCGCCGCCGCGCCGGACGACCACGAGGATCTGGCCCATCTCGTCATCTGCCTGGAAGGCCGCCACCTCGAATTCTCCGTCGAGCGGACCATGTGCGCCGACTGCACCCTCTGCTGGCAGTCTGTCGGCGCACTGTTCCTGTACGTCCTCTCCCTGCGCCTGGACACGCTCTCCAAAGGCGGCGTCACGCTGACCCTCACCGTCGCCTACGACCCGCCCGGCTTCCTCCCCGACATCGCCGAATCGCTTGGCCTCAGCCGCAAGTTCGGGCGCGAACTTGACGCCGACCTGCGCCGCTATGTCCACGCCCTCGAATCCAACTGCCTCGCCGACCTTGCGCTGGTGGATTAACCATGCCCGGCACGGAAAAGGAAACCCGGCGCTGAAGATAAGTCTGCGTAAGCCACTCCTCAGTCGCGGAGCGACTTTCACCCCGAGTAGACCGGCACTTCCAGTGCCGGGTTCAATCCGCCAGCGCCGCCAATCGTCCGAACTCCCCCCACAGCCACGCCGCCTCCGCCGCCGTCCCCTGCACCGCCTGGGCCACCGCCTGCTCATACGTCACCCAGTCCAAATCCGATGCTCCGCTCTCATAGTCCGCCGCCAGCGCCTGTGCCGCCGCCACCACGGCCACCTCGAACTGAACGAACCCCGTCGCCGCCTCGTGCCACGCCCGCCCGACCGAGGCGCCCAAATGACGGGTGCCCGCAATCGCTTCCAGAAACGGGTACGCCCAGCCTGCCGGTTTGTTCAGCGCGGTTGCGTAAAACGCCAGTTCCGCCCCGCCTGTTTTGGTGTCCACCCGTACATATGCCCCGTCTTCCAGCGCGTCTGCCGTCGCCCTCGCCCGCCGGACCAGCGCCTCCCACTGCCCCGCGTCCAGGTTCCAAACCGGCGCGTCGTTCCCTATGTCGTTCTCTTCCATGCTGCCCATTGTACCCCGTGCCGCCTCCCGAACAAGAACAGGCGACCACCCCAAAGGTGACCGCCTGCTCTGCTTCCGACTCCCCTAAAATGGGGACTAGGGGACTTCCTAAAGCGCCCGGTTCGCGACCGCCTGCCCCTGCACGTCCACCGCGCCCTCGGACATCAGCACCCGCTGCACCTCGGCGGCATTGACGCCGCTCGCATGGACACCCACCAGGATGCCGCCCGCGTTCAGGTCCGTCTCATACTGCGCCGCTCGGTCCTTGGGGATGCCCGCGCCCACCAGTCCGCCGATTAGGCCGCCGCCCAAGCCGCCCGCGCCCGCGCCGGCCAAAGCCGCCGCCAGGGGGCCGGCGACTAGAGGAGCCGCCAGGCCGCCCGTCGCCGCCACCGCCGCCACGCTGCCGGTCGCCGTCACGGCGGCGATGATCGCCCCCAGCGTGCCGCCGATGCCTGCGCCCACGCCCGCGCCCTCAGCCGCCTTCGTGCCGGTGTCGGTCGCGAAGTCCCGCGCCCGCGTCTGGTCGTTCATCATGACGCTGATGTCGCTTTGGGTGTATCCCAACTGCTGCAAGTCGGCCACGGCGCGCTCCGCCGCGACCCGGTCCCGAAACATTCCAGTGATTAAATCAGCCACGTTGCTCCCTCGTTTCCCGCCCCGCGATGTGACCGCCGGCGATTCTCTTGTCAAGTTCTCAAGAGCCTGCCTGCCGGCGCTGCCTAAGTTCAGGGCGACACCCTTAGCATTCCCGTATGCTTGACTACGGAAACCTTTATCTGAAACCTTTATCTGAAAACTTTTGTCTTGAGATCAGGGCCTACGGGCGTGCTTCATCGCGCTCTGATCCCTTCCCTCCGAGGGGAGCCTGGCGAACTCGTGAGCAAGGAAGCTAATTTTTCGCTCTTGCCAACCGCAGGGCGATATGCTATAATTGCCCGTGGCAGCGGCGCGTGAAGCAAAATTAGCGGTGGAAGACAGACGCGGCTCCAAGCGCGCCAATGAATACCGCCAAGACGAACTGCGGGTCAAGGCGGCGCGCGTCGAAACCGCCCTGACTCATGCCTATGGCCCGCGCGTTTGGCGCGCGGAAAACCACCTGGACGACATCCTCGGCGCCCTCGTCGCGACCGTCCTGTCGCAGAACACCAGCGATTTGAACTCCGGGCGTGCTTATCAGTCTCTGAAACTTGCCTTTCCGGGTGGCTGGGACGACGTGCGGACGGCTAATGTCACCGCCGTGGCCGACGCTATCCGGGCGGGCGGCCTGGCGAACGTCAAAGCGCCGCGCATCCAGGCCATCTTGCACGACGTTTACGAGCGAAACGGGCGGACCGACCTAGACCACATCCGAGGCTGGGACGACGGGGCCATCCGTGACTACCTGCGCTCCTTCCACGGCGTCGGGGCCAAGACTGCCGCCTGCGTCCTGATGTTCAACCTGGGGCGGGCCGTGCTGCCCGTAGATACCCACGTTCACCGCGTTTCGCGGCGGCTGGGCCTGATCGGGCCGACCGCCACCGCCGACCAGGCCCACGACTTGCTGCCCAGCCTGCTTGACGATGACCAGATCTACTCGTTTCACGTTCATTTGATCGAGCATGGCCGCCGCACCTGCCATGCCCGGAACCCGGCTTGCGCCGCCTGCCCGGTCCGGGGCGAATGCGACTTTTACAGCGACCGAATTTGGGCGGACATGGCCGAATGAACGACCTGTCCCTGGGCGGCGCGCGATTGACCGACGACGGCCTGTGCTTCGGCTGCGGCCCGTACAACTCGGTCGGTCTCAAGCTGACCTTCGCCTGGGACGGCGACACCTGCGTGACCCGCTGGACGCCTTCGCCGGAGCATCAGGGCTGGGCAGGCCGCGTCCACGGCGGCCTGCTCGCGCTGGTGCTGGATGAGGTTTTGTCCCGCGCCGCCCTGGAGCGGCACGGGCTGCATTGGGTGACGGCGGAACTGACCACGCGCCTGAAGCGGCCTGCTCCTGTCGGGCGCCCTTTGCACGCACAGGCCCGCATCGCCGCTGTCCGCCCGCGCCTGATCGTCTGCGAGGGTGACATCCAGACCGAAGGCGGCCTCGTCATCGCCACCGGTCAGGCCAAATTGATGCGCGCCGCCTGACATCTACCCTTCCCTCCGAGGGAAGGGTCGGCACTTGCGCCGGGTTAGGTCCGAACGTGCCGGATGAGGTACGACTTTAACATGAACACACCGCGCGAAACAGCCGCCGAAACGCCCTTGGAAGCCGCCGCCCGGCAGGAAGCCGCCTGGAACAGGCCTGAAGAGCAGGGCGCGGCCCAGGACCGGCAGGAGGAGCGCGAGGCCGACAGGCTGGTCGCCGACATAGACGCCCATGTCGCCCGGACCGACCCGGCTTCGCTGCCCGAAGCCGAGCAGGCTCTGAACGACTGGCAAATCCCGACCGACCCGCTGGAAGGCGTTCCCGACAACGTCGCCCTCAACCCGCAGGCGGAAACGGAGCCGCTGGCCGCCGTCTTCGCCGCCGGGAATGAGATGGAAGCCAACATCGTGCGCGGCCTGCTCGAAGCTGCCGGCATCCCGGCCACGTTCGATGGCCTACCCGCTCCCATGCTGGGGAACGTCTTTCAAGCCGGCGAATCCTGCTGGGCCGACATCCTTGTCCCCGCCCGCCTGGCCGACCAGGCCCGCGCCGCCATCGCCGAGGCCACGGCTTCGGCCCAATCCGTCTCTGACATTCCGTAACCGAGGTTCATCATCATGCGTACTCCATCGGCAACGACGCTTGCTCTTCTCGCCCTCACCGGCACACTGGCCGCCGGAGCGATCCTGGCCCAGAAGGCTCCGTCCGCTCCCCCCGCAGTCGCGCCCGCCGGCCCGATCCAGATCGCGCTGCCGTTCAACAAGGCCATCGTCCGCGAGTCCGTCCCAATCAAGCTGCGGGAGTTCCCTAAAGGCGGCTATGTCGCCGTCAGCATTGACGGCCGCTTCATCACCGCCCAGGCTGTTCCCGCCAGCCCGCGCGCTCCCGTCTATGTCTGGGACACCAAGGCCGGCTACGCCCCCGCTGATGCTCCCGACACGCTTGCGTTCTACCGCGACGGCCTGCACGCCCTCACCGTCGTCGTCTATGACAAAGGCAGCCATCTCATCGGCCAGGACACCGTCTCCGTCCAAGTCGCCAACAAGATCAACCTGCCCGCCAGCCAGGGCATCACCCTGACCTATCCCTGGAAGACCAGCCGCGACCTGCGCTACCAGCGCCGCACTGAACTGACCGCCGCGTCCACCGACGCCACGCCGGGCGCCCCGCCCCCGCCGATTCAGGAGTCGCGCCTACGCTTCGTCCGCACCGTCGAGAACGCCACCGGCGGCGAGTACCTCGTCCGCGACGAGATCATCCCCGTGGAACATTCCGCGCGCGCCAAGCCCTTCGTCTCCTACGTCTCCACGCGCGGTAGCGTCGTCCCGCTTACCCAGGTCCACGCCCTTTACCGCACTGTGGACGCGCGCGGGCGGGTGCTGTCCGATCTGCCGTCCGAGAACCGAGCCAACTCCATCGGCTTCTCCATCCCCGTGCTGCCGCCCCGCCGCGTCTCGGTCGGCGCCCACTGGCAGTCGCCGATCAAGCTCACCCTGGACTGGACTTCGCCCACGCCCGCGACGGTGACGGCGACCAGCACACTGGAAGGCTTTGAGTGGCAGGACCGTTACCCAACCGCCAAAATTCGCGAGACCTACACCGGCCCGGCCCTCCTCCGGCCCGCTCCCGGCTCACCCCTGCCGCCCCTTGCTGCCCAAGACATCAAGTTCGAGCGTGTCATCTACTTCGCCTATAATGCCGGCCGCATCGTCCGTATGCAGACGACGCTGTCCCTGACCACGACCGCTCCCGGCCTCCTCTCGCTCGGCGCCTCCGGCGGCTACCCTGGCGGGGGCGGCTATCCGGGCGGGGGCGGCTATCCGGGCGGGGGCGGCTATCCGGGCGGGGGCGGCTTCCCCGGTGGCTATCCTGGTGGTGGCTACCCTGGTGGTGGCTTCTCTGGCGGCGGCTACCCTGGTGGTGGCTATCCCGGCGGTGGTTTCCCTGGCGGGGGCTATCCAGGAGGAGGCAGCTTCGGCGGCGGTGCGGCTAACCCAAATGCACCTACGAAGCTTGTCTATAGTGAGACTAACGTCGTCATCTAAGCGTCAGGTAAGCGTTAGGTTTCGCTGCGGACGGGTTTCAACCGCTCGCCCGCAGCGGCATAATTGACCATGTCCACTAAACTCCAACTCAGCGGCCCGGAAGAAGACCGTGAACGCAATGAAGAACGGAAAGCCGAGCTGACCGAGCATCTGGCCGAACTGCGTACCCGCCTCATTCGTGCCTGCATCTACGTCGCGATCGGCATGGCCGTGATGTGGGTCTTCAGCGGGCGCATCCAAATCCTGCTGATGGCGCCCATCACCAACATTGTGGACCACATGGCGAAGCAGCCTTCTTCGCAGAACCAACTGCCGAACGGCGGCTTTGTGATCAACAACTTCACCGATGGATTCTTTCTCAAGCTGCAAATCGCCACCGTCGGCGGCCTGATCCTGACTCTTCCCCTCGCAGTCCTAGAACTTTGGGGCTTCGTGGCGCCTGCCCTCACGCCGCAGGAGAAGAAGGGCGTCCACTATGTCGCGCCCCTCTCCGTCGTCCTGTTTCTCCTGGGCACCGCCTGCGCGTACTTCATCCTGCCGATGGCCGCCCGCTGGTTCCTCAGCTACATCCCGCCGGGGGCGATCCTCTTGCAGAACCCACTGACCTGGACTATTTTCGTGGTCAAGATTCTGCTCGTCTTCGGCCTGCTCTTTGAGCTGCCGGTCGTCCTCATGTTCCTGGGCAAGATCGGCATCATCAACTCCGCCTTGATGATCCGCTACTGGCGTCAGATCGCCGTCGGGCTGTTCACTCTGGCGATGGTGGTCGCGCCCTCCAATGACCCCGGCACCATGCTGGCCCTCGCCATCCCGCTCACCCTGCTCTTCTTCGGTTCCATCGGTTTGGTCAAAATGGTCGAGCCGAAGGGGCTTCAGGAGTAGTCTCTGTATCCGCAAATACACGGGATTTCCCGCGTCCTTTATTAATCCTGGTATCCTTCACAGGCGCCGGGGGTGGACTTGGCTCGGTTTGTGGATAAGAGAGCAGTGTAGGCCAGCAAAGGGAAAAGGGGAATGCGCCATGGTCGCTTGGGAACAGCACACTCGGGAGCAGAGCAATCAAAAGCAGACGGATCAAGAACGGGATAGTCAGCGGCCGGTGAAATGGGGAGCCGCCTGGTTCGCTTGGGACAGTCTGCTGCTCTTTTTGATCTGCACCGCCGACATGTGCTCAACCCTCTACTGGGTCCACACCGGAGCAGCCTCCGAAGCGAATCCGTGGATGGCTTTCTGCCTGTACCATGGGGACGCCGCTTTCTGCGCGGCCAAGTTAGTGAGTTTTCTGCCCCTGCTCGCGTTCGCCGCCTACTACCGTCCGCGCCGCCCGCGCCTCATCGCCGTCTCTCTACGCAGCACGGTCGCTCTGTATGTTGGCATCTATCTCCTGGCGGTGGGAGGACAGTGGCTTTAAAACCTCTTGTGTCCTCTGTGAGGGGAAGGCTTCAAAATAAGCAAAAGCCCTTCTCTCTGGAAATGAGGCAGGGGCTTCTTTATTTAGCTCTCACGCCCTCCCCTCACAAGGAAGGGTGGCGAACCAAAGGCGAACCGGGAGGGGTTTAGATGTAATACATCAGGGTCTCAACCGCCTCACTTGTTCGCTTCGGGTCGGCCTCCCCAGTTTCCGCGAGGACCTCAATGGACGTGTTTTCCAGGATGTTCCGAATGGCGTCCCTGACCCGGCGCAGGACGCGGGCCAGTTCCGAAGAATCGAGGTTGTCGTCGGCCCACTTCGGGATGGGCATGAGCAGCCCTTCCAGGTGACGCAGGGCCTCGGCCAGCGAAACGTCGTTCGGCGCGCGGTTCAGACGGTAGCCGCCGTGCTGCCCGCGCTTGCTTTCCAGAATGCCCGCATGGGACAGCGGCAGCAGCACCTGCTCCAGATACTTCTGGGACGTGTCGCAGCGCGCGGCCAATTCCCCGACTTGCAGGTAGCCGTTGCCCGCGCGCCAGTTGCGGATGAGGTCGCCCAGCACGCGCAGGCCGTATTGGCTTTTGGTGGTTAGTCGCATAGTGTCTGTTGGTCTAGCTGACCCGGCCTAAAAGGCCGGGCTATTCCCGGCGTCGCCGGACAAAGCCCCTCCGGGGCTGAGGAAGAGCCATCACAGGCCACTCTTCAGCCCCGGAGGGGCTTCATACTCTCTTAGCCCGGCCTTTCAGGGCCGGGGGACTTACGGGCAGACTTTGGCGTCGCCGCCCGGACCGGCCACGGTGGGCACTTCGCGCTCGATGGGAGCGCCGATGACAGACCCCCATTCGGTCCACGAGCCGTCGTAGTTCTTGGCGTTCTCATAGCCCAGCAGGTTGTACAGCATGAACCAGGTGTGCGACGACCGTTCGCCGATGCGGCAGTAGGCGATCACATCCTTGCCTTCCGCCACGCCCTTGCCGCCGTAGAAAACCCGCAGATCGTCGGCCGACTTGAACGTGCCATCCTCCTTCACTGCGTTCAGCCAGGGGGCCGACTGCGCGCCGGGGATGTGGCCGCCGCGCTGGGCCGTCTCGCTCATACCGGGGGGCGCGATCACCTTGCCGGTGAACTCGTCGGGCGAGCGGACATCAATCAAAGTCAGGTTGGGGTCGTTCAGCTTCTGGAGGACCTGGTCACGGAACGCGCGCAGCTCCCAATTCGGCTCCGAAGCATGGTACTGGGTCGGGGTGGGGGAGGGGATGGCCGTCGTCAAGTCGCGGCCCTCGGCCACCCACTTCTTCCGGCCGCCGTTGACCAGCTTCAGCTTGCCCCGGTCGTGGCCGTAGATCAGGAATAGCCAGTAGCCGAATGTCGCGAACCAGTTGTTGTTGTCGCCGTAGAGCACCAGAGTGTCGCCGTTGCTGATCCCCGCCTTGCTCAAAAGGCTCTCCCACTGGCCTTTGTCCGGCACATCGCGCCGCAGGGTGTCTTCAAGTTCGGTCTGCCAGTTGAAGCCGATTGCCCCCGCGAGGTGGCCCTGGGCATACGCCTCGGTGTCCACGTCAATCTCGATCAGCTTGAATTGGCCGGAGTTCAAATTCTGCGCTACCCAGTCGGTCTCGACAAGGACCTCGGGATGCGCGTAAGCGCTGCCATCTGCCATCGTTGGTGTTCTCCTGTGTGTACTTGGGGGAATTTAATATGCCTGAACTTCGTCCGCGCCGATGAAGCCGACGCCGACACCGAACGCCTTCCAGAACGCGATGCTCTCGTCGATCTGCTTCTCCGTGCCGGTCAGTTCCAGCATGATGTAGCCGCCGGTGTGCGGCTCGACCTGCGCTCGCCGTATGTCGGCGACGACGCCGAAGTTCTGGATCGCCTGCGCCAGCAGCGGCTGGTCCACGCGCTCCACGGGGAACGTCAGGTTCAGCCGGATCTTCTGGGGGCTGTCGGGGGATGTGATGCTCATGGTGAATTACCCGGTCGGTTTGACTTTTAGACCTTTGTTTACATTGCCTAGTGATTTACAGGACATTGCTGCCCTGCGTTCGCCCAATATACCCGGCGGGTGAGGAAGGAGTCAAGAGGCCGGCCCCCGCCCCGGCTCGTTCCTCGCCACCCGTACCCCGCAAGCGGGAGAGGGGTAAAATTTGGGAACGAGCCGGGGCGGGGCCATTTTTCTAATATTTCGGCACGCTCGGGTCTACATCGTCCGACCAGGCCAGGATGCCGCCGGTCAGGTTGTGCAGTTTCCCGAAACCGGCCTCCTTGAAGATTTGCAAGGCTTCGGACGACCGCTTGCCGGACTTGCAGTGGAGCACGATGTCGTCCGCCGTGTCGAACTCGTGCAGGCGCTCCTTGACCGTGCCCAGCGGGACCAGCTTGGAGCCGGGGATGTGCCCGATGGCGTACTCATACGGCTCACGCACGTCAAGGAGGGTGAACTTATCGCCCCGGTCCTGCTTCGCCTTCAGCCCACGGGCCGTGATCTCCTCGCTGCCGGTCAGGGCCGGCGCATCATTGCCGCGCCCGACGCCGCAGAACTCGTCATAATCAATCAGGTGAGTCACCGTCGGGTGCTGGCCGCAGATGGGGCAGTTCGGGTCCTTGCGAAGCTTCAGCTCGCGGAATGACATCTTGAGCGCGTTGAACAGCATCAAACGACCGACGAGCGGCTGCCCTTCGCCCAGGATCAGCTTGACAACTTCAATGGCCTGAATGACCCCGATGATGCCGGGCAGGACGCCCAACACGCCGCCCTCGGCGCACGAGGGGACCAGGCCCGGCGGGGGCGGCTCCGGGTACAGGCAGCGGTAGCAGGGGCCGTCCTGGGCGTAAAAGACGCTGGCCTGGCCCTCAAAGCGGAAAATGGAGCCGTAGACGTTCGGCTTGCCCAGCAGCACGCAGGCGTCGTTCACCAGGTAGCGCGTTTGAAAATTGTCCGTCCCGTCCGCGATGATGTCATAGTCCTTGAGGATGTCCATCGCGTTCTCGGACGTCAGCATGACCTCGTGTTTGACGATGTTGACATACGGGTTGATCTCTTTCAAGGTCTGCTCCGCGCTGTCAATTTTGGGCAGGCCGATGGAGCTTTCCCGGTGGACGATCTGCCGCTGCAAGTTCGTCACGTCCACAGTGTCGAAGTCCACTAGTCCCAGCGTGCCCACGCCCGCCGCCGCCAGGTACATGGTCAGCGGGGCGCCCAGGCCGCCCGTGCCGACGCATAGGACGCGGGCCGCCTTCAGGCGCTTCTGCCCTTCCATCGTCACTTCCGGCATGATCAGATGCCGCGAGTAGCGCATCACCTCGTCGTTAGATAGCTCCACCAGATCGGGGTTCTGCGCCAGGTGGAACGACGGCGACCCGCCCGTGCCCACCGCGTCCAGCCCGCCCGCGATGCTCGGCACGATGGTCAGCGTGTCGCCGTCTTTGACGGGCGTCGCCCCTGCCTGCAAGTAGCGGCTGTCCTCGTCGTTGACATAGACATTGACAAACGCCCGCAGCGTCCCGTCGTCGTTAAACAGGTGCTTCTTAATATCGGGGTAGTTCTCGGCCAGGTGCTGCAAGGCGTGGTCCACGGTCGCGCCGCCGACCTCCACCTCTTCCTTGTTCATCGTGTACCGCTGCATCGGGGTGGGGACTACTATCTTCACGGGCATGGTGTCATCTCCTCGGAATGTCTCTCAAAGTGTGTGGATGGCGTCTTCGTCGAAACCGCTCCGGTCCTCGCGCAGCCGCCAGTTCCGCATCTCCTGCGGGCCGCCCTGCCGGACCGACACGATGACATAACAATACCCCGGCCAGGCGTGTTCCCGGTCGAAGTTGGACGGCTGCGCGGGCGCGTCCGGGTGGGAATGGTAGAACCCCACCACGCCCATCCCCTCCGCCCTCGCCGCTCGGTCCGTTCGGACCAGCTCGCCCGGATCAATCTCAAACCGATTGCGCGGCGAGTCCTCCCGCGTGTTCGCCGCCGGAACAATACGGGCGACTAGAACCCCCCCCGCCCCCAATTCTGGGGGAGCTAGTCTGCCTACCAGGAACCCGCAGCACTCATGCGGATAATCCCGCGCCCCATGCGCCCGCATGGCGGCGTCCTGTTCGGCTGTGATATGAAGTGGCATTAGTTGTGTCGGAGCCAGTAATAATCTAGCGTATCGCTTGGGTCTTCTTCTTCCGCTGATATCCACGCCCTACTTCCAAGTGTCGTCGGAACATCGGCTGTATTGCGTACTTCGCGCGTCATCTGTTCAGCCTCTAACGCTTCCTCTTTCCTTAATGGCCGCCAGCCATCCAGGGATAGCGCAACTGCACATTATCGTCTTCCCAAGCGCATATCGGGTATACATCGTAGCTGCCAGTCTAAGTGTTAAAGACAAGAAAACCACAGCAAGGGCAAGGGTACATGACGGTGTCATTTCAGCGCGGCGGGTTCGTCAGCAGATAGCCAATCCGCGTCCAAGTCCCCTTGCTGTCCGGGTTGTGCTCCGCCCGAATCTTCAGCGTCAGCGTGTGATCCGTATCCGCCAGGCCGTCCGCCAGAAGGAGGTAGTTGCTGCGCGCGTAGCCCTTGGCGAAGCTGTCGAAAGGGTCCAGTATCTGCCAGGCGCCTCCGTCAATCTGATAATCGAACGCGCCCATGTCCGGCCCCAGCACATAGAACAGGGCGAGGATGGGACCGGCGAAGGCGACAGTCTGGGCCGCGCCCGGCGTGTCCGAGAGCAAGAGTTCGGGAAAGCTGCCGGTCGGGTTGCGCGTGTCGGTCGTCCAGCCCGCGCCATACGGGGCCATTTGCGCCGGAGCGATCATCCGGGCGTGTTCCAGTGAGTCGGGCCGCAGCGGCGGGGGCAGTGGATGTGAGCGCAGGGCCGCCATCTTTTGCGTCCGCTGCGACTCCAGAAACCCGATTATCGCGTCGGCATAGATAAGGTAGCCGGCATCGGTCGGGTGGACGCCGTCTTTGGAGAACTGGGGAACCGTCAGCGTCCCGTCCTCCAGGCGGCGCGCGGCGGGCAGGGCCATGTTGACGCTGGGGATGCCGTAGTGGGCAGCGACGGCCTCGTCGCGCCGCATGGCCCGCGTCAGGCCTGTCCCGACAACCTCGGCACGCTGGCCGACGACGAACGTGTAGACGAAGCAGATGTCCGTCGCCGGGTCCGCCCGGCGAATCTGCCGGACGATGCCCTCCATCGCCCGGTCAATCATGGCGTCAGGGGTGCTGCCGTCGTTGACGGCAAATTCGACGAACACCAGGTTTGGGTGGTGCGCCAGCACGTCCCGGTTCGCCCGGAACGCGCCCAGGTCCGACCCCGTTCCGCCGATGGCCGCGTCCACATTGGTCACAGTGGATCGGGGAAACGTCGCGGTGAACCATTGTCCGACCAGGACGCGGTAGGAGGTCCGGTTTCCATCGCTCGCCCCCGCTCCCGCCGTGATCGAGCCGCCGAAGTAGACGACCGTGACAGGCTCCCCCGCCTTTAGCTTGGCAAAGACGTGCGGCAGCCCGCCGCGCTCCTGCACGACGGCCTGTATGTCTGAATGGTGCGGCTGCTCCGGGGCCGCCACCGCCGCCATGCCCAGCAGCGGTGCGAGAACCAGGGTGCTTATCAGCAAGGGGATCAAGGTCAACGGAGTCCTCCCAAACGTGACTAAATCTGCGGGTGCGGTTCTTCCTCGCCCTCGGTCCAGAACCGCTCGGACAGGTAGCGGTCCGCGCCGTCACACAAGATGGTCACGATGACGCTGCCGGGCCGGGCCGTTTTCGCCACTTGCAAGGCGCTGTGGACGTTGCCGCCCGCCGAGATGCCGACCAACAGGCCCTCCTCGCGGGCCAGGCGCTTGACCATCACATAGGCGTCTTCCGTGCGGCACTCGACGTTCTCATCGGCCACGGTCGGGTCGTAGATCGGCGGCACGATGGCCGTTTCCAGGTGCTTCAAGCCTTCCAGGCCGTTGAAGGGCGAGTCGGGCTGCATGGAGATCAGCTTGACATCGGCTTGGATCTCCCGCAGGTAACGCCCGACCCCCATCATGGTCCCGGTCGTCCCCAGGCCCGCGACGAAGTGAGTGATGCGTCCCTCGGTCTGCTGCCAGATCTCCGGCCCGGTCGTCTGGTAATGTGCCCGCCAGTTGTTGTCGTTGCCGTACTGGTCGGGATAGAAGTAAAGGTCGGGGTCCTCGGCGTACAGCTTCTTGACCATCCGAATGGCCCCGTCGGACTGCTCGGCGGGTGGGGTGTAGACGATCTCCGCGCCATACGCTTGCAGTATCTTCTTGCGTTCCGGCGAGACGTTCTTGGGCAGGCACAGACGCACCTTGTAGCCCCGCGCCGCGCCGATCATGGCATACGCGATGCCCGTGTTGCCCGACGTCGCGTCCAGGATGATCTTGCCGGGCCGCAGCAGCCCGGCTTTCTCGCCCTCCAAGATCATGTGGAGTGCGGGCCGGTCCTTGACCGAGCCGCCGGGGTTGAAGAACTCGGCCTTGCCGTAAATCTCCACGCCCGGCGCGTCCTGCTCGATGCGCGGCAGACGGACGAGGGGCGTGTTGCCGACTAAATCTTCCAAGCGATGGGCGGACGGGGTGGGCATGGTTTTTTCCTAGCAGCGTACTCGAGATGAGTATACCCACAATTCCTTTGCTCCGTCAGCGGCTTTGCCATGATACTACGCCGCCTCGGTTTCGCTGGATTTTAGGAAGGGAACACCTGCCCCAGAGACACCACAGTTGCGTGGGAAGGAAAAGACAATGGCAGAAAATTACCCAAACCCGGAGCGTCAAAAAAACGAAGAGCAGTTTCAAGAAGTACAGCAGCAGAAGGCAACGGTCCAGCGTCTCCTTCCGTTGATTGTCGCGGGCGTCGTGGTCGTCGCCCTGATCGCCTGGTTTGCGACCAGCCGGCTCAGGGCGCCGACCGATGCCGGCCAGGGCGGCACGGGCGCCGCTTCTTCCACGTCTGGAACCTCGTCTGGAACTTCTGGTGCGGGCGCTTCCGGTGGAACCGCAGGCGGCGGGGCGTCAGGGGCTGGGGCCGCCAGCAGCACGGCGGGGAACAGTGCATCTAGTGCAGGAACAGCAGGCGGCGTCATGCCAAACGCTTCAGGCGCGTCAGGAACGGGCGGCACAGCCTCAACGGGGACAACCTCGCCTGGTACGGCGACTTCGGGTACGGCGACTTCGGGTACGGCGACTTCGGGTACGGCGACTTCGGGGGCGGCGACTTCGGGGGCGGCAGGCAGTGGCCCTAGCGGCGCATCCACGGCCGGAACCGGCGGTGGTGCTGCTCCCAGTCTGGCTGGCGGAGCCACGATGGGGGCCGGCGGCGCCGGAACAACAGCCGTGCCCGGTGCTGCTGGGGTGGGCGGCACAAGTACGGCAGGCACAAGTACGGCAGGTGCGGGGACGGCAGGTGCGGGCGGCACGAGCGCGGGCGGAGTGAGCGGCGCGGCGGGTGCAGGCGGCGCCGGAGGAACCAGCGGCGCCGCAGGCGGTTCCAGTGGCGGCGGTGCGGGTGCTGCTGGCGCCGGCGCAGGTGGCGCTGGTGGGGGGCGATGACGGGTCCACCCCGCCCCCTGAGTGAGAAGAAGCAAACCGAAGGAGAGAACTTATGGCAACCGATTATCCTGGCCCCGACAGCGGCGGCGACAAGAAACAGGCCATTCCCAAGATGCTGCTGGCCGTGCTGGCGCTGATCGTCATCGCTGGTGTGGTCGTGACCGGCTTCGTGCTGACGCACAACCGCGGCGGCATGAACGCCGGAGGGAGCGCGCAGCCGGCAGATAAGGCGACCGGCCCGCAGATGGGGGCGGAAGGCCCGGCCAATGGGCGCTCCATGCCCGCCGGTGCAGCGTCGGGAACAGCCGCGACCGGACAGGGCGGCGGGCCGGGCGCAATGGGGTCCGGGGCAGGGGCCGGGGCGGGAACTCCCGGCACGGGAGGCGCCCGGACGGGAGGCGTTTCAAGTGGCGCTCCGGCCGGGCCGAATGCGGGAGCGCCGGGGGCTTCCGCTCCCTAATCCGCTCCCTCGTATGTTGCCTTCACTGTTCAAGAGAGTGCTTTGGTGCGGTATAATCAGCCATCATGACAACATTCAAAGCATTGCTGGTCGGCGCGGGTGGCATGGGGCGGGGGTGGGGGAACAACCTCAAGGAGCATCCCGATGTCGAAGTCGCCGGGTGGATAGACATCCGGCCCGGCGCAGCGGCGGAAGCGGCGGACGGCCTGCAACTGTCGGGGCTGCACACGGGAGACGATCTTGGGAAGGCGCTGGCTGAGGTGAGGCCGGATTTCGTGGTGGACGTGACGATCCCCGAAGCGCATCGGGACGTGACGCTTCAGGCTCTGGCGGCAGGGGTTCCCGTCTTGGGCGAGAAGCCGATGGCGGACAGCATGGAGCGCGCGAGAGAGATGGTGGCCGCTTCGGAGAAGGCCGGCAAACTCTACATGGTCAGCCAGAGCCGCCGATACGACGCGCGTATTCATGCCTACCGAACGCTGATCCAGGAGCAGATTGGGGCTTTAGGCATCCTCAACTCGGACTTCTACATCGGTGCCCACTTCGGCGGTTTCCGGGATGAGATGGCGAGTGTCCTCCTGCTGGACATGGCGATCCATACGCTGGACCAGGCGCGCTATCTGTCCGGCGCCGACCCCGTCTCGGTCTACTGCGAGGAGTTCAACCCCGCCTGGAGCTGGTACAAGGGTGATGCCAGCGCGACGGCCCTCTTCGAGATGACCGGCGGGCTGCGCTACACCTACCGCGGCTCGTGGTGCAGCGAGGGCAAGAACACCTCCTGGGAGTCGGACTGGCGCGCGGTCGGCCCCCAGGGCACCGCGGTGTGGGACGGAAGCGGAGCGCCCTCGGCGGACGTGGTGACCAAGACGAACGGATTTTCAAGTGAGACGGAACCTCGCGCCATGGAGGTGCCGGCTGATGTTCCCGGCGGCATCGCCGGGTCGCTGCGGGAATTCTTGAACGCGCTCCAAACCGGGGCGACGCCGATGGGCGAGTGCCACGACAACATCAAGAGCCTCGCCATGGTGTTCGCCGCCATCGAGTCGTCGTCGTCGGGCAAACGGGTTTCGGTGCGGGCGTGAGCGGCTTGTTCCTGTCCCCCTACTGGCTCCTGCTGCTGACGCTGCTCCTGCCGCTGCCCTTCGGCACGGACCGGCGCGGGCGGCATGTGCCCTGGGTGACGTACACGCTGATCGCGCTCAATGTCGTCGCCTATTTTTTCACGGGCGCCGATTCCACCCTGCGCTGGGGGTTGGTTCCCGACCATCCCCATTTTTTTGCTCTTCTGACGGGCTTGTTCCTTCATACCAGTCCGGCGCATCTCATCGGCAACATGGTTTTCCTATGGGTTTTCGGTCCGCATGTCGAGGAGGCGCTGGGGCGGGAAGCCTACCTCGCTCTGTATTTGGGCGGAGGCATTGCCGCCGGCCTGCTCCATATGTCTATCGTGCTGCTGCGCGGTCAGGAAACCTCGGCCCCGCTGGTCGGCGCTTCCGGGGCGATCTCTGCCATTCTTGCCCCGTTCGCCGTGCGGTTTCACCGGGCAAACATCCGCCTGTTTTGGATTCCGGCCTCTTTGTTCTTACGAGAGTGGGGACAGCTTGAGGTTCCAGCCCTGTCAGGTCTGGGCCTTTGGCTTTTGTGGAACGTCGCCGGCGGTCTGAGTTTCCTGTGGCTGTCCGAAGCACAGAAGACGGCCTATTGGTGGCTGCCGCTGGCAAGCAACACCGCCTATTGGGCGCACATCGGCGGGTTCGTATTCGGCCTGGTCGCTGCCGAACTCACCGGTCTGCTGCGCGACGGGCGGCAGGACTACCTGCTGCAAGACGCTCGCTTGGCGGCGGCGCGCGGCCGGGAAGCGCTGGAGCTTGCCCTCCGTAAATACCGCGCCTTTCTGGAGCGCGACCCGGACAACGCGCCGGTGCGGGCCGAGCTGGCCCGCCTGCTCGCCGCCCATGCGGGGATAGACGCGCAGCCCGAAGAGGCGCGGCGGGAAGAGGCGCGGCGGGAAGCCGGGCGGGAGATGTTGGGTGCGGTCCGCGCTTTTTTGAAAACGAACGGACTGCCCCAGGCCGCCCGGTGCGTCGGCGAGGCGCGGGTGCGGGGTCTTTCCCTGGCGCTGACCCCGCGCGAGCGGCTACGGCTGGCCGGGGCGGCGGAGGAGACGGGGGATGCGGAGACGGCTATTGCTCTTCTGCGCGCGCTCGCCGAGGAAACGCCGGACGCGGCGGAAGACGAAATGGCGCGGCTCAAGCTGGGACAGTTGCTGCTGGGGCGTGAGCCGCTGGAAGCGAAGGTGTGGCTGTCAAGTCTTTTACACAAGTACCCACAGAGCGAGTGGGCGCGGCGCGCTCGTGAACTGCAAACGCATGTTTGATTTTTTGTTCGTATGGAGAGAATCTCGCTGTCAACTCAACCCAGACAGGAGAACACTTTCCAATGGCCGTGGAAGATCTGAAGAAGAACGCGATGATGGCGCATCTGCTGGACGCGCTGGACCACAAGAAGGACATCGGCCACTATGGCCGGCTCGTTTTCACGATGGTGGCTCGCCACTTTCTGAGCGAGGAGGAAGTGGTGGCGGAACTCGCCAAGGACAAAGACTTCAGCGAGGAGCAGGCCCGTTCACTCTACCTCCAAGTGCAGTCCAAGGACTACAACCCGCCCAAGCGCGAGAAGATCCTGCAGTACCAGCAGGAGCAGGAATTCCCAATCATTCCCAGCCCAGACGACCCGGACCAGGGCAATGTCTACCGGGACCTCAATTTCCCCGATCATGTTTATCAGCACATCTCGGAGTATTATGAGCACAAGGCGGAGGCCGCCTAGCGCCCGGCACGATTCATGCAGGAGTCGTCCACGCGGTCATTCCAACGCCTTGAAGGAAACCGCGTGGCGGCAGGCAAAAAGGATCAGCCGAAATCCGTCCTCGTGTACCAGATTGGGATTCTTGAAGATACTCTTGTCTCTATTCCCGCCCGCCGCGCCGTCCGGCGCCGCGTTGGACCAAACACTTGGGGAGGGGGTTGTCGGGCTTTGCCGCCTGGACAACGGCGCTGCACTCAGCGCCTTTCGTGCGCCTGCATTATGCTATAATGTACGCAAACCTGTTGGAGAACCCCATGATCCTCAAAGACGACGAAGCCATTGACCTTCCCACGCCCAACGGGCCGATGCGAACGTATGTGTTCCGACCGGCGGCGAAGGGGCGTTATCCGGGCCTTGTTTTGTTTTCAGAGATTTTCCAGGTCACGGGGCCAATCCGCCGGACCGCCGCCCTGCTGGCGGGGAGTGGGTATGTCGTGGCAGTCCCCGAAATCTACCATGATCTGGAGCCGGCCGGGACTGTCCTGCCCTACGACACGGCGGGCGCGGATCGAGGCAACGCGCACAAGACGACCAAAGAGCTGGCGAGCTATGACGCCGACGCCCGCGCCGCGCTGGACTTCCTGAAATCGAACCCGCGCTGCACCGGCCGACTGGGCGTTATGGGCATCTGCATCGGCGGGCATCTGGCCTTCCGCGCCGCCATGAACCCGGATGTCCGCGCCGCCGCCTGCTTCTACGCGACGGACATCCACAAGCGCGGTCTGGGGCGGGGCGCAGGCGACGACACGCTCGACCGGATGGCCGAGGCGGCAGGCGAGATGCTGATGATCTGGGGCCGGCAGGACCCCCATGTCCCGCGCGAGGGCCGGGAGCTCATCTACAACGCGATGAACGACGCCGGCCTCCTCCTGCAATGGCACGAGTTCAACGCCGCTCATGCGTTCCTCCGGGACGAAGGCCCACGCTACGACCCCGCGATGGCGCGGATGGGCTATGCGATGGCATTGGAGTTGTTCGGGCGCAGGCTGGGCGAGGGCGATCAGCCCGCCCAAACAGCATCCGGCGCGGGCGAGTCCCGGCATTAGGGGGCGCGCGCAGGCAAGGGGCTTTCGGCTGGTTTTCGGGTATACTAGGCCAGGTATACTTTCCACGGGATACAAACACATGCTCGATCCGAAATGGACGCTGCTGCTTGGCCTGCCGGTCATCGCCATCCTGCTGGTGCTTGCCTGGCGGCGCACGCGGGCGCTGATTATCCGAATTCGCGATGTGCGCCAGGAGATGGCGCGTAACCCGCAGGACCCCTATCTGGCGCTGGCGGCGTTGATGGACGAGAAGAAGGCGAAGAAACGGGCGGGGAGACGCTGATGGCGAAAGGGCTGACGGACCGGCAGCAGGAAGTCTTCAACTTTATTGTCTCCTATATCGAGGAGAAGGGCTACCCGCCGACGATCCGCGAAATGCAGATTGGCCTGAAGATCGGCTCCCTGCGCGGAGTCACGATCCATCTGGACGCCCTGCAAAAAAAGGGCTACATCGAGCGGCAATCTTCCAAGAATGGCCCGCGCCACGCGCGCGGCATCCAAATTTTGGCACACCTGGAGCCGCGTTCCCTGGACGAGATCGCCGGCCTGCGCCGCCTGCCGCTCATCGGCACCATCGCGGCGGGAACGCCTCTGCTGGCGAACCAGAACATAGAGGACTTTGTCGCCGTCCCCAACCAGCTCCTGAGAACGAGCGCCCCGGACTGCTTCCTGCTGCGAGTCCAGGGCGAGAGCATGACAGGCGCGCACATCCTGCCCGGCGATCTGGTCGTGATCCAGCCCCAGGCGACGGCCGAGAACGGCGACATCGTGGCCGTGCGCTTGGGCGAGGAGGCGACGGTCAAGAAGTTCGCGCGGCACGGCAACCGAATCGAGCTTCAGGCGCAGAACCCCAATTTCGCGCCCATCCCCCTGCGGAAAGCCGACAACGCCGCCATCATCGGCAAGGTGATCGGCCTGCTGCGCGGGTATTCCGGGTAGCCATGCCGCGATCCGTTGTTTCTTTGGCGCTGGCCGCCATTCTGGTAAGTGCTCTGACGGGCTGTTCCCGCACTGCCGCCCCTGTCCCCCTGCCGCCGCAGACGGTGGGAAGCACGACCGTCACGCTGACCTCCGGCTCCCTCGCGCATACAGGGGACAACACACTCACCTTGACGCTGGCCGACGCCGCGACGGGGATGCCGGTCGGCAACGCCAACATCACGGCCACGCCCGAGATGCTGTCCCCCCGCCTGCCGGGGTCGAGCACGACGGGGCGTACGCAGGGCAATGGACTTTACACCATCCCCGTCCGATTGGGCGTAGCATCCCGGTATAACATCACCCTGAAGATCGAGCGGCCCGGCAAGGCAGCGGCGGAAGCTTCTTTCATGGTCGAAGCGTCCCAATAACCCCCCTATCCAATAAAATTTTAGGAGAAGAGAATGGTCGAGATCGAGGTGCGTTATGATGGCAGCAAGAAGTGCTCACTGCGGCATCAGGAGGGCGTCACGCTCAAAACGGACGCCCCCAAAGACATCGGCGGGAATGCCTCCGCCTTCAGCCCGACTGACCTGGTCGCGGCGGCTCTGGCCTCGTGCGTACTGACCACAATGGCGATGTTTGCCGAGCGGCATGAACTGGATCTGACGGGCATGACCGCGCACATCAGTAAGGAGATGACGGCCAGCCCGCGCCGGATCGGCCATCTGCCGCTGACGGTGCATCTGCCCGCCTCAGTCTCCTCAGAGATGCGCCCGATCCTGGAGCGGGTCGCGTATAGCTGCCCGGTTCATGCCAGCCTGCACCCGGATGTGGATGCGCCGGTTGAGTTCTTTTACGACCTATAAAGCCTTTATCCCAGCGCGCGCGTCACCTGCACCTGCTTTTTGTCCATGACCGTCAGGTCGTCATAACCGACCAGGACATGCCGGTTGCCGATGCCCAGCGTATGGCCGCCGAGCGACAGTACGGCGAAGTGCGGCTGGCGGGTGTGCGGGTCCACATACAGGTCCTCGACCTTCCCGACCGTATTACCCGTGGCGTTGACCACGCTGAAGCCGCGTGGGTCACCCATCCCCGCGCCCGCGATGCTGCCGGCCTGCACTTTACCCTTGTTCTCCTTGTCGCGCTTCTCCAACTCGCTCAGAAGCTCCAGAATCGCCGGCCCGTTGAGCCTAGCCTGCTCGTTAAATGTTTCACCCATCGCCATTGGCGTCTCCTCCTCGGTTCCTATCTCTTTAGAATCTTACCTGCCTTGTTATTCCCCGACGAAAAAGCAGCGCAAACGCAGGAATCCCCGCCTTCTCAGCCGAACAAGCCGGAACATCACTGAGAAGAGGATAATCACCCATGGCTACGCCGCTTTCCATTCAGCTTTACACCCTGCGCGATGAAGTGCAGGGGGACTTCGCCGCCGTGCTGCGGCAGGTCGCCGAGATCGGCTACAAGGGAGTCGAGTTCGCCGGGCTGCACGGGCATTCGCCCCAGGAGATCGCCGGCATCGTGCGTGACCTGGGGCTGCAAGTCAGCAGCAGCCATGTCGGGTTGCCGACCGCCGAGACGATCCGGCAGATCGCCGACACGGAGAAGACGCTGGGCAACACGCGCCTGGTTGCGGGTCTAGGGCCGAACGACTTCCAAACGCTGGACGACTGCAAGCGCAGCGCCGAGCGGTTTCAAACGGCGGCGGAGCTTGCCAAACAGGAGGGCCTGACCTTCGGCATGCACAACCACTGGTGGGAGTTCGAGACGCGGGACGGCACGCTGGTCTACGACTTCGTGCTGGAAAGCGCCCCGGACATCTTCAGCGAGCTGGACATCTACTGGGCCGCCTATGCCGGCGTCTCCCCGGCGTCTGTGGTCGCGCGGCACTCCGCGCGCCTGCCCCTGCTGCACATCAAGGACGGCAGCCTGGAGAAAGACAGCGCCATGACGGCGGTCGGCAGCGGCAAGGTGAACATCGCCGGCACGGTCGGCGCGGCGGACCCGAACGTCCTGCAATGGCTGATCGTGGAACTGGACCGCTGCGACACGGATATGTGGGAGGCCGTGCGCCAGAGCTACGTCTACCTGACCGAGAACGGCCTGGCGTCGGGCAACAAGTAAGCGGGAGGCAGGGGCAAACGATTATAACCTGCCCCTGCCTCCTATCGCTGGCTTCGTCGCATGATATGCGCCGAAGGAGATGTGTCCTTGACAAATGAAGTAAACCGAACCAGGCGCGGACTGGTGACCAGCGCGCTCACAGCGGGAGTAGGGTTAGCGGCGGGAGCAGGATTCACTCTCGTCACCGACTCCCCGGCGGGAGCCGCTGCCGCAGCGCCGCTTCTGACCGAGGGGTACAGCGTCCGACGCTTCGGCGCCCAGGGCGACGGCAAGGCCGATGACACCCGCGCCGCGCAGGCTGCTATTGATGCGGCGCTCAAAGCGGGCGGCGGACGCATTCACTTCCCGGCAGGCCGCTACCGCATCACACGCAGTTTGCGCTTCCCGAGCATGGAACGAGTGGACGTGACTGGTGACGGGGCCAGTTCCACACTGCTGCATGAAAATGATGAGCCGCTCCTCATCTGGCCCGAAGGCGTCTCTTGCCGCGAGGTTTCCGTCCGCCATCTGCGCGTGCAGTCCACCACGCACGATAAGTCCCCGGAGGCGGCCGTCATCTCGTGTTTGGGCGGGGTCGAGCGTTCGCTGTTTCATCATCTTCTGTTTTTCGCGGACAGTGTGCGCTCCGGGAGCGGCATCCTGACCCAGCAGGTCGCCGACACGACGACCCTTGAGAGCTGCATCATGTGGCGAATCGGCGGCACCGGGCTGCGCGTCGCCCGTGGCTCGGAAGTGCGTGTCATCGGGGGGCGGATCACTGGAGACGGAAGCCTGAGAAAAGAGAACATCGGCATTCACCTCGTGGGCGACAACGGGGGAGTCCACGTGGTGACCACGGACCTGATCGGCCTGCACACGAGCATGAGGATCGGTGAGCGGGGCCATGCCTCCAACCGTGAGGTCTTCATCACGCACACGACCTTCGACAGCTCCGTGCACGGCCTGTGGCAGAGCGACAACGCCTACACGAGCATCGCGGGCTGCTGGGCCGCTTCATGTGATGAGGAACAGATTCTGCTGGACGAGAACTGTGCGGGAGCCATTCTTTCCGTGGCCGGCGGGACGATCTTCAACGGGGGCGCCTATGGGCGGCCCGGCTCGCACCACGGGCTGGTAGTCCGTGCCGGGCGGTTCACGCTCACCGGGGCGAGCATCCGCGACAACAAGGGGACAGGCATCCTGCTTGGAGAGGCGCGGGACTATGCCGTCACCGGCTGCCGCATTCACAATAATGGTATCGGGGCCGCGCTGGCAGGGGAGAACCTGGTGGTGAGCAGCAACGTCTTCACCGACAACGGGCAGCACCTCATTGACGGCAGCGGCCTCAATAAGCAGATTCTAGGGAACGTGTTCTCGGGTCGCCCCGCAGACAAGAATTCGGTAACACGTTGACCGCAAAAGTGCTTGAAAGTCACTATGGCGGATAATACTGAGCGGAAGTCGTCAGGATGTGGATCGCCCTGGCCTGGTCGCCGCTCGATGCGAAGCCGCTGTTGTCCGTCGTCCACATGTTGACCGCACCGGCGCCTCCCTCGCCCGTGTCCACCGTTTGCAGGGGCCGCAGGGATTGGACATGGCCGTCGCAGAAAAGGCAGTTCGTGCGGGCGGTGTGGCCGGCAAAGAGGCAGCCGTTTACCCCCGGAGCGCCGCACTGGTCGAAGAAGCCTAATTTGGTCACGGACAATTCGGAATAGGTCGAGGTGGCTTCGACGATCTCCAGGGTGGTAGATGGGGTCTGGAGGCCCGCGAGGGTAACGGGAACGGAAGTGCCGGTGAGGGGATCATCTAAAAAAGGCCCGTGCGGCCCGCCCAGTCCCGCCCCGTCATAGCGGGCGGCGGCGTAAGAAGCCGTGAAGCCGGCTGGCTCGGTCGAGTTCGGCAGGTTGACGTTGAAGTCGGTCACGTTGTTTTTCGGGTTTGACGGGCACTGGAACACCGCCGTGCTCTTGACGAACGGGTAGATCATCGCGCGCCACGACTCGTACTCCGTTGGGTCCGTGATACCCAGCCGCCGCGTCGGCAGCGTCTCGTCGCTGTCCTGGGTGTACTGCGTGATCGCCATGCCGATCTGCTTGAGGTTCGAGGCGCAGGAGGTGCGTCGAGCGTTCTCGCGCACCTTCTGAAAAACCGGAAACAGGATGGCGGCGATGATCGCGATGATGGCGATGACCACGAGCAGCTCGATCAGCGTAAAACCTTTGCGTTTCATGGAATGCCTTCCCGATTTCCGCCTCCCGTGCGAGGCGCTAGAAAAGAGACGATGTGAATCAAGACGTTCCTGCGGAGTTGGTCCGTGCCTATCCGCCCGCCCAACCCGACCCTGGCCCTGCCCTCTGGCTTCCTTTCTATAAAGGCGAATTGCTCACCCGAAACGAGGATGGGTCAGTTCGCCTGTATCAAGGCGACCGGGAGAGCGTGGCGGCGCTGGACCTGAGCGCTCCGCTTTACCTCGGTACGCTGGGCGGCGTACCTTGCCTGGCGGCGGAAGCCGACCCGGACGCGGACGTTCCCGAAGGCTGGGCCACCCTGAGTCTGCGCGCCCTGTTCGGGCAGGTGGGCGAGGCGGAATACCTCCTGACCGGCTACGCCTCGCAGATGCTCTACTGGCGGCGCACGAATGGCTTCTGCCCCGTCTGCGGGCACCGGACTGAGGCCCGTGAGGGCGACTGGGGGCGTCTCTGCCCCCACTGCGGCCATGTCGCCTACCCGCACATCTCGCCCGCCACGCTGATTCTCATCCACGACGGCCCGCGCCTGCTCCTCGCCCAAAAGCCGGGGTGGGGGACGCGCTACAGCATCCTGGCAGGCTTTGTCGAGCCGAACGAGTCTTTAGAGGACTGCGTCCGGCGCGAGACGCGCGAGGAGGCGGGCCTGGAGATCACCGACCTCGCCTATGCGGGCAGCCAGCCCTGGCCGTATCCCCATCAGCTCATGGTCGGCTTCACAGCCCGCTACGCCGGGGGCGAGATCGTGATTGACGAGGCGGAGCTGGAGCGCGCGGCATGGTTCGACGTCGGCTCCCTACCGGACCTGCCGCCGCCGGTCAGCCTGTCCCGGCAGATGATTGACGCCTGGATCGCGAAGCAAAGGCCGTAGGGGTGCGATTCATCACGCCCTGTTCTTCTCCTGCTTCCCCATTATTGGGGGCTGGGGGGCTGCCTCACTTCTCCGTCATCGGCACGACGACCCGACTGGCGGCCTGCTCGACCCACAGCTTCACCTGCGCGGGGCTGTGGCCTTCCTCGTCGAACACGACCAGCTCGTTGCGGCCCGCCTTCTGCCAGCATTCGGGCAGGTACAGGCCGTCCACGGGAATCTTTTCCGGGTAGCGGCCCAGGTTGTGGCCGTTGAGCCAGATGAAGCCGCGCGACAGGCCGGTCGTCGTGACCCGCAGGATCGGGTGGGGGCCGGTCTCGCCCAGCGGGGTCGTGTCGAACGTCGCGCGGTAGAAGACCGGGGAGCCATCAGGGGACGCCGCGCCTTCTGTCCTCCATCCTGTCAGAGTTCCCGGTTCCGCAATCCCCCCGCGCATCTTCCAGCCCGAAACCACGATCTCGTCGCCCGCATTCAGCGCTTTCAAAGTGACCGCCCCCTGGATGCCGCCTCCACCGTCGGCATTCTCCACCAAGACCGCGAGCGTGTTTGGACTGCCCGTGCGCCACGCGGCGTCCAGCGGCGCGTCAAAGGCCGCTCCCCAGCCTTGATGCGCGGCGACTTTCCTGCCATCTAAAAAGATGGTCGCGTTGTCATCCACATTCTCAAAGTGCAGGCGATGGTGTACGCCGGGAAGCGCTGGGAGTGTGGTGACATACCAGGCAAACCCTCTACGCCCGTGGAAGATTTCCGGCCCGGTTGTGCCGTCCGCCCATCCCGCGCCGGTCGTGTCTGCGGGCGGCGCGGCGCGGTCGGCTCCCGCTTCGGCCTGGACGCGCCAAGTCGTAATCGCCGCTCCGGTTGCCGTCGCTTTGTCCAGCACGACCGGCCCGCCCAGGCCCTTCCTGTCAACCATGTTCAGCGGCCCCATGTAGCCAAACCGTTTAGGCCGTCCGTAATGGGCGGCCAGCACGGCGAGGCGGCTCGTTCCCGCAGGCAGTGTGACCGTGACGCCCCTGCTGACGGGGGCGCTTGCGGTGTGCCGTCCATTGACAAAGACAGAGGCCCAGTCCCCACCGTCCGTAAACCCGAGCGTGTAGGCCCCCGCGTTCGGCAGGCTAACTGTGGTGCGATACCAAGCATACGCGCCGTAGTCACCGTCCGCGCCCATCGGCAGCGGGTCAGTGCTTGCTTTCCAGGCCGCGTCGGAATAAAACGGCGCGGCTTCGGCATCGCCAGACAGGGTCTGCCATTCGCTGAGGGTGGGGGCGGCGGGCAGGGGTGCGGCAGGAGCCGTCGGGAGCAAATGCCCCGGCGTCGCCCCGGCGCCGTAAACAAGCCCATCGGTGAGCGGGCCGGTCTGGTGTTCCGTGGACAGGCTCACGCGCCCATTCTGGGTCTTCACGTCGCCGATGAACTCCGGGCCGATGACTACCTTGTCGTCCACGAACCAAGTGCGGTCGGCCAGGGCCGCACTGACGGCAAGGACGCGGATCGTCTGCTCGCCGATGCGGAATGAAGCCTCTCGCGGTCGGTCGAGGCGCGTCCCCGAACGCAGAGTCGCCGTGCGCCCGTCGGGGCTGAGGATGGAAGTATTACCCATCGGCGTCGCCGGAGCGGCGAGGCGGAAACGCATCTCGACCTGATCGCCTTCAGGGGCGTAGGCCACCACTGTCGTCATGCTGCCGGCCTGGAGAATGCCCAGCACATTGGCCGCCCGTTCCAGCGTCACGCCCGGCAGCAGCGCGTAGTCGCGGACCACCGGCAGGATCTGGCCGGGGGCGACCGTCAGCGGAGCCGACGCCGGGAACAGCCTCCCGTCCGCCTCCTTTACCTGCGTTCGGACCGGCGCCTTGCCGTTGTTGTCCAGGAACAGGATCGTCCCTGCCGGTGACTGGCGCGCCGTCACGCGGACATCGGCGTTCGTGGCCGCGCTGACGTAAGCGTCCGTCGCGTTATCGCTGTCTTCCAGGACGCTGGCGAAACTGCGGGCGAACAGGGCGGCGCGCTTGAAGCGGTAGAAGGTCGGGCGCAGGTCGCCTGCCTGGCCGATGGCCGCGCCGTAATCATAGCTCGAAGCGTCCTCGTCATCGTTCCACGACGCGAAGTTCGTCCCGCCGTGCAGCATATAGAAGTTCAGACCGTTGCCGCCATATGCCAGCACCTTCCACATGCGCCGGTCGTAAGTGTCGGCGTCGGCCTGGGTCTGCCCATAGCGGTCGTACCAGACGCTCCAGAACTCCGTCGTGAACCACGGGTTGGTGCGCCCCGCGCTGCTCCACGGGTTGTCCCCGGCGGGGTCGGAGCCGTGGTGCAGGCCGCTGAAGAAGTAGGGGACTTGCAGGCCCAGCGAGACCGCCTTGTCGCGCAGGTGCGTGAAGTAGGCGTTCGGCATTTCCTTGCCCCAGCCCTGCGGGTGCTCGTTCTCTAGCTGCACCAGGATGACCGCGCCGCCCCGGTTGATCTGGTTGGCAGCGACGATGGGGATCAGCTTCTCCCAGTAGCGGTCCACAGCGGCCTCAAACTGCGGGTTGTGTTCGCGGACGCGCATCCCCGGCTCAAAGCGCAGCCAGACTGGGTAGCCGCCGCTGTCCCACTCGGCGCAGACATAGGGGCCGACCCGGACGATGGCGTACAGGTCCATCGCGTGGACCATCTTCAGGAAGGCGTCCAGATCGTGGTCGCCGGAAAAGTCGAACTGCCCTTTCTTTGGCTCGTGAAAGTTCCACATATTGTAGATTTCCACGCAGTTGAACCCAGCCCGCTTGAGCCGCAGCAGCCGGTCGCGCCACAGAGAGCGCGGGACGCGGCAGTATTCCATGCCGCCGGACACGATAAAAGCCCGCTTGCCGTTCAGCAGGAAGCCCCGCCCGTCGAAGTTGATGTAAGGCGCGGCGGCAGGCGCGGGCGGGAAGATGCCGTCGTCGGCGCGGGCGGTTTGTGCGGTCGTGCTCAACAGGAGCAGGCCGAGGAGGGCAGAGGCGAATCGTGCAGAATGTCTCATAATGAGAATCGAATTCCTTTAAAGACGGGTGAACACAGGGTATGGCTGTTAGGCTGCACTGTCTTCGAGCCAAACAAGATAGTCAGCCCAAGCGTCGGCCATCCCTGCGTAATGACCCGCTAGTGCTGTGGCGCCGTCCTCCGGGCTGACTGCCTCAACTTCCTTGCTGACGAAAGCATCCCGGATAGTCTCGGCATCAGAGGGGCCGATGCTGACGCGAATGAAGTCCGTCCACTCCTCACTGGTGTGCCGACGCGGCTTGTCAATAGGGGGCTGGCTCAGGGCTAATTCTATCAGCAAAGCTAGTTCTGGTGCTTCGGCCCGCAGGACGTGAACCGTTTCCTCTTGCGTCGAGCGCCCAAAGGCGTCAGGGATTGCCGGGCCGCTTTGTATTCGTCAGATGACATTGTCTTCCTGATATGGCTGAAAGGCCAGTTCTTCTCGCCAGCCGGAGCGTCAAGCGCCCTCGACGGGCGTAAAGGTCGTGGTCAGGGTCTGCGTCTGCCCCGTCTCGCCGGCGCGGTAGGCGGCCTCGATGATCTCGACGACGTGGCGGGCGTGCTCCGCCGTCGCCGGGGTGGGGATGCCCTCGCGGGCGAGGTCCACGAGCTGCATGATGTCCTCGAAGACGTGCGCTTCCTCCATGCCGACGTGCGGCCCCACCACATGCGGGCCGAAGAAGTGCATCCCCGAATCGGCGACTTCGATCTTCTGGCCGTTGTGGTTCAGGCCCACGATGCTGCCCTTCGTGCCGTAGAAGGAGGGCTGGCCGAACTCGGTCAGCGTCCCGGCGAACGTGCCGTAGACGAAGGCAAACGTGGCCCCGCCGAAGTCCAGCACCATCAGCGTGTTGTCGTCGGCGTCGGAGGGGTACATCTTGCCCTGGAACTCGCGCTCCTGGATGCCAATGCCCGACATGGCCGTGACGCGCTTGGCCGGGCCGAGGATGCCGGTCAGGGTGTGCAGGCCGTAGACGGTCATGTCGTACAGCGGCCCGCCGCCGGGCTTGCGCCAGTACCAGGCTGGGTTGATGTTGCTCAGAACGTCGCTGCCGCTCCGTACCCCCTCATGCTCGTGATAGTCGCCGAAGGCGGCCCCTGTCGCCGCCCAGGCGAGCTGCCCCAGAACGCCGTCCCCGATCATCTTGCGGATGCGCTTGTTGGCCGGGCGGATCATCTGGCCCGGCGAGGCGACCAGCCTGACATTGGCTTTTGCCGCCGCGTCAATGAGCTGCGTGGCCTCATCGGCGGTCGTCGTTATGGTCTTGTTGAAGTGGATGTGCTTGCCGGCCTTGATAGCCGCCATGCCCTGCGCGAAGTGCAGCCCGATGGGGGTGCCGAGCGTGACGGCGTGGACAGCCGGGTCGGCGAGCAGGTCTTCGTAGCTTTCATAGGCGCGCTTGACGCCGAACTTGTCCCCGGCGGCCTGCGCGCGGCCCGGCACGGGGTCGCAGACGGCGGCCAGCGTGACGCGGTCCTGCACATCCGGCAGGCAGAGGTGCTGCAAGGCGGCCCGGATGCCGATGCTGCCCGCGCCGACGACGCCCATTCCTAAAGGACCTGTCATGGTGTTGGTTTCCTTGAACGTGATAAAGGTGTATTTGCGAGAGTCCAAAGGACATTCCACACGAGACGTCGAATGTCCTGCCCGGCGGCGGATGCTTTAAGACTGTTGGAGTTTTCGACGGGCGGTTGAAACCGCAGCAACAAAAGCACAAAGTCTGCCTTCGCAGACTAGGACGCGCATCAGGAACGATGTTCTGCTCTTAACCTGCGGAGGCAGGTTTCGCGAACTTGTTGCCGCGAATTTATTCGCCCGCGAAAAGGGGACAGCCTCGAGGATGCCTTATGGACCGCCTGAACCTGAACGCGCTGCCCGATCTGCCCCAACGCCCTTTGGTAGAGGTATTCCATGACGGCCAAACGTTGAGCACCCTGGGCCGGTCGAGCGAGACCGAAGCGGAGTTTCAGGATGCCTTGCAGCAGATGCGCGAGGAAGGGGCGCGGGTCGGCAGGATGCTGGCGGAGCGGCTGGGCTTTGACTACCCGACGGCTGCCGAAGAGGCCGCGACAAGTTGAGGGCGCTGCATAACCCCGCCCCGAATGGCGAGGCTTTAGAAGTACAATCCCCTGCCTACGCGGGCGAAGGAACACTCGCTCATTCTGTTCTTATGCCCGCGACGGCGGGGATTTGCTCTATTAAAGCCCAGGGGTTTAGCCCTGGGACGCGGCAACAGGTACGAAGGGAGAAAAATGATGTTATTGACAGGAAAAGCAGTATTGGTGACGGGCGGCGGGCGCGGGATCGGGGCGGCGATCTGCCGCGTCCTAGCGCGCGAGGGGGCGATGGTGGCGATCAACTACAGCGCCAGCAAAGACCGTGCGGAGGCCGTGGCCGCGCAGATTCGGGACGCGGGCGGACAGGCGGAGGTGTTCGGCGCGGATGTCCGGGACGCTGAGACGACATCCGCAATGGTCAGAGCGGCGGCGGAGCGGTTCGGGCGGCTGGACGGGGTCGTCAACAACGCCATCGGCGGGCGGCAGAACGGAAGCCTGGAGGAAGCGTCGCCGGAGGACTATCAGAACGCCTTTGGGTTCGGCTGCGAGGCCATTCTGAACACCGTCCGGGCGGCACGGCCTATCATGAAGGAGCAGGGCGGGGGGCGCGTCGTCAACATTGTGACTGAGCTGTGGAACATGGCCCCCGCCGGCTGGTCCGTCTACATGGCCGGCAAGGGAGCGATGGTCGGCGTCTCGCGCTCCCTGGCGATGGAGCTGGGGCCGGAGAACATCACGGTCAACATGGTCGCCCCCGGCTGGATGGCCGATGAGAAGGTGGACACGGCCTCGCAAGGGTCGCGGGACTTCGCGGCGACGATTCCCCTGCGCCGGCACGGCAGCGCCGATGAGATCGGCAACGCCTGCGCGTTCTTCCTGAGCGACCTGGCGGGATACGTCACCGGCGCGTACCTGCCCGTGACCGGCGGGCGGATCACACAGGTCGGGATGTAGGAAGGGAGCAAGAAGGGGCGGGGGAACCCCGCCCCTACGCGGGGGCGGTGGTCTGGGCGGCGCGCTTCATCAGACGGGACTTGCGGCGGGCGGCGGCGTTCTTGTGGATGATGCCGCGCTTCCACGCTTTGTCAATGACGCTGACGGTCTTGGAGACGCTAGCGGAGACCTCCTGCGGCTGGGCCGTCCCCGCCGTGATCAACGCACGAGTCTTCTTGACGTAGGTCTTGATCTGCGACTTGGTGGCCTGGTTGCGAAGCTGGCGCTGGCGCGAACGCTTGACGTCCTTGATGACGGACTTGATGTTGGGCATGGTGCGAAAAAACTCCTCGAAAGAACCGTTTGCGAAAAACGAATGCGAATTAGTATACCTGTAACGCACGGAAAAAGCAAGTCGGGCAGTTGGAACGGCAACCGAGGAAAAAGAAAATTTTCATCTGTCTCCCCCCTGACACGAAGAGTTGGCACGGTTTATGCATTGGTAAGTCTGGAGAACTCTACAGCAACAGTAAGGAGTCAGCAAGGGTAAGGAGAGAGACACGATGATCAACGGGAAAGTCAAGTGGTTCAATGACGCCAAGGGCTATGGGTTCATTGAACTGGCACAGGGCAAGGACGTCTTCGTCCACTACTCTGTGATCCGCGCCGACGGCTACAAGTCCCTGCGCGAAGGTCAGGAAGTCGCCTTCGATCTGGAGTGCGGCCCCAAAGGCGACCATGCCACCTGCGTCGTGGCGAGAGAAGCCGCCGGGGCGTAAGCCGCGCGGCAATGCAATCTTCTGTTCTATCTGCCTAAAAGCGGCTCCCTCAACTGAGGGAGCCGCTTTTGTCGCGTTCTTATGTTCGCAGCCCGTGCGTCTAGCCCATCAGGCTGTTGTAGTTGAGCTGCGTCAGCGGCGGGAAATTGCGCTGGCTCTTCATTGCTGCGATCCGCTGCTGGGTATGGTTGATCCGGTCCGAGGTGAGTGGGTGGTCGGACAGGAACGCCCCGCCCAGCCCGCCGCCGTTGCCGCTGACCTTTTCCAGCGCCTGAAAAAGCTGGATCATGCCCTGCGGGTTGTAGCCTGCCGCCACCATGTTTTCCAGGCCGCCCTGATCCGCCTGGTCCTCCTCGCTGCGCGAGAACTTCAGGCCGATGGCGCTGTCCGCCAGTCCGGCAATCGTCTGCGCCGCCCGCCCGGCATGGAAGATGCCCAGCAGCAGCCCGATGCCTGCGGAGCGCTCTTGCTGCTTGGCATTGGCCTTGGCCCAGTGCTGCAAGCGGACGTGCGTCATCTCGTGCCCCGTCACGCCGGCCAGCGCGTCGTCCGTCGAAAGCAGCTTGTACAGGCCCGTGAACATGAACATGTTGCCGCCCGGCAGCGCGAAAGCGTTCACCTCTTTGCTGTCCAGCACATGAAACTTGAAATCCCAAGTCTTCCGGTCCGAGGACGGCAGGGCGCGGACCAGCCGCTGGCCGATCTGATCGAAATGGCGGGCGCGTGCATCATGGACTTCAGGATACTTTTGGAGCACCTGCTGCGCGGCCTGGTCGCCGACCTTTTTCTGATCGTCGGCGCTGGCGGCCGAGAACAGCCCGCCGGCCTCCGCCGCCTGCGGCATCAGCAGCGGCGCGACGGCCAGGCCCGCTCCGACCAAAGCCGCGCGGCGCAGAAAAAGGCGCCGCGATTCATTATATTGTGACTCATTTTGCTCGGACATTAAGATCAATCTCCCTTTGGATAAGGTGTTTTCGTTATCTGCTTGACGTTATACCTCAGAGGAAGGTTCCCCGTCCATACGCCCGCCCGGTTTGTACGCGCCCGGCGGCGGGAATAGTAAGGACATCAACGCCGAAAATGTAGTTTCATGCCCACGCCGCCCATGGGCTTTTCCATTGAGCGCTCGCGACGGGCAGAGTGTCACATTAAAGACCGCCTGCCAGCTTATGCATGAGGGCGGCGACGGCATGGTCGCCCTCGTGCTCGGACGCTGACAGGGCGGCGATGACGCCCTCTCGGTCCGCCTCGGACTTGTTCTGGCTCATCTTGCGCTTGCCCTCCAGCCGTCTGATGGGGATCTCGAAGCCGACGAGTCCGCGCTGCATCTTGCGGATGAACTCGTCCGGCAGATCCAATGTCTTGGGGGCCGGATCGTACTCGGCGACGCTCGTGTGCAGCAAGCCGAACGTTTCCTCGTCGCCGAGCAGGCGCGGGGCGCCGTAGGCGTGAACGGCGGCATAGTTCCATGTCGGCACACTGGGCTGCTCCTCGTACCAACCGGGCGAGATGTAGGAGTGCGGCCCCTGGAAGATGACCAGCGCCTCGGTGGTCTCGATGAAATGCCGCCACTGCGGGTTGGCGCGCGCCAGGTGCGCCCGCAGGACACCCAAGCCGCCTGCCCTCGTGTCCACCAGGACCGGCAGATGCGTGGCGAAGGGGACGGCGTCCACCGCTGTGACGAGTGTGGCGAACGAGAACTGCCGCATCAGCGCGTGCAGGACATCCAGATTGTTCTCTTCATTGTTCTCTTCGAAGGCGGTGGGGACATACATGCCCTCAAGGATACCCGGCCGCAGAAGAATTCACGCCCCCGCGCGGGAAGGAAAGCCGGGACGTCACCGCGAACTTAATCCTATCATGTCGGATCATAGCGACGAAGAACTTGCCTTGCTCCACGAGGCGGCGGGCCTACTGGGCCGGACGCTGGACCCGGTCGTCATCTACGACACGCTGCGCGCCATGACGGCGCGCGTGATGGACTGCGCCAGCCTGTTGGTCTCGATCCACACGCCCGAGGACGGCCTGATCCGCTGCGTCTACGCCTGGGTGGAAGGTAAGGACATGAATGTCTCACCGTTCCCGCCGATTCCGCTCGCGGAGGAAGGGGCAGGGGTTCAAAGCCGGGTCATCCGCTCCGGTGAGCCGCTGATTGTCCCCGATGCCCTGGCTGCGGAGAAAACCCAGTCCGCGCGCTACTACGCCCACAATGACGGCACGGTGACCTCGGAACTGCACCCAAATAAGCCGCGCGTCCAGTCGCTGATTGTCGTCCCCATCACGCTGGAAGGCCGAGTCCTGGGGGCCGCGCAGGTGATGAGCCACCGGCTGAACGCCTACACCGACGCGCACCTGCGGCTGCTGGAGGCTTTGCTGATTCAGGTAGCGGCGGCCACGCGCAATGCCTATCTATACCAGAAGGTCGCGGCGGAGCTGGCCGAGCGAACGCGCGTGGAGGCGGAAAACGCGCGGCTGCTCCTGGAGGCGCGCGAGAACGCCGTGCGCCAGCGGGCCTTCCTGCGCGACGTCCTAGCGAGCGTCACCGACGGTCGTCTGCGGCTGTGCGACACGCCGGGCGATCTGCCGCCTGCTTTGACCCCGTTCGCCGAACCTCTCCCGTTGTCCATGTCCGGCGGCCTGCGTGAGCTGCGCCGGCAGGCGGCGGCGGCGGCGCAGGCGGCCGGCCTGCCCGACGTGCGCGGCTTTGACCTGGAAATGGCAGTGGGCGAGGCAGGGATGAATGCCATCGTTCATGCCGGTGAGGGGACCGGACAGGTTTTCTGGGGCCGCGACGAAGGCGTCGTTCAGGTGTGGGTCCGCGATCAGGGGGAGGGCATCGCCGTCGAGAACCTGCCGCGCGCCACTTTGGAGCGCGGCTACAGCACCAAAGCGACTTTGGGGCACGGCATGAAGATGATGCTCCACACGACAGATGCGCTCTGGCTGCTGACCGGCTCCAGTGGGACGACCGTGGTCTTGGTACAGCGGCCCCATTCTCCAGAGGAGGATGAGCTGGGTGGGTGGCTGTAAGCTTTTCACGTTTGTATCGCAGAACGACTGGGTAATTTCAAGCCAGAGGAGTGAAAAACCATGCCAGATGAAGATGTTGTCAAAGGCAAGATGAAGCAGGCCGAGGGCAAAGCTCAGGACGCGATAGGCGACGTCACCGGCAACACGGACGACGATGTGGCCGGCAAGGCCAAGCAGGTCGAGGGCAAGGTCCAGGAAGGCATCGGCAAGGCCAAAGACGCCGTGCGCGATGCGCTGGACAAATAAATCCCTCACACCGTCAAGAAAGCAAGCGGCCCGGCAGATATGCCGGGCCGCTTTTCTGCTATAATGCCCCAATGACCCGCGCGTCACATCGGCATGGCGGGCATCTTCAACACAGAGAGGCAGCAGCAACTATGGGCATCGCAAAAGAATTCCGGGACTTCATCCTGCGCGGCAACGTCGTGGACCTCGCCGTCGGCGTCGTCATCGGCGCCGCGTTCGCCGGCATCGTGACCGCTCTGGTCAAGGACGTCATCACGCCGCTGATCGGCATCTTTGTCAGTGACCCCAAGCATCCCGTGGATTTTGACCAGCTCAATTTCGCGGTCCGCGGGAGTCAGTTCATGATCGGCAACTTCCTGAACACCGTCGTCATTTTCCTGATCATCTCCCTCGTGGTCTTCTTCCTCGTCGTCAAGCCCGTCAACCACCTGATGTCGCTCCGCAAGACGGAGACGCCGGTCGCCCCGACCACGCGCGAGTGCCCGCAGTGCCTGAGCAGCATCCCCGCCAAAGCCTCCCGCTGCGCCTTCTGCACCGCCGAGGTGGCGGCTGCCTAGTGAGCGCTTCCGTCTGCGTTTCGCCGCTCGTTCTGGGTGGGTATTCGATAGGCGAATTTTGTTTCGGGAGGTGAAGACGCATGGTAGAGCGCATCGCGCGCGGCTGGTGGGTTCCGGCGATTCGGGGTGGATTGGCCGTTCTGTTTGGTATCCTGGCGATCCTCGTGCCGGGGGCGGCCCTGACGGCCCTTGTGACGCTGTTCGGCGCTTACGCCCTGGTGGACGGCGTGTTCGCCCTGCTGACGGCGGCCCGCTTCACGCACACCGATGAGCGGTGGGGTCTGCTGGTCGTCGAGGGTGTCGTCGGGGTCGTCGCCGGCATCGTCTCGTTCGCGCATCCGGCCGCGACCGCCTTCGCGCTTGTCTACCTGGTCGCGGCCTGGGCGATCCTGACCGGCATCGTCGAGATCGCCGCCGCCGTCCGTCTCCGCAAGGTGATTGCGGGCGAGTGGGCCTTGGGCGCATTGGGCGTCGTCTCGGTGCTGCTGGGAATCGGTTTGCTGGCCGCGCCGGGCGCAGGCCTGGCGGTTGTTGTCTGGATGATCGGCGCCTACGCCCTGCTCTTCGGCCTCGGTCTTCTTTCGCTGGCCTGGCGCCTGCGGCGCCTGAACACCGACCACGAGCGGAACCGCGCGCCCGTCTGGCCGCCGCCCTGAGCCGCCTTAACTCGCGTTTTTCGTGAGACCAGGTATACTCAGGGGCATGAAGATTTCCGTTGAGCAAATACGCATGACTAGACTTTGGCGCTTTTTGGCGGCCCCTCTCGCCGCCGCGACCCTGCTGGCGCCCGCCGGGGCGCAGACCCCGCCCGCCCCGGCGGCTGCCCCCGCCGGCCCGCCCGTCGCCCGCGTCGAGCCTGTCACCAACACCTACTTCGGGACCATGCTGACCGATCCCTATCAGTGGATGGAGAACCTGAACGATCCCCAAGTCAAGTCCTGGTTCCAGGGGCAGGCCGACTATGCCCACTCGGCTCTGGACCGGATTCCGGGGCGGGACGCGCTGGCCGCCCAAATCAAAAAACTGGACAGCGTCGGCACCTCCGTCGGCGACGTCCAGATCGCCGGCAACCGCTACTTTTCCACCAAGGTCCTCCCCAGCTTCAACAACCGCAAGCTGTATGTGCGCGAGGGGCTGAAGGGGACGGATCGGCTGCTGTTCGACCCGGAAACGCTGACCAAGAACGGCGTTCACTACTCTATTGACTATTACACGCCCTCGCTCGACGGCAAGTATGTCGCCTACGCCCTGTCTCCGGGCGGCTCGGAAGAGAGCGTTCTGCACATCCTGGAGGTCGCCACGGGCAAGGACCTTCCCGAGACCATTGATCGCACCAATGACGCCTCGCCCTCCTGGCGGACGGACGGCCGCTCGCTCTTTTACAACCGGCTCCAGAAGATTGGGCCAGGCGATCCGCCGACCGCAAAGTACCAGAAGAACCTCACTTACCTGCATGTTCTGGGGACAGATATTGCCCAAGACAAGCCCGTGTTCGGCTACGGGCTGTCGCCGCGCGTCACGGTCGGCGTCAACGACTTCTCGATCGTTGCCGTCAACCCCGACTCGCCCTATGCCGTCGGCATCCTCGCGCACGGCGTCCAAAACGAGACAACGGCCTACATCGCCCCGATCTCCGCGCTGACCCAGCCGAATGTGCCGTGGCGCAAGATCGTGGACACGCCCGACCAGATCACCGGCTTCGCGTCGCACGGCGACCTGGTGTACCTGCTGTCCCACCAAGGGGCGTCGCGTTACAAAATCCTGCGGGTCAGCTACAGCCACCCCGAACTCGGCAGCGCCACGGTCGTGGTGCCGCCCGGCGAGGCGGTCCTGACCAGCCTGGGCGCCGCCGAAGATGCCCTGTATGTGAAGACGCTGGACGGCGGCATCGGGCGCCTGCTGCGCGTCCCGTACTCCGGCGGGCCGGCGACGCCGATCGCGCTGCCCTACGAGGGCGCCATTGGAAGCATAGTCACCGACTACAAGCACCCCGGTGTGCTGTTTCTCCAGAGCGGCTGGACCCGTTCGGCACTGTGGTACGCCTACGATCCCAAGACGCAGCGGGTCAGCGACACCGGCCTGAAGCCGCTTTCGCCCGTAGACATGTCCGCCTACACGTCCGTGGAGGTCAAGGCCAAGAGCGCGGACGGAACGCTGGTCCCGCTGTCCATCGTCTACAAGAAGGGACTGGCGCTGGACGGCTCGCACCCGACTCTGGTGGACGGCTACGGGGCCTACGGCATCACGATTGACCCGTTCTTTGATCCGACGCGCATCCCGTGGCTGGACCGGGGCGGCGTGCTGGCTTATGCCCATGTCCGGGGCGGCGGGGAGTACGGCGAGGACTGGCACCTGGGCGGCAAGCTGCTGACCAAAAACCACACCTGGGAGGACTTCATCGCCTGCGGCCAGTACCTGGCGGACCACATGTACACCAGTCCTGCCCGTCTTGCCGGCGAGGGGACCAGCGCGGGCGGCATCACCATCGGCCGGGCGATCACCGCCCGCCCCGACCTGTGGGGCGCGGCCCTGATCCGCGTCGGCGTCTCCAACCCGATCCGCTCGGAACTGTCCCCGAACGGCCCACCGAACATCCCCGAGTTCGGCACGGCGACCGAGCCGGACGGCTTCAAGGCTTTGTACGCCATGGACGCCTACCATCACATCGAGAACGGCGTTCAGTATCCTGCTGTCATGGTCGAGACCGGCATCAATGACCCGCGCGTCTCCTCTTGGGAACCCGCTAAGATGGCCGCGCGCCTGCAGGCGGCAAGCCGCAGCGGCAAGCCCATCCTCCTGCGCGTGGACTACGACGCGGGACACGGCATCGGCAGCACCAAAAGCCAGTCCGACGAGCTGCTGGCCGACGAGTACGCTTTTCTGTTCTGGCAGTTTGGCAACCCGGCCTTTCAGCCGAAAGTCCCGGGCGCGATGAGCGTCATTTCGCCGATCACGATTATGGGGGAGTGACGGAGGCGCCCGGCACTGGAAGCGCCGGGCTGCTGAAGCAACTGACCTCCTGCATCAGTCTGGCCCGGCCCTTCAGGGCCGGGTTTGCTTTTGCCGGGTTTCCGTTCAGCGAGTGTGGTATACTAAGGGTTAGTTTTTTCTCACAGTAGCCCATAATCGGGCGGAGGACAGCAATCGTGGCAGAGTGGAAGCGGACAGTGGCGTGCGGCGACATTTCAGAGGCGCAGGTGGGGCAGATGGTGACCCTGAACGGGTGGGTCAACCGGAACCGAGACCAGGGCGGCCTCATCTTCCTGGACCTACGCGACCGGACGGGAATCGTCCAGATCGCCGTGGACGGCGGTGATGCGCCCGCTGCGCTCGCCGTGGCCGAGCGCGTCCGCTCTGAATACTGCCTGAGCGTCACTGGCCTAGTCAAGCGACGGCCCGAGGGGACGGAAAAGGCGGAACTCGCGACCGGCGACTTCGAGGTCGCCGCGACCAGCATCGAGGTCCTGAATGCCGCCAAGACGCCGCCGTTCCCCATCGCCGAGGACAAGGACGTGGACGAGATGCTGCGGCTCAAGTACCGCTACCTCGACCTGCGCCGTCCGGCTATGTACGAGAAGATGCGCCTGCGCCACGAGGCGATTAGACTTATCCGCGAGTTCATGTACGGGCGCGGCTTCCTCGAAATCGAGACGCCCATCATGACCAAGTCGTCGCCGGAAGGCGCACGCGACTACCTGGTGCCTTACCGCCTCCAGCCGGGCCTCTTTTACGCCTTGCCGCAGGCCCCGCAGCAGTTCAAGCAACTGCTCATGGTGGCGGGCATGGAGCGATATTTTCAAATCGCCAAGTGCTTCCGCGACGAGGCCCAGCGGGCGGACCGCCAGCCCGAGTTCACGCAGCTTGACCTGGAAATGTCGTTCGTCGAGCAGGACGACGTTCTGGAAGTAGTGGAGTCGCTTTACAGCACGATCATCCCCCAGATCAGCCCCAAGACGATGGTGACGCCCTTCACGCGGCTGACCTACGATGAGGCCATGGCCCGCTTCGGCTCGGACAAGCCGGACCTGCGCTACGGGCTGGAACTCAAAGACGCCGCGCCGGTCCTGGCGAACACGCAGTTCTCGGTCTTCCAGAGCGTTTTGGGCGGCGGCGGGCAGGTCAAGCTGATTCGCTACCCGCAGGGCGCGTCCCTATCGCGCAAAGAGATTGACGACTTGACCGCGCTTGCCAAAGCCTTCGGCGCGAAAGGCCTGGCTTACTTACTGGTGACGGAGGAGGGTGTCAAGTCGCCCATTGCCAAGTTCCTGTCGGAAGAAGAAATCGCGGGTCTGGTCGCGCTGGCTGAGGCGCAGCCGGGCGACCTGATCGCGTTTGTCGCCGACAAGCCCGATGTCGTCGCCAAAGTGCTGGACCGCCTGCGCCGCGAAATCGCCGCGCGGCAAGGTCTGGCCGACCCGAACACACTGCACTTCTGCTGGGTGACGGACTTTCCCGTCTTCGAGCGGGAGGAGGACGAGGGGGGCTGGACCTTCGCCCACAACCCGTTCTCCATGCCGCATCCTGAAGACCTGCCGTTTCTGGAAAGTGACCCAGCCCGCTGCCGCGCCTTCTGCTATGACCTGGTCTGCAACGGCTCCGAGGCCGCGTCCGGCTCCATTCGGATTCACAAGCGCGACATCCAGGAGCGCATCTTCAAGATGCTGGGCAAGTCCGACGACCAGATTCAGGCCCAGTTCGGCCACATGCTCGACGCCTTCGACTTCGGCGCCCCCCCGCATGGCGGCATGGCGCCCGGCATTGACCGCCTCCTCATGTACCTGACCGACGACGACAACGTCCGCGAGGTCATCGCCTTCCCCAAATCCGGCGGCGGCTTCGACCCCATGATGGACGCGCCCTCCGAGGTGGAAGACAAACAGCTCAAAGAGCTGCACCTGACGGTAAATTACCCGCCGAAGAAAGAGGATAAGTCATGACACTCACGGTGAATCTTAGCCCCGAAGAAGAAGCGCGCCTGCGCGAGAAGGCCACCCGGCGGGGGCAGAATGAAGCCGCTTATGCCGCCAGTGTGCTGCGGCACGACCTCCATCAGTCTGCACCGACCATCATCCGCTCCAAGTTGACGACCGAAGAGTTCTTGCAATCATCTAGGGACGGTTTTGAGCGAGCCAAAGCCCGCAATATGCCTCCTGTCCAGTCTGATTTCCGACGGGAAGATATTTATGACGATGAGGAAGGTTGCTGAAGGTGGCCCATCTTGTTGATACGAATGTTTTGCTCAGGCGTCAGAACACGGAGCATGTGCAGTCTGGAGTAGCTATCACGGCGCTGACACGCCTAAAAGGACAGGACGAGCGGCTTTGCGTCGCGCGGCAAAATCTGATCGAGTTCCGTAATGTGGCGTCACGCCCACTGGACAAGAACGGCCTCGGCCTGACCGCGTCAGAGGCCGATCTGGAACTGGACATTGCAGAACAAGACTTTGATACGCTGCCCGAAAATGATCTTGTTTACGGCCTTTGGCGTCAGCTCATCGCCGCCAAAGGCGTTTCCGGGAAACAGGTCCATGATGCGCGTCTGGTTGCCTTCATGCTCGTCTACGGCATCACTCACCTGCTGACCTTCAACGGGGCCGACTTCAGACGGTTTGAATCGCTTCCGGCGGAGCTGGGAACGGGTATTGTTGTGGTGAATCCAGCAGACACCAGCTAGACAGAATGGATGAGGGCGGCGTAAGTTCCGCCCAAGAAGGAAGATAAGTGACCATGACACTCACGATGAATCTTAGCCCCGAGGAAGAAGTACGCCTGCGCGAGAAGGCCGCCCGGCGGGGGCAGGATGAAGCCGCCTACGCCGCCAGCGTACTGCGGCACGATATTTACACGCTCCCGGTGGATGAGGAGCCGGCGGAAGGGCAGTCGCTCGCGGACTTCCTGGAAGGCTACATCGGCACCGTTGACAGCAGTGCCGCGAACGGCGGCAAGCTATCCAACGCCGCACGGAATTCTGAGGAGGAGTTCGGCAAGATCATGGACGAGAAGAAGCGCCAGGGGCATATATGACACTGACCGACACCGGACCGCTAATCGCTCTCATTGACAAGAATGATGCCGATCATGCGTCCTGCATAGCCGCCGCTCGGAATCTGAGGCCGCCGCTCGTCACGACCTGGCCTTGTTTCACGGAAACGATGTACTTTCTTGGCAAGAGCGGTGGCCTCGCTTTTCAGCAGGAGCTTTGGCGGTGGCGTCTGAACGGCAAGCTACGCATTCTGGAACTGACAACGGAGCAGGCCGACCGGATGCAAATCCTGATGGACCAGTACCGTGACGCGCCGATGGACCTGGCGGATGCGTCCCTCGTGGCCGTGGCGGAAACGCTTTCCCTGCGGACGGTGTTCACCATAGACAGGCACTTCTATGCCTACCGCACGGCGGACAAGCAGGCGTTTCAGGTGGTGCCCTCGTAGGCGGAGCAAACGGAGACGGATGGCGAAACAACTTCTGACGGCGGAGACGCTGGACGTGGACGCGATGCTGGCGCGGACGGACGCGGCGACGATCCGGCGCGGGATGGCCTATTCCCAGCAGGGGCGCGTCCGGTTGGCGCGGGTGGAGCGCGACGGGGCCGAGGCCCGCGTTTCGGGGACGCAGGTGTATCAGGTCCAGTTCCTGATGGACAACGGGAAAGTCTACGCCTTTTGTGACTGCCCGATCTCGGGCGGCGACCCGGACATCGTCTGCAAGCACCAAGTCGCCGCCGCCGTCATCCTGCGGAACTACCTGCGCGTCCACCCGCCCCAGACCTGGGAAAGCGTGCTGGCCCAGGCGGTCCGGGCCGAGCCGAAACACGCCGCCCCAGCCGCGCGGCAGGTGCTGTTTTTCAGCCTTCAAGCCCGCCACTCCCAGTGGGCGATCTACCCGTACAGCCTGCCCCTGAGCAGCTTCGCCGAGGAGGCATTGGGCGACGCCGACGCTCTGGCGAAGACGATCAAGCAGGAAGCCCTGTCCAAGCAGGCCAAGCCCCTGCGCGCCCAGAGCGACCCGCGCCGCTTCGTCAGCGCGTCCGGGGGCGACGCCACGCTGAACCTGGCCGCGCTGGCCGGCCAGTCCTACTCGCCCTACTATGAGCGCTCGTTTGAGTGCCGCGCCCTGCTGCCCTTGCTGGCGGGCGGGTTCCTCTTTCGCGGGCGCGAGACGGACCCGCTCCAGACGCTGGTGCGCGTCTCGGACACCCAGGGCCAGGCGCAGGTCGAGCTGAACCAAACGCCGGAAGGGACTGCCCTCACTCCCTTTATCACGCTGGGCGACCGTAAGTTCTCCCTGACTCCAGAGAAGACTGCTGTTGTCTCTCCCGACCCGCTGTGGCTGCTGTCCGGCAACACCCTCTATCCGGTCGAGCACGGCGCGGGGCTGGTGACGACGCTGCTGGACAACCCGGACCTGCTGGTGCCCGCCGACGACACCCAGGCGTTCCTGGACACCTATCTGCTGCCGCTGGCCGAGCGAGTCTCCGTGACGGGCGGCGGCATCGTCTGGGAAGAGGAAGCCGGCGTCGAGCCGGTCCCGCGCCTGTATCTCTCCGAAGCCGAGGGAACTCTCGCCGTCGGGCTGCGCTTTGGCTACGGGGCCAGCGAAACCACTTACGATAAAAGCTTGCCCGAGACGATTTTATTGCGGAAGCCGGACTCGCTGACGTTCGTGCGGGTCGCGCGCCGCCCTGAGCGCGAGCAGGCGTGGTGGGAGACGCTGGCGTCGGGCCACGGGCTGAAGCGCGGCGAGCAGCCCGACCAGTTCGTCCTGCGCGCCAAGACCGACCCCGTAGACTTCCTGCTGACGCACATCCCGCGCCTGACGGAAACAGGCTTCGAGATTTACGGCGAGCGCGAGCTGACCTCGGCCCGCGTCAACCGCAGCCGCCCCACGGTCTCCTTCAGCGTTTCGTCGGGAATTGACTGGTTCGACGTGGACGGCGTGGTCCACTTCGGCGAGACGCAGGTGAAGCTGAAGGAGGTCCGCCGGGCCGTCCGGCGCAAGGAGCGCTACGTCAAGCTGGCCGACGGCTCCATCGGCGAAATTCCCGCCGAGTGGCTGGATAAGTACCGCTACCTGTTCTCGATGGCCGAAGATTCGGGCGAGGGTCTGCGGCTGGCGAGCGCGCAGGTGACGCTGCTGGACCAGCTCCTGCTGGATGGGGACCGGATACAGGCCGACGACGAATTCCAGCGCCGCCGCGAAAACCTGCGCCGCTTTTCTCAGATCGAGCCGCGCGACCTGCCGGACGGGCTGAAAGCCAATCTGCGTCCTTACCAGAAGGCCGGCTTCGACTGGCTCCACTTCCTGCACGAGTACGGCTTCGGCGGCTGTCTGGCCGACGACATGGGCACAGGAAAAACCGTCACGGCGCTGGCCCTCCTGCAATCGTTTTCCGAGAGCCACGAGGCCAAAGCCGCCACCCTACTCGTCCTGCCGCGCTCGCTGGTCTTCAACTGGGAGCGTGAGGCGGCCCGGTTCACGCCGGGTCTGCGCCTTCTGAATCATGCAGGAACGACGCGCGCCAAAGACCTCGCCGCCTTCGACGAGTACGACTTGGTCCTGACCACCTACGGCATTATGTTGCGTGACATCGAGATGCTCCGTCAGCACCGGTTTCACTACGTTATTCTGGACGAGGCGCAGGCCATCAAGAACCCGGTCTCGCAGTCCGCCAAGGCCGCGCGCTTGCTCCAGGCCGACCATAAGCTGACCCTGACTGGGACGCCCGTTGAGAACTCCACTCTGGAACTGTGGTCGCAGTTCTCGTTCCTGAACCCCGGCCTGCTCGGCAATTTAGAGCACTTTCGCACCGAGTTCGCGGGGGCCATCGAGAAGCGCCAGGACGAGGTCGCCGCCGCCTTCCTGCGGCGCTTGGTCCACCCGTTCATCCTCCGCCGTACCAAAGACCAAGTCGCCCGCGACCTGCCGCCCCGGACGGAGCGCATTTTGTATACCGAGATGGAGCCGGGCCAGAAGAAGCTGTACGAGAAGACGCGCGACTTTTACCGCGCCCAGATCATGGGCCTCGTGGACAAGGAGGGCATCCAGGATGCCCGCATGAAGATTTTGGAAGGGCTGCTGCGCCTGCGCCAGATCTCCAACCACCCCCGGCTTGTCGAGCCGGACAGTAAGGCCGCGTCGGGCAAGTTCGAGACCCTGCTGGAGACGCTGGACACCCTGCGGGCCGAGGGCCACAAGGCGCTGGTCTTCTCCCAGTTCGTTTCCATGCTGTCCCTGGTCCGCGAGAGCCTGGACGCCCAGCACGTCCCTTACGCCTACCTGGACGGCAAAACGACCGACCGGCAGGGGCGGGTGGACGCCTTCCAGAACGACCCCAACCTGCCCTTGTTCCTCATCAGCCTCAAAGCCGGCGGCGTCGGGCTGAACCTGACCGCCGCCGACTACGTCATCCACATTGACCCCTGGTGGAACCCCGCCGTCGAGATGCAGGCGACCGACCGGACGCATCGCATCGGCCAGGACAAGCCCGTCTTCGTCTACAAACTGATCACGCGCGACACGGTGGAGGAGAAGATTCTGCTCTTGCAGGACCGCAAGCGCGCCCTCGTCAGCCAGCTCATCTCGACCGAAGGCGGCTTCTTTAAGAACCTGACCCGCCAGGACATTGAGTTGCTGTTTGAGTAGTCAAAATTAGGGTACAATGAGCTTGCCGGAAATTGGTTCGGCTTCAACATATATAAGGAGCAAAGGAGAACGACACGATGGCGCGATGTCTCTGTGGACAGACTGATTTAGTCCGTCACCAGGCAGGCTACGGGTACAAATACGAATGTAAATACTGTGGAGACGAGTGGTACGAAAACCATTGCTGTGGCTGTTCAGGAACAGTGGATAGTAGGAGGGATAGCAAGTACTGTTTTAACTGCCGTTCCTATATCTGCAACTCTTGTGGAGCATGTCGTGGTTATTGTGGAAAACTGAATAGTAGAAGACTTAGTTTTGATACCAGAACGGGTAATAGGTCGTTTCGTACAGTACGATAGTTAGTTATTAAAGAACCGCAGGCCATTACGGCCTGCGGTTTTTGTATTTCATGTGAGGCTGGATAAAAGCCTATTAAAGCAGGGGAGCGATCTACCGATGGCATACTCTATGTCCATAGTCTCGCGTCGTTTCGGAGGATGAACCTGTCGTGAGTGAACGCGGTCTATTTTGCTCTTGGATGGAGCCACAAGCCATCCTATTGAAGCTGTCCTAATTGAAGATGTCTCCGGGGAAGATATACGCCGGACGAATTCCCTCTGGAAGCCGTTTCTCAGGCAGGCATTGCAGGAGGCCCATACCTGCGGTCTACCACCCAATGACCTGCCGGACACGCTCACTGGGTCTGGGAGCGGAAATAGCGCGCGGCGGCCGAGAGCAACTGATCGGTCATGCCAATTCCTTTGCTTTCTACGGCATGATTCACTTTGCGAACACGATGCTTGCGACGGTTCTGGTGCCCTCGTTGGCGAGCAGGAAGCGGCCCTGCAAGTCGCCCCGGACGAGCGACTCGACGATCTGGAGGCCGAGCGAGTCGGTCTTGCGGATGTCGAAGCCTTCGGGGAGCGGTGTGCCGTCGTTGGCGACCTCCAGCGTAATGACCTTCGGCTCTTCGGCCAGCGTGATTCGTATCTCGCCGTCGTCCATACCCTCCCCGAAGCCATGTTCCAGGGCGTTCTGCACCAGTTCGTTCAGAATCAGCGCCACCGAAGTCGCCTGGGCGGAGGGGAGCAGGATGTCCGGCCCCTCGATCTTCATGGCGATGTGCTTGCCGGGGGCGAGGATGCCCTGCGCGGTCGTCTGGATGATCTGCTCGGCGACCTTCTTGACGCTGATGATGTCCAGGTCTTCGCGCGCCAGCAGCTCATGGACAGACGCGATGGCGAGGATGCGGTTGAGGGACTCCGAGAGCACCTGCTCAACGCTGCGCTCGCCCGCGTAGTGCATCTGGAGACGCAGCAGGGAGGCCACCTGCTGCAAGTTGTTCTTGACCCGGTGGTGCATCTCCTGGATGATGGCCGACTTGACCATCAGCTTGGCGTGCTCGATGGCGATGGCGGCGTGGTTTCCCAAAGCCGTCAGGACGGAAATCTCCTCGTCGGTGAACCTGTGCGGCTTTTCGGTGTAGCAGTTCAGGACGCCCACCTTTTTGTTCTTGACCAGCAGCGGGATGGAGGCCAGCGACGACAGCCCCTCGCGCCGGGCCAGATCGGGCGCCGCGTACTCGTCCGAGGTTTTCAGATCGTAGACCGTGATCGGCTGCCCCGACACCAGGGCGCGGCCCGCCACGCTCTCGCCCAGCTTGATGTTGGGTTTCTTGGCGTAGTCCCGGCTTTTGCTCTGGGTCGCCTTGATGACCAGCTCCTGCTTGTCCTCGTCGAGCAGCATCAGGGAACAGATTTTGAACGAGAGCGTGTCGGCTGTGGCGGCGACGATGAGCTGCAATATCTCTTCCAGGTACAGGTCGCTCGTGATCGTCTTACTGACCTCGGACAGCGTCGAGAGCTGCGAGGCGCGCTTTTCCAGCTTGCGGTACTGCCGCGAGTTCTCGACCGCGCCCGAGATTTGGGAGGCAATGGACTGGAGCAGCCGCACCTGCGTCTGCGTGTACTCGTGCTCCTTCTCGGTGCGGACATTGATAACACCCAGCACCTCGCCCCGATAGATCAGTGGGACGCTCAGGATGCTCTGGTACTTGTCCTCCTGAAGCTCCGGCACGAATTTGAAGCGGGCATCGTGGTGGGCGTCGTGCCCCAGCATCACCGGCTCCTTGTGCTGCGCGACCCAGCCGGTCAGCCCCTCGCCGACTTTCAGGCGCAGCCTGCCGATCACCTCGCCGGAACCGTCCGTGACGGCGCGCAGCACCAGCGTGTCGTGGGCGTCGTTGAACAGGTACACCTGCGACGAGTCCGTCCCCGTCACCTGCACAGCGACCCCGGCAACGGCTTTCAGCATCTCCTCTAGGTCGAACAGCGACCCCATCGCCTCGCCGATGCGCCGCAGCGCCTCGCCCTCGGCGTTGCGCTCATCGTGCGCGCGCTCCATCGCCTGGATTCGGCCCTGCGCCGCCTTCAGCTCCGCCGTTCGCGCTTCCAGCGCGTGGTGCAGCCGGGAGGACTGAACTTCATGGGAGCGCAGGGTCTGGGTGTGGCGCTTGAGGAACAGCGCGCGCCGTCCGAATCCGATCCGGGCCGGGATGTCGTTCTGGTTCTTGTTGTGTTTCATGAGGTGTGACTTTTTCTAAAAACCGGGCGAGGGCGGCGAAAACGGGCCTGCCCTCGGCCCCGAAATAGTCCGCGTGGCCGCCTCGGGCGACCGCGAGGCGCATCACCGGCCCGCCGCTTGCCGCTGCCAGTCGCTCGGACATCCAGAACGGGATGAGGCGGTCGGCGCGGCTGTGGACGATCAGGGTGGGGCAAGTAACACGCGGCATTTTCTGTTCACTGGCAAACGGGTAGCGGAGCAGCAGGCGCAGCAGAAATGTCGGGTAGATAGGATACTGCCGGTGCGCCTCGTCCGCCAGGCTGGTATAGGCCTCGAACAGGGCCAATCCGGCGACAGTCTGGCCGGCGGAACTCTCGCGCGCCGCCAGATCAACCGCCACACCGGAGCCGAGCGAATAACCCGCGATGACGATCCCTTTCTGATTGACGCCGGGCCGGGCGCGCAGGTAGCGATATGCCGCGTCAGCCGTCGCGTCGCAGTTCGCTTCCGATTCCTGACCGCTGCTCTGGCCGAAGCCGACGGAGTCCGGCATCAAGACATTGGCGTCCAGACGGCGGAACGACTGGAACCACGCGCCGCAGCCGTTCAGCGATCCGCCCTTGCCGTAAAAGAACAGCAGGGTGGGGCGGCGGGCCGCGTCCGGGTCCGAGTGCCCGTCCGCTCTCAGGGCGCTCCCGTAGTAGGCCGAGACCTTGTCTCCCAACCCCGTCTTGAACGAGACCCGGCGCGCGCCGGGCGGCACGACGGCTTGGTCCGCCGCGCCCCAGGTGCGGGAATAGCCGGCGTTGAAGACAAGTTGGCGCTGAAACACGGCCAGCACGACCAGCGGCGCACAGGGCCGCGCCAAAGAGGAGAAGCCGCCTGACGGTCCTGGGGAGGACCATCCGGCGGCTTTGTCGGGTGGTGAGTGCTGCGCTCATCATCTTGGAACCATGATAGATTTTAGACGTTATGAGCGATGATGATGGCGTCGGCAATCTCGCGCATGGACTTGCGCGTGTTCATGCTCTGGATCTGGATGCGCCGGAACGCCTCCTGCTCCTTCAGCCCGTACTGATCCATCAGGATGCCCTTCGCCCGGTCCACGGCTTTGCGGGTGTCCAGCTTATTTTCCAAGTCGGAGACCTCGTTCTCCAATTCCACGAATTCTTCATACCGCGAGATGGCGATCTCCATCGCGGGCAGCAGGTCCGCCTCTTTGAAGGGCTTCACGAGGTACGCGAAGACGCCCGCATCTTTGGCCCGGTCCACCAGGTCCTTCTGGGAATAGGCCGTCAGCAGCAGCACGGGCGCGATGCCCTCCGTCGTGATGATCTTGGCGCCGTCAATGCCGTCCAGTTCCGGCATTTTGATGTCCAGAATCACGATGTCCGGCTTCATCTCGCGCGCGACTTCGACAGCCTTGGCCCCGTCTCCTGCCTCGCCGACAACCTGATGGCCCATGTTTTCAAGCGTTTTACGCAGGTCCAGCCGGATGATCGGCTCATCGTCCGCAATCACGATTCGTAGTGATTCCATGTAAAAGTCTCCGTCCTTTTTTCCACAGTTTATTGAATGAAGGGGCTTCTCGTCACCTTGCAGCCCCTTTCGCTTTCTGCTATAATAGTCTGTTTCCTTCCTATCATAGCAAATTCTGCGCCAAAAAAGCAAGGGTGGACGCTCTCCGCGAAGCGAATCACACGCATTCGCCTCGGCTCCTTCGACCGCGAAACCCATTCTTCCAGATTCAGCCACGCCGTCTCGTCCGGCGTCAGCATCAGCCCTAATCCTTCCATCGAGGACTCCTCCTGACAGACGAACTGCCCTTTTCTTAAGAGACAACAGAGGATGTTCCTGCCATGTTTCGTCGGCAGGAAACTGAAACCCGCGCGGTGTATTAGCGGCGTATTGGATGTGGCAGCAAAGGAGCCGATCATGCCCCCTGAATCCTTCCGCTCCTCGCCTGTCGGCTGGCGCTCCGCCATCCCCGTCGCCTGGGTGCGTCAGGAGGCGGGCTGGACGCTCTACAGCCGTCTCCTTAACTTCGTGTCCTGCGCCGACGAAGACGAGGCGACTGGGGATACCTGGCTGGGAACCCAAATTGGCATCAAGCGGGTGAAGTCGGACGGAACCCTGCGCCGGATTTATACCGGCGCCGACGGTCTGCCCGGCCATGTCCTCCGCGCGCTGGCGGTCGAGCCATCCGAGGCTTGGTGCATCGTCGTTCCCGACCATCGGCGTGGGCGCTATGCCCTCTGCCGCTTGGACCGTGCGACTGACCGCTGGGACGTTCTGCGCGAGGTGACACCGCCGCCCACGAACGTCTACTCCAGCCACGAGCCGGAGTATCCCGACTTCCTGGCCGCCAGCTCGTCCCGCTACCTCGCCTGCGTCTTTGGGCACGTCGCCCGCCGCGAGAACGGCTTCGCCTTCTGCGTCCTCGACCGCGAACAGGGGACGTGGCGGGACATTCCCTGGGAGCTGGAGCGACGTATCCCAAACACTCGCTTCGCGGACTTCAATCGTGACTGTTTCCCTGAGCCGCGCTGGCTTCATCACGACGACGAAAGCATTTTCGTCGGCACGGCGAAGGGTCTGGGCCGGTATGACCTGTCGGCGGGGACGTGGGACTGGTTTCTGACAGACGCCGCCGTCGCTGGGGGCGCGGCAGACGGCGAAACGCTCTGGCTGGCCGTGTGGAAGGATACGGGCGCGCGCGGCTCCGCGCCGGAGACGCGGCTGCACCTGGTACACCTCGATCCTAAGTCCGGCGACATCCTCGCCGCATCACCTTCCCCGCACACCTGGCCCGAGGCCGGTTTCCACGGCCCGCGCACCCGTGTCATCACCGACCAAGGCTCGGCGTGGCTCGTCGCGCGGCACACCGCCCCTGGCCGACGCCCCGGCGAAACAGACCTGCCGACGATTGAGCGCTTCGATTCCCGCTCATACACCTGGCAAAGCTGGGACGCGGCCGCCTCGGCGGGAGACCTGCCCCCGTCCGTCCGCCGCGCCGCCGCGCTGGCGTGTTCCGGCCCGCCCCTGGACGAACTCCGGGAACACCTGCCTGGATGGTTCAGCCCGTCGGCCAACCTGCCGGTGGTCCCCGAGGACGTTCACCGCCGGCCACAACCCGTCCGGCTTGCGGATGAGGCGGAGGCCGCCGTCTGGACCGTCGCGGAGCGCAGCATTTTGGTGCATCAGCCGCAGGATGGCGGTCCGGAACAGCGCTTCCCCTTGCCGGATGTCATCCTCCCCCTCACACCACCGGTTTGGTCCGTCGCGATTCTGAACGATGTTCTGTACGCTCTGACGACCGACGGCCTTTGGCGTCGTGATCTGCCCGACGGAGAGTGGACCTTGATCCCGCTGTCGGAAAAGACCCCGAACCACAATAGCAGCAATGATCGCCTGCTTGTTGCCGAGAACTGTCTTTGGATTGGGGTTGGGGAAGCTCTTTGGCGCTTTGAGCCTTCTTCGGGGGAGTTCTGCGAAATAGACGCCAATCCGTTCAAGCAGAATGCGATGAGGCTTCGGCTGCTGGACTACGATGCGGGCAGCGTTTGGCTGGTGGATCAGGTGTACGGCCATTACTTGTACCGGATGGGGCCGAATGAGGAACAGCCTCAGCAAGCGCCTGTCGCTATACGATCAGGGGCCGGCATTGACGGCGTTTGTGGCGGACACATTTGGTATTCGACAACGGGCGTCCAGGAGAGACAGGGGTACACGGAGGTGATCGGCTATGACTTGAACGCAGGAGATTGGACACCGCCTGTCCGTATCGAGGGGCGCTCTTCGCAAGTCTCGCTGCGCGCGGCAGAGGAAGGCGTTTATGTCGCTGCCGGGATGCCCGCCGAACCCGGCGGCAGGATCGGCAGCATGTGCCGCTATGACTTGCGGACCGGCCGGTGGGAAGACGCTGCCCCGCCGCCTCCCACGCTTGAGAATGTCTCTCGCTCCGGCAGCGACACGCCGCTGCGGCTTGTCTCGGTAGGCCCGGATGCCTTCTGGCTAGTGAACCCGCGCGCGACCGCTCTCTGGCGATGGGACCGGGAACGTCAAACTTGGGACGAATACAGCACGGGAACCACCACGTCAAGTTCCTATCCAGAATGGGAAGGCTCCGTGGTCCGGCACGGCGCCCACTTCTTTGCCGCGTCGGCTCACGGCCTGTGGCAGTTCGATAGCGGCGACAAGGCCTGGTCACGCCTGCCGTTCCCCATACCGGCCAGCCACCGCCTGGAAGTGGTTCCTCGCTTGGTGGACGGTCATGCTGTCTGGGCGCTCTGTTATGACACCGAATCAAGGCAGACGTTCGCCGCGCGTTTTGATAAACGGGAACGCACCTGGCGGCTATGGGACGAAAGCGACGGCTTCCCCGTCGGCCAGGGACCGACGCAGCTTGTCACGGACGGGTCTTCCGCCGTCGTGATGACCTACAGCGGCGGCTTTTTCTACCTCAATGCCGCTGTGGATCGGTGGCGGGAGGAAACGGCTGCCCTGTCACGCGCCTGGGCCGGGCAGGAAGGCGTGCGCGTCTACCAGCCAAATCTGCTGGGCGACCCGCCGGACGTCTGGGTGCAGGGCCAGGCGCAATGGGATGACGACCACAAAAGCCTGCCGCCGCCGCGCGATCCGCTGGCGATGCGCTGGAATGTATCGGAAGGCTTCATCCGCATGGAGCCGCCGGACTGGGCACCGCCCACGGACGCGAATATACGTCTGCTGGGGAGCGATCTGCTTGCGGATGACGAGGCCGTCTGGGCGATGAACCTTCTGGGCCTGTGGCGCTGGGAGAAGGCGACCCACGCCTGGCGCTTCCTGGCGCTGCCTGCGTCGTTCCCGGATCGTCATGTGCTGACCGTGAGGCACATGGAGCGTTCCGCCGATAGCGCTATCTGGCTGATTGGCCGGGACACCCTGCTCCGCTGGGCCGCGCCGGACGGATCAGAAAGTTGAGACAAATGAAAAACAGGAGCACCCCTGCAACAACCCACCATTTCCGTAGAGGTGTGTCTTGTCGCCCGGTTCAGGCGCCACGGAGGCTTACGACCAGCCCTCATCGCTCTCGGCATGAGAGCAACGGTTCCCTTGACAAAGCCTCGCCTCTGTGATATACTATCTCCATCGTCGCCGAAGACAACGGCTGACGGAGAGCGAGAGCCAAACGGCTCCCGCTTTTTTTGTTTTCACTGCCTATGTCCCCGCACCATATCCAACGCCTGGAAGAAATCGCCCGCGAGGCCGCCCGGCCTGCCGAGCCGGCGCATGATTTTGGGCATGTCCGGCGCGTCGCTGCCGGCGCGTGTGCCGTTGCCGAGGCGGAAGGCGCGGACCACAACATCGTCCTACCCGCCGCTTTGCTGCACGAATTGTTTTCCCTCCCCAAAGACCACCCTAATTCGCCCCATTCGGGCATCCTTTGTGCCGAGCGGGCGGCGGACGTGCTGAGAGGGGAGGGCTGTTCTGAAGCGCGCATCGAGTCCATCACCTACTGCATCCGTACCCACCCCTTCTCGCTCGGGGTCGTGCCCCAAACGCTGGAAGCGAAGGTTTTGCAGGACGCTGACCGGCTGGACGCGCTGGGCGCTGTCGGCGTCGCCCGCTGCTTTGCCGTCGGCACGGCTCTGGGCCGCCCGTTCTACGACCCGGACGATCCATTTTGCTGCACACGCGAGCCGGACGACAAGCAATGGACACTGGACCACTTCCCTCAAAAGTTGCTGCGCCTGCCGGGGACGCTGCACACGACAACGGCGCGAGCGATGGCGCGAGAGCGCGTGGCTTTTCTTGAGGTATTCCTGGCGCAGCTAGAGCGAGAAATAGGTTTTTAGGAGTAGCGGCATAGGGTGTCGTGAACGCGCGCGAGGTAGCCGGCGCCGAAGACGTTCAGGTGGTTGAGCAGGTGGTAGAGGTTATACAGGTCCGCACGGCCCCGCCAGCCCGGGGCCAGCGGATAGGACGCGGCATAAGCGTCGTAAAAGGCGTTGGGGAAGCCTCCGAACAGCAGCGTCATCGCCAGTTCCGCCTCGGCCCAGCCGAAGTGGGCGGCGGGGTCAATCAGGGCCGGCTCGCCGTGCGGGCCGGTCAGTGCGTTACCGCTCCACAGGTCGCCGTGGATCAGCGCGGGCGACTGCGGCGGGACCAAATCGGGCAGGCGCGCACAGACGCTCTCGATGCGCCGGAGGTCGGGCGAGTCCAGCCGCTCCCGGTCCCGCGCCAGACGCGCCTGATGCCGCAGACGGTGCTCGGCGAAGAACTCGTGGCCGTCCTCGGTCCAGGGGTTCGGCTGCCATGTCTCGCCGCAGTAGTTGTCGTGCGCGAAGCCGTAGAGGGGCTTCGGCGGCCCGTGCGGGAAGTCCTTCGGCGTGATGCGATACGGCGACTGGTGCATCATTGCCAGGCGCAGGCCGAACTCTGTCCAGTAAGTCGGCATCGGCGGGTAGGGCCGCAGGTCTTCCAGCAGGATGAAGTCCGGGCCGGTAAGATAGACGGCAGGGATGGTCGGGCCGCTTGCGTCCGCCAGGGCGGCCAGACCCTCAGACTCGCGGGCGAACATCTCCGGCGGGGCGTCCGGCTTGACCTTGAGGACAAGGGAGCGGCCATTGCTCATTTCCAGGCGCAGGGCGCGGCTGACGTCGCCGCCGGACAGCGGCACGGTGCGCTGGACTTCGCCCCAGCCGTTCTCCGCACACCAAGCCGCCACCGCTGGGGGAATAATGCTCACCATCCAAACGGGTTCCGCAGGAAAGACAAAATGAAGTACCAGAGGGCCAGATACCAGACGCGCCGGCCCATCGGCGATGCCCCTTCGACCACGCCGACCGCGCTATGGAGGACACCGGCGGGGCGAAGCGCGACCTTGTTCTTGGCGCATGCCCGGCAGCGCGTCCCTGCCGGCGTGTAAACTGTGCATTTGGGGCAGATCGGCGTCTCGCAGCGCCCGCAGCGCAGGCGCGTCACGACCTTTGTGTGCTTCGCGCAGTACCACGCACCATCCTCGTCCACAACCGCCACCGGGGCCGGTGCTTCGAGAGTCGCGCCGCACTCGCCGCAGAACTTCTTGCCGTCGGGGTTCTCCGCCTTGCATCCGGGACAGACCATTGTTCCTGCTCCTTTCCTAACATTCTTTTCGCCGGAAGACGCGAAAAATCCTGCGGAGGAAAAGCGAAGGCGCCTGGTGTATAGGAAACCATCCGCTGGTTCCGAAGGAGGAACGTATGGCAAAGACAGTCAGGCTTGGGTTCGTCGGCGCGGGCGGCATGGCGAAAGCGCACACCGATGCCCTGAAGACGATTCCCGATGTGGAGATCGCGGCATTTACCGACGTCAGCCGCCCGCGCGCCGAGGCGATGGCCGCCGAATGGAAGGCGACCGTCTATGACACGCCCGACCAGATGGCGGCGGAGGGCGGGCTGGATGCGCTTTACATCCTCCTGCCGCCCTTCGCGCACGGCGAGGCCGAGCGGGCTGCCCTGGCACATGGCCTGCCGTTCTTCGTCGAGAAGCCGGTCGGCCTGGACCTGGGGCTGGTCCGGGAATTGGCAGCGGAGGTCGAGCATCAGGGGTTGCTGACCGGCGCGGGCTACATGAACCGCTACCGCAAGAGCGTCCAGACCGCCCGCGAACGGCTCCAGTCCGACCCCGCGATCCTGGCCTACGGGGGCTGGTGGGGCGGCTCGCCGGGCGGGGCGTCCGGGGCGGGTATCGGCTCCTGGTGGAGCGACCGCCACAAGAGCGGCGGGCAGTTCCACGAGCAGGTGACGCATACCGTGGACGTCGTGCGTTATCTGTTCGGCGACGCCGAGGAGGTCTTTGCCTACGCGGCGACCGGCTTCAACAAGGATATCCCCGGCTACGACATAGACGACGCGGCGACGGTCGCCATCCGGTTCCGCAATGGCGGCATCGCGAACCTCATGTCCAGCGTGTCGTCGAATGCGGGCGGCGGCGTCCGCCTCCATGTCCACAGCCTGACGACCAATTATGACTTTTCCGGCTGGGAACACAGCCTCGTGATCGGCCAGAAGGGCGCCGCCCCGGAGGAGATCAAGGGCGAGGACAACATCTTCGGCATAGAAGATACCGCCTTCCTCCATGCCGTGCGGACCGGGAACAGGAGCGGCGTGCTGTCCACCTATCCCGACGCCGCCAAGACCCTGGCGGTCTCGGTCGCCGCCAACCAAAGCATCGCCACCGGCAAGCCCGTGGCCGTCTGAAGGAGTCTTCCATGCCGATCCGTCAATCCGTTTCCTGGTGGTGCTTCGCGGGCCGAGGCATCCCCGACGACGACCTGCTGCGGCAGGCCAAATCCATCGGCTACCAGGCCGTCGAGCTGATTGGGGAGAGCCTATTTGACCGGGTGTGCGACGCCGGCCTGGTCATCGCCTCGCACGGCGGGCATCAGGGCATCGAGCGTGGGCTGAACGACCCGGCCGAGCATGACCGTATCGAGGCCGAGATCACCCACAACCTCGCCCTGGCGCAGAAATACCATATCCCCAACCTGATTGTCTTCAGCGGCAGCCGGCGCGCGGGCCTGTCCGAAGAAGAGGGGATCGAGAACACCGCGCGCGGGCTGGCCCGCGTCAAGGCTGCCGCCGAGCAGGCGGGCGTTAACCTCGTGATCGAACTGCTCAACAGCAAGGTGGACCACAAGAGCTATCAATGCGACCACACCGCCTGGGGCGTCGAGGTCTGCCGCCGCGTCGCCTCGCCGCGCGTCGGCCTGCTTTACGACATCTACCACATGCAGATCATGGAGGGCGACGTGATCCGCACAATCAGGGAGCACCAGTCTCACTTCCTGCACTACCACACGGCGGGCAACCCAGGGCGTCACGACCTCGATGACAGTCAAGAATTAAACTACCCGCCGATCCTGCGGGCCATCGCCGAGACCGGCTACGACGGCTACGTCGGCCATGAGTTCATCCCGAAGGGCGACCCGCTTGCGGCTCTGGAAGCCGCCTACCACCTGTGCGACGTATGACCCGGTGTACCTGGGAGGAGAGAACATGAGCAACCCGGTCGAACTTTACAGCACAGCGGGCTGTCCCCATTGCACCGCCGCTCGTGAGGACTTGGAGTGGCGCGGGGTCGAGTTCGTGGAGCATGATGTCGAGCAGGACTCCGAGGCGCGTGAGCGGATGCTGCGGCTGACCGGGGGGACGCGGACCGTGCCGGTAATTGTGGAGGAGGGGCAGCCAGTGCAGGTCGGCTGGATGGGCCGGGGCTGCGTCATCTGAGGGGCGGTCACAGGCGCCTGGAACAAAGACTTCAAAAACTTGACAGATTTGTGTTTATCGGCTATAAAGTTAGGATATACCTTGACTAAGCGTTCTTAGCAAACGCGGTCTTCGCATTCATCTTTTACACGACCTGCCCTTCGGAGGTCGCGTCTTCCCTGGTTATGCCGTGAGGCATTTATTGTTGGAGGCCGTTCTGATGGATCGTTTGTACCCTCTTCCTTCTCGCTCCGCGCACTTTTACCCCTCCCGCACACTTCTGCCCCAGTCACGCGGGCGTAGTAGGCGCTCCCTTTCCTGACTCACACTTCCTGAAACGCAAATTCGCGGGCCGGACTCAGCCGGCCGTCTATTATAACTGGTCGGACAAGTTGAAGCGGCCGGGACACCGGTCTTGAGAGCGTTGCTCTGAAAGGGGGCGAAGGATGGCAGGAGTAGAAGAAGTCCACATTCTGTGGACGTCGGAGGGCATGAGCTGCGACGGGGACACCGTCTCCGTGACCGCCGCGATGCAGCCCAGTCTCGAGGATGTCGTGCTGGGGCTTATTCCGGGGCTGCCCAAGGTGCATCTGCACAACAAGGTGCTTGCCTACAGCCTGGGCGGAGGCCAGGGGGATTTCATGGACCCCTTTTTCCAGGCCGCCAAGGGTGAACTGGATCACCCATTCGTCCTGGTGGTGGAAGGCTCGATCCCCAACGAGAACATCAACGGCGAAGGCTACTGGAGTTCCATGGGCAACTATCCCGGCACCGTCGAGCCGAAGCCCTTCAATACATGGATTGATGAGCTGGCGCCGAAGGCGTGGGCGGTGGTCGCCATCGGCACCTGCGCCGCCTACGGCGGCATCCACGCGATGGCCGGCAACCCCACCGGCAGCATGGGACTGGCCGACTATCTCGGCTGGGACTTCCGCTCGGCCGGCGGCCTCCCCATCGTGAACGTCCCCGGCTGCCCCGTCCAACCGGACAACTTCATGGAGACTCTGACGTGGCTGCTCTACCAGGCGGCCGGACTTTCCCCGATGATCCCGCTGGACGACAAGCTCCGGCCCACCTGGCTGTTCGGCAAGACCGTCCATGAAGGCTGCGACCGGGCCGGCTACTACGAGCAGGCCGACTTTGCCAAAGACTACAACTCGCCCAAGTGCCAGGTGAAGATCGGCTGCTGGGGGCCGGTCGTCAACTGCAACGTCACGAAGCGCGGCTGGATGGCCGGGATCGGCGGGTGCCCCAATGTCGGCGGCATCTGCATCGGCTGCACCATGCCGGGCTTCCCGGACAAGTTCATGCCGTTCATGGATCAGCCGCCGGGCGGGACGCTCTCATCCGGCCTCATCAGCGCCTATGGCCCGATGATCCGCAAACTGCGGAGCATCACGAACCATACAGTGAACGAGGAAGCGAAGTGGCATCACAACGGCCCGGAACTCACATCGGGTTATGATCCGCGCTGGAAGGCATGACACCAGAGGGCGTGACACCAAAGGGAGACAAGTCAGTGGCTACAAAAATCACCACCCGAGAGCAGGTCCAGCCGGATTCCCGGAATGTCGTCGAGATGAACTGGGACCCGATCACCCGCATCATCGGCAACCTGGGAATCTACACCAAGATCGACTTCGACAACCGCGAGGTCATCGAGTGCAAAAGCACGTCCTCTATGTTCCGGGGCTACAGCGTGTTCATGAAGGGCAAGGACCCGCGAGACGCTCACTTCATCACCAGCCGCATCTGCGGCATCTGCGGCGACAACCACGCCATCTGCTCGATCTTCGCGCAGAACATGGCCTATGGAGTTAGGCCGCCGAATCTGGCGGAATGGATCGTTAATCTCGGCGAGGCCGCCGAGTACATGTTCGACCACTCCATCTTCCAGGACAACCTGGTCTTCGTGGACTTCTGCGAGAAGATGGTGAAGGAGACGAACCCCAAGCTGCTGGACCGGGCGGAAAGCACGCCCGCTCCCAACGCCCACATCCACGGCCACCGCACCATCGCGGACATCATGCGCTCGTTCAACCCGTTCGAGGGGCAGATGTATAAAGAAGCGCTCCAGATGAGCCGGCTGACGCGCGAGATGTTCTGCCTGATGGAGGGGCGGCACGTCCACCCCTCGACGCTCTATCCGGGCGGCGTCGGCACCATGCCCACGCCGCAGCTCTTCACGGATTACCTGTCCCGGCTGATCAAGTTCATTGACTTCACCAAGAAGCTCGTGCCGCTCAATAATGACCTCTTCGACTTCTTCTACGACGCGCTGCCCGGCTACGAGGAAGTGGGCCGGCGGCGCATCATGCTCGGCTGCTGGGGGTCGTTCCAGAACCCGGAGGTCTGCGACTACAAGTACGAGAACATGACGAACTGGGGCCGGGCTATGTATGTCACGCCCGGCATCGTCCTGGATGGCGAACTGCTGACCACCGACCTGGTGGAGATCAACCTGGGCATCCGCATCCTGCTCGGCAGCTCCTACTATGACGACTGGCAGAATGAGGAGGTGTTCGTCAAGAAGGACCCGCTGGGCAACCCGGTGGACCCGCGCCACCCCTGGAACCAGACCACCATTCCCAAGCCCCAGAAGCGCAACCTCAACGACGGCAACTACAGCTGGGTGATGAGTCCGCGCTGGTACGACAAGCGCACCGGGGATTATCTGCCGCTCGATACCGGCGGCGGCGCGCTCGCCCGCCTCTGGACGACGGCGCTGGCCGGGCTGGTGGACACGCCCTATGTCAAGTCCACCGGCAGCAGTGTGCAGATCAGCCTGCCGAAGACGGCTTCCTTCCCGGAGATGCAGATGGAGTGGAAGGTGCCGCAGTGGTCCAACACCATCGAGCGTGACCGGGCGCGGGTCTACTTCATCGCCTACTCGGCGGCGCTGGCGGTGTTCTTCGTGGAGCAGGCGATGGCGCTGGTCCGCAAGGGGGATGTCAAGACCTTCGAGGAATTCGAGGTGCCCGACGAGGCCATCGGCTGTGGCTTCCACGAGGCGGTCCGGGGCGTCCTCTCGCACCATATGGTGATCCGGGACGGCAAGATCGCGAACTACCACCCGTATCCGCCCACGCCCTGGAATGCCAGCCCGCGCGACATCTACGGCACACCCGGTCCCTACGAAGATGCGGTGCAGGGCCTGCGTATCTTCGAGGAGAACGGGCCGGAGAACTTCAAAGGGGTGGACATCATGCGTACCGTCCGCAGTTTCGACCCCTGCCTGCCGTGCGGGGTACACATGTACCTCGGCAACGGCCGGGTGATCCAGCAGCGGCACTCGCCGATGTTCGGGGCGCACGGCGGGTAGCCGCGCGAAAGGGAGACGCCGGTGGACGACCAGGAAGTGCGGGAGTTGGTGGGGCGTGTGGACGCCTCACTGGAGAAGATCGAGGCCCTGCCGGACTCGCCCGCCCGGGCGGCCTCTGCGGAGGCGCTGCAAGGCCTCCTCGAACTCTATGGCGAGGGCTTGACGCGCGTGGTGGCACTCGTCGCCCGCCGGGCCGGCCCGGAGACGCTGCGGGCATTCGGGGACGATGAGCTGATCTCGCACCTGCTGCTCCTGCACAGCCTGCACCCGGTCGACCTGGAGACGCGGGTGCAGGGGGCGCTGCAAGAGGTGCGCCCCTACCTTGCGACCCACGGGGGCAATGTGGAGCTGCTGGGCGTGGCGGACGGGGTGGTGCATCTGCGTTTGCAGGGGAGCTGTGACGGCTGCCCCTCGTCCGCCATGACGCTCAAGACGGCCATCGAGGAGGCCGTCCTGAAAGCCGCCCCGGATGTGATCGGCATCGAGGCGGAGGGCCTCGCCGAGCCGCCCCGCCCGGAGTCCGCCTTCATCCCCCTCACCGCCCTGGGCCTGCGTAAGAAGCCTCGGGAGGCGACGCCCGTCCCGGCCGGCGCGGCGGGCTGACGGGATGAACGACATAAACAACGGCGGCTCTTCCTCAGCACTGGAGCGGTTTGTGCGGCGGACGACGCCGGCGGCCCAGGCGCCGGAGCAGTGCGAACTGTGCAGCGAACCGATCCCGCAGGGGCACCGGCACTTGCTGGAGGTCTCCACCCGCCAGATCCGGTGCGTCTGCCAGGCGTGTTCGATCCTGTTCGGCAGCGAGGCGGCCAGCCAGGGCAAGCAGCGGCTCATCCCCGACCGCCGCCTGTTTCTGGAGGACTTCCAGATGAGCGATGCCCAGTGGGAGGACCTGCGGATACCTGTCGGCATGGCCTTCCTGTTCCACAGCACGCCCGCCGGGCAGGTGGCGGCATTCTATCCCAGTCCGGCGGGGCCGACGGAGTCGCTCCTGACGCTGGATGCCTGGACGGAGCTGGAGGAGAGCAACCCGGCGCTCCAGGGGATGAAGCATGATGTGGAGGCGCTGCTGGTCAACCGGGCGCGGGGGGCGCGGCAATACTTCCTGGTCCCGGTTGATGAGTGCTACCGCCTGGTCGCCCTGATCCGCACCCACTGGAAGGGCGTGAGCGGCGGGCAGGTGGTCTGGATCGAGATCGGACAGTTTTTCGAGGCATTGAAACGGCGCTCCAAGACCGTGGGCCGCGCGGCGGCCGGGTAATTGGAGAAAACGAAAGGAGACAACGATGGCGACCATCTCGAATGTGAAGGTCGGGAAACCCGACGCTTCGCCCTCTCTGCCTTCGCACACGCGGGGCATCAAGGAGGGCAACGCACCGGGCGCTCTGGAGAAGGAGGCTGGCTTCTACCAGGACGGCAAAATGACCAAGGCCACGCCTCGGCGCTCGACGGGGGTCGGCGCGAAACAACGGAAGCCGATTGACCCTCGGATGCCGTGCCTGTCACCGCCCTGAGCCTGCCCATGCCAGACCTGAATTTTCGCATCGAGAGCGCCGGCGTTCTGGAGTTCGCGGCGGCGCCGAGCCTGGTGTTCAAGCTGCGGATCGAGAACCGGGGGGAAGAGCCGATACGGTCCATCACGCTGGGGACCCAGATCCGCATTGCGGCGAACCGGCGGTCCTACACGCCGGAGGAGAAGGAGCGTCTGTGGGAGGTCTTCGGCCCGGCCCCGCTCTGGGGGGAGGGGCAGCAGAGCCTCCTGTGGACACATTCCACCGTGCTGGTGCCTGCGTTCATGGGAAGCGCCCTCGTGGACATGCCGGTTCCCTGCACCTATGACTTCGAGGTCACGAGCGCCAAATACTTCCACAACCTGGAAGGGGGCGAGATCCCGCTGGAGTTTCTGTTCAGCGGCACGATCTTTTATGCCGGGACTCTGGGCTTGCAGGTGGTCCAGATCTCCTGGGAAAAGGAGGCCCGTTTCCGGCTGCCGGTGCATGTGTGGAAGCAGATGATGGATCATTATTTTCCGAACAGCGCCTGGTTGCGCCTGCACACAGACGTTTTTGATCGGCTCTACCAATACAAAATCCGCAAGGGTCTGCCGACCTGGGAAGGCGCCCTGGAAGGGCTGCTGCGAAGCGCCGAGGGGGAAGATTAGCCCCCGCCCTGAACGGCGGGGCTAAGAAGTGCCCGCTACCCGCTTTTGCACTGGCAGGCCCGAAGGGGCGCGGGCGCAGAGTAGAATGCCGATGGAATTTAGCCCGCGCCTCCTAGTCGCTACGCTCCGTAGCGGAGTGAAAGGCGGGGTGTTGCTTTACCGTAGCCCAGGGGTTCAGCCCTGGGTACTGACGCAAGAGGTTTATTAGTGGATTCGGTCGAAAAGGTCGCCGCCGCCGTTCTCTACGAGGGCTATGTACTCTGGCCCTACCGCCGCTCGGCGCACAAGAACCAGCAGCGGTGGACGCTGGGCGGGGTGTACCCGCGCGGCCACAGTCAGTCGTGCGCGGACAGCGACCCCTGGCTTATGCAGACGCAGTGCCTGGTGACCGGCGATGCCGACGGGCCGGTCGTGCAGGTCAAGGTGCGCTTCCTGCATGTGGTGGAGCGGCGCGTGGCCCGGCAGAACGCGGATGAGACGCGGGAGTTCGTGGACGAGCTATGCGTCGGCAGCGAATGCCATCTCACCTGGGAAGAGGCGGTCGAGCGGGAGATCGAGATCGCCGGCCTGAACCTCCGGGGGATAACGAGTCCGCGCCGCACTGAGATCGAGATTGCCGCCGGCGGCGAAGAGGAGCCGCTGGCCGATAAAGGCGGCAGGATTGTCGGTGCGCTGGTGCGGACATGGCGCGCGCTTCAGGGCGCGGTGGAGATCAAAGCGGAGCCATTGGACGTGGGTCTGTTCCGGCTGACGGTCCGTATCACCAACACCACGCCGTGGAACGGCCAGGATCGCCGCCAAACGCTCTGGCAGACCTTCGTCTCGGCGCACACGATTTTGACGGTCGAGAGCGGAGGATTTGTCTCGCTCATGGACCCGCCGCCGGCGCTGAAGGCGGCCGCCGCCCAGTGCGAGAACATCAAGACGTGGCCGGTGCTGGCCGGGCAGGAGGGGGAGACACACGCCCTCCTTTCCTCACCGATCATTCTCTATGATTATCCTCAGATCGCGCCGGAAAGCTCGGGGGACTTTTTCGACGGCCGGGAGATAGATCAACTGCTCCTGCTGAACATCCTCACGCTGACGGACGAGGAGAAGTCGGAGATGCGCGCCACGGACCCGCGTGCGCGGGAGATTCTGGAGCGCAGCGAGGCGATGACGGCGGAGGATTTCATGAGCATGCACGGCGCCATCCGGGACTTCCGGGTCCTGAACCCGGAGGCCGAGGCGGTCCCGGTGTATGAAAACCCCTTTGCGGTTCTGGATGGGACATCGCCGCAGAGCGTGGTCGTGGATGGAGTCGAACTCCGCGCGGGGAGCCATGTCCGGCTCCGGCCCCGCGCCGGCCGGGACGTCATGGACTTCGCGCTGGCCGGAAAAATGGCCCGCGTCGAGTCGGTCGAGCAGGATTACGAAGACCGCATCCATCTGACGGTGACGCTGGAGGGCGATCCGGGCCGCGACATGGGCAAAGCGCGCTTTCTCGGCCATCGGTTCTTCTTCGAGCCGGAGGAAGTCGAGCCGCTTCCTGACGAGGTATCATGACGCCGAGCATCCTGATCGCGGGCATCGGGAACATCTTCCTCGGCGATGACGGGTTCGGCGTGGCGGTGGCGCAGCGCCTGGCGAAGCGCCCTCTCCCCGAGGGCGTCCGGGTCGGAGACTTCGGCATCCGGGGGCTGGACCTGGTTTATGCGCTGCTCGACCCATATGATGCCGTGATCCTAGTGGACATCGTGGTGCGCGGGGAGCCGCCGGGAACTCTGTATCTGATCGAGCCGGAGGTAGAAACAGGCGGCGCGGTGTCTTTGGAGGCCCACGGCATGGACCCGGTGAAGGTGCTGGCCCTCGCGCGGACCATGGGCGCCCCGCCCACACGCACCTTTCTGGTGGCCTGTGAGCCGGACCGGGTGATGTCCGGCGAACCCGAGGAAGACGTGATGGTGGAACTGAGCGCCCCGGTGCGGGCGGCCGTAGACGGGGCGATAGAAATGGTGGAGTCGCTGGTGGCGGACATCAAGGGCGCCGCAGAGCAAAAGGAGAAGGACGATGAAGGCGGGAAAAACGACAGTGTTCGTATTGATGGCGGTCGCGGCGCTTTTGACGATCAAGCAGTGGCCTGAGATCGCGCGGTACATGAAGATGCGCTCGATGTAGCGCCTGCCGCCGCAGGGATTGGAGGGCAGGAATGCAGCGCGATCTCAAAGCCGCTCTTGATGGCGCCCTCGCCGGCGGCATCGCTACCCTCGCCATGAGCCTGGTCATGCTGGCGTCCGAGAAGGTCGGAGGGATGGATCGCCATCCTCCTGACGAGATCGCCGGGGCCGCGCTGGACGCTGTCGGGCTGCCGGATGCCAGTGAGAAAGAGACGGACGCTCTGGCCGTGGCGCTGCATCTGGCCTTTGGGATCGGCATGGGCGGCCTCTTCGGGCTGCTGCACCGCCGCCTGCGCCCGCCGGTTCCCCCCGCCCTGCATGGCGTCATCTTCGGCAGCCTCGTCTGGGCGGTCAGCTACAAGGGCTGGGTTCCGGCGCTCGGGATCATGCCGCCGCCGGAACGCGACCTGCCGGGCCGGCCGGAGACCATGCTGCTGGCGCATTGGGTTTACGGTGGGATTTTGGGGACGATGGTCGGGCGTCACGATGAGTAAAGTCGTGCTGCCCCTGCCGGAGCGCCGCATCGTCGAGGTGCGGGGTATCGTGCAGGGCGTCGGCTTTCGGCCCTTCGTCTATGCCCTCGCGCGTCGGCATGGACTCGGCGGCCGGGTGCGTAACGATGCGGACGGCGTCCACATCGAGGTGGAGGGCGCTGCCGAGGCGCTGGACCTTTTTCTGCGCGGCCTCCAGGACGAAGCGCCGCCGCTGGCGGTGATTGAAGCGGTCGCCTGGCAGCCGTGCGCGGTGCGCGGGGGACGCGGGTTTCACATCGAACCGAGCCGGGAGGGGGCCGCGCGGCGGGCGCTTGTCTCGCCGGATGTCGCCACCTGCGCGGACTGCCTCGCGGAATTGTTCGATCCCGCTAACCGCCGCCACCGCTATCCGTTCATCAACTGCACCAACTGCGGGCCGCGCTTCACCATCACCCGCGCGGTGCCCTATGACCGGGCCATGACCACGATGACGGGCTTCCCGCTCTGCCCCGATTGCCGCCGGGAGTACGACGACCCGGCGGATCGGCGGTTCCATGCCCAGCCCAATGCCTGCCCGGCCTGCGGACCCCAGGCGCGGCTGCTGGACCGAGGCGGCCGCGCGGTCGAGGCTTCGGGCGAGGACGCCGTCGCGCAGGCGGCGCGGCTTCTGCGGGCGGGCGCGATTCTGGCCGTCAAGGGATTGGGCGGCTACCACCTGGCCTGCGACCCGTTCAACGCGGTCGCGGTCAGTGCGCTCCGAGGACGCAAGGCCCGTCAAGACAAACCGTTCGCGCTCATGGCGCAGGACGGGGAGCAGGCGCGAACGCTGTGCTGCGTGGGGCCGACGGAAGAGGCGCTTCTGACCTCCCCAGCGCGGCCAATCGTGCTGCTGACGCGCCGGGACAATGCCGGGATTGCCGACCTCCAAATTGCCGACGACGTCGCCCCGCGCCAGAAGACGCTGGGCGTGATGCTGGCGTATACCCCGCTGCACCATCTGCTGCTGCGTGACGCCGGTGTTCCCCTCGTGATGACCAGCGGCAACCGCGCCGACGAGCCGATTGCCTATCACGACGCCGACGCCGGGGAGCAGCTAGGCGGCATTGCCGACTTCTTCCTGGTCCACAATCGCCCCATTCACATGCGCTGTGATGATACGGTGGCGCGGGTGGTTGTCGGCAACGTGTCTTTCCTGCGGCGTTCGCGCGGCTATGCGCCGAGGCCGTTGGGAGTCGCGGACGGCTTCGGGCGGCACATCCTGGCCTGCGGGGGTGAGCTGAAGAACACGTTCTGCGTCGCCAAGGAGCGTCATGCCTTTCTAAGCCATCATATCGGCGACTTGGACAACTATGAAACCCTGTGTTCATTCCGCGAGGGCATCGAACACTATTGCCGGCTCTTCGACGTGCAGCCGGCGTTAGTCGCCTACGACCTGCACCCCGAGTACTTGTCCACCAAATATGCCCGTGAGCTGGAGGAGGCGGGGTTGGCGGCCATCGGCATACAGCATCACCACGCGCACATCGCGAGTTGTCTGGCGGACAATGAGCGACCTCCTGGAGAGCAGGTCATAGGCGTGGCGCTGGACGGGACGGGCTACGGAACTGACGGCACGATCTGGGGCGGAGAGTTCTTTGAAGGGAGCCTTCAGGGAGGGTTTGTCCGGCGGGCGCATTTGGAACAGGCGCCGCTGCCCGGCGGGGAGGCGGCCATCAAACAGCCCTGGCGCATGGCTCTCGCTCATCTCCTGTCGGTCTACGGCGTGGAAGACATGTTGACGCTGCCTCTCCCGGTGGTGCAATGCGCCGGAGAACGCAATGTGCGGCTGACGGCCCAAATGGCCGCGCATCGGCTCAACAGCCCGCTGACGAGCAGCGCCGGGCGGCTGTTTGACGCCGTCGCGGCGCTGATCGGTCTGCCGGGGACGCAGCGGGTGACCTATGAAGGGCAGGCGGCAATCGAACTAGAACTGGCCGCGTCCGGCCCCGCCGCCTGCGGCTATCCCATCCACATGCGATCCGAGGGCGAACCCTGGGTCGTGGAGACGCGGGGGATTATCACGGGCGTGGTGGACGACCTACGGGCGGGGCGGTCCGTCAGCGACATTTCCGCCCGGTTCCACCGGACAATGGCCGAAATTGTCGCCCGCGTCTGCGCCCAAATCCGGGAAGAATCGGACCTTCACGCTGTCGCCCTTTCCGGCGGCGTGTTCCAAAACGCGCTTCTGCTGGAGCAGGCGATAGGCATGTTGGAGAATGACGGCTTTACGGTCTATCGGCACCGGCGGGCGCCGGCCAATGACGGTGGTCTTTGTCTGGGGCAGGCGGTCCTGGCGGAGCATCTCTTCCGCGCGGGCGGATAGAAGGATAAGTCTATGTGTTTGGCAATACCGGGGCAGATCGTGGAGATCTTGGACGAGGAGCTGCAGCTCGCCAAGGTAGAAGTTTGCGGCGTCAGGCGCAACATCAACGTCAGCCTGGTCAGTGATGACGTAAACAAGATCGCCATCGGCGACTGGGTCCTCATCCATGTGGGGTTCGCGATGTCCCGGATTGATGAAGCGGAGGCGCACGCGACCCTGCGCGCCCTGGCGGAGATCGGCGCTGCTTACGAGGAGGAGATGGCGGAGCTATGCACCTCGCGGATCGAGTAGCGACGGACCGAGAAGACGCGCTGCCGCCTGATTCCTGCACCCTCGCCCACGACGGCTGCGTCGTTTGCGCCGACGCCGGCATTCCCGTTCGCGTGGTCTCGGTAGACCACGACGATGCCCTCTGCGAAGACGCCGCCGGCATCCGGGCGGAGATCGCGGTAGAATTAGTATCGCCGGTGCGTGTCGGTGAGGTGCTGCTGACGCACGGCGGCGTGGCGATTGGAAGGGTTATCCAATGAAATATGTGACTGAATTCCGGGACGCCGATCTGGCGCGGGCTGTCGCCGCCAAGATCGCCGCGCTTGCCGCGCCGGGCCGGCACTATAAGATCATGGAGGTCTGCGGCGGCCACACGCACACCATCTACCGGCACGGCATCAAAGATCTGCTCCCGGAGCAGGTCGAGCTGGTGCATGGGCCGGGCTGTCCCGTCTGCGTCCTGCCGATGGGCCGGGTGGACGACGGCATCGCCATCGCCGAGCGGTCCGAGGTCATCTTCACCTGCTTTGGCGACATGCTGCGCGTGCCCGGCTCTAAAGGAACGCTGCTGGAGGTCAAGGCGCAGGGGGCTGATGTCCGCATGGTCTACTCGCCCCTGGACGCGCTGCGCCTGGCCCGCGAGAACCCGGACCGGGACGTCGTTTTCTACGCCATCGGCTTTGAGACGACGGCGCCCTCCACCGCCCTCACGCTCCAGCGCGCCAGGCGGGAAGGTACGAAAAACTTCTTCGTGTTCTGCAATCATGTCACTATCGTACCGCCGGTGCGGTCCCTGCTGGACTCGCCTGACCTGCGCCTGGATGCCTTTATCGGGCCGGGGCACGTCTCCACCGTCATCGGCTGCCGCCCGTATGAATTCATCGCGTCTGATTACGGCAAGCCGGTCGTCGTCGCCGGGTTCGAGCCGCTGGACATCATGCAAAGCATCCTAATGCTGATGGCGCAGCTCGCCGAAGGGCGGTGCGAGGTGGAAAACCAGTACAACCGGGTCGTGCCCTGGGAAGGGAACCTGCCCGCCCTCCGAAGCATGGCGGAAGTCTTCGAGCTGCGGCCCTACTTTGAATGGCGCGGCCTGGGGTTCATCGCTCAGTCGGCGCTCAAGCTCTCCCCGGCCTACGCGGAGTTCGACGCCGAACTACGCTACTCGGTCCAGGGCGTCCGGGTGGCGGACCCGAAGGCCTGCCAGTGCGGCGAAGTGCTGAAAGGCGTTCTGAAACCCTGGGAGTGCAAGGTCTTTGGGACGGCCTGCACGCCCGAACACCCGCTGGGGGCGCTGATGGTCTCGTCGGAAGGGGCCTGCGCCGCCTACCACAATTTCGGCCGCAAGGTATTCGCCAAGATTGACGTGCTGGACTGCCGGATCGGAGCGGCGCCATGATCGAGGAACGCATCCTGGAGGGGCTGGAGCAGGCACGCCGCAAGCCGCCGATATTTACCGCGCCGCGCATCGACATGAGCCACGGCGCCGGGGGCCAAGCCAGCCACAAACTGATTGAGGGCCTCCTCCTGCCTGCCCTCCGTAACCCAGCGCTCGCGCCCCTCTCCGACGCGGCCCTGCTGCCCTGCGGCAATGTCCAACTAGCGTTCACGACCGATGCCTACGTCGTCCGCCCCCTCACGTTCCCTGGCGGTAGCATCGGCGACCTGGCCGTCAATGGGACCGTGAACGATCTGGCCGTCTCGGGGGCCACCCCGCTGGCGCTCTCCGCCGCCCTCATCATTGAGGAAGGCTTTGATACGGCCTTGCTCCGTCAGCAGATCGAGGCGATGGCGGCCGCCGCCCGCCGCGCGGGTGTCTCCATCGCCACCGGGGACACCAAAGTGGTGGAACGGGGCAAGGGCGACGGCCTGTACATCATCACGTCTGGGGTGGGCATCGTGGACGCCTCTCTCTCCCTCGACGCCGCTTCCGTCCAGCCGGGCGACAAAATCCTCTGCTCCGGGACGCTGGGCGACCACGGTACGGCCATCATGATCACGCGTGGAAACTTAGATTTGGAAGCGGAAGTGCTGTCGGACACGCAGCCGCTGACCCCTCTGGTCGCCGCGCTGAAAGACGCGGTGGGGCCAAGCCTGCGCTTCATGCGCGATCCGACGCGCGGCGGAGTCGGGACGGTACTGAACGAACTGGCCCGCGACTCCGGGCGTTGTGTTGCTCTCTGGGAAGACAGGCTGCCCATCCGCGAGGTTGTGCAGGGTGCGTGTGAGATACTCGGCCTCGACCCGCTGTATGTCGCCAACGAGGGCAAACTGATCGCCGTCATCGCCCCCGAAGCGGCAGACGCCGCCCTGGCCGTCCTGCAAGGCGTTCCCGGCGGCGAGGACGCCGCCCTCATCGGCGAGGTGCGCGCCGAACCGGCCCGGCGCGTCCTCCTGCACACGCAGTTCGGCGGAACCCGGATGATTGACATGCTGGTCGGCGACCCTCTGCCCCGGATATGTTAGCGGCTTGGTGGGAGATAGTATGCCGCTGATGTTGAAGTAGCGCTTCTCACCTATGCCCGTCCAGTTGTGTAAATGGGAGAATAGTAATGCCAGATGAGTTCGCAAGAAGATTCGAGTTGAAGGGGAAAAAGGCTGAAGATTACCTCGTAACCCTAGCTACCAAAACTTTTTTGACCGACTGGTGTTATCCAAGCCCTAAACTTGCTAATGGTAAGGAATTATGCGATCTGCTGATCGTGTTTGGTGACACGGTAATAATTTGGCAGGTCAAGGATTTGAAGCTGGACGAGCATGGCAAGTATTCCGAGTCAGAAGTGGAAAAAAACTTTCGGCAACTTGCGGGCGCACGGCGAATAATGTTTGATGTCAAAGCCCCTCTTGACCTGATTAACCCTCGGTGTGGAATGGAACGATTCGACCCTGCTACAATCAACCATGTTTATCTTGTTTCAGGATTTCTCGGAGAACCAGAAGATTACCATACGTTGTTTGGCGAGGCCAAAAGCCATAAGGTTCATGTGTTTACGCGCGAGTTTACGGAAATCATACTGAGCGAATTAGACACAGTTAGTGACTTTACTCACTATCTAGCAACGAAACAATCAGACCTCTTGGACAACACAGTAAACCGGCATGTGGTCATTTCCGGCGGAGAAGAGGAACTTCTTGCGCTCTACATCAAGAATAACCGCTCACTACCTATGTTCGGGCCAAGCACGGTGCTAGTAACTGTTGACGACGGCCATTGGAAAGACCTACAACAAAACACAGACTACCTAGCCAGGAAGGAAGCAGACAAACTGAGCTATCTGTGGGATCAGATTATTGATGGCGCTCATCAATCCGGCGATCCACAGTACGAGATTGCTGCGCGGGAGATGGCACGTCTCAACCGTTTTGAACGGCGTGGTATCAGCCAGTTTATAATGGATGCGTGGCACAAGGCACGACAGGTTTACGCACAGCAGGGCAATGTTTTTCGCCGCACGGTAGCAATCAGCGGAACAACCTATTGTTTCGCCTTTGTTGATAGGCATACCATTTCTTCGACCTCACGGAAAAATATGCTGATGGCTTACTGCTTCATCAGTCGTGGTGTCCCTCAATTCTCAGGTAACGAAAAGGTGATTGGCATAGCCACGGAGATCCAGCCCGAAGAACCTGGCTCTTATGATCTTGTGTATCTACATTGGCCTGAATGGACAGAAGAAGACGAAAAGCGGACGTCGGAGTTGCGGGACGAGTATAATATCGGGAAAAACGCCTCACTCAACCAAGTTCACCTTTCAGAATACCCGCGTAAACAAGACGAGCAATGATTGTTTGGCGATAAGAGGATTGGATGCATACCGAACGGCTGGCAATGCGGAGTCGGCAGGACCTGTTCCGGCGCAACAGCGTCTTTGAGGCTTTCTTTCAGGCGGAAGCAGGGCGGCTGGCGGAAGCTTGCCATGAGATGTCGCGCCGGTTCCTGGCGGGCGGGCGGCTGCTGGCGTTCGGCAATGGCGCGGCGACGACCGACGCCCAGCATGTGTCGGTGGAGTTCGTGCATCCGGTCATCGTGGGCAAGCGCGCCCTGCCGGCGCTGGACCTGGGCCTGGACTTCGAGGCCCGCCTGCCGGTCCTGGTGCGCCCGGACGACATGGTGATGGGGTTTGCGTTCCCGACGCCCGATGCCGCCGTCGAGCGCGCGCTGCAAACAGTCCGCGAACGGGGCGCACTCACCTTCGGGCTGGCGGGGGAGAGCGCAGAGTACGCATTTGCCCCGCCGGACGATGACCCATTCGTCTGCCAGGAGGTGTTTGAGGTTCTTTACCATGTCCTGTGGGAGACCGTCCACGTCTATTTCGAGCACCGGGAACAAGGGCACGATGTCGGCGCGTCCGCCTTCCTATATCCCTTCCTGGGCAAGCGCGAACAGGGGGTGGGGAACGTAATCGCCGAGGTGCAGGAGTCGTTGCGGCAAAAGGTCGCCGAGGTGAATGCACTGCGGACGGCGGCGGCGGAGACCGAGGCCGGGACGATTGCGGCAGTCGCGCAGCAGATCGCCGAACGGGTGGCGCGGGGCGGCCAGGTGATCGCGTTCGGCAACGGCGGCTCGGCCACTGACGCGAACGACTTCGTGGCGGACTGCGTCCTGCCGCCGCTGGGGTGGACGCCCGTTGCGGCCATCTCCCTCGCGACGGAGCCGGCCAACATCACCGCTGTCGCCAACGACATCGGAAGCGAGGCCATCTTCACGCGCCAGCTCATCGCGCAGGCCAGGCCCGAAGACGTCGCCATCGGCATCTCCACCAGCGGCAGCTCGGCCAATATCTTATCGGCGCTGTCGGAAGCGCGCAAGCGCGGACTCTATACGGTCGGGATCGCCGGCTATGACGGCGGAAAGGTCGTCAGCGAACGTCTCGTGGACGGCGCGCTGGTGATCCGCTCGGACTACATCCCCCGCATCCAGGAGGCGCAGGCCTCAGTCTACCACGTCCTGCGCGCCCGGATCGAAGACTTATTGAAAGGCGGCTGACGGGCATGCACGAGCTTTCCCTGGCCGCCTCGGTCTTGGAGATCGCCCTGCGTCACGCAGCAGGGCGTCGGGTGATCCGGGTCGAGCTGGAGGTCGGCGCGCTGCGCCAGGCAGTCCCGTCGGCACTTGCCTTCAGCTTCGAGATGGTCGCGCTGGGGACGCCGGCCGAAGGGGCGGTTCTGGACATACAGGCGATTCCGGCCCAGGGCGCGTGTCGCGGCTGCGGAGCCATCAGTGAGCTGCACGCATTCCCCTTGCAGTGCCCGTCCTGTGGGACATTTGACCTGGAGATCGTGGCCGGCGAGGAGCTGCTCGTGGCCTCTCTGGAAGTGGAGGAAAGTGATGATGGGGAACACAATGAAGACCGTGGTCATGGAGGGCATCCTGGATGCCAATGACGTTTTGGCGCAGGCCAACCGGCAGAAGTTCGATCAGTCCGGCACCTATGTCATCAACATGATGAGTTCTCCAGGCGCGGGCAAGACGACGATCCTGGAACGGACATTGGAGGAACTTGGCGGCAAGCTGCGTATGGGCGTACTGGAGGGCGATGTCCAGACATCGCTCGATGCCGACCGACTGGCGCGCTTCGGCGTTCCGACCGTGCAGATCAATACCGGATCGGAATGGGGCGGGGGATGTCATCTGGACGCGAACATGGTGCGCTGCGGTCTCCCGTCGCTCCCATTGCAGGACATTGAAATGCTCTTTATTGAAAACGTGGGCAATCTGGTGTGCCCGGCAGGGTTTCGGCTCGGAGAGGACGCGCGGGTGATGGTCGCCTCCGTGACCGAGGGGGAGGACAAGCCCCTCAAATACCCCTTCATGTTCCGTTCGGCGGAACTGGTGCTGGTCAACAAGACCGACCTCCTGACCCATCTGGACTTTGATCTGGCGCAATTGCTGCGGAACATAGAGGCGGTCAACCCCACTGTCCAGCACATTCTCACGAGCGCTCGCACGGGTGAGGGCATGGCAGAGTGGTACTCTTGGCTGATGATGCAGCGGTCCAGCACTGCCTGAGGTCAGGAATACGAGGCGGAAACAACTTGGGCACGGGAGGTGGGTTTGTCTGGATGACACGCAGGAACTCAATTACCCGCCGATCCTGCGCGCGATTGCCGCCACAGGCTACAATGGGTACATCGGCCACGACTTCCTTCCCAAAGGCGAACCCGTGCAGGCTCTGACAGCAGCGTTCCACCTATGCGCTGCGTGAAGAAAATCTCGGTCGGCTTAGACACACGAGATCAAGTGACGCTTATCAGGTGACGCTTATCAGGTGACGCTTATTTGGCAGGTAGGAATTACACACCATTGGGGACGTCAAGCGATAAGAGGGACGGGATGTGCCGAACGATCCTTTATCTCGATCATACGGCCAAGATGGGCGGGGGTGAGATCGCCCTGCTCAACTTGGTCTCGGCGCTCGACAAAGAGCGCTACCGCGCAATCGTGGTGCTGGCCGCCGACGGGCCGCTCGTGGGCAGGCTGCGGGCCGCCGGCATTGAGACACAGGTAGAGCCGCTGGCCCCGGCCGTGCTGGAGACGCGCAAGGACAGCATCGGCCCGAAGTCCCTGCTGCGGATCGGGCAGGCTTGGGCCTGCGTCGGGTACGCCTTCCGGCTGGCACGGCGGCTCCGCGCCGACCTGATCCACACCAACTCACTCAAATCCGACCTGTATGGGGGTCTCGCGGGGAGGCTGGCCGGGATTCCTGTTCTATGGCATGTCCGCGACAACATTGATGGCCAGTACCTCCCGTCCAAGGTCGCCGCCGCCTTTCGCGGCTTGTCCCGCATTATCCCGAAGATGGTGGTCGCTAACTCGGAAAGTACCCTGCGGACGCTGCGCCCGGCGCAGGGGCAGCTCACGGCGACGGTCTACAGTGGCATTGCGGCGTCTTCCACCGGCGCCGCCCTTGACCTGGCTCTGATCCCTGCTTCCGGGGGTAGGGACATGCGGCAGCAAGTGGTCCATGACGGGTACGATATCCAGGCGTTTGACTCCCCGCAGGCGCTCAAGTCTCAAACATTGGAAGCGGCGCCGATCACTCTCTCGCCGGGATCATCGTCGCCTCCCGCGCAAGAGTCTGCGGTCGTACAAGAGCCTGCGGTCGTCGCCCTCGTGGGGCGGATTGCCGACTGGAAGGGGCAGCACATCTTCATTCAGGCCGCCGCCCTCGTTCGGGACAAGTTCCCCCAAGCCAGGTTCCAGATCATCGGCGCGCCCCTATTCGGTGAGCACGAATACGAGCAGTCCCTGCACCGGATGGTGCATGACCTGGGGCTGGCGGACCGGGTCGAGTTCCTGGGCTTCCGCGAGGACGTGCCCACTCTTCTGGCTGAGGTGGACATCGTGGTCCACGCCAGTACGCTGGGGGAGCCGTTCGGGCAGGTGGTCATCGAGGGAATGGCGGCCGGCAAGCCGGTGGTCGCGACGGACGGCGGGGCGCTGCCGGAAATCGTGATCCCCGGCGAGACAGGCCTGCTGGTGCCGATGGGGGATGCCTCTGCGATGGCTGAGGCTATTGGGCGACTACTCGCGGACTCGGCTCGGGCGGCGGCGATGGGACTGGCCGGGCGGGAGCGCGTCCGGGAGCGGTTCACGATCTCCCTGACGGCGGGCAAGATGGAGCGGATCTATGATTATCTTCTGAATTGATTGCTATGCCCCGGATACTTAGATGACCAGGACGATAGCCAGTTCGAATCGCCGGGCCTGACCACTGTGTCCGCAGTCAGAATCAACGAAACTTCTCAACGAAATTTCTCGTCTGCCTCAGCCTCCCTTTTTTACCTGCCCCTGACCTGCTCTGTTCGGCAGGTCTGACTGCGCCCAACCTCAGCGTCTTGCGCTAAAGCCGGCGGGGTGTCTGATACGCGCGGTTGGCATGACTTTTGCAGGAGAGTAAGGTATCATGCTCCTATCGTATCTTGCGTCGTCCGGCGCGAAAGGCTGTTCCCCATGAAACCGCGCGTCAAGCCCCTTCTCATTACAGCCGTCCTGGCCGCCGCTCTGCTGGCGGGGGCGAACATCGCCCACCGTGCAAAAGACGGGCATGGGCACTGGCATCAGCTCGCCCGGAGCCTTTACCATGCGGTCAAGGGAGACCGGGCGCAGGCCGCCTCGCTGCCGACGGAGCGGGCGGACGCCCCCATGCTCATCTACGACGACAAATTGGGCGACGGCTGGCAGGACTGGTCCTGGGGGACGCACGATCTGGGCCACCCTGGCCCCGTCCATGCAGGCAAGACGGCCATTTTCCTGAGTCCCACCGGCAGCAGCGGCAACCGGGGCATCTATCTCCATCATGACGCCTTCGGCACAGGCGGCTATGGGACGCTGCAAGCCTTCGTCTCCGGCGACACCACCACGCGCGTTTGCCTGGTGGACGACGGCGGCAAGTTCATGCCTTATGTGACCTTGACGCGGTATTTGCATCCCGACCCGGCCGGGCGGGACGGCTGGCATCTTGTCCGCCTCCCGCTCGGAGCATTGGGAGTACCCCGCAGCGGGCAGGCTGTCAGCGGGATCGTTTTCCAGCCCCTCGTCAGCGCGCAGCCGGCCCTCGTCGTGGACGATGTTTCACTTCTGCCAGATCTGTCCCTGCCGCCCGCGCCGATCGCGGCGACCGTCGCCATTACGGTCAATGCTCAGGCGGGGCGGCACCCGATCTCCCCCTTCATTTATGGCATGGGGATGGCGCCGGAGGACTACGTCCTCGACCTGCGGCTGCCGCTAAACCGCTGGGGCGGCAATGACAAGACCCGCTACAACTGGGTGCTGGGCAACGCCGAGAACGCCGCGCGGGACTGGGGGTTCCGCAACCGGGTGGCGGCAAACGCCCCTCTCCCGCCTGTCCCGTCGTCCGCCGCCGATGCTTTCGTGCGGGCCGACCACGCGCACGGCGCGGCGACGCTGCTGACCGTGCCGACCATCGGCTGGGTGGCGCGCGACGCGGACAACGGAAACGCCTCGTCCAATGTCCCCGGCAATGGCGGGCCGGGGCTGGCGGGGGCGGACGGCCCGGTCGCGGGCTACGACCCGGCGGGGAACCGCAGCCGCACCAGCGTCCGGTCGGTCGCCCGCAAGGGGGCGCCGTTTGTGGATGATCCGACCCTCTCGGGCGGCGTGGTCTACCAGGATGAGTGGATTCACCACCTGAAGAAGACTTTCGGCGACGGCGCGCATGGCGGGGTTCAGTTCTATGCCATGGACAATGAGCCTGATCTGTGGGACTCGACGCATACCGACGTCCACCCGGCCCGCATGGGCTACGACGACGTGCTGCACAACTTCCTGGACTACGCCGCCGCCGTCAAGGCCGTGGACCCGACAGCCCTGATCACCGGCCCCGTCTCCTGGGGCTGGGTCGGGTACAACCATTCCGCGCTGGACCGGGGCGATGACAACTTCAAGATCAGCGCGGACACGGCCCGCCACGGCGGCGAGTTGTTTCTGCCCTGGTTCCTCAAACAAGTCCGCATCCACGACGCCAAAGCAGGCCGGCGGACCCTGGACGTGCTGGATGTTCACTTCTACCCCCAGGCTAACGGAGTGTACGGGGGAGGGCAGACGGACAAAGCCACTCAGGCGTTGCGTCTGCGGGCCACGCGCAGCCTGTGGGACCCGGCGTATGGCGACGAGTCCTGGGTCGGAGTGCCTCTGCGCCTCATCCCGCGCTTGAACGAGTGGATTGCGTCGGGCTATCCGGGCACACGGCTGGGCATCACCGAATGGAACTTCGGCGCGGACTCCCACATCAACGGCGGCCTGGCGATCGCGGATGTGCTGGGCATCTACGGACGCGAGAACGTCTACCTGGCGGACTACTGGGCTTACCCGAACAAGGATTCGCCGGGCTACCTCGCCTTCAAGCTGTACCGCAACCCGGACGGGCATGGCAATGGCTTCGGGGACGTTGCCTGCACGGCGACCAGCGCCGACCAGGGCCGCCTTTCGGTCTACGCGGCCACGGACAGCCGCACGGGCGAGATGACGCTGATGGTGGTCAATAAGATGGCCAAAGCCACGATTACGGCGCCGCTCGTCATTCGCGGCGTTTCGCCCGTCGGCACCGTGAAGATGTGGCGCTGCGACGCCGATAATCCCAAAGGGATCACCGTTTTCCCGCCGGCTCCATTGAGGTCTGCACTGACTTTGCCGCCGCAGTCCATGACCCTGCTGCGGCTGCCGATGAAGAAATAAGTCCCCGGCACTGGAAGTGCCGGGCTACTGGTGAGTGAAAGTGCCTCCGGCACTGAGAAATAGCGTTCGGAAGCATCCCTTCAGTCGCGGAGCGACTTTCATTCGATAGTAGACCGGCACTTCCAGTGCCGGGAACTCTGCCCGCTGGGACACAGGGCGCCCGTCATCAACATGAACTCTTTGCTGCAAAAATTCGCCTCCCTGGATGCCGCGCCGGACGGGGCGGAAGAACTGCCGATCCTCAGCCGTATGCCCTCCGCCGAGGAGTATGCCGCCCATGCCCGTGTCCGCTCCCGCTGGTTCCTGCTCGGCGGCGGCCTTCTGGCGGGGACGGTCGCGGCCTCGTTCGTCGCCTTCGGCCTGGACAACATCTTCCTGCCCATCGTCCTCCTCCTCGCCGTCCTGACTCCCATCCTGCTTTGGCGCTTCCCGCGCCTGTCGCTGTACTTCACGCTCATCGCCGCGTGCCTGTTCGAGCTGGGGCAGGTGACGGGGCCGGACGGGCGGCAGTTCGCGGACGCCCTGACCGACCGCGTCCCTTTTTTCTGGAACATCAACACTATCTTCCAGGTTTATGCCCATTCCAACTTCAAGGGCATCCCCCTCAACCTGTTCGAGGTCTTCATCCTTGTGGCCGGCGTCTGCTCCTGCCTGCGCGCGGTCTACAGCCAGAACACCAGCCTGCGCGCCGGCCCGCTGCTCCTGCCGATCGGCATCTACCTGGCGTTCGTCCTGATGGGCTGGGTCAATGGTGTGCTGACCGGCGGCGACTTCAAGATCTCCCTTCAGGAAGTCCGTCCTCAGTTCTACTTCGGTCTGGCCTACCTCATGGCGGTCAACATGGTGCGCGAACGCAAGCACCTGCTGACTTTGCTCTGGGGCACCGCCGTGTGCGTTGGCCTGAAGGCGGTCCTGCTGACGCTGCGGCGCTATGTGACGCTGCATGGGCTGCCCATCCCGGATCAAGGGGTGGGGGCGCATGAGGAGGCGTTCTTCATGGACGCCTTCCTGCTGCTCCTGCTCGCTCTGACGCTGTGCCGCGTCCTGCCGCGCCTGCGCTGGCTGATGTGGAGCCTTGTTCCGTTCGTCTTGCTTGGCAACCTCGCCCTGAACCGCCGGGCGGCGACGGCGGCGATGGTTTTCGTCGTGCCCCTGGTGCTGCTGGCCGCCTACCAGGCGCTGCCCGAACGGCGTCGCCTGGTTGCCGCATTGGGACTGACACTGACTGTCGGGTTTGCTGTCTACTACCCGATCTTCAAGAACAGTGACAGCCTCATCGCCCAGCCGGCGAGGGCAATCAAGTCCAACTTCGAGCCGGACGCACGGGATGCCTCCTCAAACGCTTCGCGCGATTCTGAAAACATTGATCTAATGGCAACGATCAAGTCTGCGCCGGTTCAGGGCAATGGTTACGGCCGGCCTTATCTCCAAATCATCCCCCTCCCGGAGATCGTGAAGATTTATGCGCTGGAGCCATTCATCCCGCATAACCAGATTCTTTGGATATGGGAGCGCGTCGGCACCTTCGGATTTTTGGCCTTTTGGATGATGATTTCGGCCATTCTGATTTTCGCGGGTCAGTCGGTTCGCGCGCCCGAAGCGGACGATCTGACCAAAGCCGTCGGCATTTTTGCCCTGCTTGTCACCGCTATGCTGGTCATCTTCGGCCTGCTGGACTTGCAGCTTTCGTGTTTCCGCGACGTCCTTTTCGCCGGCATCTGGGCTGGCGCGCTTGCCGCCATGCCCACGCTTAAAGATTCCAAGGGGAGGGCAACTCGATGACGCCGCCCGCTTCTCCCCCAGGCGCCGTGAGCCGCAGCCCGTTTACAATTCCCTCGCTGGACGGCCTGCGCGCGGTTTCGTTCCTCCTCGTGTTCCTGGGGCATGCCGCCACCAAGCTCTTTCCCGGCTACTTCGGCCTGGCTGTTTTCTTCTTTCTGAGCGGCTACCTGATCACGACGCTGCTGCGGCTGGAGTTCGACCAAACGGGCCGGATCAACTTCCGCGACTTTTACCTGCGCCGGGTTTTGCGTATTTTTCCGCCGTTCTATCTTGTGCTGGGCGCGGCCTACCTTCTGTCCGCGACGGGCCTGCTGGATAATCCCCATTGGACGGGCGCAATTCCGTTCCAGGTCTTCCATCTGACGAATTACTACATCGTGGGTCATGGCTGGTGGACTGGACTGGCGCCGGGGACGTGGATTTACTGGTCGCTGGCTGTCGAGGAGCATTTCTATCTTGCTTTTCCGCTAATCTATCTGCTGATGCGTCAACGCGGGCTGACGGCGCGGCAGCAGGCCGGTGTCCTGCTTGGTCTGTGCGGCCTGGTCCTGGCCTGGCGTTGCCTGCTCGTGTTCGGCTTTCATGCCTCGAAAGACCGCGTTTATGTGGCGAGCGACACGCGCGTGGACTCAATTCTCTTTGGCTGCCTGCTGGCCGTATGGGGCAATCCGGCGCTCGATGCTGTTTCTGCCTGGGAGCGCCGACTGAAAACCGTTTGGCTGCCGCTGGCCATCATTATCATTCTTGTCAGCTTCGTCGCTTCCCGGTGGTGGCCTGCGTTCGACCAGACCTTCCGCTATACGGTGCAGGGACTGGCATTGATCCCGGTCTTTGCTGCCGCTGTCCGCTTCCCCGCTTGGGGCGTCTTCCGCTGGCTGAACCTCGCCCCGGTCCGGTTCGTGGGCCTGCTCTCGTACTCGCTTTACCTGCTGCACACGACGGTTTTGTACGGCGTCGAGCGCTGGACGCACTGGCCGAAGGCGCTGGTCGGCCTGGCCACGCTCGTCCTCTGCCTGGGCTTGTCTACTTTGATACTTTATGGTGTCGAGAAACCCGCCGCCCGTCTCCGTAAGCGCTTGTCGCACACCCACCGCCCGAAGACAGGGGGAACAGGAACGCCCACGCCTGACAGTCCAGCGCCGGGAGGCAGTGAGGGTAGGCCGCCCCTGAGCCGCTCCCGACTGGTGGCCCGCAACGTCCTGGCGACCCTGGCGACACAGCTCATCTCCTGGGGGCTGACGTTCGCCGTGACGCTGTACCTGCCGCGCTATGTCGGCGACGTGGGCCTGGGAAAATTAGCCTTCGCCGCCTCTTTCATGTCGGTTTTCGGCGTCTTCGTGCCTCTCGGCACGAGCACAGTTTTGGTGAAGGAGATCGCCCGCGACCGCAGCCGGACGGGTGACCTGCTGCCGGCCGTGCTCCTGCTGCGCGTCCCCCTTGCGCTCCTGATGACCGGGCTTGCCGTCGGCACGGCGTCCCTGCTCGGCTACCCGTCCGTGACGCGGCTCTTGGTGACGGTGGCGGCGCTCGGGATGATCGCTGGTACGGTCAACGACGCGTTCGGGGCGGCCTTGCAGGGCCAGGAGAACATGACCCGCCAGAGCGCCAGCGTCCTGGTCAACAAGTTTCTGGCGTCGGGCCTGACCATCTTTCTGATCTTCCGCCACGCGCCGCTTTGGACGCTGGCAGCCATCGGGATCTGGACCGGCCTGGCCTCGCTGCTCGTCAACGCATCGGCGTTCCGCACCCTGCTGCCGACTCTGCGCCTACCGGGCCGGGCGACGGTGCGGCATGTGGCCCTGGCCGGCCTGCCGTTCATGGGCTGGACCGTCTTCCAGACGCTGTACGGCCAGACGGACCCCATCGTCCTCAGCCTGGTCGCCGATGACAGAACCGTCGGCTGGTACGCCGCCGCGTTCCGCCTGATCGGCACGACGATGTTTCTGCCGACGGCGCTGGCGACGGCACTGCTGCCGACTCTGTCGCGGCTGCACCACGAGAACCCCACCGAATTCCGGCGGCTGGCCCGGCGTCTCCTGGCACTGGTCATGCTGTGCGGCGTCCCGATCACGCTGGTGTTGCTGCTACTGCCGGACCGGCTGATCACGCTGCTGCACTACCCGGCCAGCTTCGAGCACAGCATCCCAGTGCTGCGCGTCGGCAGCGTCGGCGTCCTGCTCTGGTTCGCTGGCAATGCGCTCGGCACCATGATCTTCGCGTCGGACGGTCAGGCTGGCATGTTCCGCACTTCCGTCGTTGCCAGTGCGCTGGGCATCCCGGCGTGTGTCCTCGGCTCGCTGCTGGCACGCCATTTCCTGCACAACGGCGCGATCGGGGCGATCGTAAGTGACGTCCTGCTGGAAGTGTATCTGGTCTGGTCGTACACGCGCCTGCTGCCGTGGGGCACCCTGGACGGCGAGAGCCTGTGGGGAATCGGCCGGTGCGCGGTGGCGTCCGTCCCCATGGTCGTCCTGCTGGCGTTCCTGTCGGCACAAGGCTGGGGGCTGTGGGGCCTGCCCCCGTGCGTGATCGTCTACCTGGCCCTGTGCGTCGCGCTCGGCTGTCTGCGGCCGCATGATTTCGCAACCGCTCGGCAGGCACTTTCCCAAAAAGCGGGATGACATCGCTGATGCAAAGAGGACAACAGGAATGACTGCCGGAAACCCAAGAAAAATCATCGAGGAGGGGACCGTAATGGGGGCACGCGGAAGCGGGGACAGTGCCGCGCCGCCTCGTCTGGCGTTGTGTCGGCTGATGCGGAGCGACATGGAGGCCTGGGAGCGTGTTTTCGGCGGCTCCGGGGGGCACGGTTCGCCCGCGCAGCCGGGCTGGAAGATGGTCTGGGACTATGCAGGGCTGCGCGCGACTCTGCTTTACCGGGTCAGCCATGCCCTCTGGCAGAGCCGCATTCCGGCGCTGCCGGGCATTGTCGGCCGGCTGAACCTGTCGTTGCACGGCCTTGACATCCCGGCCTCCGTGGAGATCGGGCCGGGCCTGTACCTGCCACATCCCGTCGGCACGGTTGTGATGGCGCAGCGGATCGGCGCGCGCGTCAGTTTGATCACCGCAATCACGATTGGGATGCGACAGACGCGGGCGTTTCCGACGCTTGGCGACGACGTTTTCGTCGGGGCGGGCGCGCGCATCCTCGGCGGCGTCACCATTGGGGACGGGGCCAGCGTCGGGGCGAACGCCGTGGTGCTGACCGATGTGCCGCCGGGCGCGACTGCAATCGGTGTCCCCGCGAAGATCATTCCGGCGAGAAGCACAGCCCCTGCCGGGAGTCCCGGCGCGGCGGAGCGCCTGTGAAGCTTCTGTTTACTGTGCGGCTTGTTCCCCTGCTGGTTGCGAGCCGCTGGAAGACCCGCCGGTGTACCTCCGTGGGCCGCTGGCCGCGTGTTCAGGGCCGGCTTTTAATTGAGAACGCCGGCGTGATCCGGCTCGGCGATCGCGTCCGCATCCGGGCGACGCACCTGCCAGTCGAGCTGGCATCACTGCTGGGCGGGACGCTGGAGATCGGCGACCGCACTTACATCAACAGCGGCGTGTCGCTCTGCGCCGCCAAACTGGTCCGCATCGGCGCGCGCTGCGCCATCGGCAACATGACCCTGATCATGGACACCGACTTTCACTCGGTCGGGGATCACACCGCCGCCCCTGAGCCTCGCCCGGTCATCATCGAGGACGACGTCTGGCTCGCCGCCCGCGTTACGGTGCTCAAGGGAGTAACTATCGGGCGGGGTGCGGTCGTGGCGGCGGGTGCTGTCGTGACCAAAGACGTCCTGCCGAACACACTGGTCGGTGGCATTCCCGCAAAGCTGATACGGACACTGGACAAGCCATGAGCGAGCATTCTGATCACTTTCTGAGCGTCGTCATCCCGACCTACAACCGCCGGGACAGCCTCCGGGTCACGCTGGACGGGCTGGCCCGGCAGTCTTACCCCCCGGATGCCTTTGAGGCTGTCGTGGTCTCCGACGGCAGCACGGACGGCACGAACGTCCTGCTGGCCGAATACGCCCGCACCTCCCCGTTCGCGCTCCGCCCGGTTGCCCAGGCCAACGGCGGCCCGGCCCGCGCCCGCAACCGGGGCGTTGAAGAGGCGCGCGGCGCGGTCGTCGTCTTCCTGGACGACGACGTGGAACCCGCCCCCGACTTCCTGGCCCGCCACGCCGCCCACCACGCCGCCGGAGACAAAGAAGCTGTCATCGCCCCCATGCTCCCCGACCCCGCCCTCACCTGGCGCGAGCCGCCTTGGATCGCCTGGGAACACGCTATGCTGAAGAAGCAGTACACGGCCTGGCGCACCGGCGAGTGGCGGGGCTGCGGCCCGCACCACTTCTACTCCGGCAACGCCTCCCTGCGCCGCGAGCATCTGCTGGCCGTCGGCGGCTTCGACGAGCGGTTCCCGCGCCAGGAAGACGTCGAGCTGGCCGTCCGTCTGGAGCGCTTGTGCGGTGTCCGCTTCGTCTACGACGCCCAGGCGCGCGGCACGCACCGCCCCCAGCGCGGATTCGCGTCCTGGCTTGCCATCCCCTATGCTTATGGTCAGCTCGACGTCGTCCGCGCCCGCCGGGGCGACACCTCCTGGGAGACCGTCCGCCACGGCTACCACGCCCGGAACGTCCTCACCCGACGGTTGGCTGACCTGACGCTCGCCGTCCCCGTCCTGAGCGCGCCCTTGCGCGCCCTGCTGCTGGGTGCCGCCGCCCTCACTTACCGGGGGCGCCGTGCCGGGGTGGCCTTCGCCGCCCTCAGCGTCATTTACAACCTGCGCTACCTCGAGGGCGCCCAGTCGGAGATCGGCGGGCGTGCTGAGATGCGGCGGCTGGTGTTGAGCCACGCCACCGCGCCCGAGACGGCGGCGCAAAACCCAGCCCGCCCGTGAGGACAGCCATAACGCGCCACGGAATAGCGCTGTGGAAGGCCTCGACGTGGAGGTGAAAATCGCGGCGGACAGCGCCTGGTTCCAGAGTGACCTTGACATCGCCGGCCGGATGCCCCCGAATGTCGAAGCCCGCTCCTACGGCGATTATGTCGGACTGCCCCGGCTGTATGGCGAGGCGCTGTGCGTCGTCGTGCCGCTGCATGATGCCGTCCACGCCTGCGGGTATGCCGTGATCGCGGAAGCGATGGCAATGGGAAAGCCGGTCATCACGACCCAAATCGCCGGCCGCTCCGACTACCTGATCGAAGGCGAGACCGGCTATTATGTGCCGCCTGGCGATGCCGATGCACTGCGCGCCCGCATCCTGCAATTGGTCGAGGACCCCGGACTGGCGTACCGTCTCGGCCGGAACGCACGCCGCTTGATCGAAGAAAAGTACACCCTGGAAGCCACAAGCGCCCGCATCGCCGCTGCGATGGCTTTGGCTCAGGGAAGCCTGACGCCTGGAAGGGTTATCCCAGCCTCATGAGCGGCTCTGGTTCGCTGTATAAAGCCGCCTCCATTCTACATTCAGAGCGCGGGGCGCTGCCGCTGGGCCTGTGGCTGGTAGACCGACTGACGTCGGCCTGGCCGCCCGGCGCGGGCGCCCGCCTGCGGACGCGGCTGTACCGGATGGCGGGGATCAGGGTCGGACCCGGCACGCTGATCGCCGGCCCGATCCAGTTCGGGATGACCGGCGACCCGCGCCGCAACCTGCGCGTCGGCGCGCGCTGCTTCCTCAACAGCCCGCTGTTCGTGGACGCCGCCGCGCCCGTCACTCTGGGAGACGGCGTTTCGGTCGGGCATCACAGCATCCTCGTGACGACGGATCACGCGGTCGGCGGGGCCGACTTCCGGGCGGGGGAGATTCAGGTCGCGCCGATCACCGTCGAGAACGGCGCGTGGATCGCCGCCGGCGTGACGCTGCTGCCGGGCGTGACGGTGGGCGCGGGCGCGGTCGTGGCGGCGGGGGCGGTCGTCACCAAAGATGTGCCGCCTCATACCCTCGTCGGCGGCGTCCCCGCCAAGTTCATCCGCCGATTGGAGCCGGAGCCATAGACACGACACTTCACAAACTTGACCGGGAGCCGCAGGCTCCGCCCGCCGACGGCCTGCGTATCCTCCTGCTCACGCCCTCCCTGCCGTACCCGCCCATCTGGGGGTTCGGTATCCGCGTGTATCAGCTCGTCCGTCACCTGTCGCGTGGGCATCAGGTGACGCTGCTCACCTATGGGCGCGAGGACGAGGGCCGAGAGGTTGAGGCTGAAAACGTGGCGGCCATACGCGCGGTCGGGGCGGAGGTCCACGTCGTTCCGCCGCCCCGCCCGACCGGCGGCAAGCGGGGCGCGCAGGCGCTTTCGCTGCTGTCGCCACGCTCCTACCAGACGGCTTCCCTTCAGTCCCCGGCGATGCAGGACACCATCACGCGGCTTTTGGCAGGCCAGACGTTCGATCTGGTCCAGGTCGAGTCCAGCCAGATGGCGGGCTTCGACTTCGGCGGTCGGGTCCCGCTGGTGCTGGACGAGCACAACCTGGAATATGAGCTTCTGTTCCGGCTGTACCAGGGGGAGCGTTCGCCGGGACGGCGGCTCTACAACTGGGCCGAGTATGTCAAGTTCCGCCGCGAAGAGCAGACGTGCTGGCGTCGGGCGGATGCCTGCCTGCTGACCTCCGGGCGCGAGCGGGAAATCCTGCGCGGCCTGCTGCCGGACAAACCCGCCGTCACCGTCCCGAACGGGGTGGACATTGAGTTCTACCGGCCTTCGGACGTTGCGGTAGAGTCGGACAGCCTGGTCTTCACCGGCCTGATGAGCTACCGGCCCAACATTGACGGGGTCGTTTATTTCGTGGAGGAGGTTTTGCCGCGCATCCACCAAGTCCGCCCCAGCGTAACGCTGACGATCGTCGGGGCGGGCGCGGGCGAGGAGGTGGAGCGACTGGCCGGCCCGTGCGTCCGAGTGACCGGGGCCGTGCCGGACACGCGCGACTACTTCGCGCGCGCCGCCGCCGCCGTCGTCCCGCTCCGCATGGGCAGCGGGACGCGCCTGAAGGTCCTGGAAGGACTGGCGATGGGCAAGCCCCTGGTTTCGACCTCGGTGGGCTGCGAGGGCATCCACGTCTGTGACGGCGAGCACCTGCTGATCGCCGACGAAGCCCAGGCGCTCGCCGACGCCGTCCTGCGCGTGCTGTCCGACGCCCCCCTGGCTGCGTCTCTTGCCCGTCAAGGCCGCGCCCTAGTTGAGCGCGAGTACGGTTGGGCGGCGATCACCGCGCAGTTGGAGAGCTTTTACGCACAAGTCCTGGCGGGCCGGCCTGCGTGAGATACCGTCCAGGGCAGTCGCATATTGAGTGAGGTCAAAGGGCAACCACGGCGTAAAGGGCAACCACGGGGGTTGCCCTACCGGTGATTGGGGGCGCATGATCGGGGGCGTAGGGGCAGGCCCCCGTGCCTGCCCTCCCCTTCCCCGTGCCTGCCCTCCACATGCAATTGCCCTGCGAGCACGGTGTTTTTCCTGGCACAAATCCCAAGACCTATGGTATATTGTAGTCGGGAGAACCAAGCAATTGCTACAAGAAAACATGCCCCCGCCCGCGTTGCGGCAGGACCAGGAAATACTCTCGCCGGAGTACGTCGCCGCCCACGCCGACATGCCCGCGACGCCGCCCTCGGGGGGCGATTTCCACAGCGCCTTTGCGCTTGAGGACGGAACGGGCGATGTCGCTGTCGTCATCGGCGATGTGGCGGGGCACGGGCCGGAGCAGGCTCTCCAGGCCGAGCACATGCGTGAATTGATCTCGGACTGCATCACGGTAGGACTGACGCCCGCCGAGACACTGTCCGCCGTCAACGCCATGATCGAGCCGGACCCCCACTTCGAGGGCTTCGGCACGGTCTTCGTCGGTACGCTCGAAGCCGAAACCGGCCGGCTGACTTACGCCAGCGGCGGCCATGAGCCGGCCCTGATCGCCGCCGGGTCGCGCGGCCCGGAGGCCGTGGAGGAACTGGTCGGGACCGGGCCGCCGGTCGGCGCGTTCCCCCCCGGCATGGCCCGCTTCGAGCAGCACGAGGCCATTCTCCCGGTTGGGGGAACCCTTCTCCTCTACACGGACGGCGTTTCCGACGCCCGTCCGCCTCAGTCCCGGCTGGAATGGCTGGGCCTGGAGCGGCTCAAAGCCCTGTTCGCCCGCCTCTCGCCCCTTGCGCCGCGCCGACTCGTCCTCACCCTCGTGCGCCGCGTTTCCGACTTCTGCCGGGGGCACTTCCATGATGACATCGCCGTGCTGGCAATCCGCCGCCTGCTGCCGCGCCCCGTAGTCGGCGAAAAAAGACTAAGATGAAGCAGGATCAAGAGGACAAGTGGTTTTCCGAATACAGTGCGGAGACTTCGGCATCGCCGGAAGTGATTTGGCGCATTTTCAGCGATGTGCCGGGATGGAAGCAATGGAACGCCGGGATCGAACAGATCGAGATGAAAGGGGCATTTGCGGTCGGAACCGAGTTTATCATGACGCCGCCCGGTCAGGAGCCGTTAGTGACACGGTTGATCGAGGTGCGGGAGAACGAGTCCTTCGTGGACGAGACGCGCGTAGGTGAATTAGTCGTCATTGTCGCTCATCGGCTTGAGCGTGTGACTTCAACCCGCACTCGGGTGACGTATGCTGTCGAGGCGATTGGCCCCGGCTGCGGTGACATCGGGCCGGCCGTATCTTCTGACTTTCCCGAAGTGTTGCAGTCGCTTGTGAGATTGGCCGAGTCGAAATTATAAACAGCAGGAAAACCCCGGCACGGCGGCGAATAGCGACGATAGCAACATTTTACACCGTCTGAGGCTGCTCGTGATACACCCTAAAGCCTGCTCCGGCGCCCCGATGCGCCGCCTATCCATCCTCCTGCCTGTGCTGGCGCTTCTGCTCCTGGTTTGCCTTCAGCCCTCCCAGGCCGCACCCAACCCGGTCGTCGTCGGCCAAGCCCGCTTTACGGTGGTCACGCCTCAGTGCATCCGGCTGGAATACGCGCCCGACGGCGCGTTCGTGGACGCCCCTTCGCTGTTTGCCGCCAACCGCGCCGCGCGCTTCGGCGGCTTCCGGCTGGATCAGGCCGGCGGGGCAACGACGATTGATACGGGCGCGGTCCGGCTGACCTACACGCCTGATGGCCTGTCGTTCTCCGGGTCGAACCTGCGGGCCGAGATCAGAAAGGGCACCGGGACCGCCGCCTGGGCGCCGGGCGCGGTGAGCCTCGGCAACCTGGGCGGCACGGCGCGAACGCTGGATGGGGCGACGGGGCCGTTTGATCTGGGCCAGGGCGTCCTGTCTCGTGACGGCTGGTATCTGCTGGACGACTCGCGCTCGCCGCTCCTGACGGCGGACTGGGTACAGTCGCGGCCCCAAACGGCGGGGACTGACTGGTACTTGTTCGGCTACGGCGACGACTATCGAGCGGCCTTGAAGTCTCTCACTACCATAGGCGGGCCAGTACCCCTGCCGCGCAAGTACGCCCTGGGAACCTGGTACTCGCGCTACTGGCCTTTCTCCTCGGACGACTACCGCCAGCTCGTCCGCGAGTATGGGCAGCACGGCTTCCCGCTGGACAACATGGTGCTGGACATGGACTGGCACCGTGACGGCTGGACCGGGTGGTCGTGGAACCGAAAACTGCTGCCCGACGCCGAGGCGCTGCTGCCCTGGCTCCATTCCCAGGGCCTGCACGCCACCCTGAACCTGCACCCCGCCGACGGCGTCGCGCCGCACGAGGATCGGTACGCCGCCTTCATGCAGGCGATGGGCGCGGACCCCGCGACCAAGCAGGCGATCCCCTTTGACGCCGGCTCCAAGACGTACATGGACGCCCTGTTTTCCACCGTCTTCGCGCCCTTAGAAAAAGACGGCGTGGACTTCTGGTGGCTGGACTGGCAGCAGGGTCCCAATACCCACTCCGTCCCCGATCTGACCAATCTATTCTGGCTGAACACGCTGCTGTATGACCGGACGGCGCGGGGCGGGCAGCGCGGCCTGTCGTTCTCCCGCTGGGCGGGCTGGGGCGACCACCGGCACCCGATCCACTTCTCCGGGGACGCCGACACGGGCTTCCCGATGCTGGCTTTTGAGGTGCCGTTCACATCCACGGCAGGTAATGTCGGCTGCTTCTTCTGGTCGCACGACATCGGCGGGCACATGGGCGGGCGCAACGAAGAATCCTACACGCGCTGGTGCCAGTTCGGCGCGACCTCGCCTGTCCTGCGCTCGCACTCGACGCGCGACGCCCAGACAGACCGCCGCCCCTGGAACTACCCGAAGTGGGCCGAGGACTCCATGCGCGTCTCGTTCCACCTGCGCTCCGAGCTGTTCCCCTACATCTACACCAGCGCCGCCCAGTCCGCCCGCGAGACCGTCCCGCTCGACCGGCCCCTGTATTTCGACAACCCGCGTGAGGAGAACGCCTACCATAACGCCCAGGAGTATTTGTTGGGCGACAATCTGCTCGTGGCTCCCATCGTCACGGCGGGGGCCGGGCCGGGCCGCGTCGCCTCGCAGACGGTCTGGTTCCCGTCGGGGACATGGTACAATTATTTCACCGGCGAGCGGTATGGGGGTACCACAGAGGCCCTGGTCGCCGCCGGCATCGCCGAGTTCCCGCTGTATGTCCGGGGCGGCGTTCCCATCCCGATGCAGCCCTACACACCGCGCATGGGCACCACGGCTCTGACGACGCTGCGCGTCCGCTGCTACCCCGGCGCGGACGGCCAAACGGGCCGCTCGACGCTTTATGAAGATGATGGCGTCTCGACGGCCTATGAGCGCGGCCAGGCCGCGACCACGCCACTCTCCTACACACGCCGGGGCAGCGTCGTCTCCATCACCGTGGGCGCGACGCGCGGCCATTACGCCGGGCAGCCCGCGCAGCGCGCGGTCGTCATCGAACTCCCGGACACGGCGCGGGCGACACAGGCGACGCTGGACGGTAAGCCGATCGCCGCCGACTATGGTGCCAAGACTTACACAAACAAGCTCACCCTCCCCGCCCGGCCCGTCGGCCAGGCCGTGACGGTCGTTGTCCAGGCCGCGCCCGGCGGCTGGGATGCTCTGCATGAGCAGGCCGCCGAGCGCCGCACGATGGATGCTCTAGGCATTGAGACCGGAGTGTCCGTCTCCGACCTGGTATCCGGGCGCCAGTCGGATCAATCCGGGCGGCAAGAGGAAGCTAGGCTGGCTGCTATGGGCGTCGGCCTGGTCCAGAAGAACGAGGGCGCGTACCTCTACCACGGGACGGTGCGTGACCTGCTCTACGCCCCGCGCGGGCTGCTGGACGGCAACCAGGTGCAGGTCGGCGGCGCGACCGTTGCCCTCCCGCTCTCCGGCGCTCCCCTAGAAGTCACCGGCCCGCCGCACACCTGGCGCGGCAGGACAGTCTTCGCGCCCGCTCAGGTCACGTTCAAGATTAGCGGGCAAACATATCACCTGCCCTCGGCCCCGCCGTCGGACAATGAACTTATGACTGAGGACAATGTGGCGGGGACGGCCCACGTCACGGCCAGCGGGGCGGAGGGCGGCTACTCCGCCGAGGGCGCGGTGGACGGCGTCGTCGGCGGCTATCCCGGCGACAAGGGCCAGGAATGGTCGGCGGGCGGCACGGTCGGGGCGACCCTGACGCTGACCTGGGCGACGCCGCAGACGATAGACCGCATCCTGCTGTACGACCGGCCTAATACAACGGACCAGATCACGTCCGGCGAGATCGCCTTCAGCGACGGCTCGACGCTCCCGGTCGGCGCGCTGCCGGACGATGCCAAGACGCCGCTTGAGCTGCGCTTCCCTCCCAAGACAGTGACGGCGCTGACCTTCAAAGTCACCGGCGTCAAGGCGGGGACGCAGAACGCCGGCCTAGCCGAGATCGCTGTCTTCCGGGCGAAGGCGAGTTCAGACCTAACCCCGGCGCAAGCGCCGACCCTTCCCTAAGAAGGAAGGGTGAAGATCCAACATTGTCCTAGCCTCTCGACGAGAGGCGCTATCGAATGATAACAACCCTTCCTTAACAGGGAAGGGTCGGCGCTTGCGCCGGGGTTAGGTCCGTCTACGGCAAGCACCTCTCAGAAAGACCACGCACATGAAATCACTCCTGCTCACACTCATCGCTCTGCTGTCGCTGATGGCGGCAAGCGCCTTCGCCGCGCCCGGCACACCCGGCACGGGTTCGCATGTCGCCGTCTTTTCCCAGCCCGGCTTCCCGCCCTATGGCACGCCGGCGGACCTCTCGCCCAAGCAGATCGCCGCCGATCTACAAAAGTCAGGCGTGCCCGCCGACCAGTTAGACGCAAAAGCACTGGCCGATCCCGCCCGGCTGAACGCGAAGACCTACGCCGCCGTTGTCCTGCCCTACGGCAACGCCTACCCCCAGATTGCGTTCGCCAACCTGAAGGCGTTCCACCAGGCAGGCGGATGCTTGATATTGTCGGGGATTCCTTTCACCCACGCCGTCGCCCAGGACGCCACGGGCGACTGGAAAGATTTGGGCCATGACAGCGCCCCCGCCCTGTTCGGGCCGGGCGGCATCGGGGTGGGGGGCTTCCATGGCGGACCGGCGGGGAAAGCCCACATTCCGACGGACGACCACCTTATTCCGCAGACTGATCTGTTGAGCTTGACCACCCTGAATCTGGACTGGGGCTTCGGCGAGGACGCGCAGGCGCTCGACCCCGCCACGCTGCCCGCCGGGGTGCAGGTCCTCCCAATCCTGACGGCGGGCGACCAGCCCACGGCGGCCCTGCTCGTTCACAAGGGCGATGCTTTCGCCGGGGCCGTGGACGTGTGGACGGCTACGGGGTTCCGCGACGAGTCGCTCAAAACCTATGCCATGGTGCAGCTTTTGACGCGCGGCACGGTCGCCGCGCTGGCGCAGAAAGGATTGCTGCCCCCGGCCCGCAAAACGACGGCTTTGGCCGCGCTGGACAATCTGCCGCACCCGCGCATTTATGCCAATCTGACGCTGCCGACGCCGCCCCGGCCCTATCCGACATTGCAGCCGAAGACGCCGCCGCCCGCCCAGCACCTCTATGTGGCCGATGTGCGCCACCTGACCCATGATGAGCAGCTCCTGCTCACATCCCTGCAAGGGCTGGTCAACCGGACACAGCCACGCATCTACCTGATCGGCGGCGATGACGACCCTTTCTGGCTTCAGGTTTTACAGGACCAGGGACAGACCAGCAAACCCATCCCCGTCGCCGACCCGTTTTCGCTGCTGAAGACGTTCGCCGGCGCCTACAAAGGCGCGGTCGTGCCCGACCCGAACGTCTACGTCAGCCCTTGCATTGCCGTGGACATCGCCGGGGCCGACGATCTGCTCATCGCCACGCCCGAACTCGCCGCCCGGCTTGGGCTGTCCATCAAGAGCGACCTGCGCGGCAAGTTCAAGGGCGATGCCGACGCCCTGCGGTATGCCCGTACGACCCTTCTGCCGCGCCTGAACCCGTACCTGTGTCTGTGCCTTGACCCGCCGCTGCTGGGCAGCCAGGTGGACGATGTCATCGCGGCAAAGGGCATGGCCTTCTGGATCACCGGCCCGAAGGCGCAGGACCGACCGGGTGCGGACGAGGCGGGGGAGCGGGCCGAGATCGAGGCCGCCTTCGCCCAGATGCCGCTGGACGCCGTCGTGCGCGGCTTCTGGTGGCACGGCGACGGCGTCGGCGTAGACGAGACGCCGGGGGTCTCGCTCGGCTCGCGCTTCGGCAAGATCACGACCGTCAGCGACTACGTCGCCAATTATTCCGTCTTGAGCGGTGTCCCCGCCCCGGTGCTGAAGCAGAAGGTGCAGCCGGCTGCGCCCAAACTCGATCCGACGAAGGTTTACCTCGCCCTGACCATGTCCGACGGCGACAACCTTTGCACCTGGCGCGGGTACTTCCGGCACTACTTCGACGACCCGCTGCATGGAACGTTCCCCGTCGGCTGGGGCATGGCGCCGTCGCTGATCGACGTCGCCCCGACGATGGCCCAGTGGTACTATGACCACGCCGCCCCCACCGACGAGTTCCTGTGCGACGTGTCCGGCGTCGGTTACATGTACCCGCCTGACTGGGCGACGGCCCTCAAAGACCGGCCAGCCGCCACGCGGAGCTTCTACGGCTGGACCCAGAAATACATGGAGCGCCTGGGCATGAAAACAGTCCGGCTGATGAATGTCCGCACCGAGGACATCGCCGGTGTTGGCGCGGACTTGCCCGGCGTCACCTTCCTGATGCCCGATTACGGCACCCAGGGCGGCGACTCTTACAGCCACTTCACCTACACCCTGCCGACCGGTCAGCCTGTCTTCCGCGCCGTCTCCTTTGGGCCGGGGGCGCAAAAGCTGGCCGGGGAGGTGCGCGGCAGCGTCGGCGCGACCCGCCCCGCCTTCGTCAACGCCTTCGTCTGGAACTGGGGGTCCAAGCTGTCCGACCTGAAAGCCATGCTGGCCGCCCTCGGGCCGGAGTATGTCGCCGTCACTCCCTCTCAGCTCAACGCCCTTTACCGCCAGGCCCAGGCCGCCAAAACGGCCCGCGCCGTCCCGTAAGAGTATGCGATTGGCCCGATGCCGCGTTTCGGCTTGCCTGCCTCGCGCGTATGTGCTACAATAGCGGCATCGCCATGAAACTCAAGCTCGATCTGCACCCGATATATAACGACAGCCGTGCCATAGACGCCGCCTTGCAGGGCATCATGGACGAGGCGACGGAGAAGCGGACGACGGAGCTGGAGATCATCACCGGCAAAGGCTCCGGTCAGCTCAAAAAGGCCGTGCTGCGTTTCCTGGACCAGCCGGATGTGAAAGTCCGCTACCATCGGGTTGAGAAAGATGGGGACAACTGGGGGCGCCTGTTCGTTCATTTCCGCTGGGAGCGACTCCAGGCCGCCAAAGCCGTCGCGCTGCCGCCTGAAACTGCCGACTATACCTGCTTCTGCTGCCAGGCCGCCGTGTCCGTCCCGGTGAGTGCCGAGACGCTGCGTGAGACCGGGCCGGAGAAGCGCGAGGCCGAGTGCCCCGCCTGCGGCTCGCCGAACCGCCTGAGCCTGCGCCTGGATCGGCACGGCGCGGTGCAGGTTCGGGCGGAGCCGGGATACGACGCGCCGTGACCTCCTACCGCCTGATCCATCAGCCGACGGGACGGACGGTTGCGGTCGTGATGCGGGCCGAGGGTTGGTGGGCGAAAGGATGGGGGGTGCTGGGGAGGCGCACGCTGCCGCCGGGGGAGGGCCTATGGCTGCCGCGCGTCGCTTCGGTTCATACCGTCTGTGTCCGGTTTCCCCTCGACCTGCTGTTCCTCGATGACCGTCTTCAAACGGTGCGCCTCGTCCCCCGCACGCCGCCGGGACGCTGGCTGGTCCGCGCGCCGGGTGCGCGGCACACGCTGGAGCTGGGCGCGGGAACTCTGGCGGAGGTCGCTGTGATAAGAGGGGCGGCTTGGGAACTTGTTCCCTCGTCCGGGTGATCTCAGTGCGGCGGCGTCACGCCGTCTCCGGGAGGAATGATATGCTCTCTCCTAGTCCTCGGCATATGAGCTGCCGCCTGCCCCTCGCTCTTGGGACGGCGCTGCTGGCGGGGCTGCTCCTCGTCCCTGGCTGCCGCCAAGCGGCTGAGGACTCCAGTGTGTCGTCGGCAGGAGGCCCGCAATCCACACTGGATACGCCTCTCAAGCTGCCACCCGTTCCAGCTCTCTTCGCGACCGTCATGGCTCCCGCGCCGCCGCCCGCACAGCAGGTCGCCCGCGCGCCGCTCCCGCCTCGCCCACCCGATGCCAGTCAGGTGGCCCAACAAGCCGTCGTTCCGGTTTCGGGCGTTCCGGTCTCCGGCCCCCGGCGAGACGCAGCGGTCAACGCCGGCCTCATCGTCTGTGATCCTATCCCTGGTGACCCGGCCCTGACGACATTCGGCACGGCCTGCGGGCGGTGGCTGGATCTGATTGCCGCAGGCCAGCCTGAGCTGGGTCGGACGCCCTATTGGGAGGCGCGGGGCCGCGCCCGTCAGGAGATGGGCCGCGCCGACTTCCATCTCACGCCCGCCCAGGCCGGCGCGCTGTCCGGGATGACCGGCGCGACCCACGCCGCCTGCGGCACAATCTCCGGCGTCCCGTCCCGCTGCACCCTGACTTACAGCCTGTACGCGCTGCCGGGCGGCCAGCCGGTCGGCCCGCCCCTCGTCCAGACCGGCACCGAGGCTCAGATAGTCGCCGCCCTCCCCGGCATGGCGAAGGCGCTGGACGCCCGGCTCGGCGTCCGTGCCCCGCGCGTTCCGCCTTCGGTCGCGCTGTCGCCTTCCGAACTGACCCAGGTGGAAACAATCGCGGACGAGGACGCCGTCTCCGATGCGGACCTGCTGGCGCTGTCCCGCCTGAGCACCCGTTCGCCGCTGGCGGGGATGTACTATGTCGGCACGCGCGCCGCGAATGATCAGGTTCTGCTGAACGGCATGGTCAAGACGCTTCTCACCCAGCTCCCGACCAACACCCTCGTCCTCAGCCACCTCGGCTACACGGAGTCGAGGGCGCTGCGGGCTTATGCGGCCTCCACGCGGGCGTTAATCGGGCGCTATTCGGCGAACGCCTTGCTCGCGCACACGGAAATCTGGGAGCAGCGGATCTGGGGAACGCGCGCCGGGGAGTGGCAGGCCACCCAGCGGGTCTGCCGCGACGCGCCCCGCGACCCGGCCTCCTGGCTCTCCCGCGCCGCGACGCTGGCGAACATCGCCGAGGATTTGCGCCAGAGCCGGCTGGCGAACGACCTTTCCGCGTCGGACTGGACCATCCTGCGGCGCCTCTACGGGCAGCAGGAGGCAGCGATCCTTCAGGCGACGGCGCTGGACCCGCGCGACGGCCACGCCTGGTATGAACTTGCGGGGGCCGCGACCTTCTCCGGCGACTCCAGCCGGGCGGACGCGGCGTTCGGCAAGGCGCTGGCGCTGGACACGGACAAACAGGAGGTCTACTTCTGGGGACTACAGATGTACCAGCCCAAGTGGGGCGGGAGCGCGGCGGCCCTGGACCGGGTTGCGGCGCTGGCCGCCGCCGAGCCGTGGGGCAGCTCCAACGGGGCGACGGCCGCCGCCGAGTCGCTCGGATCGGCGGGATATAAGGCCGAGGCGGCGCAGGTGCTGTCCGCCTTCATCACCCGGCAACGGGCCATCGTGGCGAAGTACCCGACGGACGCGATCGAGCACTGGGACCTGGCGGCCGCGCTGGCCGCCCAGAAGACCTCGCCCAGCCTCCGCGAAGCCTCGCTGGAGTACCGCATCGCCGAGCACCTGATGCCCAACGCGCCGGCCATTCACCACTGGCTTGGAGACGTGCTCAGTCAGCAGCACTGGACGGCGGAGGCCATCGCCGAGTACCGGAAGTCGCTCGCCCTCGACCCGTTCGACGCCACCGTCCATTTTGCCCTCGGCTTCCTCCTCAAGCACGAGCACCGCTTCTCGGAAGCGCTCCCCGAGCTGCGCCTCACGATGCGGCTGGACCCTCGCAACGCCGACGCCCACTACGGGCTGGGCGAACTGCTGTACATGCAGCACCAGTACCGGCCCGCTGTCGCCGAATATCGCGAGGCGATCCGCATGTCCTTCTACTCGCTCGGCGCTTGGATGGGTCTGCCTGCGGCGCTCGACGAGTGCGGGCTGTACAACGAGGCCATCCAGGCGTGCCGGGAGGCGGACCACCTGCTGACGCAAGAGGAGCAGGCGAACGGCGAGACGGAGCCGATGATCCATGACGCCACAGCGGATGCTTATCTGCATAAGAAGGACTGGGCAGGCAGCATTCTGGAAAGCAGCGCTTCTCTAGGCTACAACCCGAATGACGCCTGTGCCCATGAGAATTTGGCCGAAGCATACATCGCGCAGGGGCGGAAGGACGCGGCCCATGCGGAGTGGGAGCGGGCTATCGCGCTGGGCAACCCAGAGATCACGCCGGTCGCCCGCAAACTCCTCGCCGCCCACCCGTGACGGCTTTCCGGGACCGTAAGCGAGGAACGACGGGACCCTCTTGGGTGTTCTCGTAACACGGAAACTCTCAAAGGGAACGCCTTCCGGGTGGTTTCCGTAGAGAAGATGAGCATTGTTGCCGATACGACAACAATGTGGTATACTTACCCTTCGCCGGCGGCTCCGCTTATCGGGGATGCTTAGGCGCTTGTTAGAAGTCTTCCCGCGTCCTACGGACAACGAAATCCAGGCGGGGAAGGAGGCTTTTGTTTGAACGTAAATCGCACAGTCGCTCGCATTCTGGTTCCCGTCCTCCTGCTGCTCGCCGTGGCGTACTTCTACGCCTCGAATAACCCGGCCATGTTCAAGAGCGATAGCCAGAGGAACCTCAACTACGCGCAGTTTTTGGACGCCATCAACAACAACAATGTGGTTGACGGCAGCTTTGACAAGGACACCTTCCAGGGGCACCTGACGGCCAAAAACCAGCCTTTCACCGTCTACCTCGGATCCGAAAACCCGTTCCAGCGCCAGGAACTGTCGAACCAGCTCGCTTCGCACGGCGTCAAGAATTTCGGCTATACACGTCCGGTGATTTCCGATAATGTCACGGCGATGGTGGTCTCGGTCCTTCTGCCGCTCGGCGTGATCTTCGTCTTCTGGATGTTCTTTCTGCGCCAGGCCCAGAGCGGCGGCAACCAGGCCCTCTCGTTCGGGCGCTCCCGCGCCAAGCGGCTCAACGACAATGTTCCCAAGGTGACATTCGAGGATGTCGCCGGCGTGGACGAGGCCAAGCAGGAGTTGCAGGAAGTCGTCGAGTTCCTGAAGAATGCCAAGAAGTTCCAAGCGCTGGGGGCCAAGATTCCCAAAGGGGTCCTGCTGCTCGGCCCTCCGGGATGCGGCAAGACCATGCTGGCCCGCGCCATCGCCGGTGAGGCGGGCGTACCTTTCTTCCACATCTCCGGCTCGGACTTCGTGGAGATGTTTGTCGGCGTCGGCGCATCCCGCGTCCGCGACCTGTTTGATACGGCCAAGGCCAACCGCCCGTCGCTGATCTTCATTGACGAGATTGATGCCGTGGGCCGTCAGCGCGGCGCGGGCCTGGGCGGCGGACACGACGAGCGCGAGCAGACCCTGAACCAGTTGCTGGTCGAGATGGACGGCTTCGACCCGAACGCGGGCGTGATCATGATCGCCGCGACCAACCGGCCCGACGTTCTGGACCCGGCCCTGCTCCGTCCTGGACGCTTCGACCGGCAGGTGACGGTGGACACGCCCGATGTCCGGGGCCGCGAGGCGATCCTGAACGTCCACCTGCGCGGCAAGCCGCTGGCCGAAGAGGTGAACGCCCCCGCGCTGGCTCGCCGGACGCCCGGCTTCAGCGGGGCGGATCTGGCGAACCTGGTGAATGAGGCCGCTCTGCTGGCCGCCCGCTACGACAAGACCAAGATCGGCATGGACGACTTCAACGAGAGCGTGGACCGCGTCGTGGCCGGCCCGCAGCGCAAGTCACGCATCATGAACGAGCGGACGCGCGAGAAGATCGCCTACCACGAGGTCGGCCATGCGCTTGTCGGCGAGCTGCTGCCGAACGCCGATCCGGTCCACAAGATCTCGATCCTGCCGCGCGGCCGCGCGCTGGGCTATACGCTGAACTATCCGACCGAGGACAAGTACATGGTCACGCGTGAGGAGTTCCTGGACCGCATCAGCACCTCGCTCGCTGGCCGCGTTGCCGAGGAAACGGTCTTCAACGAGATCACGACGGGCGCGTCCAGCGATTTCGAGCACGCGACCTCGACTGCCCGCGCCATGGTTTGCGAGTATGGCATGAGTGACCGTCTCGGCCCGGTCGTCTTGGGCACCCGGCACGGCAACCCGTTCCTGGGCCGGGACTGGAACGAGGAGCGCAATTACTCCGAGACGATCGCCGTCGAGATCGACAAAGAGGTACGCTCGATCATTGACGAGTGCTACGAGCGTTCGCGCCAAATCCTGACCGAGAACCGGGCCAAGATGGACGAGATCGTGCGCGTCCTGCTGGAAAAAGAGATGCTGGAGCGCGAGGAGTTCCTGGCCCTGATGGAAGGCGCCAAGGCGCCCCAAGTCGCCGCGCCCCCTGCCTCGCCACAGGCACCACCGAGCGAAGGGAACGCATCCGCCGTGTCCTTGCCGGAAAAGCCGCGCCGTCTGCCGAACCTGCGTCCTGAACCGGCGTAACTGCCTCTCGCTTTCGCGAATGGGCGGGGCTTGTCCCCGCCCTTTTTCTTGCATAATCTACCTATGGACACCACCTACCACTACCGTCTTTCCCGCCTCGTCCGCACCCAAAGCTCCGAGATTTTCCTGATCTGGGAGGAGGACCGGCGCATCGGCCAGCTCGACCTGCACTTCGCCATCGAGAGCCGCACGGTCCACGCCACGCTCGTCCTGGAAGCCGACCTCCCCGTTTCCACCGAAGAAGAACTGCTGGCGCAGATTGATGACGACATCGTTTCTTCCTATCTGCCCTCCTTCGAGCGCGAGGACTTTCTGGTGACAGTCTTCCGGGGCGAGGAAATTTCCAACTACACTGATTCGTCCGGCGCGCTTGACGACATGGACGATGAGCATTTTGAGGACGACGAGGATGAGGACGACGAGGACGAAGACCGTCCCCGTCGCGGGCGCTGAAACAAGGCAGAGGCCCCGGCATTCGCCGGGGCCTCTTTTTTGCTTTCTATGGCTTGGCGGGTTTTTTCAAGAACGCGCCCAGCCGGTCCAGCGTGTCTGGCAGGTTCTCCGGTGAGCCGCCTGCGACCAGATCAAAGACCATGCCGCCCGCGCGTTTGCCGTTCTCATCAGGATACTCGTTCGCCATCCAGACGAACCGACGAGGATGTGCGCGTTCAATGGGACCGTAGGAAATGCTGAGGATGCTCCGGGGGGTGATCTGCCGGAATGGGTAATCCAGAGTGTTCAGACTGGCATACTGGTTGAGCTTCTTCGGGTCAAGCCAAGGGTCGAACGTGATGCCGGTCTGGCGCTCGCGCATGAAGAGGGGCAAGGCGGGCGCGGCCTGCCGGGCGGCGGCGAAGCAGTCCGCCAGCAGCGCCTTGTCGGCCTCGCCGCGCACCTTGTTCCAGATTTTCGCGTCTTCCGTGGAAGAGCGGAAGTTTGGGAGAGAAACATCAAAGCCGGTGGAGAAGCCTTCAAACGGCAGAAACAGTTGCAGGTTGTCAAACCCTGCGGAAAGGTCTACCGGGTCAACATGGGTGGCACGCAGGTAGGACAGCCGGTTCTCAGGCGTGTAACCGAGTGAGATGCCTTCGTCGTCATACTCATAGTCCAAGTCTCGATATCCTACCGTAGCCGTGTCCTGGAAGGCCAGCCCGGCCAGTCCCGGAGTTCCAGCGAGGGTGTGGACCAGCGCGGGCAGCAAGCGGCGGACTTTGGGGTCCAGCGGGCTGGCCCATCCTGCCGCCCCCTTTTCGGCCATTTCGTACTCGCGGTCCGTGTCCGGGCGTGTGCTGTGCGCGTCGAGTTCCCGCTGGACGGCATGGTCCGGGGCCTCGCCGCCGACCGTCAAATCCTCCTCGTAACCGACCGGCCAGGGCTTCGGATGGGGGCTGGCTCCGTCCTTGCGCCAGCAAAGCGTGTCCAGAACAGCGTAAACGGGAATGTGTAAGGGTCTGGCCGCGTCCAAAGCGGCTTGCAAGACGCCCGCGGCCTTCTCCGACGCGGGCGGCAGGGCCGTGTTGGGGAAAAAGGTGCGCCCGTTCGTGAACGCATCCAAAAACAGCGTGTTCAGCCCCATCTGGGGCAGCTTGGCAACCACGGCCCGCGCCTCATCGGGTGTCTTGGGCGCGCACAGCACACCGCGCAAGGGCTTCTCTACCGACACGCTGCCTGTCGGCGCCGAGGTGTCGGACGGGGCGGCTGGGGGCGGATCGCGCGGGACCTGAACGCGGTACGGCTCACCCAGCTTCATCGCGCCCGTGTCCGGCAGGCTGATCGCCAACTGGAACTTGAGGTTGACGCCGACGGAAGTATCCGGCTTGAGCGATTGGGCAACCAATTGGGCCGTCTGCTCAAAGCTTTTCATGTTGTCGCTGTCGAAGTGGCGCATGAGCTGACCGCGCAGGCTTGTCTGCAAGGGCGCAGGCATGTCCTTCCAGGATAGCTTTCCGCCATTTGTGCCGCGCTGCTTGGTGACGGTTTCTAGCTGAGAGGAGGGGAGCGCCCACGAGTCGCCGTCGGCGAAGTGCAGCGTGTGCAGCCAGTCCATGTCCCGCAGGTGGCCGCCCACGTCTTCGCTGGCTTTTGTCAGGCGCGTACTCCATGTCTGCACCATCTCGCGCAGGAACTCCTGCCGTGACCCCAACCCCTGCACGTCATCCGTCAGCACATATGCCGGCCCGACCTGCCGCCATGCCCCGCAGACGCACACGTCCAGCGCCTGCATCACATCCCCCGCCGGCTGCGGCTTCTTGAGATCACCGACGATGAGGATGGGCTGTGGGCTATAGTGCGGGTCGGCGTATAATTCCAGCCCCGTCGCCTTCGCCAGCCCCGTCGCCTTCGCCAGCCGCGCCGCCAGGTCGCCGACTGTTTTAACCCCCACCAGCAGCACGGGCCGCTCCAGGTCACGCCGGTTCCAGTTGAAATCTCCTTCTTTGGGCGCGTTCGGCACGTCGGTCTTGAGATACGAAACGACCGGATTGCCTTCGGGTCTCCAGCCGCCGATGTCCACAAAGCCGCCGTGTGCCAGCTTGTACGCGCCGGTGGTCTGTAAGCCCTGATCGCCGGGACTCATGCTGATGCCGGAGCCGGCGGGCGAGTCAAAGGTGAATTCGCTTGCCAGGAACCCGTGCAGCCGCACCGAACCCGCCAGCGTGTCTTCAGAGATCGTTCGGGCCTGGACATTATACGCTTTGAGCGCTGCCTCTCGCTCTATTTCGAGCGCACCCATGTCCGCGCCAGATTTCCCAAAATCCACATTCGGCGGCTCGCCCAGTGATCTCGGCACGATCGTTAGCGGATGTGGCAGGAGTGACTTCACCAGGGCCTGTTGGTCGGACGTCATGTCGCCGAATGCCAAGCCTGTCGTCGCCATCTGCCGGATCTGCTCCGGGCTGAACGAGCCGATCAAGAATGGGGTGGGGTGCTGGGAAGCCAGGAGGGACAGCGGCAGGTCGGCCAGGGCGGGGCTGGTGTTGAGGATGGTCATGGTCGCCGGGGCCAGCGCGTAGACGTGGCCGAACCAGCCGCCCAAGCGTCCGTAGCGGGCGGCGAGGGACTGGGGCGTCGCGATGAGGTTTTCCGTCAAACCCGCTTCCGCGTCTGAAGAAGGCGGGGGCGGCGCAGGCGGGACGCGCTCCGGCGAGACGGTCAAGGCCACCGCGCCGTCGCCCACCGAGGCCGGCGGCATGGCATGGAGCGCCTGAGCCAGCGTGGGCGGGCTGTCGGCGTGGAGGCGGGCAGAGAGGCACAGCAGGCACAGAAAAAGCAAGAAAGGGCGGTTCATGCGCCTATGATAAGGCAAAAGCGTGTGCCTGTCAAGAGGGCTGAACGCGGAAAAGGCTAATGGAACCGAAAGCATCTGCCGATAACTTCAAAGAGAACAACGGCAATTTTGGCAGGAGAATGAAGAACCATGACGGTCGTCCTTCCGACAGGCGGAAAACGCAAAGAACTGGGGCATTTGCTGGCAGCGCAGGGGCTGCTGACCGAGGGGCAGCTTGCCGACGCGCTGACCCGACAGGAGCAGACCGGCAAGCCGCTGGGACAGGTCCTGGTGGAGCTGGAGCTGGTCGGCGAGGAGGATGTCACCCGTGCCCGTGCCCAGCAGGTGGACGCCGCCTATGTGGTCATGGATGACGTGGTCGTGGACAAGGGTGTGCTGCCGCTGGTGTCCGCCGCCGTCGCCCACCAATATCTACTGCTGCCGGTCGGGAAGACGCCGGACGGGACGCTGAAGGTCGTTGTCGCCGCCTGGAACGCGCGTGTGATGGATGCTGCCCACAAGATTGCCTCGACGCACCGCCTGCGCTTGGCCCCCGCCATTGCCACCGAGAAGCCGCTGCGGGAGGTTATCGAGCAGTGGTACGGCCCCCCCGGAAGGGCCGAGGCGCCGCCGGAGCAGCCGCGAACGCAGGCCCCTGTTGCGCCGCCCCCCGCCGTAACACCCCCCGCCGCGCCGCCCCAGGTGGTCACGCGCTCGACGGTCCGAAGCGCGGTGCCGGCCATCATCCCAGACGCTTCCACTGCCCCGACGCCTGCCCTGCCCGAAAAACGGGCCTCCGACGTGTTTACCGGAGCGCTGCCGTCCGGCTTCAGCCCCGCCGTAGGGACGGTGGGGCAGCCTGACAAGCTGGAGCCGATGGGCGTGGATCAGCCGGTCGTGATCCAGTTCATCAACCGCATCCTCTCCGAAGCCATCGCGCAGGGGGTCAGCGACATCCACTTCGAGCCGCGCCGAGACTCGCTGGACATCCGCTACCGGCAGGACGGGACGCTGCGGCTGGTGGACAGCGTCCGGCGGGAGTTCCAGTCGGCTTGTTCTTCCCGCCTCAAAATCATGGCCGAAATGAACATCGCCGAACGGCGGCTGCCCCAGGACGGGCGCATCTCCGTGCTGCTCGGCGGGCGCGGCGTGGACCTGCGTGTCTCGTCCCTGCCGACGCAGTACGGCGAGTCCATGGTCCTGCGTATCCTGGACAAGTCCTCCGTCCGCCCGCATCTGGATCAGCTCGGCTTTTCGGAGCGCAATCTGAAGGCGCTGAACAGCCTGATCCGCAAGCCGCACGGCATCGTGCTGGCGACCGGGCCGACGGGGAGCGGCAAGACGACAACGCTCTATAGCGCGATTCAAGAGATTCATACCCCCGACGTCAACATCATCACGGTCGAGGACCCTATCGAGTACGAACTGGACGGCATCCGCCAGTCGAATGTCAATGAGAAGGCCGGGCTGACCTTTGCCCGTCAATTAAGAGCCATTCTGCGCCAGGACCCGGACATCATCTATATCGGCGAGATTCGTGATCAGGAAACGGCGGAAATCGCGTTCCGTGCTGCTCTGACCGGGCATCTCGTGTTCTCGACCCTCCACTGCAACGACGCGGCGGGGGCCGTGACGCGCCTGTTGAACATGGGCATAGACCCCTTCCTGATCGCTTCAACCGTGATCGGTGTCCTGGCCCAGCGTCTGGTGCGCCAGGTCTGCCCCCACTGTGCGCGGCCCTGTGCGCCCTCGGATGTGGACCTGGCGGCCTTCGGGATTGACACAGACTCGCCCGAATTCCATCAGGCAAAGTTCGTGGCGGGCGTGGGCTGTGAGGCCTGCGGCAACATGGGCTACAAGGGCCGCTACAGCGTCCAGGAACTGATGGTCATGGACGATGCGATCCGGTCATTGACCCTGACGCGCGCGCCCTCCAACAAGATTCGCCGGGTCGCGATGGCGCGCGGCATGGCCTCCATGCGCCAGGATGTCGGCTCCAAGATCATGCAGGGCATCACAACGTTCGATGAGGCCCAGAAACGGGTCTATGTCGAGGAGAGCGGGGAGGAATGAGCGGACAGGTCCGACGCTTGTCCTCGCCGCCAGGCGATTTTGGGACTGATGCCTCATTTAACCACTTCAGCTCGCGTTACTCATGCAAAGGCCGTGTCTCTGTCATGCCCGAACCTGTCCTCAATCCTCGATTACCACTGGGCTGCACTGATGCGAACTGTTGCGAAAGGATACAGGAAAGCCCTCGGCAGATAGGAAGCCATTCGTAAGAATGGGATTCCTCGACCGCCCCAAGCAGCAATTTCCTGGCTTGACTTCATGACTCTGAAACGCCGACCGATGCAGGCCCCGAAGGAGGGGCTGCTAAGAACCCGCGCATTCCTTTCCGCCACGGCGCTGCTGGCCGCCTCGCTGCTGGCCGGGCTGGGGATCGCCACCGTCATCGTCCGCATCCAGCACAAGTCCGACCAGGCACGCCAGGGGCAGATGCTGCTGATCCGGCTGGACAAGCAGGTTTATCAACTGAAGTCCCTGGAAGGCCAAACAGCAACGTACCCGAGCCTAGCGCACACCGAGCAGGCGAACCTGGATGCGCTGAACTCGCAGGCATTGCAAAACCTGGACGACCTGGACCGGGTTTCCGGCGGGAGCGCCGCGCTGCCGCTGGTGCGCCGCGCGCTCCTCGACTACGAGCAGGCCTTCACGGACGAATTCCACCTCTTCAGTTCCGGCCGAAACGCGGAAGCACGCCGCGCGCACGACGACCGCGTTAACCCGGCCTACGAGGCACTGTCCGACGCCATCCATGACGCGAACGTGCGGTGCGACGGCGCGGCTGTGTCTGCCAACAATGAGGCGGACGTAGGAACGCGGGCCGTTCTTTTGCTGGCGGCGTTTCTGCTGTTCGTGCTGATCCGGCGCTTCGCGCACTCCCAGCGCCTCAGTACCCGCTTGGTGACAGAGCGGGAAATACTGCGCCAGAGCGAGGAACGGTTCCAGGCGCTGATCCGCAACACCTCCGACGTGATCGCAATCCTAGCGCCTGACGGCGTCATCCGTTACCTCAGCTCGGCGGCGCAGCGCCTGTGGGGGGTTGTCCCGGAGCGACTCGAAGGCAGCAGCGCATTCACGCTGATGCATCCCGACGAGGTCGAACTGGCCCGAACCCTCGTCGCGCAGGCCGGCGCCGATCCCGGAGGCGGCCTGACCACCGAACTGCGTCTGCGCTATGCCGACGGCTCATGGCGCCAGTCTGAACTGATCCTAACAAACCTGCTGACGGAGCCGGGCATTGAGGGGATCGTCCTGACGTGCCGGGACGTCAGCGAGCGCAAGGCGTTCGAGGAGCAACTGGCGCATCAGGCCTTCCACGACGCGCTGACGGGTCTGCCCAACCGCGCTCTGTTCATGGAGCGCCTCCGGCACGCACTGGCGCGGGGCCGACGGCAGGGGACGATGGTCGGGGTGATCTTCCTCGACCTTGATAACTTCAAGTTTGTCAACGACAGCCTCGGACACGGCGCCGGGGATCACCTGTTGGTCGCTGTCGCCGAGCGCCTCAACGCCTGCATTCGCGCTGGGGACACGGTCGCGCGCTTGGGCGGGGATGAGTTCACGGTGCTGCTGGAAGACCTGGCCGACGACGACCAGTTGCTGGGGCTGGCGGAGCGCATCACGCAGGTGCTCCACACGCCGATCCTGGTCGGCGGCCGGGAGATCGTCACAACGGGCAGCCTGGGCATCGCGGCCAGCCTCGGCGACTCGCGGCTCCCGGATGAGCTGCTGCGGGAAGCCGACACCGCTATGTACCGGGCAAAGACGACCGGCAAGGCCCGCTCCATCGTTTTCGACCGCAGCATGAACGCACAGGCCGTGGACCGGCTGAACCTGGAGATGGACCTGCGCCGGGCGCTGGAGATGGGCGAGTTCCGCGTCTTTTACCAGCCCATCATCTCCCTGGCGTCCGGCGCTGTCAGCGAGGTGGAGGCTCTGGTGCGCTGGGAGCACCCGGAGCGCGGCCTGATCCCGCCCATCAACTTTATTCCATTGGCCGAGGAAATCGGGTTGATCGTTCCGCTGGGCCTGTGGGTCCTGCGGGAAGCCTGCTGGCAGACACGCGAGTGGAACGAGGGAAGTAACCGGCGGCCTCCGCTGACGGTCAGCGTCAACGTCTCCGCCCGGCAGCTCAAGATGCCGGACTTCGTCGCGCAGGTGGTCCAGGTCCTAAATGAGACGGGTTTTGACACGGCCTGCCTCAAGCTGGAGATCACGGAGAGCGTGATGATGCAGGAGACGGAGGTGACAATCGGGAAGATGCACGCGCTAAAGGCTCTGGGCATCCGCCTGGCCGTGGACGACTTCGGCACCGGGTACTCTTCGATGGCTTATCTGAGCAGTCTGCCGATCGACACGCTCAAGATCGACCGCGCCTTCGTGGGCAAGATGAGCCAGCACACAGAAGATGCGGCCATCGTGCGCGCGATTGTCATGCTGGCGAAGACGCTGAACCTACGCATCACCAGCGAGGGCATTGAGACCGTGGAGCAGCTGGCCCAGCTTCGCGCGCTGGAATGCGATTTGGGGCAGGGCTATCACTTCTCGCGCCCCCTGCCTGCCGATCAGCTCCAGGCGTTTCTAGCCCTCGAAGCCGCGCCGGGCGATGGACGGCGCGGGGAAGCCGCTTCCGCCAGGGAAGCCGTAGCAGCCCGCTGAAGGACAGACGAGCAGGGAGAAAATTAAAAACGGCCCGCCCCTCTTTCCGAGGGGCGGGCCGTCCGCGTGTCCAGCACTCGGCGCGGCCCTTTCTGTTGGGCGTTACCACTCGATTTCAATCGTCACTGCTGAAACTGAGGCGGCCACGGTTCCCCAGGGAAGTGCCAGCCGGTTTGGTCGCCGAACTGTAACCTAAAACTGCCCCTCGGATACCATTGTCCTGCGTGGTAAAACCAATCTTCGATCTGACTGCTTGGAACTTGAGTAACCGAGCCGTCCTCGCGAACGGCGATTACGAGACATATTTTGCCATGATGCGGGCAGTAGGCCATGACGGTGCCGGGGCCAGGCCGCAGAGGCTTCTGCAAGGTAGCCATGTTCACATACAGGGTGCGGTATCCATACCCGTTCAGCAGGGCGCCGGCCTGCGCTTCTGGCCCGTACCGCTCATCGGGGCAATGGAACCCGTCCGTGCTGTGGGTGTAGGGCGTGAGCAGTTTCCAGACGAGCTGCGGTTCATTGCCGACGAAGTTGTTGTTAGGCGGGTAGGCGCCATCATTCTCCGCCGCGTACTGGTTAAGCGCCAGTGAGATCTGATGCAGGTTGGAGGCGCAGGCGGTCATGCGCGCCCGGTGACGCACGGAGGCAAAGACGGGGAACAGAATGGCGGCGAGGGCAGCCAGCACTGCCAGAACGACCAGCAGTTCGATTAGCGTGAAACCATGCTTCTTTGCGTTCATACTGCTGTGAACGTAAATATGGGCAAGAACGGTTCGCTACGCGCGCAGCAGCTTGCGGCTGTGCAGCAGGAACCGTTGCTGCTCGAAGATGTAGGCCACGATTTCGTCCCGCTCTTCCTCGGTCAGCAGCGGCGGGCCGAGGAAGCGCAGGCGGACCAGGTAGGTGCGCGATGTCCCCTGCGTCGTCACCCGGCAGTCGAGCGCGTCGGCCTCGACTTCCAGCAAATCGCCTTGCTTGCCTGTCGGAATGTTGACGCTGACGCGCAGGCCGCCCAGAACGGGCTTGGCGGAGGCCAGCAACGCGCCGCCGCCGGAGAGGTTGACCAGACGAGCGGGGAGCGGGGCAGTATGCCGCGTCTCGCCGCGCACGCGGAAGGTCGTCGGCGATTGGAGCGGGAGGCGGTAGAACTGGCGGCGCTGGACGCGCGTGATGATGCGCGGGCGGGCGACGGTGAGCGTTCCGGGTTTGTCCGGCCCAACGACGCGCGTTTCGCACCGGTACAGATCGTCCGCGCGGATAAAGGAGAGCGTCACCAGGGTGTGCGGCAGCAGCGGAAGCGCAGTATCCACAGGTTCCCCGGAAGGCGCGACGGACTCAGGACTGTCTAGGATGATCCGGCGCAAGCCGAGGGCGCGGACGCGGGCATGGTAGACGCCCAAGTGGGCATCCCCCGCCGCGTGGAGCCGGACCGTCTCACCAACGCGCGGATGGGGGGCGCGCTCGGTTTCCGGGTTGTCCGACGTTCTCGGCAGCCACTGGTTCCAAAGAGACATCTTGCCTACTTCTTGCCTTCCACTACTTCTTGCCTTCCACTACTTCTTGTCCCAAAGGCCCATCTTTTCTTCTGCCGCCTGCGCGGTCAGCATCTCGGTCTGCGCCTCTTTTTCCAGTTTGGAGACACTGTCGCTCTGCTTGGAGTCACCGGTCTCGATGAACGCGCGGAGCGTCGCCGCTTCCTGGGCGAGAAGGTTTGTGGAGAGCATCCGGTGGAGGTGGGATAGCTTGTACTCGGCGGGAGGGGTAACGCGGGCGACGAAGCCGGCCAGCGCCTGCGCCTGGGCGTCCGTCGTCTTGGCCCCGTCGTAGAACTGTTCGCGCGTACTTTTGCCTCCGGCAAACGCTGCACGAGAGGCTTCGATGGTGCTGCTGAGGGTGTCTGCGCGGTTCTTGACGATCTTCAGGGCAAGCGCGTAACCGTCCTTGCCCGCCTCTTGGAGCGCGGCCAGGCAGTCGTCATAGCGGGCTTGGGCGGCGTAAAGCTGGGCGAGATGGGCATCGGCGGAGTGGTCGCCGGCGGGCGCAAGCCGCTTTGCTGCCTTGTACTCGGTTTCCGCCCCGCTCAAGTCGCCGCTGTTCCATAAGGCTTCCGCCAAGCCGGCATGGGCGGCGGGATCGTCCGCATTGCGCTCAATCAGTGTGCGGTAACGGGTCAGAGTGCCGTCCGAAGTGCCGTTTTCCTGGTCCAGTTCGGTGAGGAACTGCTGCACAGGCTGGTTGTCCGGCGCGAGCTGGAGTGCGCGGCGGGCTTCACTGAGCGCCTTCTCGCTCAAACCGCCCTTCTGATAAGCCTGCGCCAGCTTGAGGCGCGGGACGATGCTCAGGGGGGCGCCGTCAATGGCCTGCCGGTATAGGGCGATCGCGCCGACGACATCGCCCCCCTCCAGGGCGGTGTCACCCTTTGTCATCAAGGGCCTGATAGCCGCAAGATTTTCCGCTTTGGGGAGAGGCTTGACGGCGGGGATAGCGTCGCGGGCGGGCATGGGTCGGGCGGCAGGGGTAGTCGTCATCTCCTGCGGGGCTGTCGTGAAAGCATTGTCGCGCGGCGGCAGGGCCGCGACGAGCGGAACGGAAGAAACGACAGGCGGGACCGGCGCGGGCAGCGCCGCTTGGGGCGCTTGGAGGACTGGCGCGTTGACGTGAGGGACGGACGGTGGAACAGGCGGCGTGACGACTGGCGCGGGAATAGGCGCAACAGGGACAGGCGCAGCAGGGACAGGCGTAGCGGTGGGAGCCGCTTCGGGAATCGGGGTGGGCTTGACGGCGGGGGCAGGCTCCGGTACGGGACTGGGCTTGACGATGGGAGCCGCAGGAGGCAGCGGAATCGTCACAAGCGGCGGCGGGGCGGCGGGCGCGGGAGCGACCACCGCAGGCGCGGGCGCGGGAGCGACCACCGCAGGCGCGGGCGCGGGAGCGACCACCGCAGGCGCGGGCGCGGGAGCGACCACCGCAGGCGCGGGCGCGGGAGCGACCACCGCAGGCGCGGGCGCGGGAGCGACCA